>Ga0209676_1001655_pt1 | contig 19441 bp, 14 predicted proteins | sample AraplaCvi_mLB_r2_FD_184282 | JGI IMG/M metagenome (GOLD analysis project Ga0209676, IMG submission 184282) | Arabidopsis root microbial communities from North Carolina, USA - plate scrape MF_Cvi_mLB_r2 (SPAdes) (version 2) | ecosystem: Host-associated > Plants > Roots > Endosphere | place: USA...
ATGGTCACCGCGACGAATGCGGTCCGGCCCACCTGCATGGCGGCGAACACGACGCCGAACATCAGCCCGCGTTCGGCGAACGCATGCGGAATGGAGGACGACAGCAGCAGGCCGCCGAGCATCAACGCGAACAGCATCACCCGCACCGGCGTGCGGTCGGGGTCGAGCCAGTTGGTGACCCACGAGGTGAAGATCCACAGCCACCACACCGCCAGGAACAGCAGCAGCGTCTGCAGCGCGCCCTGGACGGTCAGGTGTTCCAGCAGCGTGTGCGAAAGCTGCGTGACCGCGAACACGAACACCAGGTCGAAGAACAGTTCGACCATGGCGACGCGGTTGCTGTCGGCTGTGCCGCGCTGGCGCAGGAGGGGGGAAGCAGGCTGGGTCATGCGGGTGCGGGCGCGAACGTGGGGCCGGGAGGCATCAAGAGTGGCACATGCGCCGGCTGCGCGGCTTCATGCGGGTGCGCGGAACAAACGCGTGACGCGCTAGAGTCCGCCGCCCCAGCGGTGCTGCCAGCTCACCGCCACCGCGTCGAACTCGTTGCCGGTGCGGGCGTAGACGCCACTGCTGAGGGCGAACTTCACCGAGTTCGCCCGATCCACCGGCAGCGACAGCGATGCGCCCACGCGCCAGTTCTGCTGGAGGTCGCGGTTGAAACGGCCGTCCACCTGCGAGCGGCCACCCTCGAAGTACGTGGCATCGAAGGACCACCATGCCCCCGACGCCAGGCCGCGGATGAGGTTGCCCTGCAGTGCGTAAACCGGATCCTGCGAGCGCGTGGCGCCGCCGTAGAAGCGGTCGTTGTCGGTGAAGAAGGTCGCGCCCAGCTTCAGTTCGGCGATCCACCGGCCCCGGGCCTTGGACATGCCGATCTCGGGCTTGATCGACCACCGGTTGCTGGCGATGTTCACGATGCGGTTCTCGTCGTACTGGCCCAGCGGCGGCGATACCTGCACGCTGGCGCCGACGATCAGGTCCTGCTTCCAGTCGCGGAACTGCGCCATTTCCATTGCCGGGGCGCCGATGAAGTTCATCGACAGGCGCATCGCCGGACGGGCGAAGCCGTCGACCTTGCGTTCGAGCGGCACCCCCATCAGGTCGGCGGTGCCATGCAGCCAGGTGTAGGAACGATGACGTCGAACTTGCCCGACCGGCCCCACAGCGACAACGTGCGCGCATAGGCCATCACCAGGCTCGTGGTGCGCAGGTCTTCGTTGGTGATCGGCACCGAGGCATCGAAGTTCAGCCCGCCCTGCGTGTGGGCGACGCCGACGATGGCGAAGTTCACGCCCACCGGCGCGTTGGAGTAGGCGCGCGGTTCGATCTCCTGCGCGCCCGCGCGGCCGGCGATGGCGAGCATCGGCAGCATCGCGATGTGCGCGATGCGTGCCGTGATGCGCGTGCCCGCTGGTGAGCGATCCATGACCCCGCTTGCCCTGTGCCGCCGCGTGGGACTCTATATCGCACCGCGCGTGACGGCCGCCAATGCGGCCTTGGGCGTATACCGCCCGCTTGCGTGAAGCGGGCAGGGAGCGGCGCTCAGTAACCGCCGAAATTGCCCGGGGCGCCCGGGAACACCACCGGGCTCTCGGTGCCGTCCTTCGCCACGGCCGCCACGCCGAAGAAGTAGTTGTCGATCACCGTGTTTTCCAGCGTGAACTGCGTGACATCGCCCACCCAGCGGCTGCGCGTCCACTGGGGGTCGGTGGTGAGGCGCCAGTAGACCTTGTAGCCGGCGAGGTTGGGCGCCTGCGCGGCCGATGGCCGCGTCCACTTCAACGTGGTATCGGCGGTCACGGCGCCTTCGATGGTCACCTTGGCCGGCGGCGGGGGCGCGAATGCCATGCCGGCCAGACTGACGGCGTTGAGCGCGGTGAGTCTTGCGACGTAGGGGAAATCCACGCCGTCTATGGTGTCGCCAAATACGCGGCCATTCTCGGTGCGCAGGTCCTGGTGCTGGCGGTCGTAGTTCTCGTTGGTTTCCATCACGCGTACGGCCGGGAAGCCGGCGTCGTTGAACGGACGATGGTGGCCGCCGCGACCGAAGCGATCGAGGCGATAGACCATCATCACATCGAGGTTGGGCACATAGTCGGCCATGCGGTCGATATAGCGCGCGAGGTTGCGCGAGGGTGAATCGACCTCGCCACCGGTGAAGCGGCGCTGGCGTGCTTCCTCGGCGGTCTCGTCCGCGCGCAGGCCATCGGAGAAAACGCGTGCGGTGGTGTTGTCGACCACGCCGTTGAGGCCTGCGATGTTGCCGATCATGTCGTTGTTGAGAACGGCCTGTACGCGCCAGCCGTTCTTTTTCGCTTCCTGCGCGAGGAACCTGCCGCCGAACAGGCCCTGTTCCTCGCCGGAGAGCGCCGCGTAGACGATGGAACCGGGGAACCTGTACTTGCTGAGCACGCGTGCGGCTTCCAGCGTGCCGGCCAGGCCGGAGGCGTTGTCGTTCGCGCCGGGCGCATCGCTGGTGGCGTTCATCACGTCGCTCACGCGCGAATCGATGTCGCCGCTCATGATCGCGTAGCGGTTCGGGTCGGACGTGCCGCGCTGGATCGCGATCACGCTGATCACCTCCACCGGCCCGGGAATGCGCGCCTCGCCCTGCACGGTGCCCTTCACGTAGCGCACGTCCAGACAGCCGCCGCAGTCGCGCGAGATGCGTTCGAATTCCTCAAAGATCCAGCGCGTGGCCGCACCGATCCCGCGCACCGGATCCGTCTGGCTCGACAGGGTATGCCGCGTGCCGAACGAGACGAGCTTGCGGACATCGGCCTCGATGCGCGCCGCCGACGGCGCGGTGCCGATCTGGTGGAGTTCGGGTTTCTCCGCCGGCGGCGGGGCGTTCTGGGCGAGCGCAGGCGCGGTGGCCAGGCAGGCGAGGGCAGCAAGGAAGTGGCGCACGGCAGACTCCGATGGGTACGCCCGAAGGGTAGCGCGGACGCATCGCCGCGTCGGGCTGCTGGCCGCCTGCGCATGCTTGCGGGCAGGAACGGCACAGGATGCATCGCCCCTGCGGCCTGTGGGTAGGACAGGTGCCGGTGCTAATGTCCGGTTTCGACCCAAAGCGGACATTCCGACCTCGCTGGCAAATTCGAGTGACTGCTCCTCTGGCCCGTAGCGGATGCTCAGTAATCGAGATGTTCTAAAGCAAATGCACACAAGCCTGCCAACCGCCATTCGCGCCCAAGTCGCACAGGCCGTATCCATCATCGAGCACCACCTGCAAGACAGTCTCGTGGCGATCCACCTTTTCGGGTCGGCGCTACATGGAGGACTCAAGCCATCAAGCGATATCGACCTCCTCGTTGTTGTCGAAGAACAACTCCGTGACGACATCCGAGGTCCGCTCCTGACGGAGCTGCTGACTGCTTCGGCTCCCCCTGGCACCGATGAAGCAGTGCGACCCCTTGAGGTCACCATCGTTGCGCGGAACTCCATCACGCCATGGCGTCATCCTGTTCGCAGGGAACTGCAGTTTGGCGAGTGGCTGCGTGACGATATTGAAGCAGGTCGGTTCGAAGGCTCAATCGCAGATCCTGACCTGACTATCCTGCTTAGCAAAGTCCTGCAGCACGGGATCAGCCTTGTTGGCCATGAACCGAGCGAAATATTCGACCCCATACCAACTCCGGATGTAATGCAGGCGCTGCTTGACACGGCGGCGCAGTGGAACGTTCCCGAGGACTGGGCGGGCGAGGAGACCAACATAGTCCTGGCCCTTGCCCGCATGTGGTTCACTGCAGCGACCGGCGCCATCGCATCGAAGGACGACGCGGCGCATTGGTTGATCGAGCGGCTGCCCCAGGAGCACAGGATGGTCGTCCTCAGCGCTGCGGTGGCATATCGGGGCGAGGCATATGACCGGCTGGCCGATCAGCCCGCAGAACTTGCTGCGTTCATCCATTACGCGCGCAATGCGGTAGTCAGAATGGTGGGGGACCGTGCAGTCCAGGCCGCTGCAGATCTCCGCTCCTGACCGATAGCGGACCCGCTTGTCCGCTTTCGACCCATAGCGGACATTCGATCCGCGCCGATACGTGCGCGCAATCTGCGGTCAGGGCGGGGTGGGTGATGTCGGAACGGGGGATTGGCATGCAGACCTTTGCGCTCCAGAAGAGATCCGCATTCCTGGTGCTTGCGATGGCGGGTTTCCTGACGGGATGCGCGCACGCACCCGCAACGCCGAAGTTGGATAGTTCGTCAGGGTTGAACCTGGCGCCGATTGCAGAGCGATTTCGGGTTCCGCGTTGTCAGGTATCGGTGCCGATTTCCCAGGACGAAGCTCTCCAGCATCTCGGGGAATGGAACGTCTCTGATGCTGAAAGCAGATCCGACTGGGTCGCGATGGCGCAGGCGACGAAACCTGGCGACCAACTTCGTGAAGTCACGTGCGTGAGGAGAGGAAGGCGTGGCGGCAATATCTTCCTGGGCCTGTTTCGCGACGGCGCGATGGTGGCTGAAATGCACTTCGTCATCCTCGACTGAGCAAGTGTCCGCTCCCTGGCCGATAGCGGACATTCGAGCCGAGCGGGGCGGCTGGCAGTGCTAATGTCCGCTTTCGACCCACAGCGGACATTACGTAACCCACCATGAGGCTCTTGAAGAGGTTGGTTCGCATTGCGTCGCTCGTCACCGCGCTAGCAGTCGTGCTTGGCTGCCGCGCCAGCGACCCGGCGGCGAACAAAGCTCGCGTACTGGCCGATGCGGCCATGGCGGAGCACTGTGCTTCGAACCGCGTAGCGTGCGGCAGTCTTAAGTTCGTGGGCTCGGAGAGGGATGCGGACCTGTGGCTTGTGGAGTACGAGTCTCAGGCTTATTGGTTCGTAGTGGTCGTTGACTCGACGGGAACAACTGAGATCACGCGCACCAGTTACATGTGAAATCCGAGTTTCGCCTCCATCGCGACGCTCAGATGTCCGCTTCTGGCCGATAGCGGACGGCGACGACACGGCCAACTCGTCAGCAACTCGCCGCTCCCGGCCGATCGAGCCCCTGACGCAAGCCAGCCTGGCCCGGCTCCGGCCGCCCTCGGCCTTCACGGCTCCTTGACGGTGCCAAGAGCATCCAAGGGCCGCGCCCAGCCCACTCCCTCGCGGCGCGGAGATTCCACATGGAAGACCCCGGAAGAAGGGCGACGGTGCTGGTGGTGGACGACAACGCGGCCATTCGCCTGCTTCTGGGCGAACTGCTGGAAGCCGACTATCGCGTCCTGACCGCCGAAACGGGCGAGGGTGCACTGGCCGTGCTGCAGCGCGACCGGCCCGACATCATCCTGCTGGACGTGATGCTTCCCGACGGGACCGGGTTCGATGTGTGCAGCCGCATCAAGGCCGATGCAGCGCTGCGCGACATTCCGGTGATCTTCCTCACCACGCTGGACGACGTGCAGGAGCAGGCGCGGGGGCTTGCGCTCGGCGCCGTGGATTACGTCACCAAGCCCGTGCATCCGCTGCTGCTGATGGCGCGCCTCACCGCGCACCTACGTTCAAAGGAAGCGGCCGACCTGCTGCGCGATCGCGAAGCGTTCCTGGAACGCGAGGTCTCCAGGCGCACGGCGGATGTGTTGCGCGCACAGGACGTCACCATCCTCGCACTGACGTCGCTGGGCGATGCGCGCGACGACGAAACCGGCAGCCACAGCCGTCGTACGCGGCATTTCGTGCGGGCACTCGCGCAGCGACTGAAGGACCACGACCGCTTCGGCGCTTACCTTGACGGCACCACGCGCGAACTCCTCGTGCAGTCCGCCCCACTGCACGACATCGGCAAGATCGGCATCCCCGACTACATCCTGCGCAAGCCGGGCCGACTTACCGCCGAAGAGTACGAAGTGATGAAGGCCCATCCCCGCCTCGGGCGGGATGCATTGCAACGCGCGGAAGACGCGCTGGGCGTGGAAGTGCCGTTCCTGCGCCTGGCAAAGGAACTGGCGTACAGCCATCACGAACGCTGGAACGGAAGCGGCTACCCCGAAGGGCGCAAGGGCGATGCGATTCCCGTCTCGGCGCGGCTGATGGCCATCGCCGACGTGTACGACGCGTTGACCAGCCGCCGCGCGTACAAGGACGGCATGCCGCACGCGCAGGCGGCGGAGTTCATCGCGCAACGGCGCGCCATCGATTTCGATCCCGACGTCACCGACGCATTCCTGGACCTGCAGCAGCAGTTCCAGGCCATCGCGCGGGAGTTCGACGGGGGCAGCGTGGCCGCCGCGCGGCACTAGGCATCGGCGAGGGGAGGCTGCGTGCATGCACGGGTTGCTCGAACGGCTTGAACGCCTCCCGCTTGCACGGCGGTTGCAGCTGGGGTTTGGCGGCATGCTGCTGCTCGTCGTGCTGCTGGGCGGTTACGCGCTGACGATGAATCGCCAGCAGATGGATCGCATCAGCCGTCTGTACGACATGGACCTGGTGGGCCTGCTGCATGTGGAATCCGCGCGCGCCGCGCTGGCGGACATGAGCCAGGCCCTGCGCCAGGCGGTGATGGTCGCCACGCCGGCGCAGCGGGCCGAAGCCCTGCGCCAGTTCGCCGAAGCGGACTCGCGCGTGCGCAGGGAGATCGAAGCGGCGCGTCCGCTGGTCTATCGCCAGTCCGTGGGCATCCGTCTGCGCGATTACGACCTGGCCTTCGCCGACTATCGCAGCCAGGCGATCGAGATCGCCGCGCGTCTTCGCGATTCGACCACGCCCGATGCCGCGGCGATCGCGTCGCAGCGATTGTCGTCGGTCGAGTTCCAGCACAGCGCGGCGCGGACGCGCGAGGCGCTGGAAGCCATTTCGCAGGCCAAGCGCGCCGGCGCGGACCGCGAAGTCGCGCTGGCGGACGCGCGCTACCGCAACGGCATGCGCGCCACGTTCGCGCTGCTGATCGCGGGGCTGCTCGTCGGCGTGTTGTTCGGTGCGCTCATCAGCCGCTCGATCCGGCGCCCGGCGGAAGGCCTGCGCGGCGCGCTGGACGCACTGGCGCGCGGCGAGCTCGATGGCAAGGTGCCGTACACCGGGTACGCGAACGAAACCGGCTTCCTCGCACGCGCGATCGAAGGCATGCAGGTACAGGCGCGCCAGATGGCGGGCCAGCGCTGGGTGAAGACGCAGGTGGCCGCGATCAGTGCCGAATTGCAGTCGGCGGGCGACCTGGAAGAACTGTTGCAGCGGTTCTTCTCGCAGCTCGCGCCGTTGCTGGGAATAGGACGGGCGGCCTTCTACCGCAACCAGTCCGACCAGCGCCTGCTGCTCGGCGGCGTCTATGCAGGCGATGGCGCCGCCAGCGTCATCGGCTTCGGCGAAGGGCTGGTCGGCCAGTGCGCGGTGGATCGCAAGCCCATGCAACTGGCGCCGGCCCCGGTGTCATATCGGCCCATCCGCTCGGCGCTGGGGTCGAGCGTGCCTTCGCAGGTGCAGATCCTGCCGCTGGTCCGGCGCAAGCGGCTGCTGGGTGTGCTCGAACTGATTTTCCTCTCGGACCCCGATGCGGACCAACGCGAGCTGCTGGGCGAGGTGATGCCCGTGCTCGCGACGAACCTGGACATCCTCAAGCGTTCGCTGCGCACGCACCAGCTGCTGGAAGAAAGCCGGCGACAGCAGGCGCTGTTGACGGAGCAGGCACAGAGCCTGACCGCGCAGACCCGCGAGCTGGAAGCGCAGCACGAGACGATTCGCGCCGCCAAGGCGTGGTATCGCGGCATCATCGAATCCGCACCGGACGGCATGATGATCGTCGACCAGGACGGCAGGATCCTGTCGTGCAATCCCAGGCTTGAAACCATTTTCGGTTACGGGCACGACGAGCTGACCGGCCTGTCCGTCGAACGCCTGATCCCGGCACCCTCCGCGGGCCGCCACGCGCAACTGCGCGGAACCTTCTTCAGCCAGGGCATCGCACGACGGATGGGCGGCAGCAACGCCGACCTGCGTGGCATGCGCAAGGATGGAAGCGAGCTGTCGGTCGAGATCGGATTGTCGTTCCTGCCCGAACTGGAGGGACGCGGCGCCTGCGTGTGCGCATCGGTGCGCGACGTCAGCGAACGGCGCGCGATCGAGATGGCGTTGCAGCGCAGCGAGGAACGGCTGCGCTACATCCTCGACCACAGCCCCGTGAGTGCCGGCGTGGCCACGGCGAAGGAAATCCGCTTCGTGAACCCCGCGTTCGCGGAGCACTTCGGTTTGCAGGTGGGCGACGACCCGCAACGGATCTACGTGGACCCGTCCGACCGCGCGCACATTCGCCAGCACCTGACGCAGCACACCATCCTGTCGGGCATCGAGGTGAAGCTCTACGACCGGCAGCGGCGCGTGCGCGACGTGGTGGCCACCTACCTGCCCGTGGACTACGACGGCGAGCCGGGCCTGTTGGCGTGGTTCATCGACGTGACCGACCAGAAGGCCGCGCAGGCGGCGATCGAGCACGCGAAGGACCTTGCCGAGCAGGCCACGCAGGCCAAGAGCCAGTTCCTGGCGAACATGAGCCACGAGATCCGCACGCCGATGAACGCCATCATCGGCATGAGCTACCTCGCGCTGCAACTGGAACTGGATGTGCGGCAACGCGGCTACGTCGAGAAGATCCACCGCGCCGCGAACAACCTGCTTGGCATCATCAACGACATCCTGGATTTCTCGAAGATGGAAGCCGGGCAGATGTGCGTGGAGCAGGTCGAGTTCGACCTGGGCGAGGTGCTGGAACACGTCAGCAGCGTCGCCGGACTCAATGCGGAGCAGAAGGGGTTGGAACTGGTCTACCGCCTGCCGTCGAACCTGCCACGCACCTTGCGCGGCGATCCGTTGCGGCTGGGGCAGATCCTGCTGAACCTGGTGAACAACGCCATCAAGTTCAGTTCGCACGGCGCGGTCGTGGTGGCGGTCGACCCGGCAGGAGATGCAGGACCGGGCGAGGAGATCGACCTGCATCTGCGCGTGCAGGACCAGGGCATCGGAATGACCGAAGAACAGCAGGCGCGCCTGTTCCAGTCGTTCTCGCAGGGGGATGCATCGACCACGCGCCGCTTCGGCGGCACCGGCCTTGGGCTGGCGATCTCGCGGCGGCTTGCCGAACTGATGGGCGGCACGATCCGCGCGGAGAGCGCATCGGGCGAGGGATCGACTTTCCACGTGCACGTGCGCGCCGGTGTGGTGCGCAGCGCGGTGCCGCAGGAGAACGACGCACGCGTTCACGGAATGCGGATGCTGGTCGTCGGCGCGCGCGAGGCGTCGCGCGAGGCATGGCTGGCGATGGCGCGCGAGCTGGACATGCAGGCGGACGCCGCGCGCGGGACGGAAGCAGCGCTGGCCCTGCTGGCTCGCGGAGACGCCCCACGCATCGTGATGCTGGACTGGGCGTTGGCCACGATCGAAGGCGTGGAGGCTTTGCGTCGTGTTGCCGATGCAGCGACGGATGCGAGCGCGGATGCCGTGGTGATCGCAGTGGCCTTCGACCCGGACGAAGCCGAGGAAGCCGCGCGGCGCGCGGGCGTGGTCCTGGACCGCACGCTCGCGCGGCCGGTGACGCCGTGGGCGCTGCGGCAGGCGATCACTGGCGCGCTCGATTGCGAACCGCCCGCAGGCGGCCGCGCGGCGGAGAAACGCACGCTGGTGACCTCGCTGGTCGGAAGCCGCGTGATGCTGGTGGAGGACAACGAGCTCAATCGCGAGCTCGCGCAGGACCTGTTGCGGCGAGCCGGCGTGGAAGTGGTGTGGGCGGCCAATGGGCGCGAAGCCGTCGATATCCTTGAAGAAGATCCCTTCTTCGACGGCGTGCTGATGGACTGCCAGATGCCGGTGATGGACGGCTTTGAGGCCACGCGCGTCATCCGCGACCGGCTGGGGCTGAAGGAGATTCCGATCCTCGCGATGACGGCCAGCGCGATGTCGTCGGATCGCGATGAAGCCCTTGCCGCCGGCATGAACGACCACATCGCCAAACCCATCGACGTGCAGTCCATGCTCGCGACGATGGCGCACTGGATGCAGCCGTGCGACAGGAATGAAGCACCAGTCGCCGCGGAGGTGTCCGGCATTACCGCGCCGATGGCGATCGATCGTGATGCTGGTCTTGCGACGTGTGGCCAAAACCCGGCGCTGTATCGGCGCCTGCTGTTGGGGTTCGTGCGCGACTACACGGATTTCGAGACAGCCTTCCGCATGGCATGCCGTGGCACGGACGCGGCGTTGCCACGGCGGCTGGCGCACAACCTGCGAGGCACGGCCGCCTGCATCGGCGCGAGGGCATTGGCCGAGTGCGCAAAGGCGCTGGAACTTGCCTGTGAGCGGGGCGCCGCGGACGCCGAGCGCGAAACGCTTCTGGACGAAGCTGTGTGTGCGCTGCAACCGGTGCTGCGCGAGCTGGCTGGCCTGGAGCTGGATGCTGTAGCCTGAGGACCGGGATCGTTCTCATGCTTGGTGTGTGTGGCATGTTGTTGCGCAGGGCAGGTAGGCGAAGCGACACCGGCATGTAGTGTCCGTTTTCGACTCAGGTGTTCGTGCGGGGACGAGTTGTCCTGGGTGCGAATGGCGGGCATTGCCATCACACGCTCACGGGTGTGGCCTATCTGCTCAGGGCTACCGACCACACAACGAACAAGGCCCAGACCGGTGCGATGACGAGCATCCAGAACACAGGCCGACGAGCCGGGGGGCGTCGAGAGACGGCAACCAGAAGCGCAAATGCAGGGCTCAGCACGCCCAGTTCGATGAGCAGATTCCTCCAGAGGTAGAAGTTGCCCGGCGCGAGCGACCCTGCACTCGGAAGAACACCGATGGGCATGGTGACACCTTCACCGATGGGCCAGAACAAGGGCACGGGATGCGCTCCTACCAGGAGGTCCAGGAATGCGTGGGACGTGCCGGCGAACAGCAGCCAGCGGAATTTGACGCTCGCAGTCACGCACCGCGACCTCACGCGGTGGATGATCAGCACGAGGGCCAGCGCAAACGACAGGCTATGGGTGAATCGCGGATTCGCCGTGTACTCGAACAACCAGACGGCGAGGTAATCGACGTCTGGAGCGATGGCCAGGGCCACGAACAGGGCGGCCGTCCCACGCGACTGCGTGTTGCGCCACCTGTTGCAGCACAGGTAGGCCGTGAGTCCCGCGGCGGCGTGACCTGCGATGGAAGACATTCGGTCTGGTGGTGATGGACTGACGCCAGAATCGCCCAGCCGCATGGGCGGACGATGGCGCAACGGTGTTGCGAGGGTGAAGTTCGGGATCGCCTTCCCATCATTGGCCGGCCACGGTCAAGCCGCGCGTATGGCCGGATCGGCAGGTGCTAATGTCCGGTTTCGACCCATAGCGGACATTGGACGTGGACGTGCCAAAGTCGATATCGGTTCTGCTGCTGGGCATCGCCTTCGCATGCGGCGGGTGCGCGAAGACGCCTGAGCCTGTGTGCATGGCTTCTGGTCACATCGACGATGGCAGCTGCACGACTGCGATCCTGAACATCATCGCGTCGCCTGAGTCGTATGAAGGCAAGACGGTGTCCGTGCTTGGATTCGTCGACGTCGTCCCTGGGGGCACTGGTGAAGCTGTTCTCTTTTATCCCTCTCGTGACGTCCTGGCGTTGCAGGCGACGACGGCTGCAATTCGAGTGCAGGCCGAAGGGCGTCAACTCGAACTGATTCGTGGCCGCCATCGGGTCGGTGCCCCCGCGCACGCTACGGGTGTATTTACCCGTGCGGCCTCAAGTTCGGGAGTGCTCGGTGAGGTCAGGGTCACGAGCGAATGACCGCTTCTGGCCGAAGCGGACATGGGGCGCGGCGGAGCGGCAAGACCGGTGCTAATGTCCGCTTTCGACCCAAAAGCGGACGTTCCACCTTCGCGAATGTCTCAATCAGCCGGAAGATCATGGGACAGTTCAACTTCATCGAGGGATACGTCTTCAAAGGGGCTATTGGTGTCCTTGTTGAAGTGAGTGTCTCGAATGAAGCCGTGGTCCAGTCCGAGGCGTTCGGGGATCTTGTCAGAGGCCTTGCCCAACACATCGCTGCAATGGAGCCGATCTCTGTCGAGGAGTTGTTGCAACAGCCTGCCGTCGCAGATCCCGACAGAAGCGTGGGTGAGTTGGTCGCGAACGTAGCGACCGAGATCAGCGTACGAATTGCCGTCACAAGATTCGTGCGCTGGGTTGCCAACCCGGATGGTACTGAGCCATCACTCCAGCGAATGTCCGCTTCTGGCCGATAGCGGACGTTCGCCCGGAGAGCCCGCGACGGCGGTGCCAACGTCCGCTTTCGCCCCGAAGCCGACATTTCAGGGGCGGTAACGGCGCCCCACAGAAGGGCCTTGGGCGGTTTGCAACCGTCGGGAACCCGCACGTATCCCTTTCCCGATCCGCGGATTTCCGCGACGCGCGAGGGTGCCATGAACCGTCTTCTGTATGCCGCCGCCTTCTTCGTGGCGCTCACGGCGCCCCGGGCGCAAGCTGCGCCGCCTGACGAGTTCATCGCGACCTATGCCCGGGACCACGGCTTCAGCGGCACGATCGCGGTGCAGCAGGGCGGCAAGGTGATCTATCAGCACAGCTTCGGCTTGGCCAACATCGCCTTCGACCAGCCCAACGATGCGCGCACGCGTTACAAGGTGGCCTCCATCACGAAGCTGTTCACCAGCACGTTGATCCTGCGTTTGCGCGATCAGGGGCGGGTGGACCTCGACAAGCCGATTCGCGCGTACTTGCCCGACTATCCGGGCGAGGCCGCGGACAAGGTGACCGTGCGGCAACTGCTGGGCCACACCTCCGGGTTGCCCAGTTACGACCAGGTCGCGGATGCCGCATCGGCCATCCGCGATGGCATGCCGGTGTACCAGCTACCGCACAGCAGCGACGCCCTGCTGTCACGCTACGCGAGTGGCAAACTGGTGGCCGCGCCGGGAACGAAGTTCGAGTACAACAATGCCGACTACGTGGTGCTCGGCAAGATCATCGAGCGGACGCAAAGTCAGGGCTTCGCCGAAGCGTTGAAGCTAGGGATCCTGGACCCGCTCGGCATGCACGACACCGGCGTGCTCCGCCAGGAACTGATCGTATCGCGCCTGGCCGATACCTACTTCAGACGCGAGGACGGCGGTGCCATGACGCCAGACCTGCCGGCGTATCCGGAGAACTGGTATGCATCGGGGGCGATGTACTCGACGGCGGATGACCTGTTGTTGTTCGCCAACGCCCTGTTTGGCGGGAAGCTGTTGAGCCCCGATTCGATGACGCAACTTCTGACGCCGAGACTGGACGAATACGGCCTTGGGTTATGGGTGTATGAGACCAAGGCGAACGGACAGACGTATCGCGTCGCCAAGCGGCCCGGGAGGATCATGGGGGCACAGACGCAGCTGTACCGTTTCCTGGATAGCGACACGACGGTGATCGTCCTCGCCAATACGGATTCGACAGACCTGGATGAGTTTGTGGCGAAGATCGGGAGTCAGCTGATGCGGTGAGTCCATTAGGGGACACCGCGCAGCCGCGCGATGTCAGTCAGGCATGGGCGAACATCGCACTGGCCGTTGGCGGACGTCAGGGCGTGGTGGAAGCTGGCGGCGGTGCTAATGTCCGCTTTCGACCCGAAGCGGACATTCGATTCAGCCCGGATCAGCGAATGCACTTCCGCGGGTCTCACCGTCGGGCTTGTGCTGATGTCCGCCTTCACCCAAATGGGTCGTTCACGACAAGGCCCTATGGAACGTTCGTCGCAGATCGATTTACTGCGTTGAATCGCATCTGCGCTCCGTCTTGGCTTGTGAGCATCAACCTCACATTGTGGACGACAGTTGCCTGGAAGTGGCCGGATCGAAATTCCTTGATAACGGCGCTCTCTTGCGCCGACTCCATACACTCCGTTGCGGATGCAGAGGCATCTTGGAGGGGAGTCCACTGAAGCATCGCACCTGTCGCATGCCAAGTGCCTGAAAGCTGGTGACAGCGAGTCTTCAGCTGCATCGTTTCGTGGCCGAACTCCACCATCATCTCGCCGCTGTCGGCGGATATGGGAGTGTCGTTGAACTCCTTCAGGCGCCAATGGAATTCGCGTGCCATGAATTCGAAAAGCGCGTGATCTGGCATCTTCAGAGGGTCGTTGAATCCGACGTTTGTGGGAAGCGCATTTGGCTCATCGGCCGACACGAACCGGCACAAGGCCAACCACAAGAACAACACAATGAGTAGCCGCATCCCATCCCCCCGGGTCAGACCGACAGTGAAGCTTACCCAATGGGCGGGCGGAACGTCCGCTGCTGGCCGATAGCGGACATCGGGGACGGGTGGGGCGCTCAGGCTGATGCTAATGTCCGCTTTTAACCCAAAGCGGACGCTTCGCCGGGGATCTATGAATTCACGAGTACGCCTGGGTGTCGTGCTTGCCACATTGCTCGTCTGCGGGTCGGCGCACGCTTGCAGTGAGCCTGAGGTCCCTGCGTTCAGGCAAAGCCTGGATTCGGCTTCTCGGGTTTTCGTCGCGCGGATTGTGTCGATTGGACTGGCGGATTCCGACCCAGGTTCGCGGCAGATCGCCGGGCGCATCGAGGTTGTCCGGGTCTTGAAGGGCGCCCCGCAGTTTCGCCATTTCACGCATAACGCAGTGGCGTGCGGCGGGCTGAGGTTGGCTGTCGGCCATTACTACCTGATTGCGACGCGCCAAGACGGCGCCGTTCTGGCGCTTGTGCGCGGTGATCGTTCAATCGTGGATGTTTCTGACGACTACAGCCGCAACTATCCGCCCAAGCGCCCCGATCAGTTATGGCAGACGGACATAGCAAACTATCTGGCGGGTCGTCAGATGCGAGAGGGTTTCGATCCTCGCGAGATCATGGAGCGAGTCCAGGCATTCCCGCCGCCGCCCGGGCAGGCATGGTGAGGCCAAGGTAGCCGTCAACGAATGGCCGCCCCTGGCCGATGGCGGTCATTGCGAGCGAAACTGAGCGCCCGCTCCGCCCTCATACTGCGGACCAACTTTCCTCAATGCTTTCCGGAGGCTCCATGCGTCGTCGCGACTTCCTCAGCGCAGCCGTAGCCGCCAGCGGCGCCCTCGTGCTGCCCGGCGGGTCGGCATTTGCCGCGCCTTCGGGCGTGGCGGGCCTGACTTCGCTGACGGTCGGTGCCAAACCCATTTCGGCCGCGGAGCGCATGGAGCGCATCGCAAAGCTGCAGCGCCTGATGGTCGAGCAGAAAGTCGGCGCGCTGATTCTGGAGCCGGGGTCGAGCCTGGACTACTTCACCGGGGTGCAGTGGCATCGTTCCGAACGCACGACGGCCGCGGTGATTCCGGCGCGTGGCGAAGTCGTCGTGGTGACGCCGGCGTTCGAGGAACCCTCCGTGCGCGAGACGTTGGCCGTGAGTGGCGACGTGCGCGCATGGAACGAACACGAGAGCCCGTTCGACCGCCTCGTCGGGGCGTTGCGCGATCGCGGAGTGACTTCCGGCGCGATCGCCTTCGAACCCACCACGCGGGTGTTCATCGTCGATGGCGTGCGCGACGCCAGCGCCGGCGCTTACAGCGTGGTGTCCGGCGATGCGCTGGTGAAGGCCGTTCGCCTGATCAAGTCGCCGGCCGAGCTCGCCCTGATGCAGGTGGCCAACAACGTCACGCTGGCCGCGCTGCGCCATGTGCATGGCAATGTCCGCGCGGGGATGCGCCCCGACGAGATCGGCGCCATGATCGATTCCGCCACCGCGGCGCTGGGCGGCGAGCCGGGTTTCGCGCTCGTGCTGCTCAACGAGGCCAGCGCCTATCCGCACGGCTCCAAGAAGCCGCAGACCGTGCGCGAAGGTTCGGTCATCCTGACGGACGTGGGCTGCACCGTGCACGGCTATCAATCGGACATCTCGCGCACGTGGGTGATGGGCTCACCGACGGCGAAGCAACGCAAGGTGTGGGATACGGTCAAACGCGGGCAGGAGCTCGCGCTGGAAACGGCCAAGCCGGGCGTCCCGGTCGGCGCCATCGACGATACCGTGCGTGCGTACTACGAAAAGGAAGGCTGGGGGCCCGGCTATCGCTTGCCCGGCCTGTCGCACCGAACGGGCCACGGCATCGGACTGGATGGCCATGAGCCCCCGTACCTGGTGCATGGCGACGCCACGCCGCTTGCGCCGGGCATGTGTTTTTCGGACGAGCCGGGCCTCTACATCCCCGGCGAGTTCGGCATCCGGATGGAAGACTGCTGGTACATGACCGACACCGGACCGAAGCTGTTCACCGCGCTGGCGAAGTCGATCGACGATCCGATCTGACCGATGCGCGCCCGACGCCGCTTCAGCTGACCGACAGCCTCGGCTCCTCGCATTCACGCCACACCGTAAAGCCGACACGCAGCATGCAGGCGTGTCCGCTTATCACCGTGAATCGATGAAACCGATCCTGCATGCCGCGTTGTTCCTTGCGTTCGTTTCGCCGATGTACGCCCTCGCGCAGGCTTCATCGCCCGCCGCGTCGCCGCTGGCGGGCGCCAACGACGCGCAGTTTACCGGCGATCTGAAAGACGATGCCAACTCGGCCGCGCGACTGCGTGTGCAGGTGCTGCTCGACCGGGCGCACTTCGGCACGGGTGAGATAGACGGCCGTTGGGGCAGCAACACCGAGCGCGCCATCGCGGCGTTCCAGCGCAGCCGCGAGCTCGACGCGAGCGGCGCGATGGACGAGGCGACCTGGCGTGCCCTGACCGCCGACCTGTCGCCGGCGCTGGTCGAATACACGCTCACCGCGCAGGACGTGGCCGGGCCGTACTCGGCCATTCCCGCCGACATGATGGCCAAGGCGCAGTTGCCGGCGCTGGGCTTTGCGTCGCTGGCCGAAAGCCTGGGCGAACGCTTCCATGCCAGTCCCGCGTTGCTGGCGGCGCTGAACCCCGGCGCCGAACTCACGCGCGAAGGCACCACGTTGTGGGTGCCGAACGTGCAGGGCGCAACGCTGGCGAAGGCGGCGTCGGTGGTGGTCGACAAGTCCGATTCTTCCGTCCTGCTGCGCGACGAGCAGCAGCGCGTCTACGCGCGCTTTCCCGCGTCCACCGGCAGCGAGCACGACCCGTTGCCGATCGGGCGCTGGACGATCAAGGGCGTCGCCCGCGATCCGCATTTCCAATACAACCCCAAGCTGTTCTGGGACGCCGACGCGGGGCATGCGAAAGCCAAGATCGCACCGGGGCCGAACAATCCGGTCGGCGTGGTGTGGGTGGACCTGAGCAAGGATCACTACGGCATCCACGGCACGCCGGAGCCGGGCAAGGTCGGCAAGACCGAGTCGCACGGCTGCATCCGCGTGACCAACTGGGACGCCACCGCGCTGGCTGGTGCGGTGGGTCCGGGCACGCCGGCGGTATTGCAACAGTAAGCGGTCCAACGCAACGGAGGCGCGGATGGGAAAGTCGGTGTTGCTGTTCCTCGTGGTCGTACTGATGGGTGCGAACGTCGCGCTGTTCCATTACGGGCGCGAACGCGGTGCGGTGACCGGCGTCGAAGTCGCGGCCACGCCTGTGGTGTCAGTCGCGCAGACGCAGGCACCGCCATCGCGCATGACGACACCCGACGCTCCCGCGCCCACGCCAGCGCGTGCGGCAGTGAGCGTTCCAACGGCTCCGCCGCTGGCGGTTGCGGCGCCATTCGCGGCGGGTGACGTCCCGCTGATGGTTCCCGTGCAGGGCATCACGGTCGCGCAACTGCACGACACCTTCAGCGATGCGCGCGCGCAGGGGCGCGTGCATGAAGCGATCGACATCATGGCGCCACGCGGCACGCCCGTGCTGGCGGTGGCGGATGGCACGGTGGAGAAGCTGTTCACCAGCGTTCCCGGTGGCCTGACGATCTACCAGTTCGAACCCGGCGGCCGTTACGCGTACTACTACGCGCACCTGGACCGCTACGCCGACGGCCTGCAGGAAAAGCAGGCGATCCGGCGCGGCGAGGTGATCGGTTATGTCGGAAGCACCGGCAACGCCGATCCATCCGCCCCGCACCTGCATTTCGCCATCTTCGAGCTGGGCCCGGAACGTCAATGGTGGAAGGGCACGGCGCTGAATCCGTACCCCGTGTTCACCCGGCCGCAGTAGGGTTGGGGCGGCAGACGCTTCAAAAAAGAGCCGCGCCGTACTTGTTGTTGAGAACCCGAGGAGTATCTTCCGTCCCGTGGGCCTGCACAGGCACTTCGGCGAGGCGAGGAGAGATCCCATGGCGGAAGATGTGGCGGCTGCCAATGTCAACCGGTCCTATCAGCTCGCGGCGTCGAGCATCGCCATCTTCACCTTCCTGCTGTTCTTCCTGTATCCGAAGTACATCGCCGGACAGGTCGATGCCTTCTCGTACCAGGCCTCGCTGATCGTGATGGGCGTGGCGACGTTCTCCTTCGCGTTCGCCTCGTTCTATTACTACTGGGCGTCGCTTGGCGGGCGGATCGATGATGTCGAACGTGCGCGGTATTCGCGGCGTGGCGATCGCCTGTGGCTGACCGGGTGCGTGTTGCTGTTCCTGACGCCCTGCCTGATCCTGTTCACCGTGAGGCTGCTCATTGTCGCGGCGGCCTGGTTCGCGCTGTGGCTGGTGTACGTGTCGTTCGTGTTGCGCAACTTTCCCCGCATCCTGACGGCGAAGAAGGGTTGAGGGCGGATGCATCCGCATGATTTGCGATTTTCGACCGGGGAGCAGATGGATCGCGTCGAATGGTTCACACCGAAATGGCGCTGGCTCAAGCGGCTTGCGCTCGCAGCAGCAATGGGGCCCGTGCTGGTCGGCATCGGTATCTCCACGGACCTGGTGGCACTGATCGTGATCGGATCGATGCTGCTGTTGCCGCTTCTGGCATGGCTGGTGCTCATCCCGGTGCTTCATTGGAAGGACCGCTACGTCGGTCATAGAAGCGGCACGTGGGGCGCGTTCCTGGCGCTGGAAGCGTCCGGCTGGTCCAAGTTCATCTACTGGTTCCGGCATGTCCTGCCCGACTGGTACAGGTCAGGGCGTTACGCGGATATGCGTTGAGGGGCGCACGCGCCGGCGACAGGGCGGTGCTAATGTCCGCGTCAGGTAGGCAAGGCCCCGACGGCGTCCCAGGCCGGGTCAGACAGACGTAGTGGTGGTTCCCTGATCGAAGGAGGATCGCATGCTGGAGCTGATCACGGCCGTGGGCGTGGGGCTGGCGATGCTGCTGCCGCTGGCCAATCCACCCACCACGGTGGCGATGCTGCTGGCGCTGTCGAAGGGCATGACGCCGCAGGAACGCAACCGGCAGGCGTTCCTGTGTGCGTGTTACGTGTTCGCCATCATGATGGTGGCGTTCTACGCCGGGCAGGCGGTGATGGGCGTGTTCGGCATCACCATCTCCGGGCTGCGCATCGCCGGCGGCATGATCGTGGCGTTCATCGGCTTTCGCATGCTGTTTCCCAGCCAGGGGCCGGAAGACGCGCGCGAAGTGGAAAGCCGCACGGAAGAACTGCGTGACCATCGCAAGACCGACATCG
>Ga0209676_1001657_pt1 | contig 19438 bp, 17 predicted proteins | sample AraplaCvi_mLB_r2_FD_184282 | JGI IMG/M metagenome (GOLD analysis project Ga0209676, IMG submission 184282) | Arabidopsis root microbial communities from North Carolina, USA - plate scrape MF_Cvi_mLB_r2 (SPAdes) (version 2) | ecosystem: Host-associated > Plants > Roots > Endosphere | place: USA...
CGATGTGGGATCATGTGCGCAACATGCCGCTGCCCGACAGCCTCGCGCACAAGATGGCGCTGTTTCGCGAAAGCGCAGCGGCGCCCGAATATCGGCTTGGCCTTTTCTCGCGCGACAGCTGGCTGTCGGTGCTCGAGGGGCAGGGCGTTCTGCCGTCGGCGGCAAATCCGCTAACCCATCGCCTGTCGGCGGCAGATTTGCAGGCACGGCTCGACGATCTGGCGGAACGGATCGCGGTCAATGCGGCCGACATGACGCCGCACGCCGAATTCCTTGCAAGCTATTGCGCGTCGGAGGCCAAGGCGATGCCCGGCGTCCCGGCGAACGCGGCATGAGCGCGGTGCGCGATATCACCTTGCTCGGCCGCGATGCGCCGCTGTGGCTGGCGGCGGCGGCACTGCAACGCGCGCTGGCGCCGGCGGGCGTGACGGTCCGGGCGGTGGCGTTGCCCGATGAAAACGGTCCGGCCGATCTCTACGCGACGCTGCCGGCGATCGAGGCATTGCACAATCAGATCGGCATCGACGAGACAGCGCTACTGCGCGGGGTGCGCGGCGCGTTCACGCTCGGCCAGAATTTCGTCGATGCGAGCGGGGCCGGGCAGGCGCCGTTTCTTCATAGTTATGGCGCGTTCGGTACCGGCATCAACGGCGGCGATTTCTTCCCGCACTGGGTTAAGGCGCGCCGGCATGGGCTCGGCGTCGGGCTCGACGATTTTTCACTCACCGCGACCGCGGCGTACAATGGCCGCCTGTTCCTGCCCGACGAGGCCAGCGAGATCTATGGGCGGAGCGATTATGGCTATCATCTACCCGCCGCCGCTTATGCGAAAAGCCTGAAGGCGATCGCGGCGCATCTCGGGGTCGAGATTTTCGAGGCCGAAGGAGCCACGGTTGAGCGCAGCGATGATGGCATCGCCGCGCTGCTGCTCGACGACGGCCACCGGGTGAAAAGCGCCTTGTTTGCCGACCTGACGCGCGAAGGCCTGCTGCGCGAGGCAACCGGCGGCGCGTTCGAAGCATGGACGATGCCCGGCGACCGGATGCTGACGGCACTGGCTTCGCGATTTTCTGCGCTGCCCGTCTATGCCGAGATACGCGCAGGCGCGGATGGTTGGACCGGGCTGTTCCCCAGCCTGACCCACACGCATGTTGAGCATGTCTTTTCGAGTGCGGCGACGAGCGACGAAGCGGCGTTGCAAGCCGCTGCGACGGCGAGCGGCCTGACTTTGGAGGCGGCGACAATCCGCGCGCTCTCGCCTGGCGTGGCAAGCGCGCCGTGGGCGGGCAATGTCGTAAGCCTCGGCGAGGCGGCCTGTTCGTTCGACCCCATTCACGGCCTCGGGCTGCACGGGCTGCAACTCGGCATCGTGCATCTGCTTGGCGTCTACCCGGCTGAAGGCGACAGCTATGCGGCGCGGCGCGCGGAGTATAACCGGATCATGCGCTCGCATTTCGCGCGCGTCGCCGATTTCCAGGCCGCGCACCATGCGCTGCAAAATTATGCCGGCCTCTTTTGGGAGGCGGCACGCGCGCTGCCGGTTTCGGACGAACTCGCGCATATGATCGATGTCTTTCGCGCGCGCGGCGAACTCGCGCCACAGGAAGACGAAAGCCTGCCGCCCGACAGCTGGCGCGCGCTGTTCAGCGGGCACGGGATCGTCCCCGAAAGCTGGCGGCCCGCGGTCGACCGGGTGCCGCCCGACGAGGTTAAGGTCCATTTCCGCAAGATGCTCGGCTTCGTGCGCGAACAGGTGCTGCGCCAGCCGACGCACGACGCCTATCTCGCGCGCATCCTGCAACGCCCGCATGGCTGAGCCCGCGCGCCTCGCCGTCGCCGCGGTCCAGCCGTCGCCGCTCGATGCCCTGCCGCGGATTGCTGCGCGCGGCGCGCCGGCCCCCGCCGATTTTGCCGCGCTCGTCGCGGCCGAGACTCCCGTCGTCATCAAGGGGCTGTTTGACGACTGGGTCGCACTGGCGGCCGGGCGGCACTCGCCCGGCCGCCTAAACGCCTATCTCGCGGGCATGGACCGCGGCGCGGCGGTGCCGGTGATGGAAGCGCCCGCGCGCGCCGGCGGGCGCTTCGCCTATCGTGCCGACATGCGCGAGTTCACCTTCACCAAGCGGAGCGCGCCGCTCCGCGAGACACTGGCGCGGATCGAGGGACTGATCGGGCAGGAGAATGCGCCGACGGTCGCGATCCAGATGCTGTCACTCGCCGACGCCTTGCCCGAGTTCGTGCGCCAGAACCCGATGCCGCTGCTGCCCGCCGATATCGGCCCGAAGCTGTGGCTGGGCGGCGCGGTTAAGACACGGACGCACAACGACCGCGACCATAATCTGGCGTGCGTGATCGCGGGGCGTCGCCGCTTCACCCTGTTTCCGCCAAATCAGGTCGCGAACCTCTACATCGGTCCGCTCGACAATCCGCCGCCACTGTCGCTCGTCGATCCCGAGAACCCCGATCACGATCGCTTCCCGCGCTTTCGCGAGGCGCTGGCTGCAGCACGGGTTGCAATCCTCGAACCCGGCGACGCGATCTTCATCCCCAAATATTGGTGGCACGATGTCGCCTCGCTCGACCCGTATAATGCGATGGTCAATTATTGGTGGGGCGACGCCGCGACGGGGGTGGAAAAGCCAAACGACATCTTCCTCGCGGCGTTGCTTGCGCTGAAGGACCTGCCACCCGGCGAGCGGGCTTATTGGCAGGCGATGTTCGACGCCCATGTGTTCGGCGATCCCGAAATCGGGTCGGGGCATATCCCGGCGGCGCTGCGCGGGGCGCTCGGGACCGTGCGCCCCGACGAGCGCGCCGCGCTGCGCCAAAGGCTGCTTTCGGCTTTCCAGAAATAACCCACGCCTCCCCAGCAAAGAGAAGAATCCATGATCCCCAAAACGTCCCTTTTATTTGGCCTATCGATGCTGGCGCTCGCGACCCCCGCAGCGGCGCGCGAATGCGCCCAGTCGCCGGGAAAGGTGTTGGAGCTGTGCGTTTCGGTCGAAGGGGGGGAGGCGCTCTACGAGGTCAAGCGCGGCAACGTGACGGTGATCGCGCCGTCGCGGCTGGGTTTGCGTTTCGCGGGCGAGGCCGATCCGCGCTTTGCCGAAATCGGCAACGCGAAACGTGCTTCGGTTGATACGACATGGCAACAGCCGTGGGGTGAGCAAAGGGTGGTCCGCGACCATCACAACGAACTGTCAGTGACGTTGGCAGGCGACACCGTGCTTAACAAGGCGGCCGGTGTGACTTTCCGCTTGTTCGACGACGGGCTCGGCTTCCGGTACGACTATTCCGCCATTCCGGCGGGGCAGGCAGTGGCGGTCACGGCCGACGGCACCCAATTCCGCACGGTCGGCGCCTATCAGGCCTGGTGGTATCAAGGTCTCGGCCAGGAACGCGACGAATATCTCTACACCCAGACCGACGCGCGGCGAATCACGCTCGCCGAAACGCCGCTGACGCTGAAGGGCGACAATGGGCTGTATCTAAGCTTCCACGAAGCGGCGCTGGTCGACTTCCCCTCGATGCTGCTCGAAGGCAATGGCGCGGGAACATATAATGCGTGGCTTATGCCGTGGCCCGACGGGACGCTTGCGAAAATGACGGGGCCGTTCACCACTCCGTGGCGGACCGTGCTGGTCGGCGAGACGCCGGGCGCGCTCGCCGACAGCCGCATCACGCTCAACCTCAACGAGCCGAGCAAGCTCCCCGACATCGGCAAATGGTTCAAGCCCGGCAAATATGTCGGCATCTGGTGGGAAATGCACCTCGAGAAATCGACGTGGGGCAGCGGGCCGACACATGGCGCGAACACCGCGAATGTGAAACGCTATATCGATTTCGCCGCCAAATATGGCTTCGACGGCGTACTCGTCGAGGGGTGGAACAAGGGCTGGGACGGAGACTGGATCGCCAATGGCGACAAGTTCAGCTTCACCGAGGCCTATCCCGATTTCGATCTCCCCGGGATCACCCGCTACGGCAAGACCAAGGGCGTGAAACTGATCGGTCATCACGAGACCGGCGGCGGTATCGAAAATTACGCGCGCCAGCTCGATGCGGCATTGAAACTCTACGCCAATAACGGCGTGTCGCTGATCAAGACCGGCTATGTCCGCCACAGCGGCACGATCGCCGATGGCGATGGCGGGATGCAGTGGTTCGCGGGCCAATATGCGGTGCGCCACCACCTCGACGTAGTGAAGCGCGCCGCGAAATGGCATATCGCGATCAATACGCACGAGCCGGTGAAGGACACCGGGCTGCGCCGGACATGGCCGAACTGGGTGAGCCGCGAAGGTGCGCGCGGGCAGGAGTTCAACGCGTGGGGCAACCCGACCAACCCACCCGAGCATATGACGATATTGCCCTTCACGCGGATGCTGGCGGGGCCAATGGATTTCACGCCGGGGATTTTCGATATCGCGCGCCAAGGCAAGGAACTGACGCGGCGGGTGCAGTCGACGCTGGCAACGCAGCTCGCCGAATATGTCGTCCTCTATTCGCCGATCCAGATGGCGGCCGATTTGCCCGAAAATTACGACGCGCGGCTCGATGCCTTCCAGTTCATCCGCGACGTGCCCGCCGATTGGGAACAGTCGAAGACGCTGCAAAGCGCGATCGGCGATTATGTCATCGTCGCGCGCCAGCCGCGCGGGCAGGGCGACTGGTATCTCGGCGGCATTACCGACGAAGCGGCACGGAAACTGACGCAGCGGCTCGATTTCCTCGCGCCCGGCAAGCGCTATGAAGCGCAAATCTATGCCGACGGACCGGGCGCCGATTATCGCACCAACCCGGGTGCGCTGACGATCAGCAAGCGCGTGGTGACCGGCGCCGACAGTCTCGATCTGGACATGGCCCCCGGCGGCGGGATCGCGATCCGCTTCAAGCTGTTGCCTGCACGCCCATGAAACCCGCCGGCGAAGCCGCGCTCAGTTGGATGAGACGTTCAGCGAGACAAGAGCAACAACGAAGAGAATCACGACGGCGGTGAACAGCGCCGTCACTGCCGTGAACAGGATCGCACTCGACGGCCGCCGTACATAAAGCTCACGGGTGTCGCCCGCCGTCGCTGCTTCGGCAACTTCGCCCGCTTCCTCGTCATGGGCTGCTTTGAGCAGCGCTGCGCTGATTGCGCTTGCCGGGACGGGCGTCAGAAATTCGCACCCGAACAATCTGCCGTCGTGGCGCACGACGCGCGCGGGAGCGGCACCGAGTTCGGGCAACACCAGCAGGAACGTCTCGCCGATCGAAAAGCCCGCGCCAGTCTCGATCAGCAGGCCGGTTCGCGACAGGTTGCGGATGATCACCGCGGATTCGGTCGTGGCCGTCCGCGCCGCGACATCGAGCCGGAGGGTCCGGCGGGTCGTCCGTCGGCGATCCGCTGTTTCGACAGGGTCTGCGATATGGGCCAGCAAGGATCTCACCAACGTCTCCTCCGGCGAACAGTCATCGCCGGCAACCCTTAATATTGCATTTTTGCAGGCCGTTTTCGGGTGCGCCCGTAGAGCGGAACTGGCCCCGCTAACATCGCGTCGGACTCGCTTAACGCCTTGCGGCGAGACGGACCGATTCGCCGCTTGGGCGGCGGATCGGATGCGATGAGATGTGTTAAGTTTTGGTTCTTATTGGGACGGAGGTTCAGCTTTACCGGCATGCAATCGCGCCGGGCGTGGTGGCATATGGTATTGAATAAAGGATATATTCCAATCCGCGAAGGCCGCCGGAACAATCGGTCGTTCAGTACAAATTAGTCTTTGCTAAAAATGTGTTAACGCGCTTGCGGAGTCCCGAGAATCCATGCTTCCTAATGGGTGGGGAAGGTCCGAGTCGCTCGGACAGTGGGTCGCACTGACATTGGAAGAAATTTTGCTGTGCCGTTTTTGCGGCAGGGCGAGGTGCGTTCGAGGGAAAATGACATGGATGCTTTCGACAATCCGGCGCGAAATGGCATGACGGGTCCGCAGCGCGATGGCGCATCGGCCGACCAGTCGAACCAGGCGGCATCGGGCGGCGAATTCCTTGCCGCTGCCGCGAATGTGACGGCCGCCGCATCGACCATAGCGTTGGCCATCCAGGCCATCCTCGTCCCCGACGCAAGCGGACGCATCGTCCTGCCTGCGGGCGCATCGATCGACGATATCACGATTTCGGGCACCGACCTTGTCATCACCCTGCCGAACGGCCAGGTGTTCATCATTCCGGGCGGCGCAGTCGACGTGCCGGCGATCGTCGTCGACGGCGATACGGTGCCCGCGAGCACCGTCGCGCAACTGCTCGAAAATCTCGGCGAGCTGAACCCCGAAGCCGGGGTCCGCAGCTCGGGCGGCAATTTCGCCGATCCCGAGGGCCCGATCCAGGATGCCTATGCGCTCGGCGACTTGCTGCCGTACACGCAGCTCGCTTTCCCGCAGCCCGAGAACCGCGAACTGCTGCCGGCCGTTCAGGACGAAGAACCGACGATCGTCATCGTCACCCCCGACCAGCCCGCCGGTCTGGCGGCGGCGACCGCGAGCGTCAACGAAGCCGGACTGCCTGCGCGCGGCAACGAGCCTGCGGGCAGCAACAGCGCGGCGAACAGCGAAACCACGACGGGATCGATCGTCTATGACGCCGGCGACGGCCTCGATTCGCTCACGATCAACGGCACCGCGATCACCGCGGTCGGCCAGGTCATCACGACGCCGCTCGGCCAGCTGACGATCACCAGCCTGACGCCGGGCAATGTCGGCTACAGCTACACGCTGACCGATAACACAAACGCGAACAACAATGTCACCGATCCGTTCACCGTCGTCGTCACCGACAATGTGAACGCCGGCGAACAAATTATGCAGGTCGTGCCGCTGGGCGACAAACTGCTGATCGAAACGCGCGTCACGCCGCGCGATATCGCCTTCATCAAGGTCGGCGATCCCGCGAACGTCAAGGTCACCGCCTATGATTTCTCGATCTATGGCGGGCTGAAGGGGCGGGTCGTCCGCGTATCGGCCGATAGCATCTATGACGAGGTCGAGCGGCAGGCCTATTTCACCGTCGTCGTCGAAACGACGAACAGCTATCTGACCTCGAACGGCCGGCGGCTGCCGATCACGCCGGGCATGCTATGCGATGTCGAAATCGTGACCGGGAAAAAGTCGGTGCTGAGTTACTTGCTGAAACCCGTCTTGAAGGTCAGCGGGTCGGCGCTCACCGAACGCTGATTGTTCAGCGCGAGTGTATAGCTTTTCTGCGACGCCGGAATCGCGGCGAGGTTTGGCGACGGCTGGCTCCCGCGATAGGCGTGGACCCAGCGCCGGTTCTCGCTGAATGACAGCACGGGGCGTACCGAATTGGCGCGGCTGCCGTCGTAGAGGCGGTCGGTCACATTATCGAGCACGAGCTTCCCGGCATCGGTCTGGACGAGCAGGAAGGCATGGTCGGCGTTTGCGGCCAGATCACGAAGCAGCACGAGCTTCATCCGGTCGGCATCGATTCCGGCGGCACGCAGCATCTGCATCTTCAGGATCGCGAAATCCTCGCAATCGCCCTTGCCGCGCGCGATCGTCTGTTCGGCGGTCGCCCAGAAGTCGCGCTGCCGGTAATTGCGGTCGTCGTTCACATAGGCGATTTCGCGGTTCACCCACTGATTGACGCGTGCGAGCAGGTCCTGTTCCGCAAGGCCCGACGACGCGTTCGCGCTGCGCAGCTTGCTCTGCATCAGCCCGGCGGGCGCGGCACGGCTGACATGCGCCCAGCGACTGTCGAAGCGCGTGCGCTTGACCGGGATCGCGCGGGTGCCGAGCTCGGCGGCCGGATCAAAGTCCGCGGTTTCGGTGAGCGGAGCGAAGATCGACGGCGCGCCGCAGCTTTCGGGCGGCGCGAAGGAGATCGGGGAGCGGCTTGCAGGTTCGAGCGTGTGGCGAACCGGGAAAGTGTCGAGGCCGGCGGTGACGGGCACGGCGAGCGCGGGCTGGGGCGTTTCGGCGCCTTGCTGATCGGCGCGAATGCGATCGAGCGCGCTTGGTGCGCCGCCCAAAATCGCGCGCGAGATGTCGACCGGCGCGGACGGTACGATGGTCGCAGCGACCGGACATGCCGCCTTGCCGTCCGCCAACGCCTTGACGTTGAGCAGCTTCGACGAGGCGTGCGCGGCCGACGGCGTCAGCGCCGCGGCGGCGAGGGCGATGGAGACAGGAAGCCATCGCGAATCGCCAGCGACAAGATGGGCATGCTTTCTCATGCCACCCGATTTGACGGGGCGGCGTGAGGATATGCTTCATGACGATAGTAAACGCGCCGTTCAGCACGTTTTGAGCGTGGGCGGGATCAGGCGTCCGATTTGAGCGTGAGCGGGAGCCCGGCGGCGAGCAGTACTACCTCTTGCGCGATTGCCGCGATCGACTGGTTGAGCTGTCCGGCGGCGTCACGGAACGCCCGGGCCAGCGCATTGTCAGGGACGATGCCGAGGCCGACTTCGTTGGCGACGACGATCAGCGTGCCTTCGAACCGGGCGATCGCGTCGCAGAGCTGGCGACCCGCGAACGCGATATCGGCGTCGGCGTCGGCGAGAAGCAGGTTCGAGACCCAGAGCGTCAGGCAGTCGACGAGCACCACAGTATCTTTTGCGTTGAGGGCATCGATCGCGGCGGGCAGGTCGCGCGGTGCCTCGACCGTCGTCCAGCGCGCGTCGCGGTCGGCGCGATGTCGTGCGATGCGATCGCGCATCTCGTCGTCGAACGCTTCGGCGGTCGCAACGAAAACAGGATTGCCGCCGACGGCTTCGGCGCGGGCCTGCGCATAGCGGCTCTTCCCCGATCGCGCGCCGCCGAGCACGAACAGCGACGACCCGGTCACACTCCGGCTCCCGCGAGGCGCAGCAGGCCGTCGATGTCGGCGTGCGTCGATAGTTCGACGGCAATCTCGTCGAGCGCGGCATCGACGTCGGCACGATAGTCGCGGCCGCTGCCTGCAAGGCCGACACGGGCGAGCAGCGCGCTGCGCATATCGGCCGACGCGAACAGGCCGTGCAGATAGGATCCGATCACGCTGCCGTCGACAGCCCCGTCATGCGCGCCGTCCTCCAATATCGCGAAGGGTCTCGCGGTGCCGGGACCGTCGGTTTCGCCCATGTGCATTTCATACCCCTCGATGGATGCGCTGAGCGCTTTGCCATGAATGCGGCGCAGCACCTTGGCAGGCGAGAGTATCGTCTCGACGTCGAGCAGACCCAGCCCCTCGACCTCGGCCGGAACTCCTTCGATCCCCAGCGGATCGGCGATGCGCTTGCCTAGCATCTGATAGCCGCCGCACAGCCCGACGATCAGCCCGCCGCGCCGGTGATGCGCCTTGATGTCGATGTCCCACCCTTCGCGCCGCAGCGCAGCGAGGTCGGCGATCGTCGCCTTCGACCCCGGCAGCACGATGATCGCCGCCTCGGCGGGGATCGGGCGGCCCGGCGGCACCATGACGAGTTCGACGCCGGGTTCGAGCTTGAGCGGATCGAGATCGTCGAAATTCGAGATGCGCGGCAGGATCGGGCACGCGATCAGCTTACGCCCCTCGCGCGGGTCGGCGGGGCGCTCGAGAATCACCGCATCCTCGCTCGGCAGGCGGGCGGCGGCGCGCAGCCATGGGATGACGCCGAAACCCGGCCAGCCGCTGCGCTTCTCGATCTCGCGATAGCCATCCTCGAACAGTGCCGGATCGCCGCGGAACTTGTTGATCAGGAAGCCGCGAATCATCGCCGCATCCTCGCGATCGATCACCGCGCGCGTGCCGACGAGCGAGGCGATGACGCCGCCGCGGTCGATATCGCCGATCAGAACGACGGGTACGTTCGCGGCGCGCGCAAAGCCCATATTGGCAATGTCGCCGGCGCGCAGGTTGATCTCGGCGGGCGACCCCGCGCCCTCGACGACGACGATGTCGGCCGCGGCGCGGAGGCGCTCATAGCTTTCGAGCACTTCGCTCATCAGCGCGCCGCGCGCTTCGCGAAAATTGCCGCTGCCGAGCGTGCCGCGCACGCGGCCGTGGACGATCAGCTGCGAGGTGCGGTCGGCCTGCGGCTTCAGCAGCACCGGGTTCATGTCGCTGTGCGGCTCGACGCGGCACGCGATCGCTTGCAGCGCCTGCGCGCGCCCGATCTCGCCGCCGTCGATCGTGACCGCGGCGTTGTTCGACATATTCTGTGGTTTGAAGGGTAGCACGCGAAGTCCGCGATTGCTCAATGCGCGGCAGAGGCCGGCGACAAGTACCGACTTGCCGACGTCCGAACCGGTGCCCTGCAGCATCAGCGCAGCCATGCGACCACCCCCGCGATCAGCCACAGGAGCAGGCACGCGCGCAGATAGATGGCGAGCGCGCGGTCGATGTCGTCGCCCCCTGCTTCGCTGGTCCCTTCGCCGATCCATGGTTTGTCGTGCATCACCCCGTCATAGGCGATCGGACCCGCCAGCCGAAGTCCCAGCGCGCCCGCTATCGCGGCCTCGGGCCAGCCGGCATTGGGCGAGGCATGGTTGCGCGCGTCGCGCCGCAGGACGCGCCAGCCCCCGCCGCCGGCGAGACACAGCAGCAGCCCCGATAACCGTGCGGGAATCCAGTTTGCGAGATCGTCGGTGCGTGCCGCTGCCCAGCCGAAAGCATGCCAGCGCTCCTCGCGGTGGCCGATCAGGCTATCGGCCGTATTCACCGCCTTATATGCCCACACTCCCGGCAGGCCGAGCAGGAGCAGCCAGAAGAGTGGTGCCGCCACGCCGTCGCAGAAACTTTCGGCAAGGCTTTCGATCGCGGCGCGGGCGACGCCGGCCTGGTCGAGCGCGGCGGTGTCGCGGCCGACGATCATGCCGACTGCGCTCTGCGCGCCAGCGAGGTCGCGCGCATCGATCCGCTCGCCGACCGCGCGGACATGGTCGAACAGGCTGCGCTGGGCGAGCGCGGGCCAGGCGAGGACGACAATGCCGATCCAGCCCCACGCACCGAACGATGCGAGCAGCAGGCGCTGGAGCGCCCAGCCGGAGCCGGCGGCGAGGACAAGAAGGACGAGCAACGTCAGGAAACCCAGCGTGCGCCGCGCCGCGAAGCTGTCTGCGGGACGGTTCCACCGCGCCTCGCATGCCGAAATGATCCACGCAAAAAGTCCGACCGGGTGGCCGACGCGGCGATAGAGCGCATGCGGCCAGCCGAACGCCGCGTCGAGCGCGAGCGCGGTCAGCGCGATCGGCTCAGCCATCGGCGAGCGCGGCTTCAATCCGTGCGCTTTCGGTGGCGTTGGCGGGCAGTCCGATCCGCAGCCAGTTTGGCTGATCGGCGAAGGGCCGCGTCAGGATCGCGCGCCGTGCGAGCCGTTCGAACAGGGCATGCGCGTCGTCGATTTCGATCAGACGAAAGAGCGGGCAGTCGCCGGTCGCCTGAAAGCCTGCACGCGTCAGCAGAGCATCAAGCGCGGCGGCGTTGGCAGGCAGCCGCGCCCGCGTCACGGCGATCCAGTCGCGGTCAGAATAGGCGGCGGTGCCGATTGCAATCGCCGCGGCCGACACAGGCCATGCGCCGAGCCGCTCGCGGAGCGCTGCGACGGTGGCTTGCGGCGCGATTACGAAACCCAGCCGGACCCCCGCGAGCCCGAAAAATTTGCCGAAGGAGCGAAAGACGATCAGCCTTGCTGTGTCATTGACAGACGGTGCGATACTCGCGGCCGGATCGACATCGGCAAAGGCTTCGTCGACCAGCAACCAATCATCGGCCCCGCGCCCGTTCAGCAGCGCCCGCATGGCATCGGTGCCGGTCGCATGTCCGTCGGGATTGTTGGGGTTTGCGAGAATTAACGTGCCGTCATGGCGCCGTGCCGCTTCGCGGCCGATGGGCATGTTGTCCGCAACCATTTCGCCATGGGTGCGATAGCTCGGCGCAATATGCCGTGCGGAGCCGCCCACCAGCATCCCGGTCAGCCGCAGGCCGATCTCGCTGCCCGGCACCGCGCAGACATGGCGCGCATCGACGCCGAAAAAGGCCGCCGCGACGGCTTCCAGCTGCGCCAGCGCGTCGGGGTCGGGCAGGCGCTGCCAATCGAACGCCATATCGGCGGCGCCCGGCCAAGGCTGCGGGTTGATCCCGGTCGACAGGTCGATCCAGTCGCCTTCGCCGAAATGACGTCTCGCCGCCTCGAGCCCGCCGCCGTGCCAGGTCCAGCGTGCGCTCACGCCAGATGCGCCAGCAGCAACGCGGCGGCGAGTAGCAGGCTTTCGGCGAGTTCGATCCCCGCGCCGTGTCCGTCGCCCGAAATCCCGCCGATCTTGTGCAGCAGCCACCAGCCCCAAAGCAGGAAGATCATGGGTGCGACAAGCAGCGAAGGCGCGAACCACGCGGCGGCGACGAGAGCCAGGCTCCAGATAACGAAGTCGACCGGCCGCACCGCATTGCGAAACCGCGATCCGAGCCCCGCATGCAGGTCGGGCAACGCGCGCGACCAGACGAGCGGGCCGATCCGCGCCGCGAACGGGACCAGCGCGATGGCGATAAAGGCCCCGGCGTCGAGCAGCGCGTGGAGCAGGACGAGCTTGGCGATCAGTTGCAGCGCGATGCTCACGACCGCGAAGCTGCCGACATGCGGGTCGGAGAGGACGGCGATCATCCGTTCGCGGTCCTTATGCGCCGCGCCGCTCGCGTCGGCGATGTCGCCGAGCCCGTCGAGGTGCAGTGCGCCGGTCACCGCGACCCAGACGACGAGTGCAAAGAGCGCTCCCGTCCACGGATCGATCCGCGCGCCGGCCCAACCCGCCCCCGCGACGAGCGCGCCGACGATCAACCCGACGGCGGGGAACCAGCGCATCGATGCCGCGAATTCGTCGCTCGACACCGCGACGCGCGGCGTCGGCAGGCGCGTCAGGAACTGGATCGCGACGATCAGCCCCTTCATGGATAGAGCCCGGCGATCTGCGCGCTGGGCCGCTCGCCCGGCCAGACGCGGAGCGATAGCAATGCGGTGTAGGGCAGGTCGAACGTCCAGAGCGGGCGCTGGTCGAAGCCGCAAAGCACATGGAGCGCCGCGCGCATCGCGCCGCCGTGGGTGACGATGAGGGTGGGGATCGGCGCAAGATCGCCTATCGCGGCGGACACGCGCGTGACGAGCGATGACCAGCGTTCGCCGCCGGGCGGCGGACTGGCATCGGGGTCGTCCCAGAAGCGGCCGAGCGCATCGGGATCGACCGCGCTGCTTGGCTGGCCATCCCAGTCGCCGAAATCGAGTTCGCGCCAGCGGAGATCGATCGTCAGCGGCAGGCCCGCGGCTTCGCCGATCGCTTCGCCCGCCTCGCGACACCGACGCAGGTCGGACGCTACCAGATGTTCAATGCCGAGATCGGCGGCTTGCGCGGCGCAGGCAGCGATGCCGTCAGCGGTCGGCGTGCCATCGGTGCGGCCCATCAGCAGCCCGGGCGTTTCGGGGGCGCCGTGGCGCAGCAGATGGAGCGCGAAGGCGGTCACAGCGACACAGAAACCCGGGCTTCGGCAAAGGTCGCCATCCGGTCGTGCGCGGCGAGCGCGCTGCGGATGATGTTCGCCGCGACCGCCGCGCCGCTGCCTTCGCCCAGCCGCATGTCGAGCGCGAGCAGCGGATGGAGGCCGAGCAGGTCGAGCAGGCGCTTGTGCCCCGGTTCGGCCGAGCAATGGCCCGCGATGCAATGCGCGGTGATCGCGGCGTTGTCGGCCGCGAGCGGGGCGATCGCCGAGGTGCAGATGAACCCGTCGAGCAGCACGGGCACGCCGAGTTGACGCGCGCGCAGGATCGCACCCGCAATCGCCGCAATCTCGCGCCCGCCGACGCGACGCAGCGTCTCGAACGCCGAGCGCGGCGCCTCGGCGTGGAACGCGACGGCTTGATCGACCACTGCGGTCTTGCGCGCGACGCCATGGCCGTCGATCCCGGTGCCGGGGCCGACCCATTCGGCCGCCTCGCCACCCAGACTGCGCGCGCAGAGCGCGGCGGCGGCGGTCGAATTGCCGATCCCCATTTCACCGAGCACGATGAGGTCGAGGTCGGCCTCGACCGCCGCGGCGCCGCGGTTCAGCGCGTCGAGGCATTCGGTCTCGGTCATCGCGGGGGCGACAGTGAAATCGGCGGTCGGGCGGTCGAGATCGAGCGCGACGACGGCGAGTTCGAGCCCCGCCGCGCCCGACAAAGCGTTGATCGCCGCGCCGCCGTTCGCGAAATTGGCGACCATCTGCGCGGTGACGCTCGGCGGAAAGGCACTGACGCCATGGACGGTGACGCCATGGTTGCCGGCAAAAATGGCGGCGCGCGCGCGATCGATTTGCGGACGCGCCCGGCCCTGCCAGCCCGCGAAGAAGATCGCGAGGTCCTCGAGCCGCCCGAGCGAACCGGCGGGTTTGGTGAGTTCGCCTTGGCGCACGCGCGCATCGGCTTCGGTATCGCTGTCGGGCCCACGCAGGTCGGCGAGCGCGGCCTCGAAGGCCTGAACGGAAGCAAAGATGGTCATTCGGCGACAAATCCTGCCGGGGGTGTTCGGGTGATGAAATGCCCTTTGACGCCTTCGGGCCAAAGTGAATAGGGAACGCGGCCATGCTCGCTCGCGGCATAATGGACCGCATAGTCGAGGATCGCGCGCGCCGATTCCGCGTCGCCGTGAAAGCGGCCGAGGACATAGCCAACCTTGTCGGGTGCGCGCAGGTGGACGGTGCAATGGTCCGCGCATGCGAAGAGGCACGCCATTTCCTGCACTGCGATGCCGGCATAGCGCGGATCGGCGGCTTTCACCGCATGCAGCGCCTCGACCAGCCGCGCGCCACCGCGGGCGCCTGCCGCGTCGATCTGGGCCTCGCGGCTGTGGCGACAGGTATTGCACACCACCACCGCCGGCCCCGGATCGACGCGCGTGAGCATCAGGCCGCCGTTGCCGGCTGCGGCGGTGCGGGAACACCGGCCGCGACAAGCACGCGATACAGCGCATAAAGCCCGATCAGGATCGCGCCGTTACGCACGAACTGTTCGGCGAGCAGGTCGGGCGCCATTGCGGTGTGCAGCCCGCCGAGCACGAGCGCCCAAGCGAGGATGATGCCCTTGAACGCCGTGAACCCCGCAGCATAGGCGAGGCTCAGCCGCGCCGCGACCGAGCGATAATTCAGCGCGTTCAGCGCCGTATAACCTGCGAGTGCCGACCCGACCGCCGCGGTGCCCAGCCCGACGCCCCAGCCGAGCGTGCTTCCATCGCGCGGATAGCCGAGCAGGAAGAAGCCGACGAACTGGCTCGCTGCCCACGCCAGCAGCATCAGCGCAAGGCCGTCGCGGCGGCGCATATGCACCGCCGCGAGCGCCGCGAGCGCCGGGAAGGGGGTCGCGCAGGCGAGCGCAAGCGTCGTGACCGTGCTCGCCGCGGTGAGCAACGACACCCAGAGCGCCGACGCGCCCCTGTCCGACAGCGCGGCCATCAGAAGCGGCCCCGGATGCCGGCGTAGATGCTACGGCCCAGCGAGCCGTAACGGAACGCGGTCATATATTGCTCGTCGAAGATATTTTCGGCGCGGGCGAACAGCTTGACCTCGTCGGTCAGCGCGAACTCTGCGCGCAGGTCGACGAGCGTGTAATCGTCGAGCCGCTGGGCGTTGCTCGCATTGTCATAGCTTTTGCCCGACCAGCGCACCGCGGCACCGAGTTCGAGCCCGAAATCGAAGCCATAGCTTGCCGATGCATTGGCGGTATTGCGCGGCCGTCGCGGCAGCCATTTGCCGAAATTGGCGGTGCCTTCCGAACGATCCTCGGCAACGATCCAGCTATAATTCCCGTCGAGCTTCAATCCGCCGAGCGTCACCGCCGCAGCGGCTTCAACGCCATGCGCTTCGCTGCGCGCGACGTTCGAATAATAGCCAAAACGCCGCGTCGTCGGGTCGCCCGGAACGAAGCACATCGGGTTGGTCGAGGTGCCCGAACAGCTGTTGAAGATGATCTGGTTCGTCGTCGTGCGATCGAACCAGGTTGCGCCGACCATCAGCTTGCGATCGAACAGATGCTGCTCGATGCCCGCTTCCCAGCCGTGCGCTTCCTCGGGGTCGAGCGCGAGGTTCCCATATTCGCTGAACTGCTGATAGAGCGAGGGTGCCTTGAACCCTTCGCCATAGCTGGCGCGTAGGACGGTCCCTGTGGCGAGACGCCATACGCCGCCCGCAGCGAAGAGGGTCTGGCCGCCAAAGCTGTCATGGTCGTCGTACCGCACGCCGCCGTTGAGCGTCAGCCCGTCGAGCGGCTCGACGCTGAGCTGGCCATAGGCGCTGGTGAGTTCGGCCTTGCCGCGCGCGAAAGCGGGGACCGGGGTCGCGAGCGACGCTGAAGGCGAGCGGCTGCGGAAGTCCGAACGCTCATTCTCGACCCCGAAGATTGCGGTGATACGGTCGGTAAAATCGAAGCTGCCCTGATATTCCCAGCGCTTGTTCTTGCCATCGGCCTCGAAGCTGCGCGGGCGGGCGCGGTCGGGGTTGAAATTGTCGCGGTTGGTGTCCGTATAGGCATAGGCGACGCGGTTGCGGAAGCGGCCGTCGACGAGGTCGAAATTCAGCCCCGCATAACCGACGAACTCCTTGTTCTGCCCATAATCATTGCTGTCGACGTTGAAGCCGTCGAATTCGACCCGGCCGCTCGAATAATAGCCGCGCACATCGACGCTGACATTGTCGGCGAGCGCGAGTTCGGCGCGGCCCGAGACGCTCTGATTGCGATAGCCGTCCCGCTCGGCGCCGCCGAACGCCTTGGCGTGCGACGAAATGCCGTCGGTGGTGAAGCGCTGGCCGCCGATGCGCCAGCTCAAGGGGCCGGTGCGCCCGCCGACCGCGGCGCGCGCGCTGACGGTCTGGCGCGATCCCGCCTCGAGGTCGAAACTGCCTTCGAGCTCTTTCTCGGGCGAGGCGGTGACGACGTTGACGACGCCGCCGATGGCCTGGCTGCCCCACAGGATCGACTGCGGCCCGCGCAGCACTTCGATCCGCGAAATATCACCCGCGAGCAAATTGGTGAAGTTGAAGCCGCCGCCGGTCGACGACGGATCGTTGAGCTTCACCCCGTCGATCACGACGACGCTATGGTCCGATTCGGCGCCACGGATGCGCAGCGAGGTCGAGGTGCCGTAACCGCCGTTGCGCGAGATGCTGATGCCCGGCGTGCGGAGCAGCAATTCGGTAACGCCGATATCCTGCGCGCGGTCGATCGCGTCCTTGTCGATCACGGCGATCGATGACGGCACTTCGTCGAGCGTCAGAGGCGCGCGCGTCGCGGTGACGATGATGCTGTCGCCGTCGGCGGCGACGGCGTGCGCCGTGCCCGCATCCTCGGCGGACGCGGGGGAGGAGGCCGCAACGGCGGCAAGGCAGATCGAACTTCGGATAATGACTTTGAACATTGGGTACCCCATCGACAAGGCGGCCCACGCGCACGGTCGATGCGGTTGTCCCGGGGACGCACGCCATCGCCCGCGCCCATGCGCAGCCAACTTTGTCGTCATGCGGGTTTACCCCCGTCCGCCCGGCACACCCTGTCCGGTCGAAAGACGACGGCGACGGGCAGGTCTCCTGGCTTGCGGGTCAGCGCCGGTCGGCCGCCTTCTCGGGACCGGAATCCCAATGGCAAGTGGCCGATGGCTCGCCGCGTACAGTTGCAGGGGCAGCCGGGGTTTTCCCGTTCCCTCTTAGTCCCCGTTGCCGGGGAACCTGTCGCTTGCCGCGGCCGTTAGCCCTATTTCGACGCTGCGGTCAATTGCTGCGACGCAGCAGGGGGTCGATCAGAACAGCCCCGGCAGCTCGCGCTGGGCGGCGCTCGGCCGGCCGGGAACCAGCATCTCGGGCTCGGCGACCATCTGGGCGCTGCGGCGCTGTGCCGACGCACCGACGCTGGCATCGGCGATGCGCGTCGTACAGGCATTGCCGGCGAGGAAGTCGATCGCGGCGCGGACCGATGATTCGCGCGCATCGCCCAGCGGGAGCGTCAGATCGTCGCTCGCGGCACAGCTGTTCGCAATCTTCGGCGCCAGCCCGTCATAATAATCGCCCTGGCCGTTCGAGTTGACCGTCGCAAAGGCGACCACGCGCATGCGGTCGTCGCATTCGGGTTTGTCGAGCGCAATCTGGCCGACCGGCTTGCCATAGGTGTTGCTGCCGACCAGCGTCATATTGGTGCCGAGGTGCGGCAGCATCGCATTGATCACGAGTTCGCTCGCCGATGCGGTCGACCCGGTGCCGATGAAGGCGACGCGCGTCGGCGCGATCGACTGGGCGGTCGGCGTGAAGCGATGTTCGACATTCTCCGCAGACTTGGTCGGGCGAAAGCGGGTCTGCGAGAAGAGCTGCCCGGCGCGATTGGCCCCCATCAGGTCGCCCATCAGATTGGCGGTCGAAACGAGGCCGCCACCATTATAGCGGAAATCGACGATGATATCGGTCACACCACGCGCGCCGAAATCGGCAAAGGCAGCCTTCAACTGGCCGTCTGCCGACGAGATGAAGGTGCGCAGGTTGATATAACCATAGCTGCGCCCGCCTTCGGTGATGATCTTTGCGCCATAGCGGTCGGAAACCGGATCGAGCGAATAGTCGGCCTTCGCCACCGTTACGTCGCGGGTGCCGGCGGCATCGGTGATGCGCAGCACGCGGCTGACCCCGGGGTCGTTCGGGCCGAGCGCGTCGGTGATCCCCGCGGTTCCTTCGGCATTCACGATGCTGGCGACCGTCCGGATATTGCCGCTGGTCGTGCCGATCGCGACGATCGCCGCCCCGCGGTCGATACCCGCCGCAAAGGCCGGCGCACCCTCATAGGATTCGGCGATGAGCACGCGCTGGTTCACGGCGTCATAGGTCATCCGGACCCCGAAACCGGCGGTCGATCCGTTGGCATAGAAGGCGTTTTCTTGTGCGATGGACGTATTGTAGGTGAAGAACCGGTCCTTGTTCAGCGCGCGTGCCGGGGCGACCAGCGCGTCGATATAGGATTGAATATCGCTATGGCTGGCCGGATTGACGCTCGCGACGTCGCCGGGGAACAGATACCATTCGTCGATCACCGCCTTGGCAAAGACCTGGCGCGACGTCAGGGCGCATGTGGGCGTCGGAGTGGGCGAGGGGGTTGGGGTGACCGTGACCGGGCCGCTGCCCAGGCTTCCTTCGCCGCTGCCGCACGATGCCAGCATCAGCGCAGCCAGCGTTACAGCCGCAACCGACTGCTTCGACTTACCCATTAAAACTCTCCCCCCGGTTCGACCCATAATCCGACTATTCCGCGTCCGCCTCCGCATCATTGCTCCGGCCTTTGAAGCCCTGCGCTATGACATAGAGCTCGGGCGACCCCTTGCGGCTCGCCGGCGGCTTGGCGTGCTTTACCGTTGAAAAGTGTCGTTTTAGTAAAGTTAGCAAAGTGTGATCGGCGCCGCCCGCAAACACCTTGGCCACGAAAGCGCCACCGGGC
>Ga0209676_1001659_pt1 | contig 19383 bp, 12 predicted proteins | sample AraplaCvi_mLB_r2_FD_184282 | JGI IMG/M metagenome (GOLD analysis project Ga0209676, IMG submission 184282) | Arabidopsis root microbial communities from North Carolina, USA - plate scrape MF_Cvi_mLB_r2 (SPAdes) (version 2) | ecosystem: Host-associated > Plants > Roots > Endosphere | place: USA...
GGCTGGCGATGCCGCTGGTGGCAGTGCTCAGACCCGACGAGGTCGAAGTCGACAGACTGTCGATGCTGCTCGTCGCCGTGCTCAAGCCAGACGATGTCGACGTCGACAGGCTGCTGACGTTGCTGTTCGTCGTGCTCAGGCCGGTGGACAGGCTGGCGATGCCGCTGGTCGCCGTACTCAAGCCCGACGACGTGGACGTCGACAGGCTGTCGATACGGCTGTTCGTCGTGCTCAAGCCGGACGAAGTCGAGGTCGACAAGCTGCCGACGTTGCTGTTCGTGGTGCTCAGACCCGTGGACAGGCTGGAGATACCGCTGGTGGCCGTGCTCAAGCCGCTCGACGTGGACGTCGACAAGCTGTCCAGGTTGCTGTTGGTGGTGCTCAGGCCGGTGGACAGGCTCGAGAAGCCACTGGTCGCCGTGCTCAAGCCCGTCGACAGGCTGTCGATGCTGCTCGTGGCCGTGCTCAGGCCGGACGATGTAGACGTCGACAAGCTGCTAATGCTGCTGTTCGCCGTGCTCAAACCCGACGACGTGGAGGTCGAGAGGCTGCCGACGTTGCTGTTCGTCGTGCTCAACCCAGTGGACAGGCTGGAGATGCCGCTGGTGGCGGTGCTCAGACCCGACGAGGTCGAGGTCGAGAGGCTGCTGACGTTGCTGTTCGTCGTGCTCAGGCCGGTCGACAGGCTGGAGATACCACTGGTCGCGGTGCTCAAACCAGAGGACGTAGACGTCGAAAGGCTGTCGATGTTGCTCGTCGCCGTGCTCAGGCCGGACGACGTCGAGGTCGACAGGCTGCTGACGTTGCTGTTTGTCGTGCTCAAGCCAGTCGACAGGCTGGAGATACCGCTGGTGGCAGTGCTCAAACCAGACGACGTGGACGTCGATAGGCTGTCGATGTTGCTCGTCGCCGTGCTCAGGCCGCTCGACGTGGAGGTCGACAGGCTGCTGACGTTGCTGTTGGTCGTGCTCAAGCCAGTGGACAGGCTAGAGATGCCGCTGGTCGCAGTGCTCAGACCCGAGGACGTAGACGTCGAGAGGCTGTCGATGCTGCTCGTCGCCGTGCTCAGGCCGCTCGACGTGGATGTCGAAAGGCTATCGATACGGCTGTTGGTCGTGCTCAGGCCCGACGACGTCGAAGTCGACAGGCTCGAAATTCCGCTGGTTGCAGTGCTCAGACCGCTCGACGTGGAGGTCGAAAGGCTGTCCAGGTTGCTGTTCGTGGAGCTGAGGCCGGTCGACAGGCTGGAGATACCACTGGTCGCGGTGCTCAAACCAGAGGACGTCGAAGTCGAAAGGCTGTCGATGCTGCTCGTCGCAGTGCTCAAGCCGGACGACGTCGAGGTCGAGAGGCTGCTGACGTTGCTGTTGGTCGTGCTCAGGCCCGTGGACAGGCTGGAGATACCGCTGGTAGCGGTGCTCAAACCGGACGACGTCGACGTCGAGAGACTGTCGATGCTGCTCGTGGCCGTGCTCAGACCGGACGAGGTCGAGGTCGATAAGCTGCTGACATTGCTGTTCGTGGTACTCAGGCCGGTAGACAGGCTGGCGATCCCGCTGGTGGCGGTGCTCAGACCCGACGACGTCGACGTCGAAAGGCTGCTGACGTTGCTGTTGGTGGTGCTCAGACCGGTCGACAGGCTGGAGATCCCACTGGTCGCCGTGCTCAAACCCGACGACGTCGAAGTCGAAAGGCTATCGATGCTGCTCGTGGCCGTGCTCAGACCGGACGAGGTCGAGGTCGACAAGCTGCTGACGTTGCTGTTCGTAGTGCTCAGGCCAGTGGACAGGCTGGAGATGCCACTGGTCGCCGTGCTGAGCCCCGACGACGTCGAGGTCGACAAGCTGCTGACATTGCTGTTCGTGGTACTCAGGCCGGTAGACAGGCTGGCGATCCCGCTGGTGGCGGTGCTCAGACCCGACGACGTGGACGTCGACAGGCTGCTGACGTTGCTGTTCGTGGTGCTCAGACCGGTCGACAGGCTGGAGATCCCACTGGTCGCCGTGCTCAAACCCGACGACGTCGACGTCGAAAGGCTATCGATGCTGCTCGTAGCCGTGCTCAAACCAGACGACGTCGAGGTCGACAGGCTGCTCACGTTGCTGTTCGTCGTGCTCAGGCCCGTGGACAGGCTGGAGATCCCGCTGGTCGCCGTGCTCAGACCGCTCGAAGTCGACGTCGACAAGCTGCTCACGTTGCTGTTCGTGGTGCTCAGCCCGGTCGACAGGCTCTCGATGCCACTCGTCGCCGTGCTCAGACCCGACGACGTGGAGGTCGAAAGGCTATCGATTCGACTGTTGGTCGTGCTCAAACCACTGGACGTCGAAGTCGACAAGCTGCCCACGTTGCTGTTCGTGGTGCTCAAACCCGTCGACAGGCTGGCGATACCACTGGTCGCGGTGCTCAGGCCCGACGATGTCGAAGTCGACAGGCTGCTCACATTGCTGTTGGTTGTGCTCAGGCTCGTGGACAAGCTGGCGATGCCGCTGGTCGCTGTGCTCAGACCGCTCGAGGTAGACGTCGACAAGCTATCGATGCTGCTCGTCGCCGTGCTAAGGCCCGACGACGTAGACGTCGAGAGGCTGTCAATACGACTATTGGTGGTGCTCAGACCCGAGGACGTCGAGGTCGACAGACTGCTGACGTTGCTGTTGGTCGTGCTCAGGCCCGTGGACAAGCTGGTGATGCCACTGGTCGCCGTGCTCAGACCGCTCGACGTAGACGTCGAGAGGCTGTCGATGCTGCTCGTGGCGGTGCTCAGGCCCGACGATGTCGAAGTCGACAGGCTGCTCACGTTGCTGTTGGTCGTGCTCAGGCCAGTAGACAGGCTCGAGATGCCGCTGGTTGCCGTACTCAAGCCCGACGACGTCGAGGTCGACAGGCTGCTGACGTTGCTGTTCGTGGTGCTCAGGCTCGTCGACAAGATGGAGATGCCACTGGTCGCGGTGCTCAACCCACTCGACGTGGAAGTCGAGAGGCTTTCCAGGTTGCTGTTGGTGCTGCTCAGAGCCGTAGACAGGCTCGAGATGCCGCTGGTCGCCGTGCTCAGGCCGGACGACGTCGAGGTCGAGAGGCTGCTGACGTTGCTATTGGTCGTGCTCAAACCAGTCGACAGGCTGTCGATGCCACTCGTGGCTGTGCTCAAGCCGCTCGACGTGGAGGTCGAAAGGCTACTGACATTGCTGTTCGTCGTGCTCAGACCCGTGGACAGGCTGGAGATGCCGCTGGTCGCGGTGCTCAGACCAGACGACGTCGAGGTCGACAGACTGCTGACGTTGCTGTTGGTCGTGCTCAGGCCCGTCGACAAACTGGAGATGCCACTGGTCGCAGTGCTCAGACCGCTCGAGGTAGACGTCGACAAGCTATCGATGCTGCTCGTGGCCGTGCTCAGGCCCGACGACGTAGACGTCGAGAGGCTGTCGATACGACTATTGGTGGTGCTCAGACCCGAGGACGTCGAGGTCGACAGGCTGCTCACGTTGCTGTTCGTCGTGCTCAGGCCCGTCGACAGGCTCGAGATGCCGCTCGTAGCCGTGCTCAGGCCGCTCGACGTCGAGGTCGACAAGCTGCTCACATTGCTATTCGTGGTGCTCAGGCCCGTGGACAGGCTGGAGATACCGCTGGTCGCGGTGCTCAACCCGCTCGACGTAGAAGTCGAGAGGCTGTCCAGGTTGCTGTTGGTGCTGCTCAGAGCCGTGGACAGGCTCGAGATGCCGCTGGTCGCCGTGCTCAGGCCGGACGACGTCGAGGTCGAGAGGCTGCTGACGTTGCTGTTGGTCGTGCTCAAACCAGTCGACAGGCTGTCGATGCCACTCGTGGCTGTGCTCAAGCCGCTCGACGTGGAGGTCGAAAGACTACTGACATTGCTGTTCGTCGTGCTCAGACCCGTGGACAGGCTGGAGATGCCGCTGGTCGCGGTGCTCAGACCAGACGACGTCGAGGTCGACAGACTGCTGACGTTGCTGTTGGTCGTGCTCAGGCCCGTCGACAAACTGGAGATGCCACTGGTCGCAGTGCTCAGACCGCTCGAGGTAGACGTCGACAAGCTATCGATGCTGCTCGTGGCCGTGCTCAGGCCCGACGACGTAGACGTCGAGAGGCTGTCGATACGACTATTGGTGGTGCTCAGACCCGAGGACGTCGAGGTCGACAGGCTGCTCACGTTGCTGTTCGTCGTGCTCAGGCCCGTCGACAAGCTCGAGATGCCGCTGGTCGCGGTGCTCAGACCGCTCGACGTAGACGTCGAGAGGCTGTCGATGCTGCTCGTGGCCGTGCTCAGGCCCGACGACGTAGACGTCGAGAGGCTGTCCAGGTTGCTGTTGGTGCTGCTCAGAGCCGTGGACAGACTCGAGATACCGCTGGTTGCCGTACTCAGGCCCGACGACGTAGATGTCGACAGGCTGCTGACATTGCTGTTCGTGGTGCTCAGACCTGTGGACAGGCTGGAGATACCACTGATCGCCGTGCTCAGGCCCGACGACGTAGATGTCGAGAGGCTGTCGATGCGGCTATTGGCCGTGCTCAGACCCGACGACGTCGAGGTCGACAAGCTGCCCACGTTGCTGTTCGTGGTGCTCAGACCCGTCGACAGGCTCGAGATACCGCTGGTTGCAGTGCTCAGACCGCTCGAGGTGGAGGTCGAGAGGCTGTCGATGCTGCTCGTGGCCGTGCTCAGGCCGGACGACGTGGACGTCGACAGGCTGCCCACGTTGCTGTTCGCCGTGCTCAGACCTGTGGACAGGCTCGAAATGCCGCTAGCTGCAGTACTCAGGCCCGACGACGTCGACGTCGACAGGCTGCTCACATTGCTGTTGGTCGTGCTCAGGCCCGTCGACAGACTGTTGATGCCGCTCGTAGCGGTACTCAAACCGGACGACGTGGACGTCGACAAGCTGCTGACGTTGCTGTTCGTGGTGCTCAGGCCCGTGGACAAGCTGGAGATGCCGCTGGTGGCTGTGCTCAGGCCCGACGACGTCGAGGTCGACAAGCTGCTCACGTTGCTGTTCGTCGTGCTCAGCCCCGTGGACAGGCTCGAGATACCACTGGTCGCAGTGCTCAGGCCGCTCGACGTGGACGTCGAGAGACTGTCGATGCGGCTGTTGGTCGTGCTCAGACCCGACGATGTCGAGGTCGACAAGCTACCCACGTTGCTGTTCGTGGTGCTCAAGCCCGTGGACAGGCTGGAGATGCTGCTCGTGGCCGTGCTCAGGCCGGACGAGGTCGAAGTCGACAGACTGCTGACGTTGCTGTTGGTCGTGCTCAGGCCCGTCGACAAGCTGGAGATGCCGCTGGTCGCGGTGCTCAGACCCGACGATGTGGAGGTCGACAAACTGCTGACGTTGCTGTTCGTCGTGCTCAGACCTGTGGACAGGCTCGAGATTCCACTGGTCGCAGTGCTCAGGCCGCTCGATGTGGACGTCGACAGGCTGTCGATGCGGCTGTTGGTCGTGCTCAGGCCAGTCGACGTGGACGTTGACAGACTGCCCACATTGCTGTTCGTCGTGCTCAAGCCCGTGGACAGGCTCGAGATTCCGCTGGTCGCCGTGCTTAGACCCGACGACGTCGACGTCGAAAGGCTGCTCACGTTGCTATTCGTAGTGCTCAGGCCTGCGGACAGGCTGGAGATGCCGCTCGTGGCCGTGCTCAGGCCGGACGACGTCGAAGTCGACAGGCTGCTGACGTTGCTGTTGGTCGTGCTCAAGCCCGTCGACAGACTCGAGATGCCACTGGTCGCCGTGCTCAGACCGGACGACGTCGAAGTCGACAGGCTGCTGACGTTGCTGTTGGTCGTGCTCAGGCCGGTGGACAGGCTGGAGATACCACTCGTGGCCGTGCTCAAGCCAGACGACGTCGATGTCGAAAGGCTGTCGATGCGGCTGCTGCTGGTGCTCAGGCCGGACGACGTGGAGGTCGACAGGCTGCTGACGTTGCTGTTCGTCGTGCTCAGACCTGTGGACAGGCTCGAGATGCCGCTGGTCGCCGTGCTCAGCCCGCTCGACGTCGATGTCGACAGGCTACTGACGTTGCTGTTCGTGGTGCTCAACCCCGTGGAGAGGCTGGAGATGCCGCTGGTCGCCGTGCTCAGCCCGCTCGAAGTCGATGTCGACAGGCTGCTGACGTTGCTGTTCGTTGTGCTCAACCCCGTGGAGAGGCTGGAGATGCCACTGGTAGCGGTGCTCAGGCCAGACGACGTGGACGTCGAGAGGCTGTCGATGCGGCTGTTGGTCGTGCTCAGACCCGACGACGTCGAAGTCGAGAGGCTGCCGACATTGCTGTTCGTTGTGCTCAGGCCCGTCGACAGACTGGAGATGCCGCTGGTTGCGGTGCTCAGACCCGACGACGTCGAGGTCGAGAGGCTCGAGATGCCGCTCGTGGCCGTGCTCAGTCCCGACGACGTCGAAGTCGACAGGCTGTTGATGCGGCTGCTCGCCGTGCTCAGGCCCGACGATGTGGATGTCGACAGGCTGGCGACGTTGCTGTTCGTGGTGCTCAGGCCGGTCGACAAGCTGGAAATGCCGCTGGTCGCCGTACTCAAACCGCTCGACGTCGACGTCGAGAGGCTGTCGATGCGGCTGCTGCTGGTACTCAGACCTGAGGACGTCGAAGTCGACAGGCTGCCGACGTTGCTGTTCGTGGTGCTCAGCCCCGTGGACAGACTCGAAATGCGGCTGGTCGCCGTGCTGAGCCCCGTCGACGTCGAAGTCGACAGACTACTGATGCTGCTGGCGGTGGTGCTCAAACCCGTGCTCAACTGCACAACAGTCACAGCATCTTGCGCTGCGGCGCCGTCGGCCACATTCGTGATTCGGCGTAGAGCCGTTGCAGAGCCGACAGACACTTCGGCGGCAGGCGCAGCCGATCCAGTCAAGAACCCGGTTGCTGTCGGGGCTGCGGCACCCGTCACACTTCCCTGTCCCAAGGCAACACTGCCGGCATAGGCGGCGTTTGCGCCATCGCCCATCGCCACGGCCTGCTGGGCTGCGACAGCGTCTGAGCCAATGGCAACGGACCTGTCACCGAAGGCATTGCTAGAGCGCCCGATCGCAATCGCTCGCTCACCGGAAGCGACCGAACCACCTGTCGTCGAGCCGTCTCCTCCACCGATCGCGACCGAAGACGTGCCACTGGCATTGGCGTCGTTGCCCAGCGCGAATGCACCCGCTCCGATGTTCGCCTTGGCACCCGAACCGATGGCAGTGGAACTCCCGCCTTTGGCTTGAGCAGTCGCGTTGTGGCCAATGGCAACACCGTAACCACCGCTGCCGCTTGTTGACGCACCACGACCGATTGCGACGTCGGCTGTATTGGTCGCGACCGTGTTCTGACCGAGCGCGGTTGCGCCATTACCGCTGGCAATCGCATTCGAACCCAATGCGGTTGCACCAGTGTTCGACGCACTTGCGTTTGCACCCATTGCCGTGGCATTTGCACCCAGTGCATTGGCAGCAAACCCGATCGCCACTGCAAAGTCACCGCCATTGGCATAGGCGCGCCCCGAACCTGCAGCTGTGCCATTGGTCGTTCCAATCGCAACGCTGTTGGCAGTTGCCGAACCAACCGTTGCGCTAGTGCCTGTATAGGCGGCTTGCGCTGCACCATTCCAGCCAGCGGCCGCTAAAACTATGGCGGCCGCCACCGCCGTGGCCACCCGCGAACTGCTTTTCTTCCCCCGTGCCGAAGTGATTTCAGACGCCGCAACCCAGGCCCCCAGGGCTTCATTCCAGATACTTCGGTAAGACTTGTTCATATTCTTCGAGCTCGGTTCGCAGAGGGCGGGCGCGGTATCAACGGCGGAGGAAGGCAACGACCGCCCGCGGTTCGTCGCCCCAGCCAGGGTCGTAGTTACCCTGACGTTCACAATGGACGCGGTAATGTACGCAGCCGTTTACATTTGCAGTCATTTCGGTCTACCGGAAACCGTGAAATGATGATTTAGTTCACAAACTTTCGCGATTGGCGACAAATCCGGGCGCGGCGATGTCGCTGTGGAACGTCGATCCGAACGCCCCGCCTAGAATCGCCGCCGCTGTCTGTCACAGCGGTTTTCCTCACAAAAGGTGCCCAATGAAGCCGTTTCTCCCCCGTTTCCTGGCCGCATGCACGCTGGCCCTGGCCGGTTCCTGCGCCCTGGCGCAGGACGGCAACTCCGCCGACGAACTCGTCCAGGCGGGCCTCAGCAGCCTCAAGCAGATCGATGAGAACCGGGCGGGAGAGATCTGGGACACCGCGTCTGCGTTTGTGAAGACTCGCTTTCCCAAGGCCGAATTCGTTGCCAACACGCAACGCTCGCGCCAGACCGTGGGCGTCGTGGCCCGCCGTGACTGGGCCAGCGTGACCCGCATCCGCTACCTGGACGACAGCACCGGCATCCCTGCAGGCCTGTACGCCAACGTCGACTTCGCCACCCGCCTGACCAACGACAAGACGGTCTTCGAAAAAGTCAGCTTCCGCCTCGAACCCCAAGGCTGGCGCCTGACGGGCTACGTCCCCCGCGAAAACCAATGACCACCGCCTCGGGTGCCGGCCTGCGCATCGGCATCACGATCGGCCTTCACCATGAGGCCGAGACCCTCTGGAACAACGGCATCAAGCAGAACGCCGTGTTCCTGGCAGAGGCGCTGAAGCACTGCCCCAGCGTCGCCTCGGTGGTGCTGGTCAACACGACCGCCACGCCCATCACGCCCGCCCTGCCCTGGGACCAGGCCCGCTGGCCGACCGTGACCTTCGAAGCGGCCAAGGACAGCGTGGACGTGCTGATCGAGCTGGGCGGCCAGATCGACGCCGACCAGACCGACCACCTCAAGCGCCGCGGCGCGCGGCTGGTGTCGTACTGCTGCGGCTTCGAGTACGTGCACGCGATGGAGTCGATGCTGTTCGGCAAGCCGCTGTGGGGCCGCAACCTGTTCATCAACCAGCGCTACGACGACATCTGGATGGTTCCGCAGGTGGCCCACATCAGCCAGCCGTACTTCGAGGTGCTGCGCCGCGCCGAGGCGCGCGCCGTGCCCTTCGTCTGGAGCCCGGTGTTCCTGGAGGAGCGCGCCCGCGCCCTGCCCGACGGCGGCGCGTACCAGCCACGCAGCGGCCCGCGGCGGCTCAGCGTGATGGAGCCGAACATCAACGTGGTGAAGTTCTGCGTCTACCCCATCCTGATCGCCGAGCTGGCCTACCGCGCCCGGCCCGACGCGATCGCGCTGCTGCAGGTCACGAACGTGGAGCGCATGGCCAAGGACAGCATGGAGTTCATCACGCTGATGAACCAGCTCGACCTGGTGCGCCAGCACAAGGCGGTCTTCCTGGGCCGGCACGAGACCCCGGTGTTCCTGGCGCAGAACACCGACATCGTGGTCTCCCACCAGTGGGAGAACCCGCTCAACTACTTCTACCTCGAGACCTGCTGGCAGGGCTATCCGCTGGTGCACAACGCGCACCTGTGCGCGGACCTGGGCTACTACTACGCAGAAAACGACGTGGCCGCGGGCAGCGCCCGTGTGCTCGAGGCCATCGACGGGCACGACGCCCAGGCCCAGGCCTACCGCGACCGGCAGCGCGCACTCATCGCGCGCTACCTGCCCGGCGACGCAGTGGCCACGCAGACCTACGACACCCTGCTGCAGGGCCTGATGCAACGCCCTGCCCGCTAGCCAGACCCTCGCCCCACGGAGCCCCCTCATGCTCGACCCGTCCGAACTCCGGCACTTCTACCCCGTGATCGTGACGCCGAGCCACGACGGCAAGTTCTTCCAGAACTACGTGGCGTCGCTGCTGAACTTCACCATCAATGCCGAGCGCGCCGGCATGAGGATGCAGGTGCTGATGCACCAGGGCGAGAGCCTGGTCACGCGCGCGCGCAACAACTGCGTGGCCCAGTTCCTGGCCAACACCGAGTGGACCCACTTGTTCTGGATCGACGCGGACATCGGCTTCTCGGCCGAGGCGGCGTTCCGACTGCTGCTGTCGGGCTACGACATCGCCGCCGGCGTCTACCCGCTCAAGCGCGAAGACTGGCCAGCCAGCGGCGTGGCGGCCGGCACCACGCAGCAGCAGTTCGAGGCCGCGTTCACGCGCTACACGGTCAATGCCAAGGCCGAAGAAGGCGCGACGCAGATCGAGCTCGAAGTGCAGCCCGACGGCTTCATGAAGATGACCGAGGCGCCCACGGGCTTCATGGCGATCCGGCGCGGCGTGTTCGAACGGCTCATGGCCGCCTACCCCGAGCTGCAGTACGTGCCCGACAGCATCGGCGAAGCCGACCGCGGGCTGCACTACCGCTTCTTCGACGTGATGGTCGACCCCATCACGCGGCGCTACCTGTCGGAAGACTACGGCTTCTGCCGGTTGTGGTCGGGGCTGGGCGAGTCGATCTACATCGACGCCAACTCGAACCTGACCCACCAGGGCGCCAAGCTGTACCGCGGCGATTTCGCCCATTCGCTGCAGGCCTCGCTGCCCTACGCGGTGGGCGGCCCCGCCGGCATGGCGATGGTGCTGAAGGGCCAGGAGCACCTGAAGCCGAATCCGCCGCCGGGCTGACACCGGCAGCGAACGCCCACGAAAAAGCCCCGCCGAAGCGGGGCTTTTTCATGAGGCCGGCGAATCGCTCGCCGGCTGCAACGACCCTCAGGCCGTGACCGTGTCCGCCACGCCCTTGTAGTCTTCGATCTTGTCGAAGTTCAGGTACTGGTAGATCTGCGCGCTGGACGCGTCGATCACGCCCGTGGCGGCCATGTACTCCTCGCGGGTCGGGATGCGGCCCAGGCGCGAGCAGATGGCGGCCAGTTCGGCCGAGCCCAGGTACACGTTCGTGTTCTTGCCCAGGCGGTTCGGGAAGTTGCGGGTGCTGGTCGACATCACCGTCGCGCCTTCGCGCACCTGTGCCTGGTTGCCCATGCACAGCGAGCAGCCCGGCATTTCGGTGCGCGCGCCCGCGTTGCCGAACACGCCGTAGTGGCCTTCCTCGGTGAGTTGCTGCGCGTCCATCTTGGTCGGCGGTGCGATCCACAGCTTGACCGGGATGTCGCGCTTGCCTTCGAGCAGCTTCGATGCGGCGCGGAAGTGACCGATGTTGGTCATGCACGAGCCGATGAACACTTCGTCGATGGTGGCGCCGGCCACGTCGCTCAGCGTCTTCACGTCGTCGGGGTCGTTCGGGCAGGCCACGATGGGCTCGTGGATCTCGGCCAGGTCGATCTCGATGACGGCCGCGTACTCGGCGTCGGCATCGCCCTTGAGCAGCTGCGGGTCCTTGAGCCAGGCTTCCTGCGCGGCGATGCGGCGTGCCAGCGTGCGGGCGTCGGCGTAGCCTTCGGCAATCATCCACTTCATCAGCGTGATGTTGCTGTTGATGTACTCCTGGATCGGTTCCTTGTTCAGGTGCACCGTGCAGCCGGCGGCCGAGCGTTCGGCCGAGGCGTCGCTCAGTTCGAAGGCTTGCTCCACCTTCAGGTCGGGCAGGCCTTCGATCTCGAGGATGCGGCCCGAGAAGATGTTCTTCTTGCCTTGCTTGGCCACGGTCAGCAGGCCACTCTTGATGGCGTACAGCGGAATGGCGTTGACCAGGTCACGCAGCGTGACGCCGGGCTGCATCTTGCCCTTGAAGCGCACGAGCACCGATTCGGGCATGTCCAGCGGCATCACGCCGGTGGCGGCCGCGAAGGCTACGAGGCCCGAACCCGCGGGGAAGCTGATGCCGATGGGGAAGCGGGTGTGGCTGTCGCCGCCCGTGCCCACGGTGTCGGGCGTCAGCAGGCGGTTGAGCCAGCTGTGGATCACGCCGTCGCCCGGACGCAGCGACACGCCGCCGCGGTTGGCCATGAACTCGGGCAGTTCGTGGTGCATCTTGACGTCGACCTTCTTGGGGTACGCCGCCGTGTGGCAGAACGACTGCATGACGAGGTCGGCCGAGAAGCCCAGGCAGGCCAGGTCCTTCAGCTCGTCGCGGGTCATCGGGCCGGTGGTGTCCTGCGAGCCGACCGAGGTCATCTTGGGTTCGCAGTACGTGCCCGGGCGCACGCCCTGGCCTTCGGGCAGGCCGCAGGCGCGGCCGACCATCTTCTGTGCGAGCGAGAAGCCCTTCTTGGTGTCGACCGGGCTTTGCGGCAGGCGGAACAGCGTCGAAACGGGCAGGCCCAGGGCCTCGCGCGCCTTGGCCGTGAGGCCACGGCCGATGATCAGCGGAATGCGGCCGCCGGCGCGCACTTCGTCGAACAGCACGTCGCTCTTGACCTGGAATTCGGCGATGACCTTGCCGTCCTTCAGGGCCTTGCCCTCGTAGGGACGCAGCTCGACCACGTCGCCCATGTTCATCTGCGTCACGTCGAGCTCGATGGGCAGTGCGCCCGAGTCTTCCATCGTGTTGTAGAAGATGGGAGCGATCTTGCCGCCGAGGCAGACGCCGCCGAAACGCTTGTTGGGCACGAAGGGAATGTCTTCGCCGGTGAACCACAGCACCGAGTTGGTGGCGCTCTTGCGCGACGAACCCGTGCCGACCACGTCGCCGGCATAGGCCACGAGGTGGCCGCGCGCGCGCAGGTCTTCGATGAACTTCACCGGGCCGCGCTTGCCGTCTTCTTCAGGGACGATGCCGGGGCGGGCGTTCTTGTGCATCGCCAGGGCGTGCATCGGAATGTCGGGACGCGTCGTCGCGTCGGGTGCGGGCGACAGGTCGTCGGTGTTGATTTCGCCTGCCACCTTGAAGATGCTGACGGTGATGCTCTGCGGCACTTCCGGGCGGCTGGTGAACCACTCGGCATCGGCCCAGCTTTGCAGCACGCCCTTGGCGTGGGCGTTGCCCTTGTCGGCCTTTTCCTTGACGTCGTGGAACTGGTCGAACATCAGCAGGGTCTTCTTCAGGCCTTCGGCTGCGACAGCGCCGACTTCGGCGTCGTCCAGCAGGTCGATCATGGGGCTGATGTTATAGCCGCCGAGCATGGTGCCGAGCAGTTCAGTGGCGCGGGCGCGCGAGATGAACGCGTTCTTCTCGGTGCCGTGAGCCACGGCCGCGAGGTAGCTCGCCTTGACCTTGGCGGCGTCGTCGACGCCGGCGGGCACACGGTAGGTGAGCAGGTCCAGCAGGAAGGCGCCGTCCTTGGCATTCGCGCTCTTCAGGAGCTCGATCGCTTCGGCGGTCTGCTTCGCGCTCAGGGGCAGCGGCGGGATACCGAGCGCGGCGCGTTCGGCAACATGATCAACGTAGGCTTGCAACATCTTCTTTTCTCCGGAAACTAGGCTATCGGGCGTGCGCAGCGGTCTCTAGCGGCCAAGCAAGAGCCGCGCCGCACCCCGGGTTCGGTGCTCTTCTTACTTCTTGGCTGCGTCGGCACCTTCGAAAAGGGCCTTCGGCGGGTTCTTCTTCATCTCGTCGGCAAAGGCGACCTGAGCGGCGGTCTGGCATTCGTCGGCAATGCGCAGGCCGGCCTTCTGGTTCATCAGCATCGACTTGTTGCCCAGCTGGAGCCACATGGCGCCGGCACGCGGGTCTTCGAGGCGGATGGCGCCGGTGCGGCTTTCGACCGGGTGCATGCGGTACTTCAGGCCCTTGGTGGTCACGGTGAAGAAGCCGGGCTTCTTCTCGTCGGGCGTGACGGTCACGTCGGCGCCGAGTTCGCACTGGGCCTTGCCGATGGACACGCGTTGCGCCACGGCCAGGTCGGACTCGGACAGCACGATGTTGGTGTCGTCGGCGATCGGCGTGACCTCTTCGACGGCCTTGGCCGCCTTGCGGGTGACCTGGCGCTTCGGCGGGGTCTTCTTGGCTTCGGCCTTGGCCGCGGCCGGCTTGGTGGCGGTGGCGTTCTGGGCCACGGCGGCGAAAGGCAGGGCCAGCGCAACGGCGGCGATCAGTGCAATTTTCTTCATGAGCGGGGTTCCTTCAGGCTGATTCAGTGGGTTTCAGGAGACCGCGATGCAAACCAGGCTTTCGCCTCGGAGGGCAACGCGCGCCCTGTTGCGTGGGCGCGCGTCAGGACCTGCCAGAAGTGGCGGTAGCTCGCGCGGTCGTGCAATGTGCCATCAATTTGTGTCGGTGCCCAATCCGCGTCTGCGGCTTTTGTAATGATTTTTGTGGCAATTTGAATCTGCGCCTCGTCGGGCGCGAAGGCCTCGAGGATCGGCCGGATCTGGTTCGGATGGATGCTCCACATGCGCGTGTAGCCGAATTCGGTGGCCGCCTTGCGGGCCGCGAGACGCATCGCATCCATGTCGTTGAACTCGGTGACCACGCAGTGCGAAGGCACCTTGCCGTAGGCATGCGCGGCCGACGCCAATGCCAGCTTGGCACGCACGACCAACGGATGGCTGAACTGCCCCGCCGCGCCCATGCCGTCGGCGGGAATGGCGCCGGCATGCGCCGACACGAAATCCATGAGGCCGAAGCTCAGCGACTGCACGCGCGGGTGCGCGGCGATCTCGAAGGCGTTGTGCACCGCCAGCGGCGATTCGATGAGCACGTGCAGCGGCAGCGCGCCGGCATCGGCGGCGTCCAGCGCGGCAACAGCCTGACACACATCGGCCACGGATTCGACCTTGGGCACCATGAGGTGGCTCAGCCGATGGCCGGCGCGTCCGGCGATGGTGACCACGTCGCCGGCGAAGGCCGGGTGGTCGACCGGGTGCACGCGCACGCCGACGCGCATGCCGGGCTGGGCGGCCAGCGCGAGTTCGGTGACGAGCGCGGCATGCTCCGCTTCGCCGCCGACCGGGGCGCCGTCTTCGCAGTCGAGGGTGACGTCGAACACGCAGGCGCCGAACTCCTGCGCCATCTCGGCCTGGAGCGCGAGGCTCTTCTTCATGCGGGCTTCGACGCCGCTGTAGTGGTCGCACACCGGCAGGGTCACGGCGCCGGCCTGTGCGCCCAGCAGCACGTCCGCGGGATGGGCGACGTTCTTGGTGGTCATGCGTCTTTTTTCTTGTGCGCCACGATGAACATGCGCGGGAAGGCGAGCAGGCGCTTGCCGTCGGTGCGCACCGGGTAGGCCTCGTCCACCCGACGTTCGTATTCGGCGAGATAGCTCGCCTGCAGGTCGGGCGGCAGGCGGTCGACAAAAGGCTTCAGCCCAGTGCTACGCACCCATTCGACGATGGCCGCGGCGTTGGCCATCGGGTGCTGGTAGATGGTGTGCCAGACATCGACATGGGCCGCACGCGCGGCCAAGAGGTCGTAGTAGCCGCCGAGCGGCAGCAGCAAGGTGCGCAGCTTGTCGGCGTCGCCGACGGGCTCGGCCCAGGGCGCTTCGGCCGCCACCGCGCGCATCAGGCGGTGCGTCGGCTCCTGGCGGTTGTCAGGCATCTGGACGGCGAGCACGCCGCCCGGGGCCAGCGCGTCGAACAGGCGGGGGATCAGCGTCTCGTGATCCGGCACCCATTGGAGGGACGCGTTGGCATAAATGAGATCGGGCGCTTCAGTTTCACGCGGCGCCCAGGTCGCGATGTCGCTCAACTCGAAGCGCGCCGCCGGCAGGCGCTCGCGCGCGCTGACCAGCATGGCTTCGGAGTTGTCGGTGCCCGTGACCTGCGCCTTCGGGAACCGATGTGCCAGCAGCTCGGTGGAATTGCCCGGTCCGCACCCGAGGTCGACCACGCGGGCGGCCTCGGCAAGCGGGACCCGCGCCAGGAGTTCCTGTGCGGGCCGGGTGCGCTCGTCCTCGTAGCGACGGTAGAGCGCGGGGTTCCAGTCGAGCATGCGGGCGGTTTGCTTTACAGCAGGTGGGCGACGCCGGCGCGTTCGCCTTCGAGCTCTTCGAGCGTCTTGTTGATGCGTTCCTGGCTGAATGCGTCGATCTCGAGGCCTTCGACCAGCTTGTACTCACCGTTTTCGCAGGTGACCGGGAAGCCGAACATCACGTCCTTCGGAATGCCGTACTGGCCGTCCGACGGGATGCCCATCGTGACCCACTTGCCGTTGGTGCCCAGGGCCCAGTCGCGCATGTGGTCGATGGCGGCGTTGGCAGCCGAAGCAGCCGACGACAGGCCGCGGGCTTCGATGATGGCCGCGCCGCGCTTGCCGACGGTCGGCAGGAAGGTGTTGGCGTTCCATTCCTGGTCGTTGATCATCTTGGCGACGCTTTCGCCGTTGATGGTCGCAAAGCGGTAGTCGGCGTACATCGTGGGCGAGTGGTTGCCCCAGACGGTGAGCTTCTCGATGTCGGCCACGGCCTTGCCGGTCTTGGCGGCGATCTGGCTGGCAGCGCGGTTGTGGTCCAGGCGCAGCATGGCGGTGAAGTTCTTGCGCGGCAGGTCCGGTGCCGACTTCATGGCGATGTAGGCGTTGGTGTTGGCGGGGTTGCCGACGACCAGCACCTTCACGTTGCGCGAAGCGACAGCGTTCAGTGCCTTGCCCTGTGCCGTGAAGATGGCGCCGTTGACGGCCAGCAGCTCGGCACGTTCCATGCCGGGGCCGCGGGGGCGCGAGCCGACCAGCAGGGCGTAGTCGGCGTCCTTGAAGGCGGTCATCGGGTCGCCGTGGGCTTCCATGCCGGCCAGCAGCGGGAAGGCGCAGTCGTCGAGCTCCATCATCACGCCCTTGAGCGCCTTCTGGGCCTTCTCGTCGGGGATTTCGAGCAGTTGCAGGATGACCGGCTGGTCTTTGCCGAGCATTTCGCCGGAAGCGATACGGAACAACAGGGCGTAACCGATTTGACCGGCGGCACCGGTAACGGCAACGCGGACAGGCTTTTTGCTCATGGGAAGACTCCAGAAGGTGGTGAAACGGGTTAGCGCTCTCGTGGGGCGCCGCGGTCCAGCGGGGGGAAGCTTTCCCGCGGCGCGGGACCGGGCCGCATTTTAAGCCGATTCGACAAAGGCCGTCTTATGTCTTATATAAGATATCCTCTGGGGGTCCGCCACGGCGCACCCCACCGCTGCCATGAACACGCCCTCCACCCTCGACGAGCCCACGACGCCGTCCTTCAGTCCGCTCTACCAGCAGATCAAGACCCTGATCCTGCAGAGCCTGCAGGCCGGCGAGTGGAAGCCGGGCGAGCCTATCCCCAGCGAGATGGACTTGGCCGTGCGGTACCGCGTGAGCCAGGGCACGGTGCGCAAGGCGATCGACGAGCTGGCGGCCGAAAACCTGGTGGTGCGCCGCCAGGGCAAGGGCACCTTCGTGGCCACGCATGCCGAGCAGCATGTGCAGTACCGTTTTCTCAAGCTCGTGCCCGACGCCGGCAGCCCGAGCGCCGAAGGCCCGGCCGAGCGCACCATCGTCGACTGCAAGCGCCTGCGCGCCTCGGCCGACGTGGCGCGTGCGCTGAGCCTGCGCACGGGCGACGCCGTGCTGCAGGTGCGCCGCGTGCTCGCCTACGGCGGCGTGCCGACCATCCTCGAAGATCTCTGGCTGCCCGGCGCGCCCTTCAAGGGCCTCACGGCCGACCGGCTGCGCGCCTGGCCCGGCCCGATGTACGCGATGTTCGAAACCGAGTTCGGCGTGCGCATGGTGCGCGCCGAAGAAAAGATCCGCGCCGTGCTGCCCGATGCCGAACAGGCGCAGCTGCTCGACGTGCCGCTGCAGATGCCGCTGCTCAGCGTGGAGCGCGTGGCGCACACGTACCACGACATGCCGATGGAACTGCGCCGCGGCCTGTACCGCACCGACACCCACCACTACCGCAACCAGCTGGGCTGATCCGATGGCGCCGAAGAACCTCGCCCGCGCGGGCACAAACGCGCACACTCAGCCCGCGCAACGCAACCTCGAGCCCCGAGCATCCGACTGCCGCAGTGCGTTGACTCCTGCGCGTCCGATGCGCGATGGTGCATTGCAATAGAATTTTGCGTTGTTTGCATTCCGCAGAAGAAACAAAAGCGTTCGCTCTCAGAACAAGCCAACAAGTCACAAAGCCACGAAAGCCATCTCCCTATGACAGAGCTTGCAACTCCCCCCCGGCCGCCGCGTCGCGAATTCCGGAACATCAACGCCTTCACCGATCTCACGACCTACCGGCTGCCGCCGGCCGGCATCGTGTCGATCCTGCACCGCGTGAGCGGCGTGATCATGTTCCTGCTGATGCCCTTCATCATCTGGATGTTCGACACCTCGCTGTCATCTGACTATTCGTTCGCGAAATTCAAGGCCGCGTTCAACACCGGCATCGGCTTTGCCCCGGGGTGGTTCTTCAAGCTCGTCGCTCTGGCGCTCATCTGGGCCTACCTGCACCACTTCATCGCCGGCCTGCGCCATCTCTGGATGGACGTGAGCCACTCCGCCGTGACCAAGGAGTTCGGTCACAGCTCGGCCATGTTCACGCTGGGCGCAAGCATCATCCTCACGCTGGCGCTCGGCGCCAAGCTGTTCGGCCTGTACTGAGAAGGAGCCAACCATGTCTGTGAATTACGGCTCCAAGCGCATCGTCGTCGGCGCGCACTACGGTCTGCGCGACTGGCTCAGCCAACGCATCACCGGCGCCCTGATGGCGCTGTTCACGATCATCCTGCTCGCACAGCTGATCTTCTCGCGCGGCCCCATCGGTTACGACCTGTGGGCCGGCATCTTCGCCGCACAGTGGATGAAGGTCCTGACCTTCTCCGTGATCGTTGCCCTGCTCTATCACGTGTGGGTCGGCATGCGCGACGTGTGGATGGACTACGTCCAGCCTGTCGCCATCCGTCTCGTGCTGCAAGTTTTCACCATCGTCTGGCTTGTCGGTTGTGCGGGTTGGGCCATTCAAGTGCTTTGGAAGATCTGACCCACCATGACCTACACAAAAGAAAACATCACCAAGCGCAAGTTCGACGTCGTCATCGTCGGTGCCGGCGGCTCCGGCATGCGCGCCTCGCTGCAACTCGCCCGTGCCGGCCTCAACGTGGCCGTGCTCTCCAAGGTGTTTCCGACCCGTTCGCACACCGTCGCTGCCCAGGGCGGCGTGGGCGCCTCGCTCGGCAACATGAGCGAAGACAACTGGCACTACCACTTCTACGACACGATCAAGGGTTCCGACTGGCTCGGCGACCAGGACGCGATCGAGTTCATGTGCCGTGAAGCCCCGAAGGTCGTGTACGAACTCGAGCACTTCGGCATGCCCTTCGACCGCAACCCCGACGGCACGATCTACCAGCGTCCGTTCGGCGGCCACACGGCCAACTACGGCGAGAAGGCCGTGCAGCGCGCCTGCGCCGCGGCCGACCGCACCGGCCACGCGATGCTGCACACGCTCTACCAGAAGAACGTGGAAGCCCGCACCCAGTTCTTCGTCGAATGGATGGCGCTGGACCTCATCCGCGACGACGAAGGCGATGTGGTCGGCGTCACGGCCCTCGAAATGGAAACCGGCGACCTGCACATCCTGCAGGCCAAGACCGTGCTGCTGGCCACCGGCGGCGCAGGCCGCATCTTCGGTGCGTCCACCAACGCGTTCATCAACACCGGCGACGGCCTGGGCCTGGCCGCAC
>Ga0209676_1001664_pt1 | contig 19320 bp, 20 predicted proteins | sample AraplaCvi_mLB_r2_FD_184282 | JGI IMG/M metagenome (GOLD analysis project Ga0209676, IMG submission 184282) | Arabidopsis root microbial communities from North Carolina, USA - plate scrape MF_Cvi_mLB_r2 (SPAdes) (version 2) | ecosystem: Host-associated > Plants > Roots > Endosphere | place: USA...
GTTGCCCACGCATATTTTTATGCCCGATATAATTCATCACATTTCTACAGCTTATCCCGATATCCGAATATCACTGGAAGTAAAAACAGCACCCGAAATAGAGCAAAAGATAGCCCTTCAAGAATTAGATTTCGGGCTAATCATGGAAACAAAACAAGAAAATTCATCCATTGTTTACGAAACAATTGGTGAAGACGAACTCGTATTGGCATTAAGCCCTACTCATGAACTTGCAGCAAAAAAGGACATCTCAAAAGCAGATGTCCTAAAAAACAAAGTATTGTTGCACACTTCCTCAAGTTCAACGAATCATTTTATAGAAAAATGGATGGACCCACTTCACCCATCCATTTATACGATCGAGCTAGATTCTGTTAGTACTATTAAGAAGATGCTTACTTTTGGAAAAACAATTGCCTTTTTGTCAGTTGCTCTTATTGAAGACGAGTTAAAATCAGGATTATTGATCAAAAAGGACTTACACGATGTGACACTTAATAGAAAGATCCAACTTATTTACTCTAAATGCCGTTTAGATAGCAAAATGGACTCATTTGTAAAAACCTCAATTTATGATTTAGCTAGGAAATTAAAAATATATCCTTATATGACATAATTTCATAGTCAACAATAATAACATGGAATGGGAGCTGTCTATCCCTAAGAAGGGAGGGATGTACTTGCTAACTGAGTTACTGACAAAAGATACTATACAACTCGCAAATTTTGTAGATACTTGGCAGGAAGCTATTCATTTAGCCGCAAGTCCACTATTAAAGCAGCATAAAATCGAAGAGCGCTATATTCAGGCAATGATTCATTCCATTGAAAAGCACGGACCTTATGTAGTCATTACACCAAAAGTAGCGATTCCACACGCACGGCACACAGAAGGAGTTAATGAGCTAGCAATGAGCCTATTAAGCTTACAAAAACCTGTTTTGTTTGGTTCAGAAAAGCCTGTTTTCTTAATTATCGTCTTAGCTGCGACCGATCATACGTCACATCTGCAGGCATTAGTTGACTTAACAAAAATTTTACAAGCACCAAATCAAATCGATAGCATCATCGCCTGCCAGCATAAGGACGATATTATCAAAGAAATTCAACAAATTGTGGCAAAGGAGTAACCTTAATGAAAATTTTAGTAGTGTGCGGGAATGGCTTAGGCAGTAGCTTTATTATGGAGCTGAATGTAAAAAAAGCGTTAACTGAACTTGGAAAAGTAGCAGAAGTAACGCATACAGATTTAGCATCTGCCAAGGCAGAGGAAGCAGATATTTATATTGGTGCGGACGATATTGTCAATCAATTGCCTGAAGAGAGAGGTCACATCGTTCGTATTATTAATATGATGAGTATTTCAGAAATTAAATTAAAGCTTAAACCGTTGTTATGAAGTATTGATTTTTTTGAAAGGCTATTTTCTCAAAAATTGTTGCTGTTAAAACAATAAGGCAGGTTTAATCTACAAAGCGGTAACTTCCAATCAGACACTCAACTGGTTATTTAGCTGTAAAATGCTCAATATTCGATATCTGTTCTTTGTGAATGACTGTTGTAACACCTTGAACAACTTGGCTATTCCCGTTCCACATTTCGATTTTCGTATTTTTTCTAAGTCAAAAATTCTTTCCCAACTTTGTTCCATTGTGATATTTAATTTATCTTGTTCAAATAATTTACTTTCTTCATCTGTCATTGGGCAAAACCAGTCATTTAATACACAATACCAAGCCTCAAAATCAGATAGAAGGACTTTATTATCGGGTACTTCAACTGTCAAACATACAGCATCCGTTCCTTTATAAAAGTGTCCTTCATCATTCAAATTTGGTTTTTTTGTCCAAAGCCAAATTGGAAGTGAACCATCATTGTTTATCCTTCTGTCCATTTGTTTAATCATCCATTTATATGAAGGTAAGAAATCTTCATCAACAAAAACTTCGTTCCCTGTTAGAATCCCTTGTTCATTTATTTGTTTAAATGCTTCAATTGTTTGATTGGTAAAGTAAACACCCATATATCAAACTCCTAGTCTTAGATATTTTGAAAAATTATATCAAAAAACAACAAACTTTACGAAAACAGATATTTGAAAAACGAATGAAAAATTGGATAGGATGAGGTGTTAATATGTTAGATATTATTATGAATGACATTTTAGGAACACCAGCTATATTAGTCGGCCTATTCGCTTTTGTCGGTTTATTAATCCAAAAAAAGTCAGCTTCAACCGTTCTTTCTGGTACGTTAAAAACGATTATGGGCTTTGTTATACTTGGCGCGGGTGCAACCGTTTTAATTGGTTCTTTAAATCATTTTAGTAATATGTTTGATCATGCATTTAATGTCCAAGGGGTCATCCCAAATAATGAAGCGATTGTAGCAGCCGCACAAACTAATTTCGGTACAGCCTCAGCCATGATCATGGTTTTCGGCATGATTATGAACATTTTATTTGCGCGATTTACGCCTTTAAAATATATATTTTTAACTGGACATCATACATTATTTATGGCGTGTTTAATTGCAGCATCGCTTTCAGTCGGCGGTATGAGTGGCACACCGCTTATTATTGTTGGCTCTATTCTACTTGGTATTTGCATGGTCGTATTCCCTGCCATTTTACAACCAACTGTTCGTCAAATAACAGGTAGTGATGATTTTGCTGTCGGTCATTTTGGAAGCATTGGCTATTATGTATCCGCTAAAATTGGAATGTTCATTGGAAACAAAGCCAAATCAACAGAAGATATAAAAGTCCCAAAATCTCTAGGTTTTTTAAGAGATACATCTGTAGCTGTTTCGTTAACTATGAGTCTATTTTTCATTATCGTTGCCCTATTCGCAGGTCAAACCTATATTGAGGGACAATTATCTGGCGGTTCAAACTTTATCGTCTTTGCCATTATTCAAGCTATTACCTTTGCCGCTGGTGTCTATATCATTTTGGCTGGCGTACGGATGCTAATTGCCGAAATAATTCCTGCTTTTAAAGGGATTGCAGATAAACTTGTGCCAAACACAAAGCCTGCATTAGACTGCCCTACGATTTTCCCATTCGCACCAAATGCTGTGATTATCGGCTTTTTGTTTAGCTTTGTAGCTGGCCTAGTATCGATGTTTATACTCCCCCTCATAGGGCTAAAAGTGATTGTACCTGGGCTTGTGCCTCATTTCTTCACGGGTGCGGCTGCAGGAGTATTCGGTAATGCAACTGGTGGTAGACGCGGTGCTATGGTAGGAGCATTTGCCAACGGATTAATTATTAGCTTTATCCCTGCGATTCTACTGATCTTTATGGGTGATATCGGCTACGAAGGAACTACATTTGGCGATTCAGACTTTGGCATTGTGGGAATCATCATTATAAATATATTAAAGTTATTTGGTGCAGTTTAATATAAACGATTGGCTTCGCAAACACTTTAAATGTTTGCGAGGCTATTTTAATTGACAAAGAAAAAGGTTATTTTTTCAAAACATACATTTTTTAACAATATACCCCTACCTTTTTCACTATCCCCATAGAGAAAATTCATTAAAAAGCGAACTAAATACTCAGTGTTTTAAAAATATCGAGAATGATTTAAACCCATTTCCCTCTAGTAAATTACAAAAAATCTGATAGTATTTAATGGTAAAATAAAAACCCATTGTCTGACATCTGACTTAGAACGATTTTTTGCCGATATAAATCATACATACAATTGGAGGTACTTATTTTGAAAAAATTAATGATTGGCTTTTGTTTAATAGTTTTGTTACTAGTAGCAGGCTGTTCAACAACTCCATCAGAAAAAACGCAAGATGACTATAAAATTGGGATCTTACTCTCAGATGCAGGGCTCGGAGACGAATCGTTTAATGATTCAGCTTTTAAAGGGCTTGAGAAAGCACGTGATGAGCTTGGTATTTTGTTCGATTATAAAGAAGCGCCTGATGGCAATTACGAACAGAAGCTAGAAGAACTGGTAGCAGAAAAGTATAACGTCATTATCGGTCTTGGCTTTTCTGTACAGGAAGCTTTAGAAAAGACTGCGAAGAAATATCCTGATCAGCAATTTATCCTTATTGACGGACAATCGGATGTTGCAAATATCACTTCTATAACCTTTAAAGAGCAGGAAGGCAGCTTTTTACTCGGAATGGTTGCAGCAATGACAAGTAAAACTGGAAAAATAGGATTTATTGGTGGTGTAAATGTTCCAGTTATCCATCATTTTGAAAATGGCTATATTGAGGGAGCTCGATATTTTAATCCAAATATCGAAATTGTTAGTGAGTATGCTGGCACATTTGATGATACCGAGGCTGGTGCCGCAATCGCAGAACGTTACAAAAAGAACGGCGTAGATTTTATTTATCATGCAGCGGGATTCACAGGCTTTGGCTCTATAAAAAAAGCTGAAGAAATGGGCATATATGCGGCGGGAGTTGATACTGATCAATTTTACATAGCCGAAAAGACAGTCGTAACATCGATGTTAAAAAATGTCGACCAAGCTGTTTTTAAAATGGCCAATACATTAGTTGAGGACGGGGAAATTTCCGAAAAATCGTTTTTATTTGGTTTAGCTGATAACGGAGTAGGGCTTGCGGATATACGTGTTATTAAACTTACACCTGAGCAACAGACTGCCATTGAAAAAGCAAAAGAAGATATTGTCTCAGGTAAAATAAAAGTTACTGCAGAAAAGGGGAACAGCCAGTGACACTTCGAAAAAAATTATTTATGAACATACTTATACCCATTGTCCTCGCCATGGCTATGATTGGCTTTATTATCGTACAAACATTTGATATACAAACAACCGCAGAAGATGATACAGAGCTATTACTGGCAGTGAAAGAACTTGAGCAAAGTTTAGTTGTAGCGAGCCAATCACTAAATAATTACACATATTTAGCTAGTGAGGCCAATAAAAATGAAGCTCTTTCCATTTTAAAAGAAACAAAAGTAAATTTAGAAAAACTCTCAACGATTGCAAAAGTAGCTGAGCATAAGGCTATCATCAAAAAAATCGAGGGTAAATACGACGAGTTAGCAAAAGCTTCTGAAGCAGGGTTTCTTGCTCACAATCGCCCTGAAATTAAAAAACAAGCAATAAGAATATCTGGTATTTTGAATGATATGTATCTACTAAAAAAAGAAACAAATGAATGGTATAAAGAAACGAATGAATTAGCAAAGCAAAAAATTTCGTTCATTACTACAACAACAATTATCGGAAGTATCCTTTTAATTATCGCTACCATCATTTTCTCGTATGTCGCAACGAAAAAAATTACAAATCCTATTAACCGAATTGTGGATTATGTACAATCGGTGGCTGCAGGGAATTTGACAATTGACACCTCTGCCCTCTCCTTTAAGAAAGGCAGTCGAAACGAAGTTGATCAATTAACTGAGAACTTTTCCACAATGATTGTTAGCTTAAAAAGCACCGTACAATCCATTGATAATGTAGGAAAAAATGTTGGTCTCTTCACAAAGGATGTCACAAGTTATATTGAAACGATTAATGAAGGTAGTCTACAAATTGCTACATCAACGGACGAATTGGCGAAGGGAAGCCTCACTATTTCAGAAGATATCCAGTCAACTGCAATCCTTATGAATACGATGGCTGATCAATTTACTACTGTTCAGCAGACGAGTGAACAATCAGCAATAAACGGCAATCAGGCACTTACTGCTGTCCAAAACGGTCGTAGTTCACTTGAAAAGCAATCCTCTATTGCGAAGGATATTTCATCCACTTCGATCAACATCAAAGAGGCAGTTACTCAATTCTCTCAATTTACAACAGAAATTGAAGGTGCCGCTAATGCAGTCCATGCTATTGCTGATCAAACAAATCTCTTAGCATTAAATGCTGCAATCGAAGCTGCACGTGCTGGAGAAGCTGGAAAAGGATTTGCAATTGTTGCAGAGGAAGTCAAAAAACTATCTCATGAAACCGAAAAAGCAACGGCTTTCATCTCTTCTATGGTGACACATATCCAAGATGGCATTACGCTCATTCTTTCTACGGCAGAGCAGGGACATCAGCTGTCAAAAGAACAATTACAATCGATGACGGATACAGAGAAGTCATTTGAAGAAATTGCAACTCATGTGCTAGACATTAATGATCAGTTACAGCATCTTAACGAAGATATGGAACAAACAAGCGAAATGAGTCAGCAAATGAACAGTGCCATTGAAAACATTTCAGCTATTACGGAAGAAACTGCTGCTGGAACAGAGGAAATATCAGCTTCTACCCAAGAGCAGCTACAATCCTTCCAGAAAATTAGTGAAAAGGTATCAGAACTTCAAGACATGACAAATACATTGTCTGTAGAGCTTAAAAAATTCACATTATAATGATGATTGCAACTTTTGGAAAAATGAAGACACATAATAAGAAAAGCAAAATCCCGAATAACGTTCAATATTCGGGATTTTGCTAATTCAACTATTATAAAGTTAAAATACCATCAACTACAATTATTGATTCTACCTCTTCCAGCACTTAGATTAAGATAAATATTTCATTGTTAAATGGAGAACTGCAACTTCATCTCCTGTGTTTTCATAACTATGCTTTCTATTTGCTTCAAATTGAATAGAATCAAATTCGTTTAATGTATATATTTCTTGTCCAACTTGAATCGAAATTGTCCCTTTCATTACTGTGACATATTCGATAGCTCCTTCATGATGAGGTTCTGCTTCATATATGCTATTTGGTTGCAAACAAGCACGATGCATTTCCAATCCTGTTTCTTTTTTGTACCGAAATATTGTTTCTAATCGCCACATTTGATTTTCTTCTATAATAAATCCTTCTCCGCAGCGTGCAACATTTACTATATCTTCTATAACCATGAGCCGTGACAACGGAATAGATAATCCTTTTGTAATCTTCCAAATGACGCCTAATGTAGGATTCGTTTCTCCTCTTTCGATTTTCCCTAACGTTAATTTACTAACACCCGTTTTTTTTGCTAACTCTTCTAAACTTAATTTTTGTTCATTGCGTATTTGTCGTAACAATTGACCAACTTGCAGAATTACTTCTTTTGTTTGCATATCCTCTTGTTCTTTCATAGGAACCTCCACTTTCGGTATATTATAGTTTACTTTTAATATAAATAATTATATTATAATATATATTAAGAAAGGAGCGAACGAAATGCGTGCTATCTTATTAGGTATTTTATCATCTGCGTTTTTTTCAGCTACATTTATTATAAATCGAGTTATGAACGTATCAGGAACAAGCTGGGCTTGGACTGCTTCCTTCCGATTTTTATTCGCTTTACCCATTTTATTCTTTATCGTCCTATTTCGCAAAAACCTTCGTCCACTATGGGTAGAAATGCGTAAACATCCTTTGGAATGGCTTGGTTATGGCACAATAGCCGGGGTTGGATTTTATTCTTTATTAAGCTATGCTGCTGTGTTTAGTCCTGCATGGCTCGTAGCAGGTACATGGCAAATAACTATTTTAGCTGGCTTGTTATTATCTCCGCTATTTTTTATTACAATAGAGACGAAGTCAGAAGTTAAACGAGTTCGCGGTAAAATTCCAATGCGAAGCTTACTCGTTTCCTTATTTATTTTAACAGGTGTCATTTGTATGCAAATAACAGAAGCTGGGGATATTACTGTTTCTCAATTTTTATCTGGCTTCCTCCCTGTAGTCATCGCTGCATTCCTATATCCATTCGGAAATAGAAAAATGATGGAAGTCGTTGATGGTCGCTTAGATACATTTCAACGCGTGTTAGGCATGGCAATTGGAAGCCTTCCAGTCAGTATTATATTAGCGATTTATGGTTGGACTACAACTGGCATACCAACATCTGGGCAAATCTCACAAGGTTTCTTATTAGCATTATGTTCGGGTGTTATCGCCACAATGACATTTTTCTTCGCTACTGACTTAGCGAAAAATAACCTTTCTTTGTTAGGGGCAGTAGAGGCAACACAAGCTGGAACAATGGTATTTACTGTTCTTGGTGAAATGCTTTTTTTAAACGGTTCTTGGCCTGTTGGAGTATCTTTAATCGGTATGATCATTATTATGATTGGAATGATAGCTAACAGTATTATCAATTATGCCTCGGCATAATTGCGTCCAGAATCGGCTTTGCGCTTAGGCCTGCACGATGCAGGTCAGTTAGCCGTTATCGCATGGATGCGATGAACTTAGGCTAACATCCTATATTGAACTCCTTTCCGATTCCTTGACATCCGCCGGAGGCTTTAGGCCGACACGATGTCGGTCACTCAGGCGTTTTCACAGGATGTGAAGTTCTTAGCCTGAGTTCCTCTATTTCAGCGGATGTTTGGGCACCCGCTGAAAGAAGTTAAATCGTTCTGTTCCTGTATCCAAACAAAAGAAAACAGCATAGTTTTCCTTTCTCCAAGTAGCATTTTACATTGTGTAAAATGCTACTTATTTTTTAAAAAAAATATCTCTTTAATAAAACACTGTTATTAAGGAAACGGTATTACCATCCATCCTAAAATGAAAATAGTTGCTGTAAATATCATGATGAATAATAAAATACTTAATCCCCAAAGCCCTAATGAACGACTTTTTTTAGAAAATATTGCAATGACGCTAAAAGGAGCTGTCAGATAAACCAACAAATAAAAGTTATTATCCGTTATATCACTATTTGTTACAATCGAAATATTAAGTAATAAAAGTAGACATAAGCCACCAATCATCCCAACCCACCCAGCTGTGACGAATCCCTTTTCAAATCGTTTTAACGTGACCAGTTCCATAATTTCACCTCACCTACTTTCAAATACCGTACGATATTCATTTTTTCTAATGCTAGGACATCCTTTTTCGGCCCTGTTACAACAACCCCATATGTTTTCATACCATTTTCCTCAATATAAGCAATACGTTCCGGCAATGCTAAATTTTTGGCGCTAGAAATCTCTGTCGCAAGCTCTTCATGATTCTCCATAGTCTTTAAAATATCTTTAAATACTTCTTCATTTGACGTTGCATTTCGAAATGGTGACCATATGGAATTATCACGTTGCACAGGATAGCCAATCGGTGAAACAACATTGCCATCTTTGCTCAAATTTGTTTTATCAATACCGGTATCAACAGCAGCCCACACAACATCGACATTCGGCATTGCCTTTTCTGCTTCTTTAACTGTCATAAGATCAAAAAATGAAATATAAGCTTCCACAACAGTCTCATCTGGTAAACCGTCAAGCACTCTCCATTCTCGACCAGCATCCAAATTCAAATTCTTGTTTTCAGGATGTATTAACCAAGAATTCGTTTCTGTTGGATGTTTTGGTGCTACTCTTTCTAAAGTTGTAGTCACTTCTTTATTAGAAACACTATCAAGGAAAAAACGTAAATCATAAGTATTCGCTTTATAATCTTCCTCTCCGATACGCTTATATTGCTCAAATGCAAGCCTCATTGAAAATGGCGTAAAAGACATATCAAACTCTATTTCTTCCAGTGATGTATTAGGCTCTGTAACATAAAGCGTTTTACTTGTCACATCCATTAATGTTGTCGAACTTGTACCAAAGGCATAATATATAAATGTCATCATAAAGCTCGTTGGTACAAGTAATAATATCATCGTTAAAGTTGCAAAAATTAGCTTCCATTTCGACGTAAAAATTGTTTTTTTAATGACTTTTTGATAGTGACTTTGATCATTTGAATTTGCGATTTCTGCTTTGGAGCTCGCTATTAATTTTTCATAATCATCCATATTGCTGTCTCTCCTTTTCTATTAAGGCTCTCATCTTTTTTCGCCCACGAAATAAATGACTTTTGAGCGTATTTATTTTTAAATCCAAAATATTTGACGCTTGCTCATAAGTACAATCGTGCACATCACACAACATAATTGCCTGCTTTTCATACGGCGATAGCTGATCGAGTAAAGAAATTAACGAATGGAAGGATTCTTCATTTACCGCAATGGTTTCAGGTGTCATAAATGTCGATTGTTCAAGACTATTGGTAAGATCAACACGGCGTTCTTTTCGTATGTAATCAATATGAGTATAATAAGCTACTTTAAATAGCCATGGTTTAATGTCTTGGACTGTATTAGTAAGTAAGGTAATGTGCGCTTTATAAAAAGTGTCTTGCATTAAATCCTCTGCTAATGTTTGGTTTTTGCATAAGGAATATAAATACCGATATATATCGTTTATATAGCGTAAATAAAGCTGTTCAATGTCCATCTCTTCCCACCTTTCAATCTATCCTCGTTTCACAAATAGAAAAAGTTGCACTAATTTAGTTTTTTTGTATTTTTTAGTAAGGTGTGTATTACAAAAATAACGAAACGGCATGATAATGTGAAGAGGTAAAGTGGAAATGCAAAAATTAAATAAAAAAAGGATGCTCTTAAATCCATTTATAGACTTTAAGAGCATCCCACGTAAACATTAGTTAAGCACTATTTATTATTCATTTAGACATTCTAATGAAAACTATATTTTGCTAGCATTTCTCCCCAAGGTGCCATTCCTGACTCTTTAAAACCCACGCTGGCATATAGCTTTCTCGCTTGCTCGTTGTCCAGCTGATACCCGAGCCAGATGACATCAGTGCGATCATCTCTACTCCGGATGTCTTCAATAATCAATTTCATTGCGCTCTTGCCATGTCCACGCCCTTGAAATTGCTCATCAATCATAAATCTATACACCCAATAGTTTCCATCATCCGAATCAATCCCGTACATTGCAAAACCGATAAGTATTTCTTCAAAATAGATTGCCTTGAGATTCATGTGTGGTAAAAATTTACTTTCTGCAATTGAATACAGATTCGAGGCAATAAACCCTTCCTGTTCTTGCTTAGGCTCTAGTTGAATACAAGCTTCCCAATTACTTTGATCAATTGATCTTAAACTAATCAAACTTCTGATTCCTCCTCTAGTAGTAGAGAAATCCATGATCACGAAGTCTCTACTAAATAAGTATTCCCCTACTGATAAAACAACTTGCTTTTTTAATATACATACTACATCACTCCTCATAAGATGGTAGTCATCGTTAAACTGTACAATTATATAGAAATATTGCTCTCTATTTGTACTCTTTTTTATTTCGGCATAAAGAGAAATATACCTTCTATATTTCTACTTATCACCATAACGTGTCGTTTATTTCCGTCCCGACTAGGCGATGTCAGATGTGAACATTAAATATAAAGAGAGCATGTCTTTTCATTCATAAAAAGCATGCTCCCTTTAATGTATTATTATAGTGTTATCAAATATACTTTATTAATACGATAAACTTCCTGCTATAATTAATCCTACCGTAATGCCCACTGCAAATAAGCTGAAGCCTACTGCAGTATTTCCTTCTTCCACTTTTTTCTCTAAGCTTGTTTTTGGTGTTAACACGTATTCAATAATCAAATACACAATTACTTGTGTAGCAATTCCGATTAACCCCCAAATAAAAGCATCAAGTATATGAACACTTGAAGACCATACTGTATATAATGTGATGCCTAATCCAATCACTTTTCCCCATAGCTTTAATGCAACGGCCATATTGCCTTCTTTTATTAAGTTCCACTCTGAAAATTTTGTTGTAAAAACAAATGCAACAATACCAATCAAAATGAGAATTAACCCTGTCCCTGTATATAATAAAAAATTTAAAAAACTATCTAATGAGAAATATCCCATTCAATACACACTCCTTTTATTGTGCTTCAGTTTGTTTCACTTTACTCTTAAATTCTTACATTTTCTAATATCCTATTGGTAGAAAATATGATCCGTTATCTGTAATTTGTCCCCCTGCGCGAATACCAATTGCACTTGCTTTACCATTAATATAAAAGCAACCATACATATAATGCGCTCGTTTTGGACCTTGTTCTGTTTGAATTATAGTTTGTGGTAGCTCTATAAATTGTTGATAAACAGGAAGTTCATCTTTATATGTTTTATGAATATCTTCCGCAATTTTTTTACCTGTATTTGAAAAAATCTCAACAGTGTCTCCTTCGCGACCAAATGAAGGCTTTTTTACATAACTTTGTCCTTGTTGCAAAAAAATATCTGGATCTAGATAAGTTGGTAAAAAATATTTATGTATTGCGTTATGTTCTTCAGGTGTATAAAAAGAATGTTCTTCCTCATGTAGCCCCCAAATTAGCGCCATTATTGCCTTAGATTGTAGTAAAAAAGCAGAAGGAGGATTCACAATGGCTAAGTCTTGTTGTTCCACTAGCTTCATTAACGATTGACCAACTTTTTCCTTCGTTATTGGATCTTCATCATATATCAAATGTTCAATAGGATACGTCTGTCGATATAAAACATCGATTTTTTCCCCGCTTCTATCATAAAGACCTTGTGGTAGGACAACTTCTTCATTTTCTAAAATTGGCTCATCGACAAGTTGTAGGTGTTTAAAGTCCATATACTGACTTTTTAATCTGGAGAGTTCCTGTAAATACATTATTGTCAATTTATCTTCTTCATGGTCCGAGTGTGCTGCGAAAACAATATTGCTAGCTTCATATTTTTCCCTCGTACGAAACGACGAAGCTACAGCTTTCAAAATTGCTTGTTTTAACTGGTCTTCGCATCCTTCGTTTGGATTTTGCATCTCAAACTTTTCACACATTTTTCCATTCACAAAAAAAGTTTCTTTTATAAATGTAGGTGTATCTGCGTTTATTTCAAGCAATTTTACTTGTTCATCGGTCACTACTAAATCTAAACGAGCAATGACACTTTCTACTGGAAGTGTTTGCAAACGGATGAAAGAGTGAGTTTCAGTGGGAAATCCAAGACGCAAAAGTGTCTCATCATCTACCATACGCAACAAAGTAGCCGACTTATAAAAAATATGGCCTATCTGGTCCGTTGCTTGGCGAATCCTATTAATCGTTTCTGAACTTTCTCTCTTAATATCAAATAGAGCATATTCCATCCCATATATGTCATGCCAAAAATCCTTTATTTGGCTAAAAAATTGTTGTCGATTTTCTCGAAATCGGTTCATCTTTACCCTCCAAAACCGCCTTTTGAACCACTGCCTATTCCTGATTTGTAATTCGATACATATGTTTTATAGTCAGCACTTTTTTGTAATGATGTTTTTGTTCCATAATATTTCCCACCATGGTAGTAACTACGCGCATAAGTTGAATCATTATCATCGCAATAATACGTACGCGTTTCCTTATCCCAATCCCAATCATCGCAATCCGTTCCTGTTGGCTCTGCATATCCCCTTTCCTCTCCACAAGCAGTTAACGTCACCAAAGCCGCAGCTGCTAATGCTCCTGTCATCATCTTCTTTGTTTTCTTCATGTTAAAAATCCACCTTCCTATGTTGCAAGCGTATATCCTGTTGGCGTAACATATAAAACATACACACCTCGATCTTCATCAATTTCAGCTGAGTCACGCTCCCACTCCTTGTCTTCGATATATGTATATATACTGCCAATCATGCTTAAAATATCTAAATGATTCGCCATATATTCAAATGTGATAAGCGGATGATTTTTATAGGTATTTAATTCACGAATTTCAAGTTTAATACCTTCACATGAGAGCTCTTGCATTTCCATTGGTGTTTCTTCACACAATTTTACATAAATCACGAATAACTCATCTTCAATAGCAGAAGACAATTGTTTATAAGTCTTACCTTCTTTAATAAAAAATTCACATTCTCTTCTTGTTAAAATTTGCGGCAAGTCAATATTAGTATAATAATAGATTGGTTCAAACTTGTCTTTACCTTTTTGCAAACGATATTCTAACATTGCACCTTCGAATTGCATAACACACTTCCCTTTATAAATATTGTTTCTTTTACATTCATCGTAGATTTTTCTAACCAAAAGCTCCTTATTTTTTTATACGACTGAGATTTATAATTAGTTTCATATTATTCTACTAAAGTTCAACTTAGGTATCATTAGGGTTTGTATTTATTTTTGAATAGAAAAATCTCACTTAAACTAGAAAGATTTAACCTTTCTAATTTAAGTGAGATTAAGTTTTTTATAACTTGCTTTACTTTAGCGTTTTATTAAAAACCTCATTTTTCAAGTTGCCCTTTTGTTCGTTCAATTATCTTTCGCTTTTGAATTTTTGCTTGTGTTAGTTGTAAAGATCGCTTTAATGTTTGTGTCCTCTTAGCTTGTTGAAGTGCAATCATCATTGCGGGAATTAAGCTATTTTCAGAAATGGGTTTAACTAAATAGCCCATAATATTATCTTGCCTAGACTTTTCTATAAATTCTTTTTGACTATATGCAATAATCAACAACACTGGTATATCTAACTGCCGCCCAATAACTTCGCTTGCTTTGAACCCATTTAATTTTGGCATTTCTATATCCATTAACACAAGATCCGGCTTTAATTTAACAGCGAGCTCAATCGCTCGATCACCATTTCCTGCTTCCCCGACTACCTCAAAACCATTTTTCCGAAGCAACATTTTTAAGTCCATCCTGATAATTGGTTCGTCCTCAGCAATTAGAATCCGTTTTTTCATCACACCACAACCTTTCTTGCAGGAAGTTTACTATTTGCTGATATTCCTTTGTTGCGCAAAGGAAACGCCTGTGCACTTAGCTAAAAGCATTTGTTCGATTAAGTCAGATAAATAAGCACCCGCTTCAACTGAAGTTAGTCCATCTTTATGAATATTTGAAATGACCGTCCGATCGGCTTCAACTGTTTTTTCAGTCGGCCGATAAATCATGTAAGCACTCAGGCTTTCATCTGTATTTAAACCTGGCCTTTCGCCAATTAACGAAATAACAAGGTCACAATTAACAATAGCAGCCACTTCGTCTTGCACCCATACACGCCCCCGCTTAATAAAAAACGGCTTTGCGACACTTATATTCTTTAATTTTAGCCCTTGTATTAAAGCTGGTAGTAAATCAACTACATTTGCTTCTACCGCAGAGGAGCTCAATCCATCACAAACAATAATTTGAACATCCTTGCCTTTATCCCCGTTCTTTTCAAGATAGTTAATAGCTTCATCTGATAACTTTCGACCAGCATCTAAATCCATTAAGTAAGACTTCATATCACTAGCTTTTGTTTCCAGCTTGTGTAAACCCATATTTTGAAGAAAACCATCACTTACATCTCTTAATACAGCATCTTGTGCAGCTGCATGATCAATTAAAAATTGTAAATGGCTTGTCGTCAACATACGCGTTCCTGTTCGACCAATACCAATACGGGCAGGTGTAATACTTTGCGCTCGCTCAATGGATGCAGCGTTATGCGGCTTGTCTACCCCTTTTATACGTTCTTCTGGAAAATATATAGTTTCTTCTTTATTTTGATCGATATCGTTTTTGGGTGAATTCATGTTTTTCTTCACTTCATCAACCACTCGTTGAACAATTTCTTGAATATCCATTTTGCTCCTCCCTTCTTAATCAAAAATTGATAAATCTCCCGAACGTTTCGTCAACTTTCCATTTTCCATTAGGCCCATATTCTCCATCCATTTTTCAAATTCCCGAAGTGGTCGTAAGCCCAGAATCTCACGCAAGCTAGCATCATCGTGATAGCTTGTATCTTGATAATTCAGCATGACATCATCTCCACCCGGTACTCCCATGTAAAAATTCGCTCCTGCAACTGCCGTTATGATACCGGCAACTTCCTGATCATTTTGATCGGCATCCATATGATTTGTATAAGTTGGAGCAATTCCCATTGGCAAGCCATGCAATTTCCCCATAAATCCGTCTTCAAGATCCGCTCTAATTAATTGACGTCCATCGTAAAGTGTCTCCGGTCCAATAAAGCCAGAAACAGTATTCACCATGAAAGGCTTCCAGTGACGTGCATAACCGTAGCTTCTGGATTCAAGCGTTTGCATATCTACCCCAAAATCAGCATTTAAAGAAACCTCCGAACCTTGTCCTGTTTCAAAATACATAAAGTTTGGACCTGTAGATGTACCATATCGAGCCATCATCTCATAGCCCTCATCAAGAATTTTTTTTGATATACCGAATGCTTCATTCCCTTTTTGCGTACCTGCTAAACTTTGAAACATAAGAGCGATAGGTGCCCCCTGCTTTAAAGCTTCTATTTGTGTTGTTATATGAGCCAAAACACAATTTTGAGTTGGAATTTGCCACTTCTCAATAAATTCATGTGAAAGAGTCAAAAGTTTTTTGACGGATTCAATCGTATCCACATTCGGATTGATACCAATAACTGCATCACCCGCTCCGTAGGACAACCCTTCCTTTATTGAAAACAAAATGCCTTCTGGAACATCATTTGGATGGTTTGGTTGACAGCGAAATGCTAAGCGACCAGGCTCTCCAATTGTAGTATTACAATGTGCTTGATACCTCATTTTCTGTGAAGCAAGAACAAGATCAATGCTGGACATCATCTTAGCAACAGCAGAAATCATTTCACTTGTTAGTCCCCTTGAAAGTTTCAATAATTTATCTGTACCTGTATCAGATGACAGAATATAATTCCTCAGTTCACCGACAGTCCAACTTTGAATATCCTTGTAGATCGTGTCGCTAATATCATCATAAATTAAACGTGTTACTTCATCGATTTCATACGGAATAACCGGATTCTCATAAATTTCTTTCAGCTGCATCTCGCTAAGTACTACTTTTGCCGCCATGCGCTCAAGCGATGATTCCGCTGCTACACGCGCCATCACATCCCCAGACTTCGCTTCACTCGCTTTTGCAAGTACCTCCCTTACCGACGAAAACGTGTAATGTGTTCCTTTTACTACACAAGACAATTTCATCATTTAACACCCCTTTTTATATGTTAAAGATTGCAATCCAACAAAAAAAAGCGCTTCCACATATCCCTGAAGAAAATTTTCTTCGGGCGTGAAAGGCGCCTTTGCCTTAGCTATTATTTTAGTTCATTCTACACTACTAGCAAATATTTTGTAAATAGTTTGAAAACAATATCAGCTTCAGTGATCTTAGTGACATTTAATATTATTTAACCTCGGAAGATACAATCGGAAAGGTTATTGAAACTTTTGTCCCTTTTTCAGAAATAGGGACTGAAAAAACGCCTTGTAGCTTCTCTTCAACTAACATTTCTACAAGTTGTAATCCTAAAGATGACAGATCGCCTATCGAAAAAGGGTTACCAATTCCACATCCATCATCCATTACTGTAATCGTAACCATTTGCTTTCGTTGTCTCAAATTAATAACAATTTCCCCGTAATTTCTTGAAGGAAAAGCATGCTTAATGCTATTTTGAACTAACTCATTTAGAATTAGTGCTACAGCTGTTGCTTTATCTGAAGGACAAAATATCGGCTCTCCTTCTACAGACACAGTAATATGTTGTCCTGGAATAATTGACGAGGAAACTAACAAAGTAGAAATTTGTTGTATTAAAAGTTTAATATCCGCTTCCTCAATTCCACGCTGGGCCAAATAATCATGCACTAAAGCCATACTAGATATACGAGATATACTATCGTGAAATACCTCAGCTACTTCTTCCGAGTGAGTGCGTTGCATTTGTAACCGTAGCAAACTAGAAATTACCTGTAAATTATTTTTAACGCGATGATGAATTTCCTGAACGACAATGGCTTGAAAGACACGTTGCTTGTCTTCGCTATTAGTCGCTTTCATAAGCTGCTCTATATTTCTTTCGTTCTGCACTACCTGTGAAATATCTCTTTCTTTTATTAATACCGCGATGGTCTCCCCATACAGGCCTTTTATAGGAACAATATCTTGCTGCATGATTCCACGCTCTTCCGTAATTCCTCTTGATCCAAAAACTGGCTTCCCGGTTTTCAAACTAAATAATACACCTGGCTCCATTTCTTCAAATGCTATATTCCCTAGCAAACTTTTTTTATATAAAGATGCGATAGTAGTAGGCTTTGCCTCAGCTACAATTAAAGAAGCGTTATCTTCTTCTAAAAGACAGTCAATAAAAATATCTGCTTGAGAAAGGTCAGCTATTATTTGAAGGTTTTGGGCTACACCTAAAATAATTTCACACTGTTCATTTGATAAATTTGGTAATCGTTCTAAATCTAAAATCCCCATCATAATAACGCACTTCCCCTTTCTCTAGTTTTTCAAACACTATAACAAAAATTGTGTTCAATGTGCTACATCTATTAGAGAGTATCAAACAAAATTCAGTAAAAATAATAGAAAAGGACAAAACGTGTTTATTCACACCGCCTTGCCCTTTTTTTCTACTTTCGGTTGTTTCGATCGTTCATTATACATCTAATCCTAAGTGTGAACGTAATGTGCTACCTTCATAATCAGCTCGGAATAAACCACGTTCTACTAAGTTCGGAATAACATCTCTAAAGAATAAATCTAAAGATTTTGCAGGACCACCTGGCACAGCTATAAAGCCATCCATTGCCCCTTTATCATAAAAGTTCACAATTTGATTCACAATATCTTGTGGCGTACCAATTGCTACAAGATGTGCAGAGCCAATTACCTCTGGGCGTTCTAACAATTCTTCAACAGTTGGCTCATTTTCTATAATATATCGGCGCACGAGATGTGCATGCGTTTTACTACGTACTTTTTGATTTTCGGGCGGCAACATATTTGCTGTTACGCAATCCATTAGAGCTAAATGACGAATATCCATTCCAATTACGGATTCTAGGGCATTATAGCGACGCTCAATTGTTAAATGCTCGTGTGTTTTACGGTGCATTTCTAATGCCTCCTCATATGTATCACCAATAAAGAAATACAATCCTGGTAATAAACGTATGTCATCTGCTGAACGCCCTAACTCAACAGCTCGCTTGCGCAAGTCATTACGTAATTCAATACCTATTTCTATATCTGGAGTGGCAGCAAAAATAGCATTTGAAACTGCTGCGGCAAATTGACGGCCTGTATCCGATGCCCCTGCTTGGAATAGAGGAATATCACCTGCTGGATGCATAGGTATATTTAATGGTCCCTTTACATGAAAATACTCACCATCATGGTAAATTGGCTTCACAAGCTCTTTAATTTTCTCTAAATCTCCATCTTCCTCTAATATTTCATAAGGGTTGCTATGCCATAGTCGCTGGACAACATCCTTACATTCTGTTGCCTTTGCATAACGCTCTTCTGACGAAGGCATCAACTCGTTGCTAAAATTAGATGCTCCATCAATTGATGTTACTAGGTTCCAACCTAAACGCCCTTCACTAATCCAATTCAAGGATTGTAATTGGCGCGCAATAATATAGGGTGGATTAAATGATGTTGAAACTGTTGTTACCAACCAATT
>Ga0209676_1001665_pt1 | contig 19300 bp, 17 predicted proteins | sample AraplaCvi_mLB_r2_FD_184282 | JGI IMG/M metagenome (GOLD analysis project Ga0209676, IMG submission 184282) | Arabidopsis root microbial communities from North Carolina, USA - plate scrape MF_Cvi_mLB_r2 (SPAdes) (version 2) | ecosystem: Host-associated > Plants > Roots > Endosphere | place: USA...
ATCAATCTTAAATAGTTCTTCAGGTGGCTCTACTTCTGGTACTAAAGGGACATTCGCCACCTTATAGCGTTTATGTGCTAAGTACTGTGATAATGGTGTTTTAGAGGTACGAGAAACACCAACAAGTACAATATCAGCCTGCAATAGACCACGTGGATCTCTTCCATCATCATATTTTACTGCAAATTCAATAGCCTCAATTTTTTTAAAGTAATCATCATCTAACTTATGAACGATTCCTGGTGCTTCTAATGGGATCTCTTCCATAAATGTTGCCATTGTTTTTAAAGCAGGTCCTAAAATATCGATTGCATATACTTTTTCTTGCTCACACAGTTCATGTAATAACGATCGCATCTCCTGTCGAACAAGCGTGTACACGATAAATGCCTGCTGTTTCGCTGCAAGGCAAACAATTTTTTGGATGAGCTCCTCTGACTGAATATGAGGAAAACGCCGAATCACCGTGTTTTCCAAACCAGGTCGAAACTGGCTAATAACTGCTTTCGCTACTTGATCACCAGTTTCACCGACTGAATCAGATATAACAAAAACACGTAGTCTTTTCATGCTGTTCTCCTTCAAATATTTAGACATTCTGTACAAGCGATAAGAAAGCTCGTGTAATCGTCGTTTTTGTAAGACGACCGACGATTGTCAATCCGCCTTCCTGCGGCTCTACTACTGGTAACGAATCAACTTCTCGTTCGATTAGTTTATTTGCTGCGACAACTAAAGAATCTGATCTCTCACAATACGAAATGTTTGGCATGCGTGTCATAATGATATGTACAGGGATTTTATTTAAATCCTGAGTGCCAATACTTGTACGTAGTAAATCCTTGCGAGAAAGTACTCCTGTCAAAAACTCATTCTTATCCACGACAAAGAGTGTTCCAACATCCTCAGAAAACATGAAGCAAATCGCATCATATACAGTCATTGTTTCTGGGACTACAACCGGTCCCGAATGAAAATCTTTCACCTTTAAATTGTTAATACTATCCGTCAATGTAACGGATGTTTTTTTACCTGAATAGAAATAGCCAACACGAGGTCTAGCATCTAAAAAGCCCGCCATTGTGAGTATAGCTAAATCTGGTCTTAAAGTCGCTCTTGTCAGATTGAGACGTTCTGCAATATGTTCGCCTGTAATTGGGCCGTTTTCTTTCACAATTTGTAAAATGTCTTCCTGACGTTTATTGAGTTCGATTGGACTCACCGCCTCAAATCTAATAGTGTTATACTTATGCTCAATTATTATATACTATTTTAATAATTATTGCGAAGAAAAGAACTACATGCTACAATATTGACACATACGCTTGCTCTCGATGTATTTTCGAGTGATTTGCGTTATATAGGCGATGACGGGAAAAAAGTATCTGTTCCATTTTAAAGCGAGTAGAAGATGGTGAAAGTCTACACAGCAACAGAGAAAAGGCACTCCTTGAGCTAACTTTTTGAAAAGAGGTTTTAAACTATTCGTTTAAAACAATCAGGGTGGAACCGCGGGTTTTAGCACTCGTCCCTGGGCATTTATTGTGCCCGGAGACGGGTGCTATTTTTAATTTAGTCCTACCTAAATTAAAAATATTTAGCGAATTTATCAATTGTATAAATACGCTAAAACAAAATCAAAGTTCACTCTTTGAAAACTATAAAGGAGGCTATTTTTATGGCTAACAAATCAATGGAAACAATTGTATCATTAGCGAAGCATCGCGGCTTTGTCTTCCCAGGTTCTGAAATCTACGGAGGCTTAGCAAACACTTGGGATTACGGTCCACTAGGTGTTGAATTAAAAAACAATGTTAAAAAAGCATGGTGGCAAAAATTTGTCCAAGAATCAGAGCACAACGTTGGGATCGATGCTGCAATTTTAATGAATCCAAAAGCTTGGGTTGCTTCTGGTCACGTTGGTAACTTTAATGATCCAATGGTCGATTGTAAGGCATGTAAAGCGCGTCATCGTGCTGACAAAATCATCGAGGATGCTGCGCTAGCTAAAGGCGATGAAATCATTGTCGATGGTATGACATTTGATCAAATGAAAGAAACAATGGTTAAATATGACGTAGTTTGCCCGGATTGCGGTAAAGCTGATTTTACAGATATTCGTCAATTTAATTTAATGTTTAAAACATTCCAAGGTGTAACAGAATCTTCTACTAACGAAATTTATTTACGCCCAGAAACAGCACAAGGTATTTTCGTGAACTTTAAAAATGTACAACGTTCTATGCGTAAACGTACACCATTCGGTATTGCACAAATCGGTAAGTCTTTCCGTAACGAAATTACGCCAGGTAACTTCACTTTCCGTACACGTGAATTTGAACAAATGGAACTTGAATTTTTCTGTAAGCCAGGCGAAGATCTTGAATGGCACGCATACTGGAAAGAGTTTTGTAAAAATTGGTTATTAAATTTAGGCATGAAGGAAGAGTCTATGCGCCTTCGCGATCATGAAGAAGACGAATTATCTCACTACTCAAATGCTACAACTGATATCGAATTCAAATTCCCATTCGGCTGGGGCGAGCTTTGGGGCGTAGCGGATCGTACAGATTACGATTTAAAACAGCATATGGAGCATTCTGGTGAAGATTTCACTTACATCGATCCAGTATCAAACGAACGTTATGTACCATATTGCATCGAGCCATCTTTAGGTGCAGACCGTGTGACATTAGCATTCCTTTGCGATGCTTATGACGAGGAAGAGCTTGAAGGCGACGATAAACGTACAGTTTTACGCTTCCACCCTGCTCTAGCGCCATTTAAAGCTGCGGTCCTACCACTTTCTAAAAAGCTATCGGATGAGGCTACTGATGTTTGGGCAGAGCTTCGTAAGTCATTCCCAGTTGACTTTGACGAGTCACAATCAATCGGTAAACGTTACCGTCGTCAAGATGAAATTGGTACACCATTCTGTATCACTTACGACTTCGACTCAAAAGAGGATGGTCAAGTTACAGTACGTCACCGCGACTCAATGTCTCAAGTTCGTATGCCAATTACAGATGTTAAAGCATACATTGAAAAACATCTTCAATTCTAAATTCATAAGTATATAAAGAGGGGGTCGCTTATAAGCGACTCCCTCTAGTTTATATCTTTAATGATGAAAACAAACGCTCTTGCATCTTCTCCTCAAATGAAAACCTTTTCATATTCATGCCTACTAAGCTAATCAGTAAATCCTCAATATCTAAAAGAGAATAAAAAAGAAACGTTCCTTCTCGCATTGGGCGAACTCTCTTATCGACTGTTAATTCATCCTCAATAAAGTAAGCTACATTTACGTTACAATGTTCCATTAATTGTGTAATACGCTGGTCATCATCTGGATTGATAAAAAACGGCACAATTTTATCAATATACAAAATACTTTGCACAAGTTTTATGAAAAAATTTTCACGAAGTGAAGTTTCCACAACTAATATAGTCGTTTTCTCATGCTGATAATCCATATACAATACGTTTAATTGCTCTTCTAATAGTTTCTTTAATATATTAATAGAATTCCTATATTTTGTAATATCCGTTTGAATTTCTCTTGTTAATAAACGTAAAATTCGAAAGGCAGGTAAAAATATTTTCAAAACAATTTCTTTAGGATGTAAATGATCTATTAATTTATTAAAATAGACTCTTAAGCTATTTTCGTCACAGCGAATTAATTGTTCTATAAATAGGTTAAAAATTTCTTCAAAGCTGTTTGCACGATAATCAATCATTTTCGCAATTTTCAAACTATAGTTTAAAGGTAAAATCAAAGACTTTTGTTCATCCAACAGCTTAACTTTAGGTAACGTCGGGAATAAATCGTAGACAAGTTCTACTCGCGCACTTCGATTATCAGATAATTGAACGACTGAGTTGACAGGATAAATCCCTAAGCACTCTACAAACTTGTGCATAAATTTCTCGTTATATAAATGTTGATCACGATATAAAACAGCTAATGCATCTGTTGCAGCATACCCCGAATGATATACACGCTTTGATGTCATCGCTGAATAAACATCAATAATTTGCAGTAATTGAACTCCCTCACACATATCATCCTCACAAAGCTGGTTCGGATAACCTTTACCCGCAAAGCGCTCATGATGATCACGAGCTAAATAGGCAATATCCTCTTCCCCATTCTCTATGAGTAGCTCATAACCTTTAGTCGTATGAGTTTTAACAATGTCAAACTCATCTTCCGATAATTTTCGTTTTAAATTTAAGATTTCTTGTGGAATAAATATCTTACCAATATCGTGGAACAAATAGCCTCTTGCTAGCATTTCAATATCCGTTAAACCTAAATAACGTGCAAAGATTGTACCTAATACAAAAACATCAAATGAATGAACAAAAGAATACTCATCAAATTCTTTTAATCTCATGAGTAATTCATAGCGATGTTTTTTTTCTAGAATTTTTTCAAACACACCTCGAACATAAGCAGTATCTTGGATGCTTTTTAAAATTTGACCATAGCGCAATTCATGCACAACATTCTCTAGTGTAGTCATAAAAAGGTTACTTACTGTTTCTTTATACTCATCTACCTCATCGTTTTTATCCATTAGTGGTGCAAATATATCCTCGTAATCCCTTGTACGTTGAACACTTAAATCATGAACAATTCGGACTGAATTAGTTGGTAAATATACAGATACTTCGTCTACTTTTCTAAGTTTTAGTAAGGCAATAATTCGTTCCGTTAAAACTAGATCTTTTTTAGCTAGTAAACGATACTCAGAAAAAATATCTTCAGCTAAAACATCATTAGCTTCAATTTCATCAATACTTAACGTCACTTTTCTTAGCATATTTTTTGCCACATACACAGTATTCAAGCATGATGTGACTCCCTCCTTCTCCCATAAGACTGCGTTATTCTTCAATTATGCCTCGGCATAATTCGTCTGGAATCGGCTTTGTACTTGGGCCTTTATGAGTGCCGGCAGGATGTAGGTTATATCCGGTAATATCACAGGACGTGCGTTTTTAGCGATGCAGGTCAGGTAGCCATTATCGCATGGATGTGATGATTTTAGCCTAACATCCTTATTAGCTCCATTCCACTTCTGTGACATCCGCCGGAGGCCTTAATTTTTTTCAAATATATAGCTGACGCTTTGCTTTCGCTCTATAAAACATCTGCTGAAAGAAGTTAAATCGCTTTTGCTGATAGAGGCGTGTTTTATATGGATGTCAGATTTATATAAATCAATCGGCCTAGTTTCAATAGGTACGAAACGTATAAATAATAAAGATTAGTGTAAACATCTTCACCTATATTATTTACAATATCATAGATTAAAATACCTTTTCAACTAGTATATGGAACGCTAATGAATCGTTAATACTATGTTTATGTTAAAAACTATTTCTGAATTGGTATTTTATATCTAATATCATATTTCGATAACAGCTATTAATTTGTAATACAAAAGTTATAAAGACCTAAATAAAATAACGAAAAAGCGCATTTTTATAATTCGTTGTTGAATTTATCTTAAATATAATATTTCTGTAAATTATAAAGGTTTAATCAATTCGACCAAATGCTATTGGCAAAAAATCTAAACTAATATATAGCATTAATATTTTGACAAAATCACTACCTCATTTTTCAATTTAGAAGGTAATTAATTATTTTTATGTATTTACCCAACTTTTGTATTACTATTAAAAATCAGGTAGGGCATTTGTTTAACATGTATTTATCAAATATCCCCAATCAGCTCATCACACACCCCTAAAAGTGCTCAGTTGGAACTAAAATAATCTCTTTGCATGTGATGAACAAGACTTTTGCCATGTTAATTTTTAACAGTATAAAATTCCCTCTATTCTCATCTTCATCTTTTTGATATAAATAAAGTATTATAGTTAATCCCAAATGTTAAAATAACAATAATTTAACATTCCATAGAGGTTCCAACCTATTACATTCAACTGGATTGTAATAGTAATGTCCTAGCTATAAAATTTTTTATTTACTTTGGAGGAAATAGTTTGAAGACCAATCGTTTTTATCAAATTGCAATGGCATCAGCACTAGCAACAAGCGCTATTGTAATTGCCCCACAAGCACATGCAGCATCGGTGTTCCCCGATATAAATGCGTCAACTGAGGAAGGCAAAGCTATTATTAACTTGACTCAACGCGGCATTATATCAGGCTACCCAGATGGCACATTTAAACCTGCGAATCCAATCACTCGCACACAAGCAGCCAAAATTTTAGCTGGTATTTTAAAGCTAGATACGGTTCATGTAAAAAACCCTAATTTTAAGGATATAAAACCTGGCGATGCAAATTACGGTGCGATTGCTGCTTTAGCAAATGCAGGTATTATTAGTGGTTCTAATGGCTATTTCCACCCAACTAAAAATATTACACGTGGACAAATGTCAAAAATGATTGTTAAAGGCTTCAAATTACCAATCACAAACGGCATTAACATTCCTTTCGATGATGTCAATGAAGGCAGTGAATATGAACCATATATAAAAACACTATTTGCCAACAGCATCACAAAAGGTACGACTCCAACTACCTTTGGAACACAAACGAATGTAAAACGTTCCCAGCTAGCAACTTTTGTTGTACGTGCTGAAAATGCTTTAGGAAACGCTACCGTTTATGCTAGTCAATATAAGCAAGACTATATCTTCGCTTCTTATGGCGGTATAAATCCAGCAGATGATATCTTTACATGGGTTGAAGATGAAGAAGATTTTATGACTGAGTCCATTACAATTAAACCGTTAAAAGAAGGCACAGGAAAATTAGTTATTTCAGGTTATATGGATGATACTGAAGAATTCACGGATTTCTTTTACTTAGTTCATGTGAAGAAAGTAAATGGAAAGCTACAAACTACACTTGAAAAGGTGAAAGAAGAGGATTATGTAGAAAACTTACCGCTTAATTTAATGGAAAACAATTTAAAATTTGTTCCTACTGGGGTAAGTATTCAAACTGCAGATGGTCAAACATTATCTCCTGAATTATATAGCTTTAAATCAAGCAATAACTCAGCTACACTTTCTATTCATAAAAACGGGCAATATATCCTAACTTTCACTAATGGTACACAACAACAAACGATGGCTGCTGATGTTGATACGTATGATTTCGTACGTAGTATTGATTTGTATCAAGTTACAGATGAGTTACCGTTTTCAAGTAGCGATCTATCGTTCGAGCCAACAAGTGTTGCCTTGGAAAAATTAAATCCTGGGCCAGCAGCTGTGAAAGCTTCAATAAAGGACAAGAAAGTAATTGTTACACCATTAACTGAGGGACCTGCTATTTTACATATTTCAGGTAAAAATGGCGAAACTTCTTACCTATATATTGAGTTTCTAAAAATCGCTAATAAATGGGCTGTTCATTACGAATTCATGGATGATGAAGAAGAAGAATATTAAAAAGTAAAAATGCCAGAAGATCATTGTTAATGGTCTTCTGGCGTTTTTTCTTGATCAGTACTTGTTCTTAACTGAAATTCAGGCGTTCTTTCAAGCTGTTCGATAAATTTTTTAGTCTTAAAACGAATTCCTGTTTGTTCCTCATAAATTGTAGTAATTATTTTTTTTATAAAATATTTTGTTTCCTTTTTTAATTCTAATTTCCCAATCTGGTCGATAGGTACAGTATAGAACATTCGGATAAGCTTAAGTTGGGACGGTGTTAATCGAATGATATATGGATCATGCTGATAACAACGATGACATAAAAAGCCTCCCTGTACAAAAGAAAATGCAAATTCACCGTCCACTGCACTACAAGCAGCACAAGCATGTAATATAGGTTGTACACCTGTATAGGGTAGCATTTTCCATTCTACGAACAATGTAATGGCCTCCGGGTCATAACCTTCCTCAATTGCTTGTAATGCTTGAAGGAGCACATCAAATGCAAGTGGCTCAGGTTTCCCCTCTTCTACTACACGCTCGATAAGTTCCATTATATAACTTGCATATGCCGTTGCCATTATATCCTCACGAATATGGCGCATTGAATTTAGGTGCTCACCTTGTTGCAACGTACCCATACCAGTATGATGTTGTACCATAAACATGCCATATGTAAATGGCTGTGTCACAGACGCTAGTCTACTAGAAGGCTTCTTCGCTCCTCGAGCCATCGTTGCAACCTTCCCTGCTTCTCTTGTTAGTAATGTTACAATTTTATTTGATTCTCCATAGGCACGCACCTTTAGGACAATCCCTTCCCATTTATGAAGCATAGATTCCCCTCCTTTCTACAAGCTTCGCATGAAAATAGAGCTGTCCAATATGTTATTGGACAGCTCCATATCAATTATGCCTCGGCATAACTGCTTCCGGAGGCTTTAGGCCAACACGATGTTTTTTGCGCGAATGCGTAGCGTCAGCGGTATGATGTTTTTTGTGCGAAAGCGCAGTGCTAACGTAGCGGCAGCAACATGATGTTGTCACTCAGTCGTTGCCACAGGACGTAGCGTTCTTAGACTGAGCTCCTCTATTTCAGCGGGGGTTTTGGCACCCACTGCGCTTAAATTCGCATTCATCTCACCACCTATAGAGGTGGGAGACATCTGTAACTGTCGTTTCACTTACCTTACAAAAAACATCTGTAGCTGGCGCTTTGCTTTCGCTACATAAAACATCACCTGCTGCTTAGCTTTCAGTACAAAAGCTGAAAGAAGTTAAAACTACAGCGACAAATAGGTATAGCTTAACAGCATATCCTATTAATATTCATCATCACGGAAACCGAAGTCACGTAAATGCGTTGATTTATTTCGCCAATCCTTTTGCACCTTTACCCAAAGCTCTAAATACACTTTTGAACCAAGAAGCATCTCAATATCTTTTCTTGCACGTATCCCTACTTCTTTTAATAGCGCACCACGTTTACCAATGACAATCCCTTTTTGCGAATCTCTTTCCACGATAATCGTTGCTGCTACACGAATTTTATCTTCATTTTCTTCATCACGGCGAATTTTATCAATCATAACAGCAATGGAATGAGGTATTTCTTCGCGTGTTAAATGTAACACCTTTTCACGAATTAACTCTGAAATAATGAAACGTTCAGGATGATCCGTTACTTGATCTGCTGGATAATATTGCGGACCCTCTGGTAAATATTTCGTTATTGTCGTTAATAAATCTTCTACATTATTCCCTTGTAATGCTGAAATCGGTACTATTTCAGCAAAGTCATAACGGTCTTTGTAACTTTCAATTATCCCTATTAATTCATCGGGATGAATTTGATCGATTTTATTGATTACCAAGAAGACAGGCGTTGGATTACCCGCCAGCATTTCAAGGATGAATTCGTCACCCTTTCCAAGTTTCTGCTCTGCATTAACCATGAACATAATAACATCCACTTCACGCAATGTATTTTTAGAAACCTTTAACATAAAATCCCCTAGCTTATGCTTCGGCTTGTGGATTCCTGGCGTATCTATAAAAATCATTTGGCTATCATTTGATGTTAGTACACCTTGTACTTTATTTCGTGTTGTTTGTGGCTTATCACTCATAATCGCAATTTTTTGACCAATAACACGATTTAAAAATGTTGATTTCCCAACATTCGGTCGACCGATTATGGAGATAAAGCCTGACTTATAGCCATTATTATTTTCCAGCATTCTCTAAATCCTCCGTTGTAAATGCAAACGGTAGTAATTCGCCTACAGACGTTACCGTGACATCACCTTTTAAATTTGTTAAATATACAGGCATAGACGGCTTGCAAAACTCCATCATCACTTGACGACAAGCTCCGCATGGCGCACATGGTCCATCCGTATCAGCTACAATAGCAATCGCCTCAAAATCATAAATACCTTCTGACACAGCTTTGAAAAATGCTGTACGCTCAGCACAATTTGTCATACTATAGCCTGCATTTTCAATATTGCAGCCATGAATGACCTCTCCATTTTTCGTTAAAATTGCCGCGCCAACTTTAAATTTTGAGTAAGGTACATAAGCCTTTTCACGCGCTTTTTTTGATTCTTCTAGTAATGCATGCATATCAATTGTCATCAATGTTCACCTCTACATAATCAATTTCGCCTCGGCGTAATTGCGTCCGGATTTTGAATTGTGCCTAAACCTATACGAGGTCGGTCATTTCGGTAATGCCACAGGAAGTGGCGTTTTTACCGATGCAGGTCAGTTAGCCGTTTTCGCAGGATGCAAAGTTGTTAGGCTAACATCCTTTGTACATTCCTTTCAAAATCCGTGACATCCGCCGGAGGCTTTATCTTCATTAATGAAGATAAATAGCTCATCACCTTAAAGCTTGGTTGATTTCCGTTTCGGCTGGGCAATGTCCTAAGAGCGTCAGATGAGCCCCAAGGAGTTGCCCAACCTCCACTCCAATCAAATTATAATTCATACAAATGACATCCCAAACTTTTGGTGAGTCTAATAAATCATAAATTCTTCAGCACAATTGCTACTACTTCATGACCGAATAGTAGTATTAAAACCATTTAGGTATAAATATGAGTAATCCGATTATAGCACTGAATATCGCAAATACAAGTACTGCACCTGCAGCAAGATCTTTCGCCTGCTTAGCAAGCGGATGGATCGTAGATGAAGCTAAATCAACTACTCGTTCAATCGCTGTATTAATCATTTCAAGTGCAAACATAAGAGCAATTAATAACAATACAATATACCATTCTATACGTGATAAACCCGTATAATAGCCAGCAATCAAAACTATTACCGCACTAAGTAAGTGGGATTTAAAATTTTGCTCCGCACAGGCTGTAATAATACCTTTAAAGGCATACCCAAAAGAGCGTACAAATTTGCGAACATTCATTTATTCTCGTCCTAAGCCGAAAGATTGTAAAATCTCATCCTGCTTACCGAACATCACCTTTTCATCTTCTGGCACCATATGATCATAGCCAAGTAAATGTAAGAAACCGTGGACTGCTAAAAAGCCTAATTCTCGCTCGAATGTATGCCCATATTCCGCTGCCTGTTCTTTTGTACGATCTGTCGAAATAATAATATCTCCTAATATACGAGGCATCCCTTCAAATGTTACTTCCATTTCTCCCTCACCTAATTCCTCCAGGGCAAATGAGATAACATCTGTCGGTTGATCCTTGTCACGATATTCTCGGTTTATTTCTTGAATCGCTTCATTTGTAACGAACGTCACTGACACTTCCGTTTCCGGCTCAATATTCTCTAGTTTCGCAGCTAGCTGCAAAAGCTTTTCAACAAGCTCCATATGCTCAGTTGCCACTTCATTTGTTTCATCTGTAAAATCAATTGTTAAAATCATAGATCCTCCTACTTATCTGCCTTTGGATATTCAATTCGTGAGTGGAAAATTCCATTCAACGTTTCACAAAGTACTTTCTCTATACATTTTAACTCTTTTATCGAAATATCGCATTCATCAAACTGACTGTCTTGTACTCGATCATCAATAATTGCTCGTACCAACTTTTGAATTTTCTCTGCATTCGGGTCCTTCATCGACCGAACCGCTGCCTCAACGCTATCTGCAACACTAATAACTGCCGCTTCCTTCGTTTGTGGTTTCGGACCTGGATATCTGTACGTTGTATCATCTAAGCATTTTCCTTCTTCCTTCGCTTTAAAGTAGAAGTATTTTAGCAGACTAGATCCGTGATGCTGCAAGGCAATATCAATAATTTCCTGCGGCATCTTATAGCGTTTTAGCATTTCAGCCCCATCAGTAGTATGCGCAATAATAATTTCCGCGCTTTTTTCCGGAGACAATGAATCATGGGGATTAATACCAGACATTTGATTCTCGATGAAAAAGGCAGGACGCTTCGTTTTGCCAATATCATGATAATAGCATCCTACACGAGCTAGTAATCCATCTGCTCCAATTTCCTCACATGCAGCCTCCGCTAAGTTTGCCACCATAACACTATGATGATATGTTCCCGGAGCCTCCATTAGTAATTTTTTCAGCAATGGATGGTTCGGGTTCGATAATTCAATTAAACGCAACGACGACAATAAGCTAAATGCTGATTCAAAGAATGGTAAGAGACCCATTGTAAGAGCTCCTGATAATAAAGCCGATATCATTGCCGCGATAAAGTAAAACACTAACTCTGACAAGCCATAGGAAGATTGTGTCATCAGTAAATAAAATGCAATGAATAACATATTTACGAGCCCTATAATACCTACAGTATGTAGAATATGCGAACGCTTTTCCATACTTTGCAAAAAGAATAAACTCGCAAATCCTCCAAAAATTATATACAGTGTAATTTCCATCTGCATAACAGATGAATAACCCTCTTGGAATATAACACCCGCAGATGCTGCTGTCATAACCGTAATAAGAACCGCGGCACGGTCATCTGCTAATAACCGTACTAGCATTGTTGCCAAAGCTGTTGGGAAAAGGAAGGCAATCGTAACATCGAAACCTCCTGATACTAGGCTAATAAATTTCATCAGCAGGATCGATAAACTATAAACAATTACTGTCACCAACAGGGCATTACGTTTTTTATATTCATCTATATGCCAGCGTTCGAATAAAACAAACATGAACATCATTTCAAGAAGTATTAAAATAATCAGCCCTGCAATCGGTTTCATCGATGCCTTATTACTTACCATACCTAGAAGCTCTAATTGACGGAACGCCTCATTATCAATAATTTGCCCTTCCTGTACGATGATTTGTCCTTGAAGAATTCGAGTTGGTTCAACTGATTCCTTCACTTGTTCCTTTCGAATCTTCGTTTGTTCCTCGTTTATCGTCTCGTTTTCAATAATACTCGTACGACCAATTAAAACTACCGTATTAAATATTTTATCGGGATAGCCTCGTTGTCCACGAATTTTTGTCTCAAAATCATTTTGAGACGCAAACACATTTTCAGATCGAATGGATTTTTGTAAGTATTCCTGTACGAGTTTTGATAGTTGCGTACTTGTTCTTTTTAAATCCGCTTCACTTTGTACTAACAATCCTTCTAGTTGTGAATCAGTGAAGACAATGGGCATTTGCTCTGAATCTATAGATTCAAGTTTTTTACGAAGCTGCGCCACTTGATCGACAACAGGAATAGGTTCTTTGCTACTCTCAACATCTGCCTTTACCTCAAGAACATAGTCGAATAAAGACGTTACAATCGAAGCTCGCTGTTTAGCAACATCCGCAGAAAATTGATAGACTGGTGCAACTGCATTTGTTGCTTTTTCTCGTTCCTGTTGCGTTTTATAAGTATCTTCTATCGTTTTAGTAGATCGTACTGTTTCAGGCGCTAGCTGCAATGGTTTAAAATCATATGTAACACCTTTAACATTGCCATACATAAAAGTAAATTGTAGGGCTCCTGTTAAGATGAGAACGACAATTAAAAAGTAGCGAAAGCCAATAAGTTCTGTTATTTTATTTAATTGTTTCTCCATCTTGCACCTCCTCTATCTACCTTCTATCATACCAATTCAAAAAACATTTTTCCCGAAAAATGTATAAGAAAGTAAAAAAACAGCTATACACATCGTATAGCCGTCACAATTTTTTCCATTTTTAAACCATATTCTATTTGTTCTATCTTTTATATCCGTGACTAAGCTTTTAACGCAGACTTTTTAAAGCCTGTTGCTCCTGTCGTTACGTTTCACTACACTTTCGGTGCAGACTTTAATATGGCCGCTTAGCAGTTATATTAGAGTTGCTGCTCTTCGTAGGCTTGGATGATTTTCGCTACGATTGGGTGGCGTACTACATCACCTTGTTCTAAAATTTGGAAATGTATAGATTTTACGTACTTTAATGTTCGTTCTGCTACGATTAATCCAGATTCCATATTCTTTGGTAGGTCAATTTGTGTTTTGTCGCCGGTAATGACCATTTTTGAGCCAAATCCTAGTCGCGTTAAAAACATTTTCATTTGCTGATGTGTCGTATTTTGAGCTTCATCTAAAATAACAAAGGCATCATCTAATGTGCGGCCACGCATATATGCTAAAGGTGCAATTTCTATTGTGCCTCTTTCAATAAGCCTTTGTGTTTGTTCTGATCCGTAAATATCGTTTAAAGCATCATAAAGAGGGCGTAAATAAGGATCAACCTTTTCCTTCAAATCCCCCGGAAGAAAGCCTAGAGACTCTCCTGCCTCTACTGCAGGGCGTGTTAAAATAATACGCTTAACGTGCCCGTTTTTTAGCGCCTGTGTTGCCATGACTACCGCTAAATACGTTTTCCCAGTACCAGCTGGTCCGATACCAAAAACAACGTCCTTATGACGGATTGCTTGTATGTATTCTCGTTGACCTATTGTCTTTGCACGAATAGGCTTACCTTTCGTCGTGCGAGCTATTTCTTCATCATAAAGTTCTGCAAAGTATTCAATCGTTCCTTTTTGTGTCATTTCAATTGCTGTTGCAACATCCCGCTGATCAATATTAATCCCTTTACGAATGACCTTTAAAAGAGCATGTAAAAGGAATGTTGCTTGTTCCTTTGCATCCTCTTCACCAGCAAGCTGAATTTGTTCACCACGTGTAATAATGTGGACTTTTAGAGCCTCTTCGATTAATTTCATATTTGCATCGGAAATTCCGAGTAGCATGACCGCTTCGTTTGGATTATCCACTTGTAATACAGTTAAATGTTCTGACATAATCATTCTCCTTGTAGGCCTTGTATTGGACTGGCAATGTTTTCATTGACTAAAAATAGAACTTTCCCTTCAACTGTACCATTCCCCCACTTTACCTGTAAAAGGTTTTCTTTTTTTATAACCGTTTTCGCAGGTAGTGAACGAATTACCTTTTCATGAAGCAATGGTATGAGCAATGAATCTATTTTGGATTCATTAAGCTCTACTTGTACTTTTTTTGTGTACTGCTCCTCAACAACCGAAACATATGGATTGAGCCAATCAGGTAAATCTTTCTTTTGCACATAGTCAACTTTATCTTTTTCTTCATGAATGCCTCTCACTAATACACGCCACTGCTTTTGTTGTAGCGTTTCCATCGTTAGTTTTGTTGGAATTTTAAATGAACATTCAAGCCAATAATCTGCGTAAACTTCTCCCTTAGCCCCAACAAAGACTTGATCTTCACCACTTTCAATAACGCCACTTACGAGAACATCACCTTCGTAAGCCGTATCGTTAACTGAAATTTTCCGTTCTCCATTTTGAATATTAAAGTGAGTAATTACACCGCTTTTTGTTGCTACTAAATGCTCCGCTAACTTTTCATTCGTTTGTTTAGTTTGTTTTGGGGACTCCTGAGGTCGTAAAATTACACGTCCACCGTACTTTTCAATATGCACCCACGAAAGGTCTCGATGCCCTTCTAATAGCTTCTGTCGCATGACAGCATCTGAGGGTAAGTTTTTTTTAGAAATAGGTGTTTCTAATTGAAATGTATCTTGAAAGGTCTTTCCTAGACGTTCCTCTAACTCCGGTGTCGCAGCTTTAATATCAATCCGCCAAATAACCTGCGCACATAGTAATGGTATTAATATCATCAACGCTAGGCCAAGCAAAGTCCAAAGCTGCGCTCGAAAAACTTGAAGTTCATCTGCATAATAGATTGCCATTTTAAGTCGGTAACGACTACGCACACGGCGAATCTTTGGTAGATAATGCATAGTTGTTTCAAAGACAACCTCTTGCTCACGAAAAACGACACGCTTTAATGGTACATGTTGCGCATGCAATGCTTGAATAAAAGGATGAACATTTTCATGGCGCTTTATACGTATGATAATTGGCCGATTATTCCACATTATCGCTCACACCCATATTCTTTGTCATTTTCATCTGAAGCTCCTGTAAATCCTCTACAGAAAGATGTAGCATATCTTCTTTAAGAGCATTTATTTCCACTGATTTTCCACGCACAGTAATATGATAGTCTGCATAGATAAAAGAGCACGATGAAGCATCAGCATGTAGAAAACGATATGGGCCAATGATTTTTAATGTTTCATATTGTAATAATTCAAGTAGTGGCGTTAATTGAAATAGTTTTCTCATAAAAAAATGCCTCCTTCTTCGGCAATATATGCATCGAAAAAGGAGGACATGCTAGTTATTTTCTTTTTGCTTTTGGAGGACCTAAAACTTCTGCCATTACAACAGCCTGCATGAATGATTTTTTTGATGTCGGTAATTGAAAAGCCGATTGTGGCTCAGCTACTCCCTCGACTTTTTTTCCAGCTGCCAAACGGCCAATACTTTCTCTATTCGAAGTACGACCCATTTTCTCAGTCGGGACTAAAGAAGGAGCTACATAGCTCGGTGTTTTTTCAATTACTGTTTTTTCGACATTTTTTTTCGGCTCTTCGAATTGGGGCTGTTCATTTTCCCATTCACCTAAAAATCCACGTGCAAAATCCTCAAAACTCTGTGGTTTAGATTGTTGCTGTTGCGTCACCTCTGCTCTTTTTATAACAGGAGGCTCTACTTGTGAATCCTTGTTAAAAGGAGGCATTGGCTTTTGTTCTTTCTTTTTTGATTTACCGAAAATAGAGCTGACTATGGCAATGATCACAAATATAATTAATTGTTCCATTTATTAGCACCGCTCCTTTCAGTTTTTTTATTGGTTAGATTCATTAGTTTCTGATTTATCTGAGCCTACTTTAGAAATGGAGTCTCGCATCGCTGTATCTGCTTGAATGTTGCGGTAGTTCATGTAATCCATAATACCAAGATTACCCGAGCGTAGAGCCTCTGCCATTGCCTGTGGTACTTCAGCTTCAGCTTCTACTACTTTCGCTTTCATCTCTTGTACGCGTGCAATCATTTCTTGCTCGTTCGCTACAGCCATTGCACGACGTTCTTCAGCCTTCGCTTGGGCAATATTTTTATCAGCCTGCGCTTGTTCAATTTGTAATTCAGCACCGATGTTTTTGCCGATGTCAACATCAGCAATATCGATCGATAGGATTTCAAATGCTGTACCTGAATCTAGACCTTTTGATAAAACAGTTTGAGAAATCATATCAGGGTTTTCTAAAACTTCTGTATGATGCTCAGCCGAACCAATTGTCGAAACGATCCCCTCACCTACACGAGCAATAACCGTTTCTTCACCAGCACCACCGACTAAACGCTCAATGTTTGCTCGTACAGTAATACGTGCCTTCGCTTTTACTTCAATCCCGTTCATCGCAACACCTGAAATAAATGGTGTTTCAATGACTTTCGGGTTAACAGACATTTGTACCGCTTCTAATACGTCACGTCCCGCTAAATCAATAGCTGCACAACGTTCAAATGATAACTCAATATTTGCACGATGAGCCGCGATTAACGCATTTACTACACGGTCAACATTACCACCTGCTAAATAGTGACTTTCAAGTTGATTGATTGTAACAGGTAATCCTGCTTTATGTGCTTTTATTAATGGGTTCACGATTCGTGATGGGATTACACGACGTAAACGCATACCGATTAATGTGAAAATACTAACACGGACACCTGCAGCAAGTGCAGAAATCCATAGCGCCACTGGTACAAAGGTAAAGAATACCGCGACTACAATGAATAATAAGACTAGCCCTGCAATTGGACCTATTAAACCTAAATCAATACCCATTTGCTATTCCTCCATCTCTTTTTCTGTTCGTCTCACAACAATTCGTGAGCCCTCTACTTTAATAACTTCTACATGATTACTAGCATCAACATAGCCACCTTCCGATACTACGTCAATACGTTCACTACCAAATAACATTGTACCCGCAGGACGAAGTGGTGTAATCGCTTTACCCACTTTTCCAAGCAGCTCTGTGCGATTCACGTTAGATACATAGCCCTCTTCCGTCGTTGTCGCATCCTTCAAGACAAGCTTGTTAAAAACATGCAATTTTTTACCGAAAAATTTCATCAAGATCACCATTCCTATTATCGCTACAACAAATGCAATGAAAATCGCTATAATCATTTGCATCATGTTTGCACCTGCCAGTATTAGACTTAGTAATATTAGCGCACCACCTAAAATACCAACAATACCACCTGGGACAAAAAACTCCGCTATAATAAGCGCTAAACCTACAATAAATAAAAGTAATGTCTCATAACCTGCCAAGCCCGCCACCATATGACCGAAGAAAAATAATCCTAGCGCTGACAATCCCATTATACCCGGAACACCAAAACCTGGCGAATATAGCTCAACTACAAGCCCCAAGCTTGCAATCGACAATAAAATCGGAACGATAATCGGATTGGTAATAAAACGCGCAAGTTTTTCAGCAAAAGTAGGTTCAATCGGAACGATGTCACGCTCATCTATTTGCGTTGCTTTTAAAAGATCCTGGAAATTTGTAACCGTTCCATTTGAATAACCAACTTTTTCTGCCTCAGAAGCTGATAACGTTAATAAATTCCCTTCTCCTGCTCGAAATTCTGGTATATCAACAGATACATCAGCCATTGCTCGTGCATATTTTGGATTGCGATTTTTTGATTCAGCAGCTGCCTCCATTTGAGCAACCCATGCACTATGAGCCTTTAAATCTGCTGCATTTCCTGCTGAATCAATAACTGCAGCCGCCCCGATCGTTCCATTTGGCACCATGTAGATTTCATCCGCATGTAAGGCTAAAAAGGCACCTGCAGAATGAGCATCTTTGTTAATGTACGCAATTTTACGTATATCGGTTGCATCCATAAGCAACGCAATATCACCTGCTGCATTCACAAAACCACCAGGTGTGTGAATGTCCAAAATAATCGCTTCTGCATTGTTTTCTTCCGCCTCTTTAAAAGCTCGTTCTAAAAATGCGTGAAGTCCTCTTTCTACTTCATTATGAATTGGTATGTGGTAGACCTTGCTACTTGCAAAAGCAGACGTTAATGGAAACGCTAACAAAAATGTCATCCAAATAACTAGTAAGTAGCTGAGGATTCTTCGTCTTCGCATCTTTTTCCCTCCCTTCTAACATGCTTCTCTTCTGTATATACGACCGACCATGCAAAAAGTTTCATAAATCCTAATAATTTTATTATACAGTGAATTATTAACTTATGTGGCCCTAATAACCGGATATAACTTCTACAATAAGTATGTAACATAAAAGCCGAATGAATCACAAAGATCACATTCGGTTCTCCAATATGTACGTAAATTTGAGCTAAAGTAAAATACCTGAAACTAATCGACATGCGATTAATTTCAGGTATATTTTTGTCTGCTCAGTGAATCATACAATTGCGTGTTATGAACGTAGGGATTTTTAATGGGAAATTAAATTACCACTTACGTT
>Ga0209676_1001667_pt1 | contig 19280 bp, 17 predicted proteins | sample AraplaCvi_mLB_r2_FD_184282 | JGI IMG/M metagenome (GOLD analysis project Ga0209676, IMG submission 184282) | Arabidopsis root microbial communities from North Carolina, USA - plate scrape MF_Cvi_mLB_r2 (SPAdes) (version 2) | ecosystem: Host-associated > Plants > Roots > Endosphere | place: USA...
AACTTCCCCCGCATGAGCGTGGGCAAGCAGGCTCATGAACAACAGAAGGGGGCCAATAATCCTGCGGTAGAACTTTACATCCATTTATTGATATCGTAAACTATGGTTAAGTCCCCGCGACGACCGGTTTCAACAACCGTTTGCGTAGGGTTTGCCCTCAGGCTGAATATCTTTTCACGTTCCTCATCCGTCGCAAAAGGCAGGTTAATCAGGTCCCTGGCGATCAGCGACGTCGCGATCAATCCTTCTTTGGGATAGTAAAATGTCCCGTTGTTGCCCAGGTCTGTCAATACCTCGAACCCGATCCGCTGGCTGATAACCAGGGTGATGGGCGAGCAAAGGCCCATCAGGTACTGAATCCCGACCTTCGATGCGATGGCCATGGCTGTTCTCCCCAGGTATACGCTACCGATGCCGTAACCGGCTACCTCCTTTGAGTTGAAAAGCCCGCAAAATTCCGCCACGTTATAGTCGCCGATCTTGTCGACATAACCGTAAATGCTCTTGTCGATCTTAGCGATCGCATCCTCCATCGGCATTTTGAGGTTTTCCGAGCGGACCTGCACCCGGGTACCTCCATAAATGTCCTTGCCATCTTCCGATTGCACGATGATCACATAAGTATTCGGGTCCTCCAACCAGGTGTGGTTGGCCGATGTCACTTGCTTCACGCCGTATGCTTCGAGTACCTTGCGGTGACCTTCGACATATCTCAGGCTCGTTTCCACATCATCCGGTGCACGGTATGCTTTTATATGTGCTACCATGTACTGTTATGGGTTTACAATAAATAGTGTTTCGTTTAACGGCAATCGGTAACTTTTGATCCCGGGCTTTTCCGCTTTTGCAATCTTAAACAAGAACACCTCCGCCATATCCTCTCCAAACGGGACAAGTTCCATGAATCTCTTTCTTAAAGTATGTAATCTGGCTGCTTCGGCTTCGTCCAGGCCTGCATTGTTGCCCTTTGTAATGCGCGGAAACAAATAAAACGGGGAAATTAATGGATGGATCGCAAATTGCAATTGTTCGGCCTGAAGCCAGAGCCGCTGCATGGCCATTCCGCCCAGGAAAAAATCCTTATAACTGTACTTCGGCATGGTGATCATGCCCAATGCAGAGGCTGTACTGACGGATCTGAGCGCGGCGTCCACCAATGCGCCGCCTCCTTGCACGCCTTTTAACGTCTGGGAAATTTCACGGTCGCGGATAATCGAAAGCGCGGCTATCTGCGCATTATTGAGCCCGAGCGTGCGTACGTCAATCCCATCTCTGGATAATTCCGCTTCGGTGGGCGACCACTTCATTTCGCGATTCACGAAATCGTAGTGCCCTTCGGGGTTAAGCAGGCGCACACGGTCGCATTCGCCGATAATCTCGCCGATGGCCATCATGTCCTGCTTCTCAGAAAAATAATGGAATTTCGCCCCGCTAACGCTTTCGGCGGCGTCTTTCAATTGCTGAAAAACAGCTTCTGAAATTTCCACCGCTGTCGACGGGTTGCGGTTTGTGCAACGTTCATAGATCACCCCGACGGCCTCGGGGGCAAACACAGGCTCGGCACCATTTGAATCACCGCGTTGAAAATCGATTGCTGCGATGAGCGGCGAATCTTCGCCCAGCGGGAAAGTTTCGGCTTTTACGCCGAGGCCGGCCTCGTGGGCCTTTAACAATATATTTTCGTAGGAAGCTCCGAAAGAAATGTTGGAAGCGATCTGGTCGAAATCACCGAAAGAGAAGGAACGGAAACGGTCGTGGAAAAGGAACAGTCTTCCGTGGTGGTAAAGCCATTTCCAGGGCTGGTCGTTCCCCGTTGAAGGAGCCTGGCAGGCGGCATTTACAATGTCGGCCAGCAAGGTTTCGGGAATAGTTTCGGTCTGTTTTTGAGGTAACGAATCAGCTATACGAACAGCTTCGGTGAAGTCGAAAGGGGCATGCGGGTTATGTCTGAAAGCACCCGGAGGTTTCTCAGATTTATCGCCCACGAGTTCTTCGAGGTCAATGTAATACCTGCCCGATTCATGAAACTGGTTGAGCAGGATGCGCCTGCATACATCCGTCACTACCCCGCCTCCGAGCGTCACCGCACTGGCCAGCTGCGGCCAGGTACCAATGCTCTGTCCGATTTCGACGAGCGATACTTTCCCTCTTTTGGAGCCGTTGATCGCATTCACGATCCGTAGTACGAGCGGAAGCCTGTCTTCTTCGGAAATATGTTCGAATTTGTCCAGCGGGAGCCCTTGTAAATAGCCATGGAAGATAGGCCGCTCAGGTTCGGTGTCGAACCGTTCGACGTCGAGCATGCCCCGGTCGCTGGTTTCCATCACCACCGGAATGCTGAGCTGCGCCGCTCGGATACGTGCGCTTATTTTCAGCGCAATATCATCACATTCGTCGACGAGGATATCGAGTTTTCCGCCTTCGAGCAGGAAACCATCCAGGTTTTCCTTGGTAATGCCGTCGGGAAAGCATTCGATATCCAGGAAAGGGTCGATCTCCGCAATCTCGCGTGCCGTCACAATGCATTTGTTGACGCCGATGTTGTGGAGCCCTGTGCGTATACGGTTGAGGTTACTGAGCTCAATCGTATCAAAATCAGCCAGTTTTAGTTTGCCGCACGCCCGTTCGGTTGCAATGCTGAGGGCGACGGAATGGCCCACGGATAGCCCGATAATGCCGATTGAGCGTTTGGAAAGGTGTACCTGCTCATCGGGCGTGATCTTGTATTGGTTACGGCTCGTCCGGAGTTCAATGAATTCGGCTTCGTCGACCAGGTGCAAAAGCCGTTCCGACCAAGGATAGTATACCCATACACCCTCGGTGTCGATATCTTTGCCATCGGCCCATTCGCGGTACTTTTGTTCTGTTTCCGCGGCGCTGAGTCGTTTTTTGGGATGTCGGATCCGAATGAGTTCTTGTTTCTGGGAAGCAAACAAATCCAGGATGGTTTTGCCGCGATAATCTTCAATGAAGGAGAGGAAACTTGTTTTATCTGCGTGGCGCTCTTTGGAGATGAAAACCGGTTTGTAGATATAGTTGATTTCTGTGTTATGGTGCATTTTAGAATAATTGTGAAGCCTGTCCTTCAATGGGCCGTGGCCGGATTTAACAAATCACAAAATTGTGCCGATCTTCGTATTAAATTCACCGGACCGGCTATCGCATACCCTGAATCTCGTATATTCACGCATTTTTACTCGCTTCAATAATTACACAAATTGCTGAATTTATTTTTGTAAAACTAACCTCTGGTTCAATGGGGGACAAAATATTTGGACGCAAGTCCGTAAAATTCCCTTATTAGCAGAAGCTTGCACCTATGCATCGTGTAAAAAATTTGTCGAAAGTGCTGTGGCTGTTGATGCGAATATAGAATTAATATTATAATATTATCAATTAGTTCGGGGCAGATCAGCCTCTTGTCCCGCCAAGCACCAAGTATTCAGAATGGAAAAAGGAAAAATAAGCGTACTGTATGTAGATGATGAAATCAACAACCTCAACTCATTCAAGGCCGCTTTCAGACGAGACTTCAACATATTAATTGCGACTTCGGGAAGGGAAGGTCTCGAACTTTTGAAACACAACGTCGTGCATGTGATCATCACCGATCAGCGCATGCCGGAAATGACGGGTGTGGACTTTCTGATCGAAGTGTTAAAGGATTACTCCGACCCGGTACGTATCCTCCTCACAGGCTATACCGATATTACTGCGGTGATCGACGCTGTGAATAAGGGACATATCTATTATTACCTCAACAAGCCCTGGGACGAGCAGCAGCTCCGCATTATCATCAAAAATGCCTACGAAATCTTCCACCTGCGGGAGGAAAACAAGGAGCTGATTGAAAAGCTGATCGATGTCAATGGCCAGCTTGAGTTCCTGCTCCGGCAAAACCTGTTGTCGTAGGCGCTAGCGCGATGTATGTTTTTTCCTGACAAAGCTTTTGATCCCGGCTACCGATGGCCGGGTTCCGCGGAACATGTACGTCAATACCGAAAACGCGGACGAAAATGCGACCGCCAGCAGGAGTATCGCTGCGAAAAGAAGGTTGCCGATTGCTTTGAGAAAAATGATGATATCCATGATTTCATATAGTGGGTGACAGCCGGTACCTTGTAAAAACCGTACCAGGAGCATTGCAGCGTTTTAATCGCCGGCCGGTGCTGGTATCTTTTTTGTAAATGACCCGTCTTTTTGAAACCAACAAACTAAACGGGTATCAATCATGAAAAAGAGCACAACCATTGGTATCATCACCGGGATCGTCCTGTTCCTGTTCGTGATCTCGTGCGGGAAGCGCATGCAGGCGGGCAACACGGAAAAAGAGGGTGTAGCCAAAAAGAACAAAACCGAGGGGTATTTCTACCACCAGACAGAACAGGACACCAGTAAGGATTCGAGTACGATCAGAAAAAACATAAATAATTGAGTCGATCGCGCCGGGAGTGGACACATTTGAAGCGAAAACAGCGTATTTTCGTGTACGGATTGCCCGGATGGCACAAAGACGGCCGGTATTCATTGCCCGGCCGTCTTTCTGTTACCACGAACCGTTTCAGAATTTATTAGCCCTACAAATGTTGAAACAACTTTACTGGACGTATGGTCTGGTTATATTGATCGGGACGATTGCAAGCTGCCGTTACCCGGCCTCGGATCCGGGACCGATAGATGGCGGGAATGACACGACGGTACCTAACAAACCCGATACCGTGATTGTCGACACGATCCCTGCCAAGAATCCCGATTCTTCTCTCGCCAATACTGCCCGCTTCGGCGCGGACAAGATTTTTACCGACATCAATCTCAAAACAAGCGAAGGCGTTTTTGACACCGCGACCGATTACCGCGGAAAGGCCACATCATTGAAATTCAAGTTCGTCGCTCCCAATAACGACACGCTGCAATACCGGCCTTTTGTGTTGATGGTGCATGAAGGTGCATTCATTTTTGGGGATTTGGACAACGAAATGGGGATGGCTCGTGGACTCGCACAGCGAGGTTATGCGGCGGCTTCGATCAACTACCGCCTGGGCTTCAATGGAGCGAGCGAAACTTTCGCCTGCGGGGGCAGTGGTCAGGATGCGGTACGCGCCGTGTACCGCGCGGTACAGGACACCTATGCGGCGATCCATTACTTCGTGGATCGTGCGGAGGAGTTTGGCATTGACACGCGACAGATCATGCTGGCAGGCAGCAGCGCCGGGGCTATTACGGTTACTGCATTGGTCTATATGAATGAAGCCGATTTTGAAGCGCTGGCGCCGGGTATTACCAAGGCATTAGGCCGCCTCGATCCCCAGGCAGAGGACAGCCCCTTCCGCGTGCGGGCGCTGCTCACGCAGATGGGTTACGGGATATTCAGAAGTGAATATATGAATGCTTCGAATGCCATGCCGACGGTTTTTTTCCAGCGGATAGGGGATAACGTGCTGCCGTATTATGGTGGTACCTTCCTTTCGTGCCCGACTTATCCGGGAATGGTGGGCGCAAAAGTCGCTTCGGATCAGTTGAAAAAGTTCAAGATCCCACTTGAACTGAACTTTGAAAACCTGGAAGGGCACCACCTCAGTTATCCGGAGGAGTATGTAGTGGGACGTTATGCCGGTTTCATGAAACGGCTTTGGTCACAGAACCCGCGGCAGATCACCAACAACGGCTATAAAACCGTGGAAGATGTAAGACTCCGTTAAGCCTAACTGTCGGCGTGTTCTTTTACGGGACGCTTCTTGCTTTCGCGAAGCCATTTGCTGAGGTAGGAGGTGAGTTTTACTTCAATGAATTCGTAGGAAAGATGCGAGCCGATGAGCGTAAGCGCCAGTGATAACAGGAACATCGCCGTGCCTTCGCCGTAAACCGGAAAACCCAGCTTACGGAACAAGAAACCCAGCCCGACGACGATAGGGACGTGCAGGAGGTAAATCGAGAACGACATATCCCCTAAACGGACCAGCCACGACGGGAACTTCTGAATGCGTTCCTGGTAATGGAATACAAACGCCGCAAAAACGAGGGTAGATCCGAGGCCCCATTCGAGCGGCCCGAACCCACCCAGGAAGCCGGAAAGAAATTGCCATATGGCCAGGCAGAGCAGGGTGGGCGCTACCATTTTGATGGAAAGAAATGCGCGGATCCGCTCATGCAGGGCGTCGTGGTAATAGGCCAACCCGAGGAATACCCCACATACAAAGTTCCAGATGATCGGGTTGGTGATCATATTGAGGTATGGAGCGCCCAAATCCTGCATTTTATCCGCTTTAAGCGTAAAAGCTCCGTAATAGGTCGGAATGCCCACCAGGGTAACCGCGATCATCAGGAAGAACGCGTACCAGCGGAGCCGCGAAAAAAGCATCGAAATGGCGATCAAAAGATAGAAATAGATCTCATAATTGAGACTCCATCCCACATTGAGCGTGGCATAGCCGTAAAATGGCGCGGGTGTGGTGGATAGCGGAATGAAGAGGAGGCTCCGCAGAAGTTCGGACGGCCATTCGGGATTGGGCGACATGCGGCTGTGCAGCAAGCAATACGCCAGTGTGATGATTGCGTACGCGGGCCAGATGCGGATCAGTCTTTTGGCGGTGAAGCGGAAAATGCTCCTTCCCGACGGCACGGTATTGCGGGTGATGTACACCATGATGAAACCGCTGATCACGAAAAAGAGGCTTACCCCTGCCGGGCCGGATCCCGCAATGAAGTTAATTTCATTTCGGAAAGGAGCGCCACCTGGGATCACGTCTTTTAAATGATAAATCGTGACATACAATGCAGCAATGCCCCTCAAAACCTGAATGCTGTCTAATTTGGATTCACGAGTGACGCGGCCCGGGCCTTGTTCTTGTCCCATTCCGATGAGAATTGATAAGTTGTTTGTTCGTTATTGAATACTTTGACACTGAAATTGGTCAAACCGTGTCAGCGGGAAAGATAGCAAAAAGTGTTTTTCCTTCACAATAAGTCAAGGTCAGTACTTCCGATACGGCATAGTTTTTTACTAACCGAGAAAAGAACGCTAAATATCGTTTTATGGCACAGGAGCTTACCGTCAGCAAGAAAATTATCATTGAAGCACCTGTGGCGAAGGTGTGGGAAGTCTTGATAGCCCCCAAATATATCCGGCAGTGGGACGATCTGCCGAACGACTTCGAAGACTACTATCTCGAACACGGAAAAGTGATCGATTGGTCGGGCATGACGCGGCTCACCGTCATCGGGTACGAGCCGAACAAGCTGCTCATTTTATCGTTGTACGTATCAAAATGGGAGCAACCGCCTTCACACTATGACATCGGCTACCGCTACCGGCTGGCGGAAGAAGGGGATAAGACGCTCCTGGAACTGGAAATAGGCGATTTTTCGGTGTTGCCGGATGGAAAGGATTATTATGCTTCCTCGGAGGAGTTTGCGGAGACTGCCCTCGAAAAAATCAAAAATTTATCGGAAAACCGGGTTTAACAGCGGGTACGATTATCTTTGTAATAACCGCTTTGAACCTATGGAACCCAATACCAAATTATACTACGATACCAACGAGGTTGCTGAAATGGTAGGCTGCGAGCCTTCCGCCTTACGCTTCTGGGAAAAGAAATTCCCGCAACTCAATCCCAAACGTGACTCGCGTAACCGCAGGCGTTACACCGAGCGCGACATCGAGATTATCCGCAAGATCATGCACCAGCGCGACAAGCAGGGGCGCACGATCAAGGGCACGCGCGAGCAGCTGCGCCGCAAGGAAGAGGCTCAACTGCTGATTCAGCGCCTCATGCGCGTAAGGAAATTTTTGACGGATATTCAGGAAGTGCTTTAGGGCGCTGCGCGCCTGACCATAGACACTGCGCGTCGACCGCCGACCATGGACGGCCGACCGCCGAGGCAGCGATAGAAATATGGTCTGCGGTCCATGGTCAAAAAAACGCCATAAAACCAAATGCCGTCGGCGGTCGGCCGTCAGCGGTCGGTGGTCAACAACGTAATAAACAACCCAATGCGATACCTCCTTTTAACCATATTAGCGCTGGTAGCAACCATATCTGTCGCCCAGCGGTTTCCCACTGCGCCAATCCGCAAGCATATTGAATACCTTGCTTCCGACGACCTCGAAGGGCGCGGGACCGCCAGTCTGGGCGAAGTGCGTGCGGCCAATTACATAGCTGCGGCTTTCAGGGAAATCGGTTTGAAGCCCGCCGGAACGAAAGGGTATTTCCAGCCATTTGAAGTTTCAATGGGCATCGATGGCGAGGCCCACGACCTGACCGGCCGTAATGTGGTCGGTTTTCTGGACAACGGTGCTGCTAAAACCATTGTGATTGGTGCCCATTACGACCATTTGGGCAAGGGTTTCCAGGGGAGCTCACTTTCGCCGGATAGTAAGAACAAAATCCACAACGGGGCCGACGACAATGCGTCGGGCACAGCCGGTGTACTGGAGTTGGCGCGGTATTTCGCCGGGAACAATGTGAAAGAAAAGCATAACTATTTGTTTATCACATTTTCAGGGGAGGAGCTGGGGCTGCTGGGATCCAAGCATTATGTCGAAAAGCCGACACTTCCGCTGAATACCGTCTCGGCCATGATCAATATGGACATGATCGGCAGGCTCGATGCGCAGAAGGGCATTATCGTATCGGGCTGGGGCACGAGTAAGGTTTGGGGCAAACTGATCCCGGACCTGGCCAAACGTCAGAACCTGAAATACACGGTGGATTCGTCGGGAGTAGGGGCGTCGGACCATACTTCATTCTATCTGAAAAACATCCCGGTGGTGCAGTTCTTCACCGGAGGCCACGGCGATTACCACAAAATATCCGACGATTCCGATAAGATTAATTATGAAGGCGAAGCCGGCATACTCACATTGATTTCGGAGTTGCTGGAGGCGCTGGACAAAGAAACCGCCGAACCGGAGTTCCTCACCGCAGGTAACCCGCATTCCGGAAACACTACCAGTAATTTCAAGGTGACGCTCGGCGTGATGCCGGATTACAGCTATACCGGTAAAGGGTTGAAGATCGACGGCGTATCCAAAGCACGCCCGGCTGAAAAGGCGGGAATATTGGCCGGGGACATCATTACCAAACTGGGCGGCGAGCCGATCGGTACCATTTACGATTACATGGAAATCCTCGGGAAACACGAAAAGGGGCAGACCGTGGAAGCGGAATTGCTGCGTGGGAGCGAAACGAAGGTAGTTAAGGTGACGTTTTGACCGCCGACCGCCGACCGCCGACCGCCGCGATGCTGTCAGGTATTGTCATTAATTGTCAGGTATTGTCATTAATTGTCAGGTATTGTCAGGTATTGTCAAGTGTTGTCAATTTTGATTGGAGGACTCTTAATCTTTTAACTTATTGACTACTCTTGACTACTCATGACTACTCATGACTCTTCCTGACCCTTCCTGACCACTGCTGACGGTTCCTGACTACACCAGCACCCCTCGTTTCCCCAGTTCAATCGCCTCCATCTGGCTGATCAGCCCTTCATGCAGGTTGAAACGGAGCAGCGTGCGAAACTTGTGAAATCCTTCGCGTCCCGCAGCACCGGGGTTGATATACAGCATATTATTCAAAGACTTGTCGCGGATTACCCGGAGAATGTGGGAGTGGCCGCAGACAAAAATGTCGGGCGTATTCGACTTCAACGTCGGCATTACCTGGGGGTTATAGCGTGGAGGCGCTCCGCCGATGTGCGTGATCCACACGCGGAAGCCTTCCACTTCAAAATGCAGGTTTTCATCGGTGACCGCACGCACCTGAGGGGTATCGATATTTCCAAAAACAATACGGGTAGGCTTAAACGCCTGTAACTGGCTCACGATCTCCGTCGAGCCGATATCGCCTGCATGCCATATTTCGTCACAATTGGCAAAATGATCGAAAACGCGTTCATCCAGGTAGCCGTGCGTGTCTGATAATACTCCGATACTTTTCATTTCAACACTAAAACAATAACAACTAGAGGGCAAATATGGTCAATGAAATCCAGCCGTGAATAATTTAACAAAAAAATTATCGAATAAAAGTAACTTATATATACCAAAAAGAGTACTTTCACAGTTGTTGTTCTTAATAAAAGTTAAATAATTCTCGTTTCGGTGTAAAATCATGTTTTAACTATGTTTTTAGTTGTAAACTTGATTTGCATTCTCTATAATTGCAAAAATGTAATACCTCAGTTACAACCTCTACTCACATAACCACCAAAAACTAGCCTTGAAAAAAATCCTACTTCTGTTATGGTTATGCCTTCCCATGCTCGCTGCGCACGCGCAGACCGGAGGGCGATTTACGTTAAAAGGCGTCGTCGCCGACACCGCGGGAGCTGGCCTCCCGGAAGCCACCGTCATGTTGCTTACCCCCAAAGATTCCACGCTCGTCAATTTCGGACGGACTACCAAGCAAGGCACATTTGAATTCAAAGGGTTGAAAAGAGGTAATTACCTGTTGAAAATCACCTATGTAGGTTATTTGCCTTACCAAAACACTGTGAATCCCAACGATGGCGATGTGACTGACATGGGAAATATTAAAATGACCTTTATGGACCAGAATCTGTATGAGGTAGTGGTAAAAGCGTTCCGGGCTCCGCTGAGTATCCGCGGCGATACAATAGAATATGACCCGAAAGCCTTCAAAGTGCCCCCCGGTGCAAACGTTGAGGATCTTATAAGGCGCTTGCCCGGTATGCAGGTAGACCAGGACGGGAGCATTAAGGCGCAAGGAGAAACCGTCAAACGTGTAACGGTAGACGGTAAGCGGTTTTTCGGCGATGATACGAAGGCCGCCACCAAGAACCTTCCGGCGGAAGCCATTTCAAAAGTGCAGGTATTTAATGAGAAAACAGAGCAGGCGCGGCTAACCGGCGTGGACGACGGCAAGCATGAAAAGACATTGAACCTACAATTGAAAGACAGCCACAAGAAAGGCGGTTTTGGCAAGGTCGCTGCCGGGGTCGGTACTGAAAAGCGGTTGGAAGGGAAAGTGAATTACAACCGTTTTAATGAAAAGAACCAGTTCTCTTTTATCGGGCTGGGTAATAACACCAACCAGGGCGGCATGTCGTGGGACGATTACCAGGACTTCAAAGGAAGTCAGTCGTTCAACTGGGGCGACGACGGCGATTTCGGGTTTAATGGCGGAATGCGTTACATTTCCTTTGGCGGTGACGACGAGAGCCTTACCATTCAGGCCGGTAGCGGTGCGCAGAACCGTGGTTTTAATAAAAACTGGGCCGGCGGGGCAAACTATAACTTCGATACCAAGAAAACGAAGTTCAACACCAGCTACTACTATAATAAGAATACGCAGGACCTGGACGCTACTTCACGGCAGACCAATTTTCTTACGAACTCGGCATTTACCAAGCTGGATACGAACGGCCGGTTGAATTCAAACCAGAATCACCGCGGAAGCGTTCGTTTTGAGAAATCACTGGACTCTAACAACACACTCGTGGTACTGTCCAACTTCCGGTTCGGTAACGGAACAGCCGATTACCGAAGCCATCAGGAGTTTTTCCGTGGCGTGCAGGATTCGACGCAGCTTTCGAACATGAGCGACATTACCAACTTTTCGGATTTTAACTCGTTCGCCATTGCCAATACTGCCATTTACAGGCTTAAATTCAAGAAGAAGGGCCGGAACTTTGCATTAAGCGCTGGCTATAATGTCAACAATTCGGAGGGAGATGTGCGACAAAGATCGACGAATCAGTTTTTCCGTTCTTCACAGACCGAACCCGACAGTGTGTTGAACATCAATCAGACCAATCATACCAAAAGTTTACGTAACCAATTGAAAAGTAGTGCGTTGTTTACCGAACCATTGTCCAAGAAATTTGTGCTGGAAACGTTCTATAATTTCAGTCTGAAAAGCGACGAGGTCGATCGGGATGTATTCGACAACAACGAAGGCGGTCCGGTAAGAAACCTGAATCTGAGCCGCTATTACACCAACAATACCACTTTCCATCGCGGGGGAACGTCGCTTCGCTATTCCTACAATGGATTGAACCTCCTCGGGGGTATCGGCTTGCAGCAGATTCATATGGACGGGAAGTTTGCTGTGAACCAGGACGATCCTACCCGCACGCAGGTCGACCGCCGGTTTACCAACTGGGTGCCGAATGTTTCATTGAACTACAACCTGAAAAACAACCGCTACCTGTATGGCGGCTATAATTTTGCAGTGCAGGAGCCTAATATTCGCGATTTGCAGCCGATCGTCGACAACAGCAACCCGCTTTACATCACAATGGGTAATCCCAATCTATCGCCGACGAAGAGCCACTCATTCAATATCGGGTATAACCATTTCAATGCGACGAAGTTTACGCAAATGTTCTTTGGAGCCTATTTCAACAAATACAAGGACCAGATCATTTACAGCCAGACCATTGACGAGAACCTGGTGACGCGGACCCAGCCTACCAACATCAGCGGTGGCCGTAATTTTAATATCTACGGACATTATGGTTTCCCGATCGTGAAAACGAAAAGTAACCTGAGTTTAAATGTCGGCTATAACAATGGCAAGAACCTTACGTTTATCAACGGCGAGTTGAATGATACGAAGAGCAATGGTTACAATGGTGGCTTGCGGCTCGATTTGACGCCAAGTGACAAATTCACGATCTACGCGAATGCCAACTGGAACGTTTCCGACACGCGTTACTCGCTCAGCAGTGCGCAAAATCAGAAAATCGTGAACTCGTTCTATGGTGCCGAAATGAATATCAAACTGCCCAAGGACATTTACTTCAACAGCCGTTTCAACTACAACCGTTACGTGAACGATCGCTTCGGGTTTAACCAGGATATGCCGATCCTGAACCTTTCGATCTACAAAACCATGTTGAAAAGTAAAAAGGGTGAAATCCGTCTCTCAGCATTTGACCTTTTCAATAAGAACCGGGGGATTTCACAGTCGGCTTACCAGAACTTCGTCTCGCAGGAGCAGGTGCGCACGCTCGCGCGTTACTTTATGCTGAGCTTCGCGTATAACATGCGCGGGATGTCACATTCGGTGCGCCGCAAGGGAGGAGGATTTTAATTAACAGTGATCGAAACTTATAAAGGATATATGAAAAAGCTTTGGATGATATGTTTACTGCTGAGCGGCTTGCCGGCATTTGCGCAGCAGGAAGGTGTGGTAGTTACGTATGAAAAGGAACATTTCTGGTCGAAGATCTACGACAGGCTTACATTTCTTTCGGAAGAAGAGCGGAGCCGGATCAAGAATACTGTTAAGAACTGGGATCAGGGGTATAAAACCAAAGGCCAACTGTTCGCGACCGCTGCCGAAAGCAAATACAACGATATGGAGCCCGAAGCAGATGGCGGATGGCGTGGCCGTATGAGCGAGTTTATGGTCTATCGTAACCTGGATACCGAACGTAAAACGGAGATTGAGGAGTTTGCCGGCAAAACGCTCGTTATTGATGATTCGCTGAAAGCTCCCTCCTGGAAAGTATTGAACAAAATTAAGGAGATCAATGGCTACTTGTGTATGATGGCAGAGGCGGAAGATACCGTCCGTAATGCCAAACTGACCGCGTGGTTTGCTAACGACCTTGCATTTAACGCCGGTCCGGAGCGTTACTTCGGCTTGCCGGGACTGATCATGGAGCTGAATGTAAACGATGGGGAGGTGGTGTTTACGGCCGTTAAAGTGGAGAAAAAACCGCTGAATGACGAAGCAAAGCTGCCCAAGAAAATAAAGGGCAAGAAGATTACGACAGCGGACTACGATAAGATGCTGAAATCCTACATCAACGACAGCATGAAGTCGCACAGAAATCCTTACTGGAACATCCGGTACTAAAACTTGTTAATATTCAACAGAAAAAGGGAAAGTGTCGCTACGACATTCTTCCCTTTTTTTGTACTTTTGCGTTTTGAAAGCACCCCGGGCGGCGACTTTTAATGTCTGTGGCTCGATTATTGATAGCGATCAGTGTAGTTACCAAATGTTTTACTTAACAGTGTTTATCTATTTTTAACAACCCTAGACGATTATGAAACAAACGCTTTTAGCCGTTGCTATGCTCTTTGTACTGGGCTCATGTGCCAGCAAGAAAAAATTGCTTTCCGCACAGAAGCAAGCCAATGAGATCCAAATCCAACTGGACAAAGCAAGAGCCGACCTGAATGATTGTGACAGCAGAACTGCTAGCTTGAATAATGATTTGAAGGCAAAAAATGACGAACTGACCAGCAAGAATGCAAAAATGAAAGAGCTGGAAGAACAGGTTGAATTCCTTAAAAAGAACAACAACAACCTTCTTGACCGTATGTCCGACCTTTCGGTAATCTCGAAAGAAGGTTCGGAAAGCATCAAGAAGTCACTCGCGATGATGGACCAGCAAGGTGCCCAGATCCGCGACCTGAACAAAAGCATCCAGCACAAAGATTCTTTGAACATGGCGCTGGTACTGAACCTGAAACGTTCATTGGCTGATGTAAGCGATGAGGATGTTCAGATCGAAGTGAAAAAAGGTGTGGTTTACGTTTCACTTTCCGACAAGATGCTTTTCCGTTCGGGAAGCTCTGTTATCAACTCCGCAGCGGATAACGTGTTGGGCAAAGTGGCGAAAATCCTGAACGACTACAAAGAAATCGAAATCCTGATCGAAGGTCACACGGATAATGTACCTATCTCAACTGATAAAGTAGCGGATAACTGGGATCTTTCAGTACTGCGCGCAACGGCTGTTGCACGTACGCTGCAAAAGAAATACGGTGTTGAGCCTGTTCGTATGATCGCCGGTGGCCGTGGAGAATATCTCCCCAAAGTGGCTAACGATTCAGCGCCTAACCGCAGCCTGAACCGTCGTACGGAAATCATCATTACGCCGAAATTGGATCAGTTCTTCAACCTTTACACACCAAACGCTGGTAAATAAGGTAAACTGAGAAATTTTTCAGATGAGGGCCCGTCGGTAGCAAGACGGGCCCTTTTTCTTTTTATTGCGGGAACAATTTTCATAATATACACCGATATGACAGGAACTGTACCTACCAGAGCAAGCATTGAGGCGGCGCACGCGCTCATCAAACCTTATATTCATCACACGCCTGTTTTCACTTCCCAATTCCTGAATGAGCTGTCGGGCGCAGCGTTGTATTTCAAATGCGAGAACCTGCAAAAGATCGGTGCATTCAAAGCCAGGGGCGGGCTGAACGCCGTGCTGTCGCTGTCGGCCGAGCAGCTGGCCAACGGCGTCATTACGCATTCGTCGGGCAACCACGCGCAGGCGATGGCGTTCTCGGCCCAGAAAGTAGGGGCAAAGTGTTACATCGTAATGCCCGACAATTCACCGAAAGTAAAGATCGCCGCCGTCGAAGGTTACGGAGCAACCATTACTTTTTGTAAAAACACACCCGAAGACCGGCAGCGGACGGTCGATGAGATCGTCGAGCGGACGGGTGCCACTTTTATACACCCATTCAATAACTACGAGGTGATCACGGGGCAGGCTACCGCCGCCAAAGAGCTGATCGAAGATGTAGCCGTAACGCTGGATGCGATCGTCGCGCCGGTGGGAGGAGGGGGCCTTTTGAGTGGGACCGCGCTGTCGGCCAAATACTTTTCCCCGCACACGAAGGTATACGCAGGGGAGCCCGAAGGCGCGGCGGATGCCGTACTGTCTTTCAGAAGCGACAAGATCGAAAAGGCGCCCTACGTGAATACCATCGCGGATGGCTTGCTCACCTACCTGGGCGACAAAACTTTCCCGATCATCAAGGCAGAAGTGACGGATATTTTGACGGTTTCCGATGAGGAGATCGTCCAGGCAATGCGGTATTTGTGGGAACGGATGAAAATCGTGGTGGAACCTTCCGGGGCGGTGTCTACTGCCGCTGTTTTGAAAAACAGGGCCGTTTTTGAAGGTAAAAAGGTGGGTATCATTATTTCCGGCGGTAATGTCGACCTGGGAAAGCTGCCGTTTTGAAATGAATAAATAATTGCCCCGATATGCGTATCCCGGGGCATTGCCGTTATAGTAGGAAATTTAGGATGCGTGTTTATATTTGAAAATTGTTTACTCTTAAAATTGAAGTATGAAAAAGCTGATTTTTTGCTGTCTGGTACTACTAATGGGCGCTTGCAAGGACGACAAGAAAGACCCTGAACCGGAAACGGATTATGCAACAAGCTTTGTAGGAGTTTATGAAACCACCACCGTGGAGGGAGGGATTACCAGCAATTATAAATGGGACATCACCACCGAAGCGAAAAACCAGTTGAACATCAAATACACGAAAGCGACGAAAGTAACAGTATCGGGTACGACCATCACGCTCACACAGGACTATCCGCTGGTAGCGGTGAAAACCACAGCGCAGGATAACTTCGAGGTGAATGAGAAAGTAAATGTGACCCAAAGCACGGGCGAAGCCCTGAGCGTTCGGCTGAGCGGTCTCGGCAGCCGGATCGTGAATGGGAGCGGGGTGTCGCAAATCAACATTACCCTGAAATCGTCGGAGGCGAGCAGCGGTGCTCCGAACGAAGAAGTTTACCTGGAATTCAAAAAGAAATAACGGCATTTACCATGCAGCAAAAAGGCGGATGAGATCACTCACCCGCCTTTATTTTTTGAGAGGCATTTCGATTTGGTATTATAAGGATACTTCTTTGAAGTGCATTTGAAACTTGTCGAACAGGACAATCACCGGGAACGTAATGCCTACGACGAGGCAGGTGACGACAAAGGCCATTAGCCAGACAATGAAGAGGGTCAACTTTGCTACAACGATCATACCGTAAACGATTTTTTTTAAAAAGATCGCTTTGTTCCGGCAATGGTTGTAAGGCCCTGCGGGTATTTTTCAAGCGGCAAACTACCGCCCGCAAATGCCGGTGAAGTCGCAAAATTTGCAGGTCGTGAGGTCGTCGGTTTTTCGGAATGGGGCGTCAGGATCGAGCATCACATTAAGGATATCCGACAATATCACCTCCGATTTTTCGATGAATTCCTGCGGCGCCAGCTGCTCGGTAATTTCCAGCGGATTGGCAATGAGGTTTTTCGGGTCACGGAATGAATAGAAGCCCGATTTGACGGCGTACTCGCCGAAATTGTAGGTCGTACCACGCAATTTCAGGCCGTTTTCTTCTTTCATCCGACAGTACATCAGATATTCATAAATCCAGAGCTGGCGCACGTAACCCATTTTGCGGTCGGGATCGACGCGGATCACTTCTTCGCGGCCTACCGGATCGGCGAGTTTTTGTTTGCCCGTCAGTTCCACGCTGCCGGTTTTGTAGTCCATTACATACAATGTGCCGTCTTCCGCAAGCTCAATGCGGTCGATCTTCCCACCTACGCGCACGGGCGTGTACGCGCCTTGCAGCACGAGTTGTATGCGTGTGTGCAGCGGTTGCTCGGCCGCGAGGATTTTCCTCCGGGGCTTTTGTGCCATGTGATGGCGAAGGAAGGTCAGAATCTGCTGCTCACCGATCTGGTAGTAAATTCGGTTGAGGCCCAAATCGGTTACGTAGCCTTTAAAAAGCCGGTCGAATTCCTCACGGAGCACGGTCGCGATCTGCTCTTCCGACGGGTCGTTGTCGAGCAGGAAAAATTCATGGTCGAGGCGTTCGAGGGATGCGTGCAACCAGGTGCCGATCTTGTCCATACCGAGCTCTTCTTCCACTTCTTCTTTCTCTTTTACCCCGGCGATGTGTTTGAGATAAAACTGCATGGAGCAGCGGATAAACTCATTCAGGTGCGTAGGATAAATGCCCTTGCCGTCGAGGTATGCGCGGATGGCGGCTATCAGCGCGTCGTCCTTATGCACAACTTCTTCGAGTTCCTGCTGCTGCTGCGCTTCGAAAACGACGGTCTTGTTTTCAATGCGAAGCAGCGGGTTGTATTCTGCGAGTTCGTATTCGATTTGCCTTAAAAACCGGCTTTTTTCGCCTCCGCCGGGTGCGTCGTTGGTGCTCGTGTATAGAATATGTACTTCCGAAGCGCGTTGCAGCAACCGGTAGAAATGGTAAGACATCACGGCTTCCTGATGCTGGTGCGTCGGTAGTCCCACGGCCTGTGCCGCGTCGAAAGGTATCAGCGAGTTCTGCCGTTTTGCCTGGGGGATAATGCCTTCGTTGACGGACAAGATAATGATCCGCTCGAAGTCCAGTGCGCGGGTTTCGAGCATCCCCATGATTTGCAGGTTGCTGATCGGCTCGCCGCTGAAAGGAATGCGCGTTTGCCGGATCAGCTCAAACATGAATGATTTGAGCGTCCGTAACGTGATCAGCTCTGCCCGTTCTTCGATCGTCTGCTCGAATTGTTTGAGTAGTGTGTAAAAAAGATAGAGGTATTCGGTTTCCAGCGCATTCTTATAATCCTTGTAAACCTCCCGCAAGAGCTCAATGAGCTGGTAAAACGAGCGGATCACCTGCTGTGCATTGTTTTTTTGCCAATGCGTAAAGAGGATCCGGAATAATGGATGACTATCTCCCAACCGGACCAGTTCTTCCGAGCTCAGGAACACCTGGTTGGTTTCGGTGATCTCGCGGAGCGTTCGCTGGATGATCGTCTGCCCATCTTCGAGCGGCGTGAGCGCTACGTGCTCGTAATGCCGTATGAAGGGGTGGTTCAGGATTTTATCGATGGATTTGTGCCCGAATTTCGGGATACGGATCATTTTACCACCCTTGGTCCGGAACTCTACCACATTTTGCTGTAACTCAAAAATACCGTCCACCAATGTGTAAAGCAGCGAATTGCGCATGGAAAGGCCCATCGTAACGTTCAGGTCACGGACATCCTGGTCCAGTGAATAGAGCATCGGCAGGAGCAGGTTTTCGTCGGCGAGGACAATGGCGGTCGGGATAGGAGCGTCGTCCGGATCGAAGCGCTTCATCTGCTGGTAAAGCTCCCCCGCGACTTTCGTTTGCAGGGTCGCATTGGGCACGCCGTAAATGGTAATGTGTTTTTCGGTTGAAAGCAGGTCATCGCCGGTCCAGTTCCATTCACCAAACTCCTTGCTCCGCTGGTATTCTCGGAGGCTCTTGCCGGCTTCTACCACAGTATTTTCCGACATATAGTAGCGGTCCGAATCCCACAATACCTCGGCCTTTTTAGCCTTGATTAATGCACTAACGATAGTCCGTTCCGAGGTGGTGAATGCGTTGAAACCCACAAAATAGATCCGTTCGTCTTCCGGGCGTGCTTCCGTGAGGTTGCCAATGTCCTCGGCCAGATCGCGGTAGGCCATTCCGCGGTACGCCTTGCCTTTGGCGGTCAGCCGCTGCCTGAACGACCGGTATACC
>Ga0209676_1001668_pt1 | contig 19276 bp, 10 predicted proteins | sample AraplaCvi_mLB_r2_FD_184282 | JGI IMG/M metagenome (GOLD analysis project Ga0209676, IMG submission 184282) | Arabidopsis root microbial communities from North Carolina, USA - plate scrape MF_Cvi_mLB_r2 (SPAdes) (version 2) | ecosystem: Host-associated > Plants > Roots > Endosphere | place: USA...
TGTTACCAGTGCCGTAAGTACCACGGCGACATTACGAGTCGTGTACAATCAACCCGGTTTTTGGAATGTCAATAATCTCATTATATATGAACCCTGTACAGGTCTGGACGATTTCCAGGGATTCATTGGGTTAAGCAAGGGTGATATTACGTATCCTTTCCGGGAAGCTTCCGCAACCTGGGCTGGGCAGCCCGCTTTCCCATGCTCGGAACTGAGCTATGTGATCGGTAACCGGAATATCGGCGGTTCCAACGTTTCGGACGGTTATACACTAGATCTTTCGAGCGGTGTTACAACCCTGGGCAAACAGACCTTGATCGAAGGCCCTAATGCTTTCATTAACGCCATCGGCTACAATACCGTCGATAACTATATCTGGGGTTTCCGCTACGGCACCAATCAACTCGTCCGCATCGGCAGCGACTGGTCCGTGACATTCCATGATGTGACTGGCTTCCCGTCACCGGTTCCGGGTTATGCAACCGGAGATGTCAGCCCGAATGGCATTCTGTATCTGTATGCCTCCAATTCCAACCAGATCACTAAGGTCGATCTGAATCCCGGCTCCGCAAACTACCTGATTGCCGTAACACTGCCCACCACGCCGACCGACTTGAACGATTGGTCGTTCAATCCGACCAATGGCATGCTTTACGGATTTGGAACAAGCAAGGTACTATATCAGTTTGATCCGGCAACGGGTAACCGGACTACATTGGGCTCAGTAAGCGGCGCAGGCATTGAAACATCTACCTACACCGGCGCTTTTGGCACTGCTTTCTTTGATACGGATGGCGATATGTATGTAGGTAACAATGGCAGCGGGGCCATTTTCAAGATCAGCGCGCCGCTTACAAACCTTACAGCCTCCCTGTTCTCGACAGCTTCCGGCGTTACCCCGGGTGATGGCGCACGCTGCCCAAGCGCAATCGTGACTGATCCGCCAGTGGCTGTGGACGACAACGGTACCACTACCTGCAACGCGACCACCGTAAACGTGCTGGCCAATGACGTGGCGGGCAGCGCGCCGCTGGTACCTTCCAGCGTGAAACTGTTGACGCCAGGCACGCTTGCCCGCGTGACGACCCTGACTGTCGTTGACCAGGGCGAATATAATGTGAATACAGTGACGGGTGCGATCACATTTACTCCGGCCGAGGGCCTGCGCGATACCATATCTATCGATTACGTCGTAACCGATGGCAATGGCCTGGAATCGATTGCTACATTAACGATCATCGTAGATTGCCCGATGCCGGTAACACTGGTAGCCTTTGATGCCAGAAAAGAAGGGAACACAGCGCTGCTTACCTGGTCGACAACCGAGGAAGTAAATTCGGACCGCTTTGAGATCGAGCGTAGCCTCAATGGCAAAGTTTGGTCTACAATCGGCAGTGTTCGATCAAACGGGGAAAGCAGTGTTTTGAGAAACTACACTTACACCGACGATTTACCGGAAAAAGGTGAAAATCTATACCGCCTGAGAATGGTTGACAATGACGGCACCTATGCTTTCAGCGCTATCAAAGCGGTGTCTGTTGAAAATGGTACGGAGCGGATATCTGTCTATCCTAACCCGGTTGTGAATGGGAAATTGACTATCATCATACCAGGTTCCCAACGATATCGTGCTGAGTTAACCACTCTGACGGGAAATCTGGTGCTGCAACAGAACCTGGCTAAAACCCAGGAATTGAACCTGCATGGACTTGCCTCAGGCATGTATGTACTACGCTTCATCTCAACCAACGGCAACGTGCAAACGAAGATGTTTGTCGTGAAATAAAAAAGCAAAGAATCCTTACGGAACCTGGGTGGCCTGCTCGCTCGCAACCTGGCAATGAAGGGAACTTAACCATGGTTTCCACTAACGGCATCGATGGTAAGTACGTATATAGGTGTGCGTCTGTTACTTCGGATGGCATTGATGTAGGTAAGCTGAACGCCGTTAGGCCAACGGTCTCCAAATAATTGCAATCAACTCTGCTGCTTTACATGCCTGGCATGTAAAGCAGCAGAGTACACTATACCCACACTACTCACAGTACAAGATGTTACCTGCCTGCAAGGAAGCCTGAATTTTGATTAGACGAGTGGTTATTGAGAAAAAGAAGTTCCTTTGTTAATAATATTGATCCCGCGATCCGGGAAGCAGGGACCGTGGACTTAGTCGAAAAAGAAATTAATTACTATTCAACCAGACCCGGACTTAACCATTGATGAAATATGCTTTTAAAAGGAATCAATCTGATACTAATGGTGGTCGCCGTGTTTATGGGACTTAAACAGGGTTGGGCGATGCTGTCGGGGAAACCCGAGATGCTGGAACTGTTCGGCAAGTGGGATTTTACGAAAACAGGCATTGCCATGCTGGGCTTGGTGACGGCACTGAGCGCGGCGTTGATCATTTTTCCGAGAACCTTTGTCTGGGGAAATTTTCTGATGGCCGCCACCATTCTGCTCATTATCTGTTTTCACCTGGGCGATAAAGATCTGAAAGGTGCAGGCGTCGAACTACCGTTTTTGATACTTAATCTGATGATTATTTATTTACAGCACCCTTTCAAAAATGGTTTTTGATGAAACATATACTTTTGATGGAGTTTTTGCGCAGGCACAAATACGAAGTGCTGCTGTTGGCATTACTGCAGCATTTGTTTATCGGTATTTTTCTCACCGACCTGGATTACCAGATGAACACCATTGAGCAGATTTTCCTCAAACACGCCGACCGGATCAAAACAGCCGAGACGCCGATGTTTGCTGCTACCCAGGTCATGTACGAGGCCATCAACGAACGGATCGGGCAGTTGGTTGCCCGCACCCGCTATCCCTGCAAATACGTCGTTGTGATCGGGGCCATTTTCATTAACGGTGATCGGGAAATGGGCTCCTTCTGTTCGTATCAGCGTTTCGAGTATCTGGATCTGGCAACGGGCAAGAAAACGAGCCTGATGAAAGATTTCCAGGAGAGCGGGTTATAACGAAGGGATTCTCAATACCTGGCCAGGGTAAATCAGATCGGGATCTGTCCATTCGACCTCATTATTGCCTTGACAATTGACGACGGGTTTGGCCCCGTCAGTAATACATCGGCACCTTTAACGCTGTCCGGGCGAGACGTGGCTTTTTCTTGGCGCCTGTCCGTATATGGGCGGTCACTAGTTCGATCGTTATCTGCAAATTGACATGAATCCGATTCGCTGCTAAGGAAGTGATACAATCGCGGAGTTCGCTTTCGTTGAAGTCATCGGGGAGATATCCATTGATCTCTTTTCTGAAAAATTCAACAATGTTATGAATCGATTGCTGATAATCATAGAGAATAATCTTGCAGGACTTTTGAGCCAACCTTGCTTTGTTGATATTATTTAAAATAGTTTGATCGGAAGCGTTTCCGATTCTGATCATGAAATATACAGAGGTTGCGTCGATGCTATCCAGCGGTAATTCATTGAATGAATCTCGTTCCAAAAATGTGCAGTCAGGTATTAATGATTGCATATTTGATTTTATTCCTGATCTGTACATCGTGCGACTGTCTATTATTACTATAAGATTTTCTTCTCTCTCGTAGTTGTGTACCATGTTGCAGAATTGTTTTGTCTATTGAAAATTGATTTCAAGTATCGCTTGATTCATGATGATGTAACATTATTGTTTTGTTTCAATATGCATAGGTGATTTAATTGTCTTTTATGGGTGGTTTTTTGGGATTCTGAAAATTTGTTTCGCACAGTCATTTTCGATACGTGTATGGGTGTGCGGTATGACAGGCGTGCTAGTGGTTCAATTCGTGCATCCATGGGGGAGGATCTTGCCAATTTGGTGAGATTTTTAAGTTTATGGCTGATTTTTAGGTTTGATCAATTGATAGCGAATATGCAGTCCGCTAAGTTTGTCCACATCGTATTAAGAAATACAAGCGACCTTTTTTAATTCAAATTAAGCGCTCTGATGTGTTATGGACCCGCATTCTAGGAAGCAAATGCTTATTGTTTACGACAGCGTAGACTTGCATGACTTTGGAAATGACGTATTGGCAAAAAGTATCCGGATAGTAAATGGCAATATGGTAGATGACGGGCTTTCTATTGTCAGGCAATTGAGGCCTGATGTAATCGTATGCGACATTTCTGCATCATCCCCCAATGGACTTTCGTTTTGTGAAAGATTGAAATCAGATGCTTCGACGAGTCACATATTTATCATTTTATTAGGGCCTGGTGGCTATCAAATAGACGGGCTACGAGCTGGTGCGGAAGATTATGTATCTCTTCCATACGATAATTATGCGCTTGGACTTAAAATAGAAAACCTGATCCGACTTCGCCAGGCTTTGCGTGGGAAAGTTGCACAAGAGATATCGGTTCAGTCCGAATTGAAAGGCGAAAGTGACAAGTTTCTGGAAAAGTTAGAGCAGCTGGTTTTTGAAAATATTGCAGATCAAAATTTTGGCGTACACGAAATAGCTTTTCAAACAGGGACAAGTGTTTCTGTACTTTACCGTAAACTTAAATTGCTCTCTGGGGTTACTGTAAACGAATTTGTAAAAAATATTAGAATGAAGCGGGCTATGAAATTATTGGAAACTGGAATATATCCGGTAAATGAAGTCTCATCTGCGGTTGGTTATGAGGATAGTAAATATTTTAGTAAGGAGTTTCGTAAATTTTTTAACAGAACTCCGGCGGAAATCAAACGTAGAGCAAACTAGTTTGATGAAATATATCTTCTTGGTTAAAGTAAATCTTTCTTGTTTTCTGCACTGACATATACACACTAAATTGTGCCTGTATATTGGCAAACGTTGAGTAATGGGTCAGCCCCCTGGGATTTCCGGGGGGCTTGATTTTTTATGGCCGTATAGATTTCCGGTATGTTGCTACAAACCATTTCTCTTGTCACGGAAATATTGACATACTTTTTTGACAAAAAAAAGACCCCTATTTAGCCAAAATAGTCACCCATCTCAATCGAATTAAGTTGGGATATTTGTCGTAGAAATATTTTTCAAGCTGCCTTCCTGATTAGAATTAATTCTCTTGATATACTGTCCTCGAAATTCTATGCTGTGCTATACCACACTATACTATTAACATCATACTAATACAATGGCCTGTTTACCAGGTCTGTGTGAATGTCGCAAGGCGAATTGTGAGATGAATTTGCCTTGCGACAAGTTGATTGCGGAATTCCTGCGCGATGTAATGTCGAACCACATTGCCAGGAAGGCCAAATTGGAGACGATGGAACATGTACAACAATTTTAAAATGAATTTTAACTCTTAATGTGCTGACTATGAATAAATAAAACAAAGGAAAGTGTCTAACCTTTTTACGAACAAATGATTACTATTTTATGAAACTAAATGTACAAATTGCCGCCGTCGCGCTTGCTTCTGCAATGCTCGCTTGCTTTGGCGCGCGGGCGCAAACGCCCGGAGGGGTTTCCGCTAACCTGCGGGTATGGTTGCGTTCGGATAATGGTTTCACCCCCGCCTCCTGGACGGACGGATCGGGGAATGCCAATCACTATACGCAAACCAATACCAGCCGTCAACCTTTTGTCGCTGCAGATTACTATAATTTCAATCCGGTAGTCGACTTCGGAACTTCCGGCAGTGACGCCCGGTTTATGGTCCTTCCGGCGGGTAAACCTTATTCGGCTAATGGCACCAGCAGCTCGATTTTTACAGTAAACCTGGACAGAGCTGTCGGAGGATATGGCGATATTATTGGTTTTGGAGCTACCACGACCACTGCCAGCCTGATCAATGCGAACAGTCCTGTGCTTACAAGGTTGGGTACAAGCGTAGTCAATTACCCTTATGCGGATGCCAATCCTGCTTTACCTGCCGTGGTAGTAAATAAATTATACATCAATGATGTGTCATTTACCGTAGGCTCTGCCGGGATTAAGTATGGTCAGAACGGCACAACCGGATCAAATACGCAAACATTCGCTGCGGTTTATTCGAGACACGCCGACGGAAGTGTATTGGGATCGCAGCCGGAAGTTAGAAATGGTTTGATAGGCGAGGTAATTGCCTATGAAAGAGATCTTTCCGAGGCGGAAAAACAACGGGTAAGAACCTATACCGCGATCAAGTATGGCATTACTTTGCCACACAACTATATTGCCAGCAATGGAAGTACCATCATTTGGAATCAGGCTACCAATGCCGGCTACAACAATAACATTGCGGGGATTGCAAAGGATGATAACGGTGCGTTGCATCAAAAACAATCACGCAGCATTAACAATGGCAATCAGGTATTAATTGGCACAGCTGGTTTGGCCAATACCAACGCATTAAATACTACAGGGCTTACTAACGGCCAGTTCCTTGTGTGGGGCGATAATGGCTTAGCCAAAAGCCCTTCCATTGTGACCAGCGACTTAGGAGCAGATGTGAATGCCCGTTTTGCTTCGATATGGAAGGTGCAAAATGTCGGCACAGGAACTGTGCGTGTTGCATGGCCTAAGGGATTGGATAACCTGAAATTGATTCAGAGTGGTGATGCAGTATTTGACGGTGGTGATGTTGTTACGGCTATGTCTGCCGAGACAGCTCCGATTAACGGCATTGTGTACAACTATGCCGATGTAACACTGGCTGATGGTCAGTTTTTCACCTTTGCAGCCAAAGTGAATGCCCCGGGCGGGGTTGTTGCTGACCTCCGGGTTTGGCTAAAATCAGATAACGGTTTTACACCTGCGCAATGGAATGACTTCTCAGGAAATGCAAACCACTATACTCAAACGAATGCAAGCCGTCAGCCTTTCACGGCTACAACGGCTTACAACTTTAACCCGGTTGTTGATTTCGGTACGACTGGTAGCAACGCCCGTTTCATGGTAGTTCCTGCAGGGAAACCATATTCGGCGAATGGTACCAACAGTACGATGTTTACCATAAATCTGGACAGAAGTGTGGGGGGATATGCCGACATACTAGGGTTTGGAGCAACAACGACAGGTTCAGGTCTGATTAATGCCAATTCACCTGTATTTACGCGTTTGGGGCAAAATGTGGTCAATTATCCATATACAGATTCCAATCCTGCGTTGCCTGCTGTAGTAACAGACAGGCTTTACCTGAATGACGTGTCTTTTACCGTAGGAACTGCGGGTATTAAATACGGTCAGAATGGTACTACCAGCTCAAACACGCAAACAGTCAGTGCTGTTTATGCGCAGCACGCTGACGGTAGCGTATTGGGTTCTCAGCCAGAGGAAAGAAATGGTTTGATTGGTGAGGTGATCGCCTATGAAAGAGATCTTACCGAAACAGAGAAACAACGCGTAAGAACTTACACGGCGATCAAATATGGTATCACGTTGCCACACAACTATATCTCCAGTAATGGAACGACGGTGATATGGGATCAGACCGCAAATACAGGATACAGCAACAACATTGCCGGTATCGCCAGCGATGAAACTAGTGCGCTGGTTCAGAAGCAATCAAAAAGTATTAACGCAGGTGCCCAGGTGCTGGTAGCAACTACTGGCTTAGCGGATAATAATGCATCGAATGTCACTGCCTTAGATAATGGGAGGGCACTTTTGTGGGGTGACAATGGTCTTTCCAAGACTCTTTCGTCGTCGTTTAGTTTCCCTAGTATCCCTACGCTCAATCTTCGTTTTGCTGCCATTTGGAAAGTGCAGAACACGGGGTCGGTTGGGACTGTACGTGTGACATGGCCGGCGGGGATTCCGAGCCTGACGCTTATTCAAAGTACTGACGCTACCATTGACGATACAGACACAAGAACAGATATGACTGCAAATTCAATGTCTGTCAACGGAGTTTCTTACAACTATGCCGACGTTACATTAAGCGATGGGCAGTACTTTACGTTCGCAGGGTTTGTGTCTGGTCCCGGCAATGTAGCCTCAGCCGCCTGGTACAGAGCGGATGCAGCAGGCCAGCAGTTTTCTGATGCAGGCACAACTGTTGCAGCTGATGGAGCTACTATTCAGCAATGGAACGAATACAAGGGAACTGGCTTTAACTTAACACAGACAAGTGGAGGTGACAGACCAGTTTTTTCCAATACATCTACACTTGCGAATTTCAACCCAACCGTAACCTTTAACGGTAGCCAATGGATGCGATATACTGCGCCGACAGGAGTAGATGTTATTGACAGAGCAAACGGATCGATCTTTGCCGCGGGGTATATGAACAGCTTACAAAATGTTGGCTTTGCCGGTTTTCATTCTTCAATGGATTATCCTGGCTTACATACCTATTTGACAGGAGGTAACTACAATCTTTTGTTTTTTACTGGTGGCCCCGGATATCAGGGTTTATCGGGTAATAGTTTTGTGAATAAAAACTACTTTACCATCGGATCCGGATGGGAAAACGGTCAGGGAAGTACAGCTGCTTATGCGGGTGCTACCGTGTCGTTAAATGGAAACCGCACTGTTTATTCAGGAACCAACCAGATTCAAAATGCGGTAATCAATACTGCTTCCAGGGATTTCCAAATTGGTCAGGATGACAACCATGGACCTTTAAATGGTCAACTGAACGAGGTGGTTGTATTTGAACAGCGACTTAGTGAAGATGAGATGAATCGGGTTGAAACATACATGGCGATCAAATATGGTACAACTTATGCAGCAGGTACAAAAGATTACGTGAACTCGTCTTCCGGTACTGTGTGGGCGAATGCGGCCAACAACGGCTATCATTTCAACATTGCAGGTGTTGCCCGTGACGATATGGGATCTTTGTATCAGAAGCAATCATGGAGCACAAATCCGGGACGTCAGGTATTAATAAGTACAACGGGGTTGGACAATACCAATGCAGCCAATTCAGGAGTGCTAGCAAATGGCCAGTTCCTGATATGGGGAGATAACAATCTCGCAAAGGCGCCAACGGTTTCTATCACTGGAGTAAGTGGAGTTAACTACCACTTTGCTTCTATCTGGAAGGCACAAAACACCAATGGTGTGGGAACCGTAAGGGTTGCATGGCCTCAGGGTTTGACTAACCTGAAATTGATTCAAAGCGCAGATGCAACGATCAACAGTTCGGACATAATTACGGATATGGCTGGTGTGCAAACTGTAAACGGCGTAGCCTATGCCTATGCAGACGTTACAATTACCAATGGTCAATACTTTACTTTTGCTGCATTGGTACAAGGACCAGGTGGAGTTACCAATAATCTTAGCCACTGGTACCGAGCAGATAAACTGACTGAATCGACAGGTGACGGTGCAGACCTTACCCGTTGGACGGACTTTACCTCAGGTGTTGTTTCTTCTCAACTGGGAGAATCTCCATTGCCTAAATTCAAGCAAGGCGATGCTACTTATTTTAACTTCAATCCGGGTGTAAACTTTGCTGCTGGTGATCAGAAAATTGGCAATATTGAAGTTCAAACTTTGAGCTCGCTGAACTTTGATGTTTTCTCGCTTACAAAGGAGAGTATGTCAGGAACACGCTACTTCAATATCGGTATGGATAATACCACTTTAAATGGTAGTAATTGGGATCAACCAGGTTTTTATGCCAATGGTGGTTATGCCAGAAGAAGCAATACAGGTGGCATCATATACAATGCAGTGCCAGGAGGCGGTAATCCAGCTTTTGGAACTACTGCACCTAATATTATGTATCACACTTTTGCAGATATTTCTTTCAGCAGGGGCTTGAATGGTGGTGCAAATGGTACTGCTGTAAGTCATGCGCCGATTGGTGCAGTTACTGGTGGTCACATTTTTGGAGCAAACAGTGGTTCAGGAACTAGTGGTGATGATGCTGGAATTATCGGTCATATTGGTGAGCTGGTTATTTACGGAGCGGGAACAGTTACGGCTGCCGAGCGAAATAAGGTAGATTCTTATCTGGCGATTAAATATGGGGTCACGCTGAGTAATACCAATAATTACACTACCTCGCAAAATGTAGTGGTATGGAATGCTACGGACAACACTGGTTATTATAACAACGTAGCTGGTATTGGAAATGACTTTGTTTCCGCCTTACATCAGAAGCAAAGCCGTAGCCAGCATACCAATACGAACAATCAGGTAATTATAAGTTTGGGTGAAATTGCTGCTACCAATGCTGCCAATGCAGGTTCGCTAAGCGATGGGCAGTTCCTCGTTTGGGGTGATAATGGTAACACGCAAGCAATGACCAATACGGCAAGCACCTACTCCAACTTTACTTACGCAGGGAGCGCGGACAATGGACGCCGCATGAACCGGGTCTGGAAAGTTCAGAACACCAACAACGTGTCTAATGATGTACAGATTCGCTTCCCGATCGCTTCTGTTGGTACCACTACATTTGCAACGGGTGATGCCTGTGGGGATTATGTGATCATTTTCGCTGACGACGCTACATTTACAACCAACGTCACTGTCAAAGCGCTGACTGTGAACGGAACGGACTATGATGTGGCACACAACTTCCCGAATGGAGCCAGCTACTTCACCTATGGCAAAGTAATACCCTTCAACCAGGGTGTGGTTTATCTGCCTGCAACTACGGAAACAACCAATAATTCGACCGACGCCTGCGATGTAGGCACGTGGAAGTATTTCCGCAAGACAGCAGACAACTCTCAGAAATTGATGGGAATTACAGGCTATACCAATCCTGAACTGGCCAACCTGACGGTAACAATTACCCCTCTGGGTGCTAGCTACGATAACGGAAGCCTCAAGACCAACCTGATGGCGCGGATTACTACGGTAACAAACAGTGGCTCGTCTCCATTGTCAGCTGGCAAAGTGCGTATCTATTACAGCCTACCCGAGAAAAATGCAACAGCTGTACCAGGCGAGCAAACATTTGGATGGTACAAGTATCAGGGCACGGCTGATGAAGTAATCGCGAATGTTTACGCCTACGGAAAACTTGATGCCGCGAAGGCGGTTTCACTTACGCCTGATGCCACCGGTGTGGAGGATGGCGTGAACTATGTCGAGTTCCATAACCTCACTTCGTTCTCATCGTTTGTCTACCTGTCTACGACCGCAGAATCTGCGCTGCCTGTTACCATGGCGTATTTCAATGCGGCCAAAGAAGGTAACACCGCCAACCTCACCTGGGCAACGACCGAGGAGACGAACAATACCGGATTTGAAATCCAGAGAAGTGCGGACGCGCGCAAATGGCAGGCGATCGGTTTCGTAGAAAACCAGACGGCCGACGGCAACAGCAAAAACCTGCTGACCTATGGCTTTGCAGACGCGAAACCATTGGCGGGTACCAACTACTATCGCCTGAAACAAATCGATACGGATGGATCGTACGCATACAGCTCTATTGCTGCCGTCCGGTTCGAGTCGGCTAAGAATGCGCTATCCGTATATCCTAATCCGGTAGTGGATGGAAAGCTCTCGCTGACGCTGCCGCAATCCGGTTCGTACAAGGTTTCAGTGTACAATGTTGCAGGTATGGAAGTGTTGAATACTGCACAATCGGGCAACACGTTGGATATCAAAACCCTTCGTGCGGGCGTGTATGTATTGCGCGTTACATATGCGAACGGGGAAGTTCACAGCAAGACGTTTGTGGTAAAATAGCCGTACTTCCGGCAGTAAATGAAACGGGATCCGAATTTCGGATCCCGTTTTTTTTTCGCAAATAAATGGCAAACCAACACGCTACACCCTCATTCCCGTGGCAGAATTACCCATTGCTCCGGCCAGATCCAGGACATTAGTGACCATTGTTTTTCTGAAAATATTCGATTTGATGCTGCTAATTGTGGATGCTTTTCGGTGCATCTCCTTGGCAATCAGCGACGGGCTTAATCCGCTGACCAGTAAATTGGCAACCCTCACCTCCGTTGGTGTAAGATCTCTGCGCTTCCGCCAGTACCCTTTGCCCTTGATGCTGAGTAGCTCAACCACTGTTTGTGTGTCGACGTAAATCCGGCCGGCAGCGATCGACATCAAGCATTCCTTGAGATCGCCTTCTCCGAAATCCCCGGGCAGGTAAGCATCGATTTTTTCTTTGAGAAATGGGAGAATGTATTGAATCGGCCGATTGTAATCGTATAGGATTATCTTACAAGGGGTTTTCAAAGATTTCAACGCCCTGATGTTGTTCATGATGGCTTTGTCAGAGGCGTCTCCGACCTGAATCAAAAAGTAAAATGAACGGGCTTCTGATTGGGCCGGAACGAATTCATTCAGTTTGGAATGCTCCGAAAATTGAGACTGAGATAGGATCGATCGGATAGTTGACTTTATTCCTGCTCTGAACATGGGGCGGTCATCTACTATTACCATTAAGTTGTTCCCTTCGCTTGCTAGATGCTCCATAATTGTGTAATGGTTTTTGTTTCAATAGTTGTTTTTACCCGAATTTTATTCGGAATGATCGAAACTTATTTCAATGCAAATTGTCGTTTTATCTCCAAATGGAAGGTGGATAAAATTGTCGTTTTGGTGCGTTATTTAGCCAATTTCAGGAGGCTGAATCTGGTCGGAAGGAGAGAAGAAAGTGTTTTGTAAACCTTGATATGTTTGCGGGAAAATGTTTTATCGTATCAAGTAGGATCGGGCCTGATGGTCGTAGACGAAAGATTTATTTTTTTGGTTAGAATTTCATGTCTATATCTTCCATTGCAGTTTTGTCGATTGAAAATGAGGGCTTCATGGGCTATGTTTGTGCTTGTTTAGTAGCGTATTACTGACTAATAATAATTTTATTAACCCACTTCGAAACGCCTGTTTTATAGCCATTATCGAGTGCTATTTTAAATAGCATGGCCGGTTTAATCCCGCATGTATTTTGTGTTGGAATAGGAGTTATTGCACCCTGTACTTATTATGGAATCGGAAAATATCAGGAAGATTTTAATATTTGCCGGCAGCATCGAGCCGGATAGTTTTGGTATGGAATCCCTGCGGGAAAACTTTCACGTGCTGACAAGCAATAGCGGTGACGATGCGGTGACTTTGGCCAGTCAGATAAGCCCGGATCTGATTGTTTGTGAAATAGCTGATCCAAAAGTCGATGGCCTGGCGATTTGCACAGCTTTAAAATCAGATGTGGTTACAAGTCATATATCGGTGATTTTGCTTGGGCCACGGGAACGGGAAATTGACGGACTGCGCGCGGGGGCAGATACCTATATGTTGTACCCCGGTAACAGCGACGTACTGGGTCTTAGAATTGGAAATTTGATTCGGATGCGGGATACATTGCAGGAGCTGTACTTGCGGGAGATTTCTGATAAAACCGTATCTAATGAGCTGGGTGGATGGTTCATTGAAAAACTCAGGCAACGGGTGGTCGAGAATATTGCCGATCCGAAATTTGGCGTTCATGAAATTGCGTTTCGCATTGGTATCAGTGTTTCCGTTCTTTATCGTAAAATCAAGATGCTTAGAGGAATAACTGTCAATGAATTCGTTAAGTCGATTCGAATGGAGAAGGCTATGCAATTGCTGGAAACCGGAGCATATCCGGTAAATGAAGTGGCTGCTGCCGTAGGCTATGAAGATGTCAAGTATTTCAGCAAGGAATTTCGCAAATTCTTTGAAACAACCCCAATAGAAGTTAAACGCCGTACGCTAAGATAGCTTCGTGAAATTGAAATATGTGAGGCATTGTTAGCCCCGCTTTGCCGGAGATTAGTTGATGATCTTTCCTTTGACCTCGTTAGGCGTTTTGCCAAACACCTTTTTAAACTCTTTACTGAAATATTTGCTGTCATCGAAACCAATAATCGAAGCTACTTCGCCAACATTATAATCGCCTGATTCAAGAAGCCTTTTGGCCTCATTTAAACGGAGGGTTTTGACAAATTCGTTGATAGTCATACCAGTAAGCGATCGCAACTTTCGGTAGAGTACGGACACGCTCATTCCAGCCTCAAAAGCAAGTTCATTAACACCGAAATTAACATCCGAAATATGATCAATAACCAGACTTTTAAGCTTGGTGATGAAAACCTCATTCTTATCCTGGGCAACAGTTCGTTGGGCTTCCGTTCCCTCCAGCACCGACTGCCGGTAACGCAGCTTCATCTCATCCCGCAAACGGAGTAGGTTGCTGATCTTCAATGTGATGATTCTTGGGTCGAATGGTTTCATCAAATAATCGTCTGCCCCTGCTTCAAGTCCTTCGATCATTTGTTCCCTCTGTGTTCTGGCCGTCAGCAAGACAACCGGAATATGAGCAGTATTGGCCTCGTTCTTCAGTCGGCGACATACCTGCAGTCCGTTCATTTCCGGCATCATCACGTCGGTCAGGATAATGTCGGGGATATGTTTATTGGCCAATTCAATGCCACGAAGACCATTTTCTGCTTCAAGTGTGTTGTATTCTCCCTCGAAAAGCTCGCAGATAAACCCGCGGAGCTCGTCGTTGTCCTCAATGATCAGAATGGTATTAAGTTGTTTGTCTACGATTTCGTTACCGGTCGATTCGGCTGCGACTGCTTTGGTGAATACGCCGGTGAGGTTATCGTAGTTTTTGGGTGCAATTTCCTGGTCGGAGTAATGCCTGTTTTCGCGCAATAAACGGATGATCATCGCTGTTTCACCTGGTTCGGTTTCGGTTGCAGGTCGGCTTTCGACGGTCAGATGACCGTGGTGCCGCTCGATAATGCTTTTCGAGAGGGCCAATCCGATGCCGTAACCCGGCTTTCCCGAGTCGGCCTGATAATAGTAGGTAAATAGCTTTTTAAGATGATCGGGCGAGATTCCCTTGCCATTGTCCTTCACAATGATTTTGACTTCATTTGAGCTCTCGATGATGTGAACGGACACTTTACCGCCATTGGGCGTGAATTTGTAAGCGTTGCTTAACAGGTTGTAAAAAACCTTTTGCATTTGGCCGATATCAAACCATAGCAGCACCGGCGTATCGGGACAAACGAGCGTTGTTTCAATTTCCATCTCCTCCGAATTGTGTTCAAAGGCGGGCAGGATGCTCTTCATGATCTTCACCACATCGTGTTCGCGCACCTGCAACAGCACACTGCCGCTCTGGATTTTGCGGAAGTCGAGCAGTTCGTTGACCAGCAACATGAGCCTGTGACTACTATTTCTGGCATAATTGAGATGGTGCTCAACGCGCAGGGGATCTTGCAGTTGCTGATGCGCTTTTTCCAGAGGTGCGCTGATCAGTGAAAGGTGTGTTCTGATTTCATGCGACACATTCGTGAAAAAATCCAGCTTTGCCTGATTCAGCGCATTTTCTTTCCGGAACGACGAGCGGAGCCAGAAGAACCTGTTGATCGCGTAAATCGCCCCAGCTATAACAGCCAAGTAGAACAGATACGCATACCAGGTTTTCCACCAGGGTGGGAGGATGGTGATTTGGACTTTCAAAGGCTCTTTCATCCAGAAACCATCACCATTAGCAGCTTTAACCATGAAGGTGTAAGAGCCTGACGGCAGGTTGGTGTAGGTCGCAGACGGGTTTTCTACATGGTTCCAATCGCGGTCTATCCCATCGATTTTGTATGCATATTTATTCTTACCGGAGCGCACATAATCCAGTAGCGCAAAGTCCAGTGTGAAAATGTTCTGGTCGTGTCGAAAAGAAATCTCCTTTGTTTTCCACAATGGCTGCGCCAGGAGTCCCGTACTATCGCCGGTAGTAACTTCCTTATTGTACAGTTTCAGCGCAGTAAGCACAAGAGGAGGGGTGTTTTTATTCACCGCAATGGCCGACGGGTTAATCGAAAACATTCCCTGATTGGTGAGAAAATAGAGGTTCCCATTGGCGTCCTTCGTTCCAAAACCCTGAATTAACTGACCATTTTGTGGCAAGCCATCCTCATCGTTGTAAGATTGAAGCGTCTTGCTTTGGGGATGGTATCTATAGAGTATATGCGCAGCACTAAGCCACAAGTAGCCGAGCTCGTCCGGCACAATATCTTTGATATAGCCGCCAGGTACATCTGTATTGGGTTCAAACCGGTTGTTCTTCGGATTGTATTGGAAAAGCGAGGTAGTGCCGGCAGCCCAGATACTCCCGGAGGGGTCTTCGGCTATTCTCCAGAAATAATTGGCCATCGTGGGGCCAGCGGGGATCTTTTCCAATGCCGGCGCGAGCGGAGTACCATTCTTGGATTTGACGCGATAAACTTCATTGGTACTGCCTACCCAGACATTACGTCGGGAATCCTCGAAAATACTTCGGACACTGATGTTTGGGGCATTTTGCATATGGAATATGCCCTGTTTTTCATCGAAGAGAAGTAATCCGTAATAACCACCAATCCAAAATCGATTGTAGCTGTCTTTCAAAATGGCAAAAGTCCTGGCGTTAACCGTTACGGATTGCCCCTGTATGATAAGTGGGTAATGACGATAATTTCGGGTTTGGAGATTAAAACTGGTCAGTACGGCATTACCTGCGGCCCAAAGCACATTGTTTTCGTCCAGAAAAAAGCAATAGTAGTCGGCCTCTTTCGAGAGTTTTAGCGGGTAAGTCGAGGGAGGCTCACCAACGGAGTTAAATACAAGAAGTTTGTCCTGATTATTCGAAATGGACCAAATTTGCTTTGTTTTACCCTTCCCTAACCATGCATTGGAGAACGACTGGCTCTGTGGATCACTGGGGGTGAATGGCCAGGGCTTGAACCGGGGAGAGTCGTAATGCAGGTAACTAATGCCGACGTAAAAAGAGCCGCACCAAAGCCCGCCCTGTCGGTCCCTATACAACGAGTAAAGCACAGTGCTACCCAGGCTGTTGGGGTCACCGGGATGATTCACATACCATTCGGCTTGTGAAGTAAGCGGATCGAAATGAACAAGGCCCAGGGAGGTTGACATCCAATATTTCCCCTTGTTGTCCGGTACAATCTTGGAAACACGGGGAAGTTCACCATTTGGCGTTCTGAGCGTCTCGATTAATTTGAAGCGCTCGGTAAAAGGATTGAATTGATATAACCCGGTACCGTTACTGCCCAGCCATATAACGCCGCTGCTGTCTGCATAAACGAAAATGAGGTCGCTCAGGTGGATCTGCTTTTGGGGGGATGGAATTCGGTACAATCTGGGATTGCTGCCATCATTTCGCATTTTAACCAACCCGTCGCCGGTTGCCATCCAGATATTGCCGGCTCTGTCCTCGGTAAGTGACCGTATTTGCAGGGTCTGTCCGGAGAATTCAGTTTGTAGATGGCGCGTTATCCTGATTTTTCCGCAATCCTTTATGATCCGTGACAACCCATGTTGTGTTCCGGCCCAAACCCGGTTGTTCCGATCCACCATCACGCAGTTGACGGAATTGTGAGAAAGCGAATTGACGTTGGCTGAATCGGGTTCGAAGTTTGTAAAAGTTTCGGTGTCGGGTTCAAAGAGATATAAACCGGACCTTAACGAAGCAGCCCATATATTTCCATGCGAGTCGGTAGCCAGGTCCCGGATAAACTTGGGGTTATTCTGGTTGCCATTTTGGTATTGATCGAATGTTTTACTGTTGTACCTGTACAGCCCGGCCTCAGTACCGAACCACATAAAACCTTGCTTGTCCTGGGTAATCCCCAATGTGGCCGATAACGGAACTCCATCGACTTCCTTGAAATTTTTAAAAACCTGTCCATAGGAGTTGGTAAAAAAAAGTAAGACGCAGAACGCAATGGTCGGAAGGCGTTTGCTGTTTTCCATGTTCGGGCAAACTTGATACGGCGCGATAAAGTGTACTAAATATATGTCACTGCGCTATGCATGGGCAATAGGTATAGGAGGTGTTTGCAACAAAAGACAAGATGGTCTGCTATTATGACAAGATAAGCTCCCATTTGCGTGTAACAGATTGCAAATCATCTCCGGATTGGTAGGGTACGAATAGCGGTATTTGGGCTTAAAAGCCGTCCGTCTCACAGATTTTCTCCGCAGATTGATAAGATAATGATCCGTTCGATTGGGGTAAGTTCTTCACTTTTGCAGGGCAGCAATGCATTATTTTAATGTCTGTAAAAACTAACTTGTAAGAAAATGCCAGCATCAACATTAAAGGACAAAGTCGTGCTCATCGCGGGAGGAGGAAAAAACCTGGGAGGGCTTTTAAGCAGAAATTTTGCCGTCAAGGGGGCAAAACTAGCCATTCACTATAATACCGAGAGCGCCAGGCCCGAAGCCGAAAGGACGCTGGAGGTTGTGACCGCAGCCGGAGCGCAAGCCTTCCTTTTTCAGGCCGATTTAACCGACGTTAACAACATCACGAGGCTCTTTGATGAAACGCTCAGCCGCTTCGGAGCAATTGACATTGCGATCAACACCGTCGGGAAGGTTTTAAAAAAGCCGTTTTTGGAAACAACCGAGCAGGAATATGACAGCATGAGTGACGTCAACTCGAAGGTAGCCTACTTTTTTATCCAGGAGGCAGGCAAAAAACTAAAAGACAATGGTAAGATCTGTACTGTTGTGACCTCGCTGCTTGCCGCGTATACCGGGCTGTATTCCACTTACGAAGGGATGAAGGCACCCGTGGAGCACTTCACGCGTGCAGCGTCCAAAGAATTCGGGGCCCGTGGAATCTCCGTTACTGCGGTAGCACCCGGGCCCATGGACACGCCATTCTTTTACGGGCAGGAAAGCCCCGACGCTGTCGCATATCACAAGTCGGCTGCCGCATTGGGCGGGCTCACTGACATCAAGGACATCGCTCCATTGATCGAGTTTTTGGTAACCGACGGCTGGTGGATCACCGGGCAAACGATTTTTGCCAACGGAGGATACACAACCAGGTAATCATGCATGAACTAGATAGCTTCATCAGCAAACTATTTTAAAAAGAAGAGGGTGCCTTTTTGTGGCCGTTGCACAACTTGGTACCGGCAGATAATAAATGCGGCAATCCGAATCGGATTGCCGCATTTATTGTTTTAGTTAGTTGATATTCAGCATATTGTTTAAAATTTGAACAGCGGCAGGCGCATCAAAACCAGCTCACGGATGAGGATGGATATCCTTTACTTCATTGGCTATGACCTGGATGAACAACTTCCCTGGCACTCCACCCTGAGCCGTACGCGCCAGCTTTACCGCCAGGAGGAACAACCATCAACTACTTTATGAAAACGGATAATTCTCAAACATTCATAAAGTTGATGTTTGTTATTGGGTAATGAATTGATAGTCAATAATCTCTATCGCATTTTGTGGATTGTAGTACAGGGGCGTTTATATTATTCTGCATGAATAGAATAAATTCTACGTAAATTTCCATTGAATAGAAATTTTTATAGATATATACTTGCAAAGCATTTCCATTCCTGGTTATCCTACCCATCCTGATGTGCAATAAGAAAACCGAACCGG
>Ga0209676_1001669_pt1 | contig 19275 bp, 17 predicted proteins | sample AraplaCvi_mLB_r2_FD_184282 | JGI IMG/M metagenome (GOLD analysis project Ga0209676, IMG submission 184282) | Arabidopsis root microbial communities from North Carolina, USA - plate scrape MF_Cvi_mLB_r2 (SPAdes) (version 2) | ecosystem: Host-associated > Plants > Roots > Endosphere | place: USA...
ATCCGCTTTGGATGGCGGATGGGCGCGCGTGATCGGCCAGTCGGGTTCGTACGAAGGTCGCGGAGTGACGAGCAACCAGGGCCCGCACTTCGATTTCGACGTCGCGGCGCTGCAGGGCGGCGTGGACCTGTGGCATCAGGATCGCGCGGACGGCGCACGCGATTTCGTCGGCGCCTACATCGCCCACGGCCGCATCAAGGGCGACGTCACGCACTTCACCGGCATCCGTGCCGGCAAGGACGAAATCGAGGCCAGCACGCTCGGGGCTTACTGGACCCACTTCGGCGCGACGGGCTGGTACGTCGACGCCGTGCTGCAAGGGTCGTGGTACGACGCGAGCGCGGTGTCGTTCCGGGCGGTCGAACTGGACATCGATGGCGACGGCTTCGGCTGGGGCGCATCGGTCGAGTTCGGGTATCCCTTCGCCAAGGCGACCTGGCTCGTCGAACCCCAGTTCCAGGTGATCTACCAGGCCGTCGACGATAAGGACGGACGCGACGTGGCCGCCGAGGTTTCCTTCCGCGACGTCACCTCGCTGACGGCCCGACTGGGCGTGCGCGCGGCGCGGGACTGGACGCTGGCGCCCGACGACCACGGCCGTGCGCGGGGACTGGGCACGTGGCTTCGCCTGAACGTCTGGCGCGAATTCGAAGATTCGGCGACCACCGAATTTTCCTCCGCCACCCGCACGGTGCCGTTCCGCGCCGAGCTGGACGGCGAGTGGGTCGAACTCAGTGCCGGAATGAACCTGCAGCTCACCGGCGTATCGACGTTGTACGCGAACCTCGGTTACCAGTCCGGATTCGACGGACGCTACGATGCCGTCGAAGCGAGTTTGGGCCTGCGCTGGAACTGGTAATGCGCCGGGCTCAGCGGATCGACAGCGTGATCGTGTACGGCACCTTCTCGCCGCGCCGGGCCGAGGCACGCATCTGGTAGACCTGCACGGTGTACGTGCCGGTCTTCGGCAGCTTGCCGGTCCATCCGCGATCGGCGTTGGAGCCCAGTGCGGTCGCCGCGCCCGGAGCGTCGCCCGGGGCGAAGACGTTGAAGTTGGCGTTGCCGCTGCCGGCCAGCGTGACCGTCATCGTCTGGCCCGCGCGCGCATCCAGCGTGTAGTGCACCGAGTCGTAGCCCGCGAAGCTGCCCTTCATAGTCGCGCTGCTCGCGCCCTTGGCGAACTTGACCGGAACCGTCGTGACCTTGTCGGCCGCGACGGCCGATGTCGCGGCGAAGGCGAAGGCGATGGACAGCGCGAGGGTGTGGACCGGCTTCATGGCATGGCTCCTTGTTTGAGGCTCACGACTCGGGATCGAACATGATCTCGCGCACTTCCTGCGCGCAACGACACGATTCGGCGATCTTCGCCGCCCATCGCAACGCATCCTCGCGCGACGCTACTTCGAGGATCGAGAACCCGCCGATGACGGGCTTGGTCTCCGGCCACGCACCGTCGGAAACCGAACCATCCGGCGCCACAACCGACGCCTGCTGGCTCATGATTCCACCGCCGAAGATCCACACGCCGGCGGCCTTCGCTTCGCGCACCACGGCGTGCGAGGCCTCGGACACGGCCGGCAGGTCTTCCTCCGGGAACGTCATCCATCCGTCGTCGAACGAGATCAGGTATCGCGGCATCGTTCCATCTCCTGCGTTGCGTGATCGTGAGTACGTCTAGCCTGCCGCGCCCTGGTGCAGCGTGAGCCATTCGCGTGGCGACGAACCGGTGCGCCTGCGGAACGCGCGCGACAGCGATGGCGCGTCCGCGAAGCCGAGGTCGAGCGCAACCTGCTTCACCGATCGCCCGGCGCGCAGCAGCGAGGTAGCGACGTTGAGCTTCCAGTCCAGCGAGTACGCCGCGGGCGTCGTTCCGGTCGCGGCCTTGAACGCCGCGGCGAAGGCGCTGCGCGACATGCCGGCGCTGGCGGCCATGCGTTCGAGCGTCCAGTCGGCATCGGGCGCCTGGTGGACGGCGATGAGCGCCTTCGCGAGTCGCGGATCCGAAAGCCCCATCATCATGCCCTGCGACACGTGCGCGTCTTCGGGATGATCGAGGATCCACCGCAACACCTGGATCAGCACCACCTCGAACAGGCGATTGACGAGCAGTCGCGAACCGCAGCGCACCTGGTCGGATTCGGCGAACAGCAGGTCGAGCGTGGCTTCGAGTCCGTCGATCTTCCCCAGCGGCAGCGCGATGAGGTCGGGCAGCGACTGCACGATCGGATTGCGCGCCCCGCCATCGAAATCCAGCGTCGCGCAGGTGAAGTCCGAGCCGTCTACCGGCGGATTGACGAATTCGTGGTGCACCGCGCGCGGAAACAACAGCAGCGTCGGCTCGCACAGGTGCGTGCGCGCCCTGTGCGGCCCCTGCCCGTGCAGCAGCTCGATCTCGCCCCGGCGCAGCACATGCAGGAAACCGCGACCGGGCTTCGCATCGAACACCTGGTGGCCGCACAGCGGGCCGGAATGGAAGAGCGAGGCCTGCACGCGAAAGCGCTCGAGCACCGGCGTGAGGCGGTCGATGGACGCGGCGCCCTCGCCCACGGGTGGCGCGGGAAGCTCGGACGAATTGCCATCTTTCAGCGACATATCGCCACCAATCGTCCCGGACGGATTCCTAGTATGCCCGTCAACCGGCCACCCGGTCGGTCCAACCAGGAACCCCGCCATGTCCCGCATTCCCCTCGTCAATCCGAAAGACAGCACCGGCGAACGCCAGCAGATCCTCGGCCAGATCCACTCGGCCTTCGGCGCCACGCCGAACATGTTCCGCGCCGTCGCCAACTCCACCGCCGCGCTCAAGAGCATGTGGGGCTCGTTCGGCGCGCTCGGTGGCGGCGTGATTCCGCCGAAGCTCGGCGAGCAGATCGCCGTCGCCATCGCCAACCGCAACGCATGCGAGTACTGCCTCGCCGCGCACACCGCGCTGGGCCGCAAGGCCGGCGCAAGCGGCGACGAAATGAGCGCCGCACAGGACGGCCAGTCGCAGGATCCGAAGACGTCCGCCGCGCTGCGCTTCGCCCTGCGCGTCGTGGAAGGTCGCGGCCAGATCGAAACGGCCGACGTCGAAGCGCTGCGCGCCGCGGGTTTCAACGACGAGGAGATCGTCGAGATCCTCGCGCACGTCGCGCTGAACCTGTTCACCAACTACGTCAACGTCGCCTTCGCCGTTCCGGTCGATTTCCCCGGCGTGAAGCTGCGTTGATGCGATGCGGGCCGCTGGCCGGGAGTCTCCCGGCCAGCCACGCGGAGAGTCCACCATGTGCAGAACCTACATCCACATCGATTGCGAATTCCACGACGTGCTGGAAGCGGCGGCAACGCTCCGGCGGAACGTGGCGATCGACCATCTCGATGACGAAGGAAACCGGCGCGTCGTCGATGCACGCATCGCCGACCTGTTCGCACGCGACGGCGCGGAGTACATGCGCCTGGACGATGGCAGCCTCATCCGGCTCGACCGGATCGTGAGCATCGACGACGCCCAGCGCAGCGCATTCGAGCGAGCCCCTGCCTGACCCGTGCATCGCACGATCGTCCCACGTGCGGACCGTTCCACGCGACGGAGGCGTCAAGGAACGCCTCTTCACCCAGGGAAACACACCCCCGTAACCGCAACGCGTGTATTCGTACCTGTGCACCATGCCGATCACATAGCGGCATAGCCCCGGGCCTCCGTGCAGCTCCGCACGAGAAGGCCACCATGAATGTTCCTGCTGCTTCGTCCGACCTGGGCGAAAGACACGACACGTCTGCCGATCAAGAAAGACTCGCCATCGCAATCGTCGAACGCCGGCAACTGGCACGGATGCTGGCCACATCGCTCGACGAACTTCGCAATAGCGTGGATCGTCGCCATGCGGGCGTCGACGCGTTCAAGTCGCTCGAATTGACCCACGCGAAGCTTCCATCGCGTTGACCGTCGTACCTCCGACGTCGTCGGTGAAGTCAACATCCTGCGCGTCGACGTCGTCCTCGCCGCGTTCGCGCGGACGCGCCAGGCCTGCACGCTCGACGGCCATCGCCAAGCGCTGTTCCGCACCGGATGCATACGCGTTGAGTTGCCACGCGATGACGACGGATTGCGCGATCGTGGACCGCAATGCGGCCACGGTATGGGTCAGGTCGGTGCGACGTCGCCGGTTCTCTTCGGCGACGGCGCATAGTCGGAACACTTCGGTACTACCGGGCTCGGCCATGGCCGGATCGTACCCGGCGAAGGTGAAGGCGACGTCGTCCACCGCGCGCCTCTCGCGATGGGCCGGAGGCGTCGGCCGGCTTACGTCATCTGGCCGGACGGGGCTTCGCCACACGCACCCACGGCGCAAGCCCGCGCAACCATGCCGGTCGGGATGAAAGCGCGAACGCGATCGCGAGCGCCGACGCGGCCAGCGTCATCACCCAGACCAGCGATGCCATCGATGCGTGATCGACCGCGAGGCACAGCGCCAACGCGACCAGCAATCCCGACGCGCCCATCCATCGCAGCGCACGCGCGCCGACGGGGGACAGCACATCGCCCCAGACCTGCTGCGCGTGCACCGGCATCGACAGCGCGAGCCAGCCCATGCCGGCGATGGCGCTCGCGAACGCGGCCGACAACAGGCATGCGGAGAGCATCGACTCAGACATGCGCCGGCTCCGTGTCGATGCGCGGCTGCGCGATCGCGGCATTCTTCGTGAGCTTGCGCGCCGTCATGGCCGCGACGGTCGCGCCGAACAGCAGGAACAGGTCCACGCCCGCCACCGGCCAGTAACCGGCCGACAGCGTCTTCAGAAGATGGTCACCGGTGGTGATCCAGTTCAGCGCGACCGCGCCCACCGCGAGCATGGCGATCGCCCAGCACTGCTCGCGCCACGCGGGATTCGCCCTGCCCTGCGCGACCGGCGCGCTGCGCAGGCCAGCGTGCACGAAGGCGAGCGCCCACGTGCCCCAGAACGCATAGCGTTCGAAGTCGCCGCGACCGGGCAGCGTTTCCGGCAGCAACCGGTTCGCGACGAGGATGCCCAGCGCGGCCAGCACCATGCCGGTGACCGTGGTGACGGCCAGCGCGTCGACGATGCGCGCGCCCTGGCTGCCCTGCTGCGCGTGCTGGCGCTTGCGCTTCTCGACGAAGAACACGAAGCCGGTCGCGATGCACACCGCGCCCGCCAGACCGCCCAGCACGTACAGCCAGCGCAGCAGCCAGTGGCGGAAGTGCTGCAGGTGCAGGCCGGTGAGGAACTCGCTGACGCGGCCGACGGCGCTCGCCGGTGGATCTTCGCGAATCAGTTCGCCGGTGGATGCCTTGAAGTGGATGCCGTCGCCGACCAGCGCGATGCGGTCGGTGCCCGCGCGGTAGACGCTGACGTAGCCGTTCGCATCGCCCACGTGCTGCAGCACGAGGAAGCCGACGTCGCCCGCCTTGTCCTTCGCCTGCCAGCGACGCTGCGCTTCGGCGACCATGTCGTCGACAGACGCCAGGCCCGCCGGAACGCCCGCGCGTTCGTGCGGCAGGCCGGTTTCGTTCGCTTCAATCTGCGCGTGCAGCTCGTGGAGGTCGTGCAGCTGCGTGTGACCGACCGGGAAGTAGTACGTGCCGGCGAAGATCACCAGTCCGGTGAACGCGAAGAAGAAATGGAACGGCAGCGCGACCACGCCGGTGAGGTTGTGCAGATCGAGCACGCTGCGCAGCCGCGCCTTGTCGGGGCGGAAGGTGAAGAACTCGCGGAAGATCTTGCGATGCATCACCACGCCGCTCACGAGTGCGGCCAGCATCACCAGCGCGGAGAACCCGACGATCCAGAAGCCCAGGTTCTTCCAGTCCAGCGTCAGGCTGTAATGCATCGGATAGAAGAACTCGCTACCGATCTTCAGCTGGTCGTTGGACAGCACGCGGCCATCGCGCGGATCGATGGTGCCGTAGGCCCAGATCGCCTCTTCCGGATCCTTCGCGTTCGGCACCTCATAGCCGGCATACAGCGCCAGCACCGGATCGCGGTGCGTGGTGTAGGCGCTCCAGCTCACGACGGTGTCGAGACGCTGCGGCATGTCGCCGTTCACGCGCGGGCGCATGGCGTCCACGGCGTCCTTCGTGGGCTGCATGCGCTCGAACGCGGGCCTGAGCACCTTGTCGTACGACGGCATTGGCTGCGGCTCGAAACGCGTGGCCGGGTTCGACCAGCGGTCGATCTCGCGATCGAACACCGACAACGCGCCGAAGAAGAACGCCGCCATCAGCACGAAGCCGAGCACCATCCCGAACCACGTGTGCAGCCACGCCATCGATTGCCGGAAGCTGTTGAGCATGACGCGTCCTCCTCAGACCAGCATCGACTGCACGAGCGACGCCGCAACGGCCATCGCCGCGCCGCCGACCAGCAGTACCGACCACACCACCGCGAGCCTGCGCGCCGCGATCGCCCACAGGAACACGACGAGATAGCCGACCAGCCCGATGACCGCGCCGCTGAACTCGGCGTCATGGAAATCCAGCTGCGCCGCGAACAGCAGCGCGGTGGTCAACGCCACCAGACCCCACGCGAAGGCGTAACCGCCGAGCACCGCGGCGCAAACGCGCGAGGCGATGCGCAGCCGGGGCGCGATGGAAGATGCAGATGCGGCGGTCGTGCCGGACATGGCGATGGCTCCGTCCTCGTTGCGTTGTGTCGCGTTTGCGTATGGCGATCAGAAACGCCAGTTCAGGCTCAGCATGTAGTTCGCCGGCGCGCCGTAGAAGCCGCTGTAGCGAAGCGTGTTGATGTACTTCTCGTCGGTGAGGTTGTTGACGTTCAAACGCACCGTCGCGTTGGGCACGAAGTCCCACGCCACGAAGCCGTTGAGCACCGCGTAGCTGTCCTGACGCACGGTGAAGCCGTTGCTCTCGACGTTCGAGATGTCGCTCTGCCAGCGACCGCCCAGGCCGTACGACAACGCCGTGTAGCTCGGCAGGCGCGCCATCACCATCAGGTTCGCGGTGCGGCGCGGCACCCAGCGGTACGTATCGTCGCCGTCCTGGCCGGTCAGCTTCAGCGCGGTCGCGCCGAACACGAGGTCGACGTACTCCGACACCTTGCCGGTGACTTCGAACTCCACGCCCTTGGATTCGACGTTGACGCCGGTGTAGTAGTACTGGCCGTTCTGGTTGTAACCGGCGCCGGTGGCGAGGTTGTCCTGCTTGGCCTGGAACACGGCGAACGTCGTCAGCAGGCGCTTGTCGAGCCAGTCGGCCTTCACGCCGAGTTCGTAGTTCGTGCCCTTCGTCGGATCCAGATAGCGGCCTTCGGCGTCGGACTGGCTCTGCGGATGGTAGATGTCCGAATAGCTGACGTAGCCGAGCACGTGCTCGTTGAAGTCGTACGTGAGGCCGGCGTACGGGCTGGTGTGGCTTTCGGTCTGGTCGAACACGACGCCGTAGTTCACGCCCTCGCGGTGGTATTCGGCGAAGTTGAAGCCGAGCACGGCCTTGAAGCGGTCGGTGAGCGCCAGACGCGTCGCACCGAAGGCGCGCTTGAGACGCTGGTCCAGCACGCTGTAGACCGAGCGCGCGCCCCACACCGGTTCCGGAACCGCATTGCCCGCCCACGGGAACGCGGGCATCGGGATGTAGCCGTACATGCCGTTGTCGTAGATGTCGGCGTCGAACTCGCGGTTTTCCGCCTCGCTCTTCGCCCAGCCGACGCCGAGCATCGCCTCGTGCTCGCGGCCCCACATCGCGAAACGACCATCGACAGTCGCCGTCGCCAGGTGCGAGGTCATCTCGTCGTCGCCACGCCATGCGTAGCCGTACAGGCCGAGGTTGGTGCCCGGCTCCAGGCCGGTCGCGGCGTAATCGGTGGCGTAGAACAGCTTGTCGGCGTTCTCGGTATTGCGGTAGTCGTAGGACAGCTTCAGCTGCCAGTCCGAACCGAGCTGGTGTGCGTACTCGACGAACGCGTTCTGGTTGGTCGTGTCCCAGAAGGTCCAGTCCTGCGTGGTCGATGCGCTGCGCGGCCATTCGGCCTGGGTGCCATCGCTGTACATGAAGGCCAGCGCGCCCCACATGTTCCCGTCGGTCTGCGCCTTCTGCCACGAATAGCCGAGCGTCAGCGTGCCGTTCTCGCCGATCTGGCCATCGACGACGCCGTAGACGAAATCGCGCTGGTCCTGCTTGTCGCGCAGCCAGGAATCGCCTTCCTGGTGGGCGGCCACGAAGCGCCCGGCCCAGCGGCCGTCGTCGGTGAACGGCGTCGAATAATCGATGTCGGCACGCACGGTGTCCCACGAGCCGTAGCCCACGCCGAGCGAGCCCTGCGCGTCGTTGGTCGGGCGCTTGCGCACGTAGTTGATCGTGCCGGCCGCGTTGCCGACGCCGGTGAGCAGGCCGTTGGCGCCGCGGATGACTTCCAGCTTCTCGTAGCCGGCCATGTCCATCGCGCCGGTGACGATGCCCCAGTCGTTCGGCAGACCGACGCCGTCGATCTGCGTGTTCTCGATATCGAAGCCGCGCGAGGTGAAGGTGGTGCGGTTGGTTTCCCACTCGTCCACCTGGATACCGGTGGCCATCCGCAGCGCGTCGTTGAGGCTGTTGGTCTGGAACGCCTGCATCTGCGCGCTGTCGATCACGCTGATGGACTGCGGCGTCTCCTTGATGGTCAGGTCGAGGTTGGTCGCGCCGTTGCTGACGCGCTCGGCGCGCTGGGCGACCACGAGGACGGCGTCGAGATCGGTCGCGCTGTCGGCCGCGGCGGCATCGGCAGCGAAGGCCGTGCCGTTTGCGGCGAGCAACGCGAGGAAGACGGCGAGGCCGAGCCGGTTGGGCGCGGCGGCGGCCGGAGCGTGGCGGGAAACGTGACGGGACGTGCGGGCGGAACCGATGGCGTGCATGGGGTCGTCTGGATGCGAACGGGAGTGGCGGGTCGTGCCCTGACCGTCGCGCCGCGAATGGCCACCGGTGGCCAATGCGCAAGTCCGGAGAGCCCCTGCCTGTTCATTATTAAATGCGAATAATTCTCATTATGCAAGATTCGCATTGACTTCCCGGCCCGCGGCCGGTGGAGACCGCGCTCGCTGGCATCATTGGCGCCCGCGATCCCGAGGAGCGAGGCCATGCTGTTCGACATCAGCCTGTCGTACCCGCAATGGCAGGGATCGGGACGCCACGCCGACCTTCCGCGCGGCGCGACGGCCGCAGCCGCCGTGTGCGCGCAATTCGCACCGATGGTCAGCGTGCCGATCACCGACGGCGAAGCAGCAGACGCGCATGGCGTGCATCGCTGGGACGCGATCTTCACGCAGTTCCGCAACGCGAAAGCCCTGCTCGCCCAGTCGAACGCCAGGCGCGTGCTGGCCGCCGGCGGCGACTGCGCGGTGGACGTCGCCGTGATCGATCACCTGCACGGAATGCACCCCGGGCTGCAGGTGATCTGGATGGACGCCCATCTGGACGCGAACACACCCGAGACCTCGCCGAGCGGCAACTTCCACGGCATGCCGGTGAGCGCGATCCTCGGTCGCGCTCCGGCACCGATGCGCGAGTTGATGGGCCCGCCGATCGATCCCGCGCGATTCCGCTACGTCGGAATCCGCGTCGGCGATGAAGGCGACTGGGCGCTGCAGCGCGAACTGGCCTTGAGGCAACTGGATCCGCAGGAGGCGATCCGTGGCCCGGTGCACATCCACTTCGACCTGGACGTGCTGGACCCGCGCGAGTTTCCGCACGTCGCGTATCCCGAAGGCGGGCTGGGCGTCGACGACGCCGTGGCTCTGGTCGCCCGCACTGCGCGCGACGCCGATCTCGTCGGCTTCACCGTGACCGAATTTGCGCCCGCCGACGACGACGCGGCGCGCGATGGCAGCCGAGTGATCCAGCGCCTCTGCGAGGCAGCCGCCGGCCGGTGACCCGCGTGCTTTGAGATGCCTGCGAATGGCCCGATGCAAGCGGTTCAAGGCAAAATCGCGTTCGCAATCCCTGATCTGGCACCACATGCGCATTGGAATCGACTTCGGCACGAGCTACTCGGCCGCCGGCGCCGTGATCGACGGCGAACTTCACCTGATCCGTTTCGGCAACGAGCTGCAGTTCCGCACCACGGTGTTCTTCCCGCAGCGGCTGCCGGACCTGTCCGAGTTCGAGCTGACCGACGCATTGCACGAGGAAATCCGCCGGCTTGTCGGGGAATTCAAGCGCGACCAGGCGCGGCAGCATGCGGAACTTCGCGCGCGTCGCGAGGAAGCGATGAAACGCCCCGAGCCGCAGCGGAGTGCCGAACTCGGCATGATCCCCTCGCCGCGCATGCGTTCGGACCTGGAATTCGAGCGCGATGCGCGCGCGCTCGTGCGGCGCCGCTGGGCCGCCGAGGAAATGCGCAAGGCGATGCTGGAAGGCGTGGACCTGCAGCGGGCGCTGTACGGCGAGGAAGCCGTCGATGCCTTCATCGACGGCGGCGCCGGCCAGCTGGTCGTGTCGCCGAAGTCCATGCTCGGCTACAAGCTCGAAGCCCGTGCACGCGACACGCTGCTCGGCATCGCGACGCAGCTGCTGCGGCACATCCGCCTGACCGCAAGCGCGCAGCTGGGCTCCGAGGTGCGCGCGGCGATTCTCGGGCGTCCGGTGCGGTTCCGCAGTTCGATGAAGGAAGCCGGCGGCGTGCAGGCGCTGGAAATCCTCACCGACGCGGCCTACGCCGCCGGTTTCGACGAGGTCGAATTCCTCGAGGAACCCGCCGCCGCGGCGTATGGCTACCACGCGCAGACGCGACGCCCGCGTCGCACGCTGATCGTCGACATCGGCGGCGGCACGACGGACATGGCGCTGGCTGACGTCGGCGGCGCGACGATCGCGCCGATCGTGCACGACTCGTGGGGCGAGCCGGTCGGCGGTACCGACGTGGATATCGAACTCAGCATGCGCGGCGTGATGCCGCTGTTCGGCAAGGGCGTGACCAACACGCCGGTGCACCGGTTCTACGAAGCGTCCGCGGTCCAGGACCTGCAACGCCAGGCGCGGTTCCGCGAGACGTCGTTCGAGCATGTGGACGCGCCGTACGGCCAGCGCCTGGAGACACTCAAGCAGCGCGGCCATACCGTTCGCCTCAACCGCGCCGTGGAACGCGCGAAGATCGCGCTGAGCGACGTGCAGGACCTGACCGTGGACCTCGCCTTCATCGAAGACGGATTGGCCGCACCGATCGACGCCGCGCGACTCAATGACGCAGCGTCTCCGTTCCTCTATCAGCTGCGCACGTTGATGGAACGGGCGCGCGACGAACTCGAGCATCCGCCGGAGACGGTGTACCTCACCGGTGGCATGTCTCGATCGCCGTACGTACCTGCATTGGTCAGGACGATCTTCCCGGATGCGGAAGTGATCGCGGGCAATGCGTCGCTCGGCGTCGTGACGGGATTGGCGCACGCCGCGGCAGTCTGAAGGCCACGTCCCACGGGGTTTTCAACGCTGCCTTCGCGCGCCTTTCACACCTCTGAATGTGCTTTCACGCACGATGGTACACAGTACAAGCAGACGCGACAGTACGACGGGAGTCGTGACGTCGACTGGCTGGCTGTGGCTGCACGTCGGCTCGACGCGCCCCTCGTTCGGACGCGTGGCACCCCAGTAAATCGGAGACGAAGGCCTATGCAGAGTCGTTCTGAAACGCAGAGCAGCACCGGTACGCGGATTTCCTCGGGCAACAGCGGGCTCGACGACATCCTGGGCGGAGGCCTCGACGCGGATCGAATGTACCTCTACGAAGGCAAGCCCGGCACCGGCAAGACCACGCTCGCGCTGGAATTCCTGCTGGAAGGCGCGCGCAACGGCGAGAAGGCGCTCTACATCTCGCTGTCCGAAACCGAAGCCGAACTCAAGCTCGTGGCGAGCCGCCACGGCTGGGATCTGAAAGGCGTGGAGATCTTCGAACTCGTGCCGCCGGAAACCGCGCTCGATCCGACGCAGGAACTCACGGTCCTGCATCCGGTGGAAGTGGAACTCGGCGAAACCACGAAGCTGATCCTCGATCGCGTGGCCGAACTCAATCCGAGCCGCGTGGTCATCGACAGCCTGTCGGAACTGCGCCTGCTTGCGCAAAGCTCGCTGCGTTATCGCCGGCAGGTGCTGGCGCTGAAGCACTTCTTCGCCAGCCGCAGCTGCACCGTGGTGTTGCTGGACGACATGTCGTCGGCGCAGGACGACCTGCAGCTGCATTCGATCTCGCATGGCGTCGTGCTGCTGGAGCAGCTGGCGATCGAATACGGCGCCGAACGCCGCCGCCTGCGCGTCATCAAGATGCGCGGCATGGAATTCCGCGGCGGCTTTCACGACATGAAGATCCGCAAGGGCGGACTCGACATCTTCCCCAGGCTCGTCGCGGCCGAGCATCACAGCTCGTTCGTCGGCGAATTCACGCCGAGCGGCAACGCCGAACTCGACAAACTGCTCGGCGGCGGCCTGGAGCGCGGAACCAATGCGCTGCTCATCGGCTCGGCCGGCGTCGGCAAATCCTCGCTCGCGCTCAGTTACGCCATCGCGGCCGCGCAGCGCGGCGAACGCGCGGCGTTCTTCGCCTTCGACGAAGGACGCGGGACGCTGGAAGCGCGTGCACGCACGCTCGGCATGGAGCTGCAGCCGGCCCTCGATTCGGGCCTCATAATCCTCCAGCAGATAGATCCGGCCGAGATGTCGCCGGGCGAATTCGCCGCCATCGTGCGCAGGCGCGTCGACGAGGACGGCGTGCGCGTGGTGGTGATCGACAGCCTCAACGGCTATCTCAACGCGATGCCGGACGGACGGTTCCTGATCCTGCAGATGCATGAACTGCTGACCTACCTCGGCCAGCAGGGCATCCTCACGATCCTGATCCTCGCGCAGCACGGCCTGGTCGGTCCGGCCGACACGCCGCTGGACATCAGCTACCTCAGCGACGCCGTGTTGATGCTACGGTTCTTCGAATACGCGGGCACCGTGAGGCGGGCACTGTCGGTGGTGAAGAAGCGAAGCGGCCATCACGAGCACACGATCCGCGAGTTCCAGCTGAGCGGCAGCGGCCTGTTGCTGGGTCCGCCCCTGCGCGATTTCCAAGGGGTTTTCTCGGGTACGCCGTCGTATACGGGCGGCGACGAGCCGCTGCTGCATGGCGCCCATGGAACCGACTGAGTCCCTGCAGGAGGTCGTGCTGATCTTCGCGCCCACCGGGCGCGACGCGACCTCCGCATCGGAACTGCTCCAGCGCGCCGGCATCGCCACGCGCATCTGCAACAGCTACGACGCGCTGCTGGCCGACATCGAGCAAGGCGCCGGCATCGCGTTCGTCGCCGAGGAAGGCCTGTTCGGCCAGGCGCTCGACCGCCTGGCCGACCTGGTGCAACGCCAGCCCGCGTGGTCCGACCTGCCCTTCGTCATGCTTACCAGTCGCCACGACCATCCGCGCGTGGCGGCGTGGCGCAAGCAGCAGATCGAACGACTCGGCAACGTGTCGCTGATCGAACGGCCCGTGCAGCCGATCACACTCGTCAGCGTGATGCAGGCGGCGTTGCGGGCACGAAAGCGGCAGTTCGAGATCCGTGCGCTGCTGCTCGCGCGCGAGGCGGCCGCCGCGCAGCTCGAAACGCTGGTCGACGTACGCACCGCGCAGCTGCAAGCCGTGAATACCCAGCTTCGAGACGAAATGGTCGAGCGCGCGCGCGTCGAGGAAACGCTGCGGCACGCGCAGAAACTCGAGGCGCTCGGGCAGCTCACCGGTGGCGTCGCGCACGACTTCAACAACCTGTTGATGGTGATCACCGCCGGACTCGACATGCTCGAGCTCCACGACGATCCGGAACGTCGCGGCAAGCTGGTGCGCGCGATGCAGCAGGCCGCGCAGCGTGGCGCGGGCCTGACGCGCCAGCTGCTGGCGTTCTCGCGCAGCCGTGCGCTGCGCCCGGAGACGGTGAACCTGTCGACGCTCATCGGCAACATGTCCGAACTGCTCGACCGCAGCCTGCGCGGGGACATCAAGGTCAACGTCGAACTCGCGCAGGACCTGTGGCCGGTGGTCGCCGACCCGGGCGAACTGGAACTTGTCATCCTCAATCTCGCCGTGAACGCACGCGACGCGATCAGCGGCAGCGGCGTGATCACGATCACCGGCAGGAACGCGCGCCAGGTCATCGAGGGCATTGAAGGCGACTTCGTCAACCTCACGGTGCGCGACACCGGTTCGGGCATGACGGACGAAGTGAAGGCGCGCGTGTTCGAACCGTTCTTCACCACGAAGGACGTCGGCAAGGGCTCGGGCCTCGGCCTGGCGCAGGTGTACGGGTTCGCCAAGCAGAGCGGCGGCGCGGTGACGATCGACTCGGTCGTCGGCGAAGGAACGCGGATCACGCTCTGCCTTCCCCGCTCGCACGAGCTCGCCGAGCATGAAGCCATCCAGGCGCATCACCGCATCGATGTGTCGTCCACGCCGGAGCGATGCGTGCTGCTGGTCGAGGACGACGTCGAGGTGGCGGCGCTGGTGGAACAGATGCTGCGCGGCATCGGCTACGACGTGATCCATGCGACCAGCGCGACCGCGGCGCTCGGCGCGCTGGCGGACGATCGCCGCGTGGACCTGGTGTTCTCCGACATCATGATGCCCGGCGGCACCAACGGCATCGCGCTGGCGAAGCAGATCCGCAAGCGGCGCCCGGCATTGCCGGTGCTGCTGACCAGCGGGTTTTCCGAAGCGATGCGCGGCGAGGCCGAGGCGCTGGGCATCTCGATACTTCGCAAGCCATACGGCCTCAACGAACTGCGCGCGGCCATCGAGCACCACGTTCCGGCACCCGCGGTTTCATAGGTTCCAGCCACGCTCCGACACTCCGGGAGGCACCGATGTCCGCTCAGGAACCCGCCGTCACCTCGCCGCTTGCGTCCACATCCAACGAACTTGCCTCGCGCCGCACCGGCATGGCGTTCCAGCGAACGCGCCTGGCCGCCGACCGCACGCTGATGGCGGTGATCCGCACATCGCTGTCGCTGCTCAGCTTCGGCTTCACCATCCACAAGGTGTTCGACCAGCTGAAGGAGACCGGCATGATCGCGCACGCGGCGTCGGGCCGGAACTTCGGCCTGTCGCTCGCGCTCATCGGTGCGCTGGTGCTGACGATGGGCATCGTCTACCACGCGTGGTTCATGTACGCGCTGCGCAGGCAGCGCGATGCGATGCGCGCCGAAGGGGTGCTGCATGCGCAGAGTCCGTTCCCGCCGTCGATGACGCTGATCACGGCACTGCTGCTTCTCGCCCTGGGCGTCGTCACCGTCGTCAGCATGATCTATCGCGTGGGACCGTTCGCGTGAGCGCAACCTTCCAACGATCGTCATGTCTGCGCAAGCGCACCGCGCCGCGCGCAATCGAAAAACGAGGTGGTGGCAGGTGTTGCGTTCGCAGGCTACAGTGACCTGACACCTCCTTGGCCCTTCCGCGGTTCATCCGCGACGACCCGACGGCGAGGTCTGCCATGATCCAACCCCTCTTCCGTGCGACGCCTCCGCGCCGCACCCTGCTGGCCGCCGATCTTTCCGGCGGTCCGGCATGTGCGTTCGATCGCGCCGCGCACTGCCGATGACGTCAATATCGCTCCTCGCGCTCGTCGCCCTGCCCTTCATCGGCAGCCTGCTTGCCGCCGTGCTGCCGACACGCTCGCGCACGCTGATCGCGGCGTTCGCCGGGATGATCGCGGCCGTCGTGTCCGTCGTGCTGCTGACCTCGTTCCCGATGGTGCGCGGCGGCGGCGTGATCCGCGAGACGATCCACTGGATGCCGTCGATTGGACTGGATCTCGCTTTCCGCCTTGACGGGTTCGCGTGGATGTTCGCGGTGATGATCTCGGTCATCGGCGTGCTGGTCTGCCTGTACGCGCGCTACTACATGTCGCCGGAAGACCCGGCCGCGCGCTTCTACGCGATGCTGCTGGCGTTCATGGGCGCGATGCTCGGCGTGGTGATGTCGGGCAACCTGCTGCAGCTGGTGGTGTTCTGGGAGATCACCAGCCTCGCCTCGTTCCTGCTCATCGGCTACTGGTACCACCGCACCGATGCGCAGCGCGGCGCGCGCATGGCGCTGGTGGTGACCGGCGCCGGCGGGTTGTGCCTGCTCGCCGGCGTCGTGCTGCTGGGGCAGATCGTGGGCAGCTTCCAGCTCGACGACGTGCTCGCGTCGGGCGACAGGATCAAGGCGCACGCGTGGTATCCCGCGACGCTGGCGCTGATCGCGATCGGCGCCCTGACCAAGAGCGCGCAGTTCCCGTTCCACTTCTGGCTGCCGCGTGCGATGGCGGCGCCCACGCCGGTGTCGGCCTACCTGCATTCTGCGACGATGGTGAAGGCCGGCGTGTTCCTGCTCGCGCGGTTCTGGCCGGTGCTGTCGGGAACCGACGAGTGGTTCTGGCTGATCGGCGGCGCGGGCGGCATCACGCTGCTGCTGGGCGCGTACCTGGCGATGTTCCAGAACGACCTCAAGCGCCTGCTCGCGTATTCGACGATCAGCCACCTCGGACTGATCACGCTGCTGCTCGGCCTCAACAGCCCGCTGGCCGCGGTCGCGGCGGTGTTCCACATCATGAACCACGCGACGTTCAAGGCATCGCTGTTCATGGCCGCGGGCATCGTCGACCACGAGACCGGCACGCGCGATCTCCGCCGGCTCAACGGCCTGATCCGCTCGATGCCGCGCACCGGCGCGCTCGCGCTGATCGCCACCGCGGCGATGGCCGGCGTGCCACTGCTCAACGGCTTCCTGTCGAAGGAGATGTTCTTCTCCGAGACGGTCTTCCTGTCCGCATCGCCGGCCATCGAATGGACGTTGCCGGTGCTGGCGACGGTCGCCTCGCTGTTCGCGGTCGTGTATTCGCTGCGCTTCGGCTACGACATCTTTTTCGGCCCGCCCTCGACCGACCTTCCACGCACGCCCGAGGAAGCCCCGCGCTGGATGCGCATGCCGATCTTCTTCCTCGTGACCGCGTGCGTGATCGTCGGCGTCGCGCCGACCTTCGCCATCGGCAAGGTGCTCGACGCCGCGGCGCTGCCGGTCGTCGGCGGCACGCTGCCCGCGTACAGCCTGGCGCTGTGGCATGGCTTCAACCTGCCGCTGGCGATGAGCCTGGTCGCCATCGGCGGCGGCATCGTCGGCTATGTGTGGCTGCGTGCGATGCAGGAACGCGGACGGCTCGTGCTTCCGCCGCTCATCTCGCGCTGGAACGGCCGCGAGCTGTTCGAATCGACGATGCTGGCGATCACGCGCGGCGCCCGCGACGTGCTGAACGCCTGCACCACGCGTCACCTGCAGCCGCAGCTGTTCATCGTCATCGCAACCAGCGTCGTGCTGGCGTCCTTCGCGGCGCGCGGCTTCACGCTGAGCTGGGGCGATCGACCGCGCGTCCCGGCGTCGTATGCGTTCGTCGTGTTGTGGATCATCGGGATGATCTGCGCCGTCGGCGCCGCCGCGACGGCGAAATACCACCGCCTCGTCGCGATCACGCTCATGGGCGGCGCGGGGCTCGTGACGTGCCTGACGTTCGCGTGGTTCTCCGCGCCCGACCTGGCGCTGACGCAGATCGTGGTGGAAGTGGTGACCACGATGCTGTTCCTGCTCGGCCTGCGCTGGCTGCCGATGCGCATGGAGAAGCCGGGCGAACGCGCGACGCTGCGTGATCGCGCGCGCCGCGTGCGCGACCTGGCGCTGGCGGTGGTCGTCGGCGGCGGCCTGGCGACGTTGTCGTTCGCGTTCCTCACGCGGCCGGCGCCGCAGAGCATCTCGCCGTTCTTCCTCGGCAACGCGCTGCCCGGCGGCGGCGGCACCAACGTGGTGAACGTCATGCTGGTCGACTTCCGCGCGTTCGACACGATGGGCGAGATCACGGTGCTCGGCGCCGTGGGGCTGACCGTGTACGCGTTGCTGCGACGTTTCCGCCCGCCTGCCGAAAGCATCGCGCAACCCGACCAGCAACGCGCCGTGCCGCAGGAACGCGCGACCGACCTGATGAAGCCGCGCCGCTCCGATGCGTTCGCGCGCGGTTACCTGCTGGTGCCGTCGGTCATCGCGCGACTGCTGATGCCGGTCGCGCTGGTCGTCGCCGCGCACTACTTCCTGCGCGGACACAACGAACCCGGCGGCGGCTTCGTCGCCGGCCTGATCGTCGCGATCGCGCTGCTGATGCAGTACATCGTGTCCGGCACGCGCTGGGTCGAGGCGCGCACGCGCGTGCGTCCGACGCGATGGATCGCCATCGGCCTGCTCATCGCCGGTCTCACCGGCCTGGGATCGGTGGCGCTCGGTTATCCGTTCATGACCACGCACACCGCGCACGTCACGCTGCCGCTGCTCGGTGAAGTCCATCTGCCGAGCGCGGCGTTCTTCGATCTGGCAGTGCTGGGCGTGGTGGTCGGATCGACGTTGCTGATCCTCACCGCGCTGGCGCATCAGTCGATCCGGAAGCAGGCGCCGGCGCCGCATCCGTCGACGACCGGAGGCCGCCCCTGATGGAAATCCTGCTCGCACTGGTGATCGGCGTGCTCGGCGGTGCCGGCGTGTGGCTGGTGTTGCGCCCGCGCACGTTCCAGGTCGTGATGGGACTCGTACTGCTGTCGTACGCCGTGAACCTGTTCATCTTCAGCATGGGCAGCCTGTCGATCGACCATCCACCGATCGTGACGCCGGGACAGCCCGCCGACCTGCAGAACTACAGCGACCCGATGCCGCAGGCGCTGGTGCTGACGGCGATCGTCATCGGGTTCGCCACGACGGCGCTGTTCCTCGTGGTGCTGCTGGCCGCGCGCGGCTTCAGCGGCACCGACCATGTCGATGGCGAGCAGGACGCACCATGAATCCGAACGCCGCATTGATCATCGCGCCCGTCGTCCTGCCGATGATGGCGGCGGCCGTGCTGCTGCTGATCCGCGATTCGCGCCGGCTGCGGGGATCGCTCGTCAACATCTTCGCCAGTTGCGCGGGCCTTGCCGCCGCCGTGGCGATCCTGTGGCACGTGAACCACGCGACGGGGCCGGACGCGGTCGCGGTGCACCTCACGTCGAACTGGGCGGCGCCGTTCGGCATCGCGCTGGTCGCCGACCGGCTGTCGGCGCTGATGCTGGTGGTCGTCGGCATCGTCGGCGTGGGCACGTCGCTGTACGCCGCGGCGGGCTGGTCGCGCACGGGCTCGTACTTCCATCCGTTGTTCCAGATCCTGCTGATGGGCATCAACGGCGCGTTCCTGACCGGCGACCTGTTCAACCTGTTCGTGTTCTTCGAAGTGATGCTCGCCGCGTCGTACGGCCTGCAGCTGCACGGTCCGGGATG
>Ga0209676_1001670_pt1 | contig 19271 bp, 17 predicted proteins | sample AraplaCvi_mLB_r2_FD_184282 | JGI IMG/M metagenome (GOLD analysis project Ga0209676, IMG submission 184282) | Arabidopsis root microbial communities from North Carolina, USA - plate scrape MF_Cvi_mLB_r2 (SPAdes) (version 2) | ecosystem: Host-associated > Plants > Roots > Endosphere | place: USA...
AGGCTTAACGCGTTCATGGGTAACTTCGTCCATGACATCGGCGCCGTGATGCACGCCGCAACCATCGTCGTGGGCGACCAGCTCGGCCTGTACAAGGAGATGGCGAAGGGCCCCGGCACCGTGGAAGAGCTGGCCAAACGCACCGAGACCGATCCGCGCTACCTGCGCGAATGGCTTTCGGCACAGGCCGCGAGCGGCTACGTCGAGTACGACCCGAAGGGCGAGCGCTTCTCGCTCACCGAAGAGCAGGCCTTCGCGCTCGCCGAGGAAGGCAGTCCCGCCTTCGTGCTTGGCGCCTTCCAGATCGCGGTGGCGCAGTTCAAGGCCGTGCCCAAGATGGTCCAGGCCATGCGCACGGGCCTGGGCATCGGCTGGCACGAGCACGACCCCGCTCTCTTCCACGGCACCGAGCGCTTCTTCAGGCCGGGTTATGCGGCCAACCTGGTGAGCCAGTGGATTCCGGCGCTCGAAGGCGTTCCGGCCGCGCTCGAACGCGGCGCGCGCGTGGCCGACGTGGGCTGCGGGCATGGCGCGTCCACGCTGCTGATGGCGCAGGCCTATCCCGAGTCGAGCTTCGTCGGCTTCGACTACCACGCGCCGTCGATCGAGCGTGCGCGCGAGACGGCGCGCAAGGCGGGCATCGACGATCCGAAGCGGCTGAGCTTCGAGGTCGCCAGCGCGAAAGACTTTCCGGGCAAGGACTACGACCTGGTGGCCTTCTTCGACTGCCTTCACGACATGGGCGACCCGGTGGGCGCGGCGGCGCACGTGCGCGCCAGCCTCAAGCCGCAGGGCACATGGATGCTGGTTGAGCCCTTCGCCAACGACCGGCTGGAAGACAACATGAACCCCGTGGGACGCGTGTTCTATTCGGCGTCGAACTTCATCTGCACGCCGGCCTCGCGCTCGCAGGAAGTGGGCCTGTGCCTCGGTGCGCAGGCCGGCGAGGCGCGCCTTCGCGACGTGGCCTCCAAGGGCGGCTTCGCGCACTTCCGTCGCGCCAGCGAAACGCCCTTCAACCTCATATTCGAAGCACGTCCCTGAGGACATCCAAGGAGCCGCCATGCCACGCCAATACATCGACTGCCGCGAGTACCCGAGCACGACGAACTGCAGCGTCGCGCTGAGCGCCGACAGCGAGAGCGAACTGCTCGATGCCGCGGTGCAGCACGCCGTGACCGTCCACGGCCACACCGACACGCCGGAGCTGCGCAAGCAACTCGCCGGCCTGTTCAAGACAGGCACGCCGCCGCTGCAGGCACCGGCACAGAAGGTGCCTGCCTGACGCCCCTGGCAAGACGACGACCGCCGCTGCATGCGCGGCGGTGAATACCTTCGATTGAACGCCGGCGTGCGCCGCCGCAGGAAAACCGCGCACGCCGCTTGAACGCGCCCCTGCCCGCCAAGCGCGCTTTGCGAAGTCGCGCTATGGTTCGCTGCCACCCACGGCGAACCACACGAAGAAAGAAGGCGGGGCCCATGATCGACATCAACATCAACGGCAAGTCCGTTGCCCTCGACGCGCCCGACGACATGCCCCTGCTCTGGGCATTGCGCGACATCGTCGGACTCACCGGCACCAAGTTCGGCTGCGGCATCGCCCAGTGCGGCGCCTGCACCGTGCACCTCGACGGCCAGCCCGTTCGATCGTGCGTGCTGCCGGTGGGCTCCATCGGCAAGAAGGCCGTCACCACCATCGAGGCCGTCGCGCAGATGCCCGCGGGCAAGAGCATCCAGAAGGCCTGGCTCGACGTCGACGTGGTGCAGTGCGGCTATTGCCAGTCGGGCCAGATCATGTCGGCCGCCGCGCTGATACAGCGCACGCCCAACCCGAGCGACGCCGACATCGACCTGGCCATGTCGGGCAACGTCTGCCGCTGCTGTACCTACTCGCGCATCCGCGCGGCCATCAAGCAGGCCGCCACGGGCAAGGCCGAGGTGCTGCAGTCGGTGGCGGTGATGCCGGCAAGGAGCGCATCGTGAGCGCCGCGGCGGGCACCGTCAGCCGCCGCGCGGCCCTGCAGGCAGGCGGCCTCGCGCTGGCCTTCACCTGGATCGGCGGCGGCAAGGCCTTCGCCGCGATCAGCCCCAGGCAGCAGCCGGGCGACGCGGCCGCCGCGCTCGCCGACGGCAACCCGGCCTTCGCGCCCAACGCCTTCATCCGCATCGATGCCGACGGCGGCGTGCGCCTCGTGATGCCGATGGCCGAGATGGGTCAGGCGATCTACACCGGCTCGGCGATGCTGCTGGCCGAGGAACTCGGCGTCGAGCTCGACCAGGTGCGCGTGGAACATTCGCCGGCGAACGAGGCGCTCTACGGCATGCCGCTGCTCGGCGGCCAGATCACCGGCGGTTCGACCAGCACGCGCGGCACCTTCGGCGTGCTGCGCGAGGCCGGCGCCGTGGCGCGCACGCTGCTGGTGAGTGCCGCCGCCGCGCAGTGGAAGGTCGAACCCGAAAGCTGCACGGTGGCACGCGGCGTGGTGAGCCACGCGGCTTCGGGCCGGCAGCTCGGCTTCGGCGCGCTCGCAAGTGCCGCCGCGAAACTGCCGATGCCTGCCAAGGTGGCGCTGAAGGAGCCGAAGGACTTCAGGCTTATCGGCCAGCCGCTGCGGCGCGTCGATTCGTCGGGCAAGGTCGACGGCAGCGTGCAGTTCGGCATCGACGTGCGCGTGCCGGGCATGAAGGTCGCGACGGTCAAGGCGAGCCCCACGCTGGGCGGCGTGCTGGCCTCGGTGGACGACAAGGCGGCGCGGGCGATTCCCGGCGTGATCGACGTGCTGCGCATCAAGGATGCGGTGGCCGTGGTGGGCGAGCATTTCTGGGCCGCGAAGCGCGGCCTCGAAGCGCTGAAGCTGCAGTGGACGCCGGGGCGCAACGCCACGCTCACCACGCAGCAATTGCGCGACGGGCTGGCAAATGCACTGGCCAAGGACAAGGCCATCGTCGGCAAGGAAACCGGCAAGCGGCCCGAAGGCACGCTGGTGCAGTCCACCTACGACCTGCCGATGCTGGCCCACGCGACCATGGAGCCGCTCAACACCACGGTGCACGTGCGGCCCGACGGCTGCGACGTATGGGTGGGCACGCAGGTGCCGGCGCGCTGCGTGAGCGTGGGCGCGAAGATCACCGGCCTGGCCGAGGACAAGGTGGTGCTGCACAACCAGTACCTGGGCGGCGGCTTCGGCCGGCGGCTGGAGACCGACTCGGTCGAGCAGGCCGTGGCCTTCGCGAAACAGGTGCCCTATCCGCTCAAGGTGGTGTGGACGCGCGAGGAAGACATCCGCCACGACATCGTGCGCCCCATGTACCACGACGAGATCTCGGCCGTGGTGGACGGCGAAGGCCGCATCCAGTGGTTCGGCGACCGCATCTCGGGCGGCACGGTGCTGGGCCGCTGGGCGCCCGCGTTCATGGGCAAGGACGGCATGGACAGCGACCTGATCGAATGCGTGGCCGAGCCCTGCTATGACCTGCCGAACCTGAAGGTCGAGTGGGTGCGGCACGACATGCCGCCGGGCCTGAACGTCGGCTGGTGGCGCGGCGTGGGCCCCACGCACAACCTCTTCGTGATGGAGAGCTTCATCGACGAGCTGGCGCACCGCGCCAAGAAAGACCCGGTGGCCTACCGCCGCGCGATGCTGCAGAAGAATCCGCGCACGCTCGCGGTGCTCGACCTCGCGGCCGGCAAGGCCGGCTGGGGCCAGGGCACGCTGCCGGCGCGCGTGGGGCGCGGCGTGGCGGTGGGCGATGCCTTCGGCAGCCGCGTGTGCGCCATCGTCGAGGCCGAGGTTTCGCCGCAGGGCGAGGTGCGCATGCGGCGCGCGGTGGTCGCGCTCGACTGCGGCATCGCGGTGAACACCGGCTCCATCGAGGCGCAGATACAGGGCGGGCTGCTCTTCGGGCTGAGCGCCGCGCTCTACAGCGAGATCACGCTGCGCGACGGCGCCATCGAGCAGAGCAACTTCCACGACTACCGCACGCTGCGCATCAACGAGTCGCCGCCGATCGAGCTGCACATGGTGAAGAGCGCCGAGGCGCCCGGCGGGCTCGGCGAAGTCGGCACCGCCATCGCCGCGCCGGCGCTGGCCAACGCGATCTTCGCCGCCACCGGCGTGCGCCTGCGCTCGCTGCCGGTGAACCGCGCGCTGCTGGCGCAGGACAAGGAGGCGATGAAGAAGAAGATCGCCGAAGCCCCGCACGATGAAGGGAGGTCGGCATGAAGCGCTTTCTCAAGGTGCTGGTGGCGCTGCTCGTCATCGGCGCGGCGCTCTATTTCTTCCTGAACCGTACGGACGGCTCCGCGGGCGAAGCGCCCGTGCTGGCCGGTGCGCCGGTCGACGCGGCGCTGCTCGTGCGCGGCGAGTACCTCACCAAGGCCGCCGACTGCATCGCATGCCACACGGTGCCCGGCGGCAAGGGCCAGCCCTTCGCGGGGGGCCTGCCCTTCGTCCTGCCGTTCGGCACGATCTATTCGTCGAACATCACGGCCGACCCCGAAACGGGCATTGGCAAGTGGAGCGACGACCAGTTCGTGCGCGCGTTGCACGACGGCGTGCGTGCCGACGGCAAGCGCCTGTACCCGGCCTTCCCTTACACCTCGTACACCGCGCTGAGCCGCGCCGACGTGCTCGCGATCAAGGCCTACCTCTTCAGCCTGCCCAAGGTGAACCAGCCGAACCGGGAGGCCGACCTCGGCTTTCCGTTCAACCAGCGCTGGGCCATGGGCTTCTGGAACGCGGCCTTCTTCAAGAGCGCCCGCTTCGAGGCCGACGCGTCGAAGCCGCTCGCGTGGAACCAGGGCAAGTACCTTGCCACCGCGCTGGGCCACTGCGCCGAATGCCACACGCCGCGCAACTTCGCCTTCGCGATGGAAAAGGGCAACGAGCTCGCGGGCGAGACGGTGCAGGGCTGGCGCGCCTACAACATCACCTCGGACGCGAAGAACGGCATCGGCGCGTGGAGCGATGCCGAGATCGCCTCGTACCTGACGACCGGCCACGCCGCGGGCCGCGGCTCCGCTTCGGGCCCGATGGGCGAAGCGGTCGAGCACAGCCTGCAGTACCTGAAGCCCGAAGACGCCTCGGCGCTCGTGAGCTACCTGCGCACGGTGCCCGCGAAGGCCGGCAAGAACCCGATCGAGATCGACGCGAAGCCCCCGTGGGCCCTGGCCGCGAGCGCGGCGGCGCCGGCAGCCAACACCGCCGAGGGCCACGAGCAGGGCCTGCGGCTCTTCGCCGCCGCCTGCGCGAGCTGCCACCAGTGGAACGGACAGGGCCAGCAGACCGCCAACGCATCGCTGCTGGGAACGCGCGGCGTGAACGACCCCGACGGCTCCAACGTGACGCAGATGATCCTGCAGGGCGTGCGCATGCACGTGCACGACCGGGAGATCTACATGCCGGCCTTCGGCAAGGCCTACACCGACACCGAGGTCGCTGCGCTGGCCAACTACGTCATCGCGCAGTTCGGCAACAAGCAGGCCACCGTGACGCCGGAGTTCGTGGCGAAGCAGCGCGCGCTCGGCCCCAACCCCTGACCCGCCGCCGGAGGCCGGTGGCCGGTGGCCGGCTGGTCACCGGGTATCGCCGCATCTACACTGCGGCCATGAAAAGAACAGGGGAAGCACAGCGTGGCCTGCAGCCGGTGGTGGAGCTGCGCAAGGAGGCCGCGTCGTATGCCTACTCCGTTCGCGCGCCCCGCTCCAGGGGCGTGATACCTCCCAGTTCGTACCGCAACGGCGGCTTCGCCACGCTGGCCGAATGCCTCGGCGACGTGGCGCGAGCGATGGGCGGCGACTTCGCGCGCATCTACGTGCGGCTCGACGGCTTGTGCGTCGGCGAGCGCGACATCGTGGAGCTGCGCCAGGAGCCGGAGAAAGTGGCGGCCGAACTGAAGGCGGAGCTCGAGGTCGAGCTGATGAAGGCCAAGGCCGTCTGCGCGATCAGGACCGAGAGCGTGTCTGAGCCCGGCGAAGGCTGATCGCGATCAGCAGCCCCGCGGCCGCCGCGCCCGCGCCGGCCAGGAACACGCCGCCATAGCCTGCCCTGTCGGCGAGGAATCCGGCCAGCGGGCCCGTCAGCCCGTAGGCGACGTCCTGGAAGGCGGAGAACCCGCCCAGCGCCGTGCCGCGCAGATGCGGCTGCACAAGGTGCACCACCTCGCGCCCCATCGACGGAAAGATCATCGAGCAGCCGAGCCCCGTGAGGAAGGCGCCGACAAGGGCGACGAGCGGATCCGAAGCGCTCCAGATCAGCGCCTGCCCCACGGTCTCCACGGCCAGCGAGCCGATGGCCACGGGCAGTCCGCCCACGCGGTCCGGCAGATGCCCGAAGAGCACGCGCACCAGCACGAAGCCGCCGCCGAAGGCCGTGAGCCCCAGCCCGGCGAAGCGCCAGTGCTGGTCGAGGAAATGCAGCGTGAAGAAAGCCCCGATGGCCGCGAAGCCGATGCCCTGCAGGCAGACGATGCTCCCGTGCGGCCACACCTGGCCGATCACGCGCCAGAACGGCGGACGCTCGGCACCGGGATGCGCGGGCACACCCGCCAGGCGCCAGATCGCCAGCATGCCGAGGCAGGGCAGGATCACGCCGACGCCCATGACGCCGGCGTATCCGAAGCGCTGCTGCAGCGCGAGGCCGATCGGCCCGCCGACCGCCAGCGCGCCATAGATGGCGGCGCCGACCAGAGCCAGCACCTTGCCCGAGCGCGCAGGTCCGACGAGGCCGATGCCCCAGCCGATGATGCCGACACCGACCAGGCTTTCGCCGAGACCGACCAGCAACCGGCCCGCGAGCAGGACGAGGTAGGCCGTCCACGGTGACTGCGCCAGCAGGGCCGCCGCCAGCGAGCCCAGCGCCCCGCTCACGTAGAAGACCAGCCCGCGCATCACCGCCGACCTGGCCCCGGCGCGGTCGGACAGCGTGCCGGCGTAGGCCCGGCTCAGCACGGTGGCGAGAAAGGCGATGCCGACGCCGAGCCCCGCCCACACGTTGCCCAGCCCGAGTTGCCCGGTCACGAAGATCGGAACGACGGGCAGGGACATGCCCACGCAGAGATACGAGATGAAGAGGATAGCCGCGAGCAGCAGCAGGCGGCCCTGCGCGGGATCGCGCGTCGATGCCGGGGATGATGAGTTCGTCGACCGTGTCGACTGTGTCGATTGAGGAGTCATGGTGTCGTCCAGGTTTTCTGTGTCCCTGCCGATCGGAGCGCGCACGCGAACGCACTCCGACCGGCGAGGGTCGTGGAGTGCGTTGATTGACGTCAGACGCTTACGGCCAGTGCGACTGGCACTGCGGACGCCGTGGCGTCCGCGTGGGGTTCAATGCGTCGGCCGGTTCAGCCGAGCCGCATGGACAGTTCGACGTCGTCGCCGAACGGAACGGACATGTAGCCCGAAGCCGGCGAGCGCACGTGGGCCAGGTACTCGGGGCTGTGGTCCGCGTTGTCGGCGACGATGAATGCGCCCGGTCGCAGGCGGCTCTCGACCAGCGCGAGAATCTCCGGATAGAGCGCCTTCGCGCCGTCGAGCAGCAGCAGGTCGATCGAGTCGGGCAGGTCGGCTGCGAGCGTCTGCAGCGCATCGCCTTCGCGGATCTCGACCAGGTCGGCAAGGCCGCCGGCCTCGAGGTTGCGGCGGGCACGCGCCACCTTGGAGGGCTCGAACTCGGTGGTGACGAGGCGGCCGCCGCCGTTGTCGCGCAGGGCCGCGGCCAGGTGCAGCGTCGAGATGCCGAACGAGGTGCCGAACTCGACGATGTTCCGCGCGCCGCCGCCGCGCGCCAGCATGTAGAGCAGCGCGCCGGTCTCGCGCGAGACGGGCAGCGGAACGTCCTTGAGCCGCGTGTAGAGATCGAGGTAGCCGGTCTTGCTGCGCATGAGCTGCGCGCGCTCTTCGTCGGAGAAGCCGGCGATCGCGGCGCTCATCGCGGGCGATGCCTCGGCGGCCTCCTGGAACAGGCGCTCCAGCAGGGGCGCCAGCGGTGTGGTGTTGAGTGTGGTCACAGGGTCTTCGTGTTGGATTGAGGTGCGCTCATAATATGAAGGAACATTCACATTTCCTATTCGCGTTGCGAACCCAGCCCATGGCAGAACGAAAAGGCGCGCCGCTCTCCTCTAGAAGAAAGCCCAAGCAGGCCCGCTCCAACGAGCTCGTCGCCGCGATCCTCGAGGCAGCCCTTCAGGTTCTGGAGAAAGAAGGCGCCCGGCGCTTCACCACAACGCGCGTGGCCGAGAGGGCCGGCGTGAGCGTGGGGTCGGTGTACCAATACTTCCCGAACAAGGCGTCGATCCTCTTCCGGCTGCAGAGCGACGAGTGGAAGCAGACGAGCGGCATGCTCCGCGGCATCCTCGAAGACGCGCAGCGCCCGCCGCTGGAGCGGCTGCGCATGCTGGTGCATGCCTTCGTACGCTCCGAGTGCGAGGAAGCCGGGATGCGCGTGGCGCTCAGCGACGCCGCCCCGCTCTACCGCGATGCGCCCGAGGCGCAGGAGACGCGAGCCGCTGGCGACCGAATCATGCAGGCCTTCATGCGCGAGGCCCTGCCCGATGCCGACGAAGCCGTGCGCGCGCTGGCCAGCGAGCTGATCACGACCACGTTCAGCGCGGTGGGAAAGCAGTTCTCGGAAAGCCCGCGGACCGACGCGGAGATCACCGCCTATTCGGACGCCATGGCCGACATGTTCTGCGCCTACCTCCGAAGCCTCGGACACGGGCAGGCGCGCGAGCAGGAAATGAAGAAGCGCCCTCGCCGCCCGGCACGCGGCTGACTTGTTTCCGGCCCGATCCCCGATCGGCGGCTTTGTATTTCGCGCGAAACACTGGTTACTTCTTGACGCAGTTCAGGGTATGCCTTCGCGGGATCGCGCCGCGCGTGTAGCGCCTTGGTCCTCAATCCCGGGCTGCGCGAGGTGCCGACCGCACCGTTCGCCCTACCGATCGACCTTCACCGGGGTACCCGCTTCCGGGCATATCGCGGGCCCGTACGCGTACTTACATTTTTCACTTGTAAATCGAAAAGACGGCATGTGCTGGCGCAGGAGAGCGTGCGCCCGCACGCGGGAGCCTGCCCGTTCAGGTAGCGAATGAACAACTTGAAGCCATGAACAAGATTTTTCGGACCCTCTGGAATCCAGCCCGCGGCACCTGGGTAGCCGCCCCCGAGACATCGCGCGGCCATGCACGATCGGCAAAGTCGGCCGATTTCGGGGCTTTCGCCGTCGCGATGCTGCTGCTGGGCACCGGACCGGCGATCGCGGCGGGCGGTGCCGGCGGCCAGCCCGTGGGCGACACATCGCTGAATGCGGGCTCGGGCGGCAGCAACGGCAGCGGCGGCGCCGGCGGCTTCAACGACACGTCGGTGAACGCGAGCGGTGGCACCGGCGGATCGTCGACCGATGCAGGCCCCACCGCCGGCGCCAACGCCAACATCGGCACCTTCGGCGGCGCCACCGCCGGCACGGGCGGCGCGGCGGGAGCGGGCACCAACGCCGTCGGCCCCGGCGCGTTCCAGGGCGACAGCGGCGGCGCAGGCCAGTCGCAGACCGGCGACTTCTCCAACGGAAACGGCTACGGCGGCGGTGGCGGCGGCGGCTTCCAGGGCTCGACCATCGGCAGCGGCGTCACCTCCTCTTCCGACAGCTACACGGGCGGCGCCGGCGGCACGGGCGGCAACGGCTACTGGGCGGCAGGCGGCGGCGGCGCCGGCGGCTACGGCTCCATCCTCATCGCGCCGACCGGCAACTACACGGCATCCGGCAGTTCCATCGGCGGCGCCGGCGGCAAGGGCGGCGACGCCTTCTCGCAAGGCGGTGGCGGCGGCAGCGGCGGCGTCGGCTTCTTCCTGAACACGACGACCTCGGGCATCACCTTCACCAACAGCGGCTCCATCGCGGGCGGTGCCGGCGGCGCGGGCGGCTCCGAACTGCTGCCGGCGCGCGCCAATGCCTCCGGCGGCGGCGGAGGTGCTGGCGGCAACGGCATCACGCTGGCGGGCAGCGCCGTGTCGGTGGTCAACTCCGGCACGGTCACGGCCGGTGCCGGTGGTGCAGGCGGTGCCGCGGGCGGCGGCGCGGGCGGCACCGGCACGCCGGGGTCGGGCGGCGACGGCGGCATCGGCCTGCAGGCCACGGGCGCCAGCACGGCGCTGACCAACAACGGCACCATCACCGGCGGCAACGGCGGCGCGGGCGGCGCCAACAGCAACGGGGGCGCGAGCGGCGCGAACGGTGCCGGCGGCGCCGGGGTGGCGGGCGCCAACCTCGCCATCACCAACAGCGGCGGCATCTCGGGCGGACTGGGCGGCGACGGCGTCACCCGCGCCGCTGCCGTCGAGTTCACCGGCGGCAGCAACAGCCTCACCCTGAGCACCGGCTCGGTGCTGACCGGCGCCGTCGCCATCGACAGCGGCGCCACGGCCAGCATCGTCGCGGGCGCCGGCGGCCTGAACCCGGGCAACGCGCTGCTGCTGGGCGGCACGGGCACCTTCGACACCAACGGCAACGACATGGGCTGGTCGGGCCCGATCTCGGGCGCGGGCAATCTGGTGAAGAGCGGCGCGGGCACGCTGACACTCTCGGGCGCCAACGTCTACACCGGCGCCACCAACGTCGCGGCGGGCACATTGCGCGCAGGCGCGGTCAACACCTTGAGCAGCGCCAGCGCCTTCACCGTGGGAACCGGCGCCATGCTCGACCTGGCCGGCAACAGCCAGACGATCGCGTCGATGGCCAACAGCGGCACCGTCTCGCTGGTGGGTTCCGCGCCGGGCACCACGCTCACCGTCACCGGCCCGTGGGTGGGCAACGGCGGCACGCTGCGCCTGGGCACCGCGCTGGGCAACAGCAGCAGCGCGAGCGACAGGCTCGTGCTCAGCGGCGCGACCGCCATCGCCAGCGGCACGACCAACGTGCAGGTCACCAACCTCGGCGGCCTGGGCGCGTTGACCAGCGGCAACGGCATCGAGGTCATCAGCGCGATCAACGGCGCGACCACCACCGCGCAGACGACGAAGAACGCCTTCGCGCTGTCCGGCGGACACGTCGATGCGGGCGCCTACGAGTACCGGCTGTACGCGGCCGATGCAGCCGGCGCGGGCGAGAACTGGTACCTGCGCTCCACGGCCGCCGTCGTCGTGCCTCCCGCGACCGGCGGTGGCAGCGGAACCGGCAGCGGCGGCAGCAGCGCCGGTGGCAGCTCAGGCGGCGGAGCCGTCGTGACCATTCCCACCTACCGCGCCGAAGTGCCGCTCTATGCCGCGCTACCCGAGCAGTTCCGCCAGGCCAATCTCTCGATGCTGGGCAACATGCACCAGCGCATGGGCGACGACGGCGGCACCACCATCACCGCACCCGCAGCGCCTGACCAGAGCTACCGCCAGGCCTGGGCCCGCATCCTCAGCACCGACCGCACCATCTCGCAGGCCGGCACCGTCAGCCCCACGAGCAAGGGCCGCCTCACCGGCTTCCAGGCAGGCACCGATCTGTGGGCCGACGCCCACTGGCGCGCCGGCGTGTACGTCGGCGAACTCGAAGGCGACATGAGCGTGAGCGGCTTCGCCCGCGGCATCGTGGGCTACGGAGCCGGCACCAACAACCTGCGCAGCCAGTACCTCGGCGGCTACGCCACCTGGAAGAACGACAGCGGCCTGTACGTGGACGGCGTGCTGCAGGCCGGGCGCCACAGCTACATCACGTCGCCCACGCTGAGCTTCGGCAGCTCGGGCAAGGGCCGCAGCGTGCTGGCCTCGATCGAGGTGGGCCAGTCCTTCGGCATCGCCCCGGGCTGGACCATCGAGCCCCAGCTGCAGCTGGTGCACCAGCGCATCAGCCTCGACGACGGCAGCATCGCGGGCGCGCTGGTGCGGCAGAACAGCCACAGCGGCTGGCTCGCGCGCGCCGGCGTGCGGGTGAAGGGCGAGATCGCCACCTCCGCCGGACTGCTGCAGCCGTACGTGCGCTTCAACGTCTACCGCAGCGGCGGCGGCACCGACACCAGCCGCTTCATCGGCCCGGCGGCATACACCGACATCGCCACGCGCACCGGCGGCACGAGCACCGAGCTGGCGGCCGGCGCCACGCTGCAGCTCACGCAGGGCGCGAGCATCTATGCGGAGCTGGGCAAGCTGTGGTCGTCGGGCGGCAGCGTGCGCACCCGCAGCAACGGCATCGAAGGCAGCGTGGGCGTGAGGGTCCGCTGGTAGACCGCAGGAAGGACCGCGCCTTCAGCCTGGAGGGATGCCGCCCTCCGCGCGCACCGCCTCCACGACCGACAGCACCGTCTCGATCACCGCACGCGGGTCGTCGAACTGGATGTCGTGGCCGGCCTTCGGCAGCAGGCGGTGGGTGCTTCGCGAGGACCATGCCGCCATCTCCTCGTGCATCTTTTCCCAGATGGCCTGCACCTGGACGCCCTGCTCCGGCGTGATCTGCATTCCCCGCAGCTCCGACCCGGTGTACGGCGCCATCGCCGTGAGCACCACCAGCGGACGGCTGCCCAGATCGCGGAAGGCGCCGGCCTCGGCGAGCACGGCGTCGGTGGCGTCGCCCTCGGCCATCTGCGTGACCATCGACTTCGGCGCAAAGGCGCGAACCGCTTGCGCATCGTGTTCCGTCTGGTTCGGCGCCCGCGGCAGCAGCGACGGGGCCGCGGCGCGCAGCAGTCCGGTCCACGCCAGCGACACGGCGATGCGGGAGCGCAGCGAACGCGTTTCCGTCATGAAGGCCGCGACGCGCGCGACCTGGTCCGGATGCGAAGGATCGACAAGGACCAGCCCCGCGACCTCGGAGCCGAAGTACCTCGTGAAGGTCGTCGCATAAAGGCCGCCCAGCGACTGGCCCACCAGCACGAACGGCCCCCGCTCGCCCGCGCGCATCAACGCCTCGTGAAGGTCCTGCGCCACCTGCTTCGCGCTGCGGGGCGCTTTGGAAGCGTCGCTCCACATCAGCCCCGCGCGGCTGTACGAGCAGGCGCGCGTGCGCTGCGCGACGGCCGGCTGCACTGCCGCCCAGCTCAGCGAGCCGTCGATGCTCAGCCCGTCCTCGAACACCACGGTGGGCGAGCCGGCGCCCCGGCAATCGAGCTGGATCCTCCGGCCGCCGCCGATGTCGACCATCTTCCCCGGCGCGGGAAAGTCCCGCGCCGCGCGGTAGCGGCCGTACTGCTCGTACACCACGCCCGCGAGGATGGCCAGCGCGGCGACGAGCACGCTCCAGAAGACGATGCGCATCACCAGGGGTTTCAATGAAGGCTTCACTGCCCGGGATGGTGCCACCGACCACGCTTTTTTTCTTTTTCATCACTGCGCCTTGCGGCGGCCGTCCTTCACCGGCCCCGGAAGAAAGGCGTTGGTGCGCGCGATGTAGTCGCGGTAGGCGGGCCGGCGCTCGCCGATGTCCGCCTCGAGCATGTGCACGCCCGAGACCTTCAGCAGCAGCACGGTCATGAGCAGCGGCGACACGATGCTCCAGGCGCCGCTCCATCCCGCGCCGCCCATCGCCATCAGCCAGATGCCCCACCAGACGCAGGCTTCGCCGAAGTAGTTCGGGTGCCGCGTGTAGCGCCACAGCCCGCGGTCCATCACCTGGCCCGCGCTCTTCGGGTCGGCCTTGAAGCGCGCCATCTGCGCGTCGCCGATGGCCTCGAAGAAGATGCCGAAGAGCGCCAGCGCCGCGCCCAGCACATCGAGCAGGCCCAGCGGCCGCGCGGCAGCCATGCCGGCGAGGAACGGCGCGGAAACGATCCACGCCAGCACCGCCTGCAGCGCGAACACCAGATACAGGCTCTTGAAGCCGTAGTTCGGCTGGTTGCGCGCGCGGATGGCCTGGTAGCGCCGGTCTTCGCCGTGGCCCCAGTTGCGCCAGGTGATGTAGAGGCACAGCCGCACCGACCACGCCGCGCCCAGCACCGCCATCCACAGCCCACGCACCGTCTGCACCGGCAGGAACGCGAAGTACACGAGGCCCGCGCCGACGATGAAGACCGACCACATGCGGTCGATCAGGCTCGCGTCATGCCGGGCGAGGCTCGCCAGCCAGGTGAGGAAGGCCAGCGACGCCGTCAGCGCCAGGCCCGACAGTGCGATTCCCACGAGCGCGCTCATCCGCGGCGCTCGAAGAGATGGTGGCGTCCCTGCCGGCGCTGCCCGGGGTCCAAGCCGAACAGCCCGGCAAGCCGGTCCTCAGGCAGGCGGCGAATGCCGTGTAGGACCACGGTGTCGGGCACCAGGCCCCTTTCCATCCAGCGGATGGCGAATGCGATGTCCTGCGACATGTGCGGTTTTCTTCTCGTCGGGGGCACGCCGGAGCGCGTGCCATGAGTGCTTTTACGCGGTGGGACGGGTTTTGGATGAGGCTTGCGTCGCGATTGTGGGCGCATGCGTCCGGCGCCGGGCGCTTCGCACTGGCCCCGGAGCAATCGACATGCGCTGGCCGATGTTCAAATGCGTCGCCCCTGCCGCGCCGGTGGGCGGGCACATCGACTGAACAAGAAGGACATGACATCGTGGACGAGATGACGACACCCGCGCCAAGCGAAGCGCCCATCCACCCGAAATCCGCGGCGGACGGCGAGTTCATCGAACTGCACGATCGCGGCAACGAAATGACACTGGCCTGGAGCGGCCCCGATCTGCTCGACGTTGCGGAAGTCCGCAGGCCCGACGGCGACCTGCTCGCGCTGGACGCGTCGGGCGGCATCTCCTGTGTCGACCTGCAGTCCATGACGGTTCGCTTGCTCGGCACGGTGACCCTGCCCGAGCCTGGAGCGGAGGACTCCAGTGCGTTCTGGATGGCTTCGCGCTGGCGCCTTCACGCCTCCGCCGACGGTGCGTTCGCGGCGGTGGTCTTCGACGGCGGCAGGCATGGCCTCGTGATCGACCTCGGCCGCTTTGAGACCACCATGCAGCTCGATGGCGGCGACTACTACGAGAAGACCGTTCCCTTCTCGGCGTGCTTCGCGTCGGTGAACGGAAAGACGGCCCTGATACATCGCACATCCTGGAACAGGCTCGACGCCTCTGATCCCGGCACCGGCAGCCTGCTCACCGAACGTGGGCCGACTCGCTACGAGAACGAACAGCGCCCGCCGCACTACCTCGACTATTTCCACGGCCAGATCATTGCGAGCCCGTCCGGCTCGCGCCTCTTCGACGCGGGATGGGTCTGGCAGCCGGTGGGGGTTCCCCGCGTCTTCGACATCGGAAGCTGGCTGACGTCCAACGTGTGGGAGTCCGAGGACGGACCATCGGCGAAGTGGCTCGGCCTGAGAGACATCTGGAACTTTCCCGCGTGCTGGATCGACGACGACCACGTCGCGATGGGCGGCATGGGCGACTGGGACGACGAGGAGTTCGAAACTGTCGCCGCACCGCCCGGCGTGCGGATCGTCGAGGTTCGCCAGGAGTCCGATGCGCCCGCCCGAAAGCTGCGCATGAATGCCGAGCCTCACGAGCTGTTCACCGACGGCCGCCTGCTGTTCGCCTCCGACGGGACCGACACCTGCGCGTGGTCGCTGGAGTCGGACGAACGCGTAAAGGTGATCGAAGGCTTCGCTGCAACCCACCACCACCTGCGCCGCAAGGCACTTCTGGAAGTGAAGCCCCGGCAGCTCCGCGCAATCACCGCTTCGACCTGATGGCCCACCGCCTTTCGCCCGACGTTGCGGGCCCCTGCCCATGATCTTCGACCGCGACGCCTATCGGCGCTTCTTCCACGGCTACTTCATTCGCGACTGCACCATCGGCTTCGAGGACGGCCGGCTCGGCTTCCTGCTCTTCGAGGAGCAGGAGGACGAGGCGCACGACGAGCCGTTCCAGGTGCGGCTGCTGGCCGTCAAGCTGACGAACCCGGTGGAGACCCGGTTCTTCTCGATGTCGGCCAATGCGCTGGGGCTGGGCTCGGACCTGTGCAGCGCCTGGGCGCCGGATCATTCGGAATTCGTCGCGGTCGGCATAGGGCGCGAGGCCTACGGCTACAAGCCTAAGACCCACAAGGGCCAGGAGTCACGCATTCCCTTCCACGGTGGCGCAGAGCCTCATCCTGGTTCAGGGCTGCAGTACGACAGCATCGTGCTGCGCTCCGCGCGCGCGGGCACCACGGTGTTCGCAGTCGGCGCGCCGTTCCGCGTGTACGAGCGGCAGGGGCCCGATCAATGGCTCGAGCACACCGCAATCCCTTTGCCCGAAGGGCTCGGCAGTTCGGATCCGGAGTTGGCGAAAGAGACCTTGTGGCGCTCGAACTTCCACGACCTTGCAGGCCTTTCCGCGCAGGACCTCTATGTGGTCGGATCGGGCGGCACCGCATGGCGTCGCCAGGGCGGGCAATGGCGCAAGCTGGCCTTCCCTTCGACGCTGGACCTGAAGACCGTGGCCGTCGCGCCCGACGGCACGGCGTACGTCACCGACGAGCGTGGTCATGTCTGGCAGGGGCGCGACGACAGCTGGCACTGCGTCACGCCGCGCTGGCATGGCTCCTACGGCTTTCTCGACAGCGGCTGGTGCGCCGGCCGTCTCTGGTGCACCGGCGACACGGGCGGCTGCTACGTGCTGCAGGGCGGCACCATGGTGCTGGCCCAGGATGCCGGCCGGCATCCCATTCCACCGGGACTCGAGTTCTCACTGGTGGCTCGGCGGCTGGATGTGTCGCCGGACGGACGCAGGCTGCTTCTCGCGGACTTGTCCAAGGCGATCGAGTTCGATGGGGAGCGCTGGACCGTGCTGTTCGACGGCGAGCCACCGGCCGAGTCACTTGCCGATCAGGCCATCGGCGGCTGAGGGCCGGCCTTCGATCCCCTTCGATCCTTTTCCGGCGGGCTCTGCAGGCTTGCGTCAGCCGAGGAACTCGCCCTCGTCGAACTGCTTCTGCATGCGGCGTGTTGCTGCGGCCACATGGGCAGCGAGCATCCCGTCCAGGTCGATACCGGTGAGTGACTTCTGGCAGATCGGCCTGTAGCGCGCGACCCAATCCTCTTCGCCGGCATCGTGCTCGTAGACAACATTGTGGAAGGCCCCGTCGCGATCGAAGACGAACAGCGTGCGGTCCTCGTAGCGGTGGTGCGCCCATCCGAAGACCGCATAGTCCTTCGTCAGCACTTCCTGGGAGCTTGCCTTCAGCCCGCCGAACTCCTGCCGGCTGCCGAAGGTGCACAGCGCTCCCATGAGGCTCGGCCAGGCGCTGTCGATACCAGGCCTGCCTGTCCAGGAAAGCAGGCGCTCGATGCCCAACAAGTTGACGTGGCCCATGCGGTTGTCGGAAAGAATCTCGAAGCCGCCGAGCGACTCGTAGAACAGCTTCAGGGGGACGGGCACCCGCATGCCGATGCCGGCTTCAAGCAACAGGACGGCATCCGGTGTCTCCTGCGCATGATGGGTGACCGAGAAGGCGGCCTCGAAATCTTCCGCGGTCTCGTCATCCTCGATGCGAGCGACCTCTGTGCGAAGCTCCACCACCTTGACCGAATGCCGGTCGAGCGCGGATGTGAACTGGGGAAAATGAACGTTGGACATGAATCGGAGTTCGAGGTGCGCCGGCCCGCTGTTTCTCGCAGCCGAAGTATAGGTGGCGCCCCTTCGAGGGATAGTCATCGCGATATCGTCCGCATGCCCGCGGGAGCGCTGAAGCACAGCGCTCCTTCCCGGCCACATCACTACACTGCGACCCCATGCGTGACTTCATCTACTACTCGCTGATGCTCCTGCTCGGATTCGCTTGGTACAGGTTCGGGCAGAACCTGCTTCGAAAGGGGCGCCGCGACGAAAACGACGAACTCACCAAGGGACTCGTCGGGCCCGTGGGCCTTCTGGTGACCGGCGGCGTGGCGTGCTATCTCCTCTTCGCGGTGCTGCGCGCGCTGGTCCGCGGCGAGGTGCCTTGCCTCGGCAAGGCATGCGCGGGGCAGGTCTACACGCTGGCGACGCATGCCGGCGAGTACTGGTCCAACATGTTCTACCTAGTGTGGATGCTGCTCGCCCTCGGCTACGCGATGTACGTGACGCTGCGGATCTGGTTCCGGGCCTAGCGCGAATCGAAGAAAAGCTGCCTGGACATTCCCGGCCACTACCAAGAGACACGCCCCGAACATGCAACCGACCGGAACCCTGCGCGGCATCGCCGCGATGCTGATGGCCTGTGCCTTCTTCGCCTGCATGGACGCCGTGCTGAAGAACCTGTCCAGCCACTACCCGCCGGTGCAGGTGATGGCGCTGCGCGGCCTCACTGCCCTGCCCCTGGTGTGCCTGTACACCTTGTGGCGGCGCGAGACGGCCGGCGTCTTCAACCGGCGCCTGCGCTGGCCGCTGCATCTGCTGCGCACCGCGCTGAACATGACGATGCTCGTGCTCTTCGTGCACGGCCTGAAGACCCTGGGCCTGGCCGAGGCCTACACGCTGACCTTCATCGCTCCGCTGCTGATGGTGCTGATCGCCGTGCCGATGCTGGGCGAATCAGTCCAGCCGCGGCACTGGATCGCCATCGGGCTGGGCTTCGCCGGTGTGGTGATCGCGCTGCGGCCCGAGCAGGGGGCCTTCCTCTCGACGGGTGCCCTGGCGATCCTGGTGGCCGCGGCCTGCTATGCGCTGTCGAACATGCTGGGCCGGCTCATCAGCCGCACAGAGCCGAGCGCCTCGCTGGTCTTCTGGACCACGTTCGGCATGGCCGTGGGCGGCAGCCTGGCGTCGGCGCCGCATTGGGTGCCCATCCAGCCGCAGCACATGTGGCTGCTCGCGGGCCTGGCCATCAGCGGCTTCCTGGGCCAGGCGGCCATCGCCGAGGCCTTCCGCCATGGCCAGGCCGCCGCCATCGCTCCCTTCGAATACAGCGCCCTCGCCTGGGCGCTCCTGTTCGACTGGGTGTTCTGGCAGGCCGCGCCCGATGCATGGACGCTGGGCGGCGGAGCGTTGATCGTGGCCAGTGGACTATGGCTGGCGCGAAGCGAGGCGCCGAAGGCTGCACGGGAAAAGCAGCAGGCGGCCTGAACCGCGGCGAAGCACGCCTGCGAAGCCACAGGCGGCCGCAGCCTCTCCCCCGTTCAGGGCGCCAGCGTGAGCTTGAAGATCTGGTTGCCGTTCGATGCGCCCACGTAGACGGTCCCGTCGCCGGCCACCGCCACGCCGATCGGGAAGTTGAACGCCAGCGCCGTGCCGCTGCCGTCGCGCAGCGTGGTGATCTCGCCCCCTGGCGTGACCACGCGCGCCACGCCGTCCCAGGCCTGGGTCAGGAACACGTTGTCGCGCGCATCCACCGTCAGGCCGTAGGAATAGCCGAGCTTGGCCGGCG
>Ga0209676_1001674_pt1 | contig 19236 bp, 12 predicted proteins | sample AraplaCvi_mLB_r2_FD_184282 | JGI IMG/M metagenome (GOLD analysis project Ga0209676, IMG submission 184282) | Arabidopsis root microbial communities from North Carolina, USA - plate scrape MF_Cvi_mLB_r2 (SPAdes) (version 2) | ecosystem: Host-associated > Plants > Roots > Endosphere | place: USA...
CGATGATCGGCCGCAAGGACAAGATCGTGAAGCAGTTCACCGGCGGCATCGCGATGCTGTTCAAGGCGAACAAGATCACGCCGTTCTACGGCTTCGGCCAGCTGCAGCCGGGCAACGTCGTCACGGTGAAGCAGCACGACGGCAGCACGGTGGAGCTCAAGGGCACCAACGTGATCCTGGCCGCCGGCTCGGATTCGATCGAACTGCCGTTCGCCAAGTTCGACGGCGAGTACATCGTCGACAACGTCGGCGCGCTCGACTTCACCGCCGTGCCCAAGCGCATGGGCGTGATCGGCGCCGGCGTGATCGGCCTGGAACTGGGTAGCGTGTGGAAGCGCCTGGGAAGCGAAGTCACCATCCTCGAAGCGCTGCCGGACTTCCTCGCCGCCGCCGACGCCGAAGTCGCCAAGACCGCCGCGAAGGAATTCAAGAAGCAGGGCCTGGACATCAAGCTCGGCGCGAAGGTCAGCAACACGGAAATCAGCGGCAAGGGCAAGACGAAGGAAGTCGTCATCACCTACACCGACAGCGAAGGCGAGAAGACGCTCACCGTCGACAAGCTGCTGGTGTCGGTCGGCCGTCGCGCCGCCACGAAGGGCCTGCTGGCCGAAGGCACCGGCGTGAAGCTGGACGCGCGCGGCATGATCGAAGTCGACGAGCACTGCCACACCGGCGTGAACGGCGTCTGGGCCGTGGGCGACTGCGTGCGCGGACCGATGCTCGCGCACAAGGGCTTCGAGGAAGGCATCGCGGTCGCCGAACTCATCGCCGGCCTGCCGGGCCACGTCAACCTCGACACGATTCCGTGGGTCATCTACACCGAGCCGGAAATCGCCTGGGTCGGCAAGACCGAGCAGCAGCTCAAGGCCGAAGGCACGCCGTACAAGGTCGGCACCTTCCCGTTCGCGGCCATCGCGCGCGCCGTCGCCATGGGCGAGCCGGCGGGTTTCGTGAAGGTCATCGCGCATGAGGAAACCGACCTCATCCTCGGCATGCACCTGGTGGGCGTGGGCGTGTCCGAACTCGTCCACGAAGGCGTGCTGGCGATGGAGTTCAAGGGTTCGGCCGACGATCTGGCCCGCATCTGCCACGCCCACCCGACGCTGTCGGAAGCGATCCACGACGCCGCGATGAGCGTGGCCAAGCGCTCGATCCACAAGGTGAACTGATCGCTTCGGCCCAGCGCCGAAACCAGGCCGCCATCACCCCACCCGGTGTTGGCGGCCTTTTGCTTTAGGGGGTTACCGTGAACGGCACGCCGATCCGCAACGTCTCCGACACCGCCGCCTGGGTCGCGATCTATCGCGCGATGGAAAGCGAACGCCCGGACGCCCTATTCCACGACCCCTACGCGCGACGCCTGGGCGGCGCACGCGGCGAGGCCATCGTCCGCGCGATGCCGCGCGGTGCGGCGATGAGCTGGCCGATGGTCGTGCGTACCGCGGTGATGGACGAGATCATCCTGCGCTGCGTGCGCGAGGGTGCGACGACGGTCCTCAACCTCGCCGCGGGCCTGGATGCACGCGCTTACCGCCTGCCGCTGCCGCCCACCCTGCGCTGGATGCACGTCGACCTGCCCGAATCGGTCGAGGACTTCCGCGAGCAGATGGCCGGCGAAACGCCGCGCTGCGAAGTCGAATTCATCGGCGCGGACCTGCGCGATGCGCGGACACGTCGCGATGTCCTCGCGCGCGCCGCCTCCAATGGCCAGGTGCTGGCGATTACCGAAGGGCTGCTGGTTTACCTCGAAGCGGCCGACGTGTCGGAGCTGGCCGCCGACCTGCACGACATCGCGCACGCGCGGTGGTGGCTGACCGATCTCGCATCACCTCGACTGCTGAAGATGCTCGAACGCCGCTGGCAGTCGCACCTGAAAGCCGGCAATGCGCCGTTCCGCTTCGGTCCTGCCGAAGGCACGGCGTTCTTCGAACCGTATGGTTGGCGGGAAAGCGAGTTCCGTTCCACCTGGGACGAGTCGCTTCGCCTGCAACGCACGATGCCCAACATCTGGCTGTGGAAGCTGTTGAACCGCCTCCAGCCGGCGCGCAAACGCGACGAGATGCGCCGCATGTCCGGCATCGTGCTGATGCAATCCACCTGAACCCGAACCACGTTCCCAGCGAGTCCGATCATGCGTTCCCTTTGCGTTTACTGCGGTTCCAACTCCGGCTCCAAGCCCATCTACACCGAACGCGCCATCGCACTCGGCATGCGCCTGGCGAAGGACGGCATCACGTTGGTCTATGGCGGCGGCAACGTCGGCCTGATGGGCGTGGTCGCCGACTCCGTGCTCGCCGCGGGCGGCGAAGTGGTCGGCGTGATTCCCGAACAGCTGGTCAACTGGGAAGTCGCGCACAAGGGCCTGACGCGACTGGAAGTGGTCAGTTCCATGCACGAACGCAAGGCGCGCATGTTCGACATCTCCGATGGCTTCGTCGCCCTGCCCGGCGGCTTCGGCACACTGGACGAAATGTTCGAGATGCTGACCTGGCGCCAGCTCGGCATCGGCGACAAGCCGTGCGCGTTCTTCGATGTCGATGGCTTCTACACGCCGCTGATGGGCATGCTCGACCGCATGGTCGCCGAGCGCTTCCTGCATCCGGACCAGCGCGAGGACCTGTGGCACGGCGACGACATGGACGCGATGCTCGCGTGGATGAAGGCCTACAAGCCGGCGCAGGCGGACAAGTGGATGGATGAGAAGCGGCGTGGGGCGATGCGGTAACCTCATCCCCTGCCGCAACGCCCGGGGGAAGGCGATGTCCAGATCCACTGCAGGATGCGCGACGGCCTTGGCCCTCGCACTGTTGACGATGCTGCCCGTGCACCCTGCCCGCGCCGGATACGACTGCGAACAAGCGCAGCGATTGCCGGCCGAAGCCGACGAGGAATCGCGCCGCATCGCGTGCGAGATCCCGGAGAAGTACCGCTCCGACGTCGCCATGGCCGAGTTCATCGGCCGGCTGATCCGCCTTCATGACAGCGCTGCCTGGGTGACCACCGACGCCCTCCAGGCGGCCCACGCCTTCGGTGACCAGAGCCCCGGGCGGGGTTGGCTGACGCTGGCGCGCGACGACGGGAACATCGACGTCCGCTATTTCTCCGAGCAGGACGGACAGGTCGTCGCCTTTGCAAGCGCGAGCCTCGATGTCGAGGCGTTCAAGGCGCGCGATGCCCACAAGCTCGCTCCGCCCGAGCCGATGACCGAACGGGAACAGCGCCTGATGCGCGCGCGCAACCTCGCACTGGCGACGCCGGAACTTCGCGTGTGCACCGACCACGCGCCCAACACCGTGATCGTCGAGTCCGACGATGACGGCCGTCGGGAGATCCTGGTATTCGTGATGTCGGCCTGGGTCAACGTAGATGAAGCGCCGCTGGGCGGCTACCACATGTTCCGCGTCAGCCCGGACGGGAACACCGTGCTCAGCCTCTACTCGCAGACGAAGGCGTGCCCCATGGCCAGCGGGGCGGCATCGAAACAGGCACAGGCGCTGACCGTGACTCACCTTACTTCGGCTGCGCCGACCATGTTCCACGTCTTCATGAGTCTGCAGTACCGCAAGCCCCTGTACGTGTCGACGACGCAGAACGGCCTATTGTGGCGTGTCGAACGCGGGCAGGTCTTCCTGGTGCCGACCGGGAACGAGTCTCCCGCCGCTGAAACTTCCTTCTCCCCTGGTTCGTGATTCCCATGGTCGATCGCTTCACCACCTTCCGCATCCACAACGACGCCAGCGGCTACCGCAGCGGCCTGGAGCAGGTTTCGCTCGACGACCTCGCGTCCGGCGAAGTCGTCATCAGGACGGCCTACTCGTCGGTCAACTTCAAGGACGCGCTCGCCGGCACCGGACAGGGCAAGATCCTGCGGCGCTTCCCGCTGGTAGGCGGCATCGATGTCGCCGGCCACGTGGTCGCGTCCACCGATGCGAAGTTCAAGGAAGGCGACGCCGTACTCGTGACCGGCTGCGGAATGAGCGAAACGCGCGACGGCGGCTACGGCGAATACGCACGACTGGAATCCAAGTGGGTGATCCCGCTGCCCAGCGGCCTCAGCCTGCGCGAGAGCATGATCCTAGGCACGGCCGGCTTCACCGCCGCGCTCGCGCTGCTGCGCATGACCGAGAACCGCCAGTTGCCAGACCTCGGCCCGCTCGCGGTGACCGGCGCGACCGGCGGCGTGGGTTCGCTCGCCGTCGACATCTTCAGCCGCGCCGGCTTTGAAGTGCACGCCATCAGCGGCAAGCCCGAACACGCCGACTACCTCAGGGAAATCGGCGCCTCGCAGGTGCTCGGCCGCGACGCGCTGGCGACCACGCGGCCCATGGAATCGGCGCAGTTCGGCGGCGGCCTCGACAACGTCGGCGGCACGATGCTCGCCAGCCTGCTCGCGCAGACCGCACCCTACGGCAACGTCGCCAGCGCCGGACTCGCCGCCGCGGCCGACCTCGGCACCACGGTCATGCCCTTCATCATCCGCGGCGTGTCGCTGCTGGGCGTGGCCTCGGCCGGCACGGCGCGCGACATCCGCGAACGCGTCTGGCAGCACCTGGCCGACGACTGGAAGCCGCAGCACCTGGATCGCATCTGCATGCGCGAGGTCGGATTGCAGCAATTGCCGGAGGTCTTTTCGACGATGCTGGCCGGCGGATCGCTGGGACGTACGCTGGTCGTGATCTGACGCACGGAATGGGCCTGCGGAACGTTCGCCGCCCGCTGTTGCGGGAGCCCTGACGCTGGCTACAATCCCCACACGTTCAGGGGGAACACTATGGCGCGCATTCTCATCGTCGACGACTCGCCGTCCCAGCTCATGGGCATCCGGCGCATCGTCGAAAAGCTTGGCCACGAGGCGCTCACCGCCGAGGACGGCGCGGCCGGCGTCGAGGCCGCCAAGCGCGAACTGCCCGACATGATCCTCATGGATGTGGTGATGCCGAACCTCAACGGCTTCCAGGCGACGCGTTCGATCACGCGCGACCCGGCGACCTCGCACATCCCGATCGTCCTGGTCACCACCAAGGACCAGGACACCGATCGCGTCTGGGGCATGCGCCAGGGCGCGAAGGCCTACCTCACCAAGCCCTTCAGCGAGGGCGACCTGTCCGACGTGATCGGCCAGGTGATGAAGCGCTGAGCGGCAGGCTCCCTAGAACCAGAGCCGGTCGATCGCTTCGACGAGGATGGCGAAGGCGGTAATGCCGCACACGCCCCACAGGAAGCAGATCGCGTTGCGCATCCACCGCGCGCCGGGTTGGAGTTGGGAGCTCATGCAGACATGGCATCAGACGACCTCCCGCTGCTCCATCGGATTAATCCGAAAGCAGGCTGATCCGGACCCCGGACACGACAAAGGCGCCCACGGGCGCCTTTGTCGTTCCCGCGGCGGGGCGCGTCAGGCGCGGCGCCAGTCGTCCCCGAACGCATCGCGCAGCCGCTCGTAGGCTTCGCGCTCGGCGTCGGTGTGGGCGCGCGGCGCGAGCACCTCCAGTTCGACGATCTGGTCGCCCGGCGGCTGCTTGCCTGTCGGGTCGTTCGGAAGCCCCCGTCCGCGCAGGCGCAACTTGCGGCCGGCTTCCGAGTTCGACGGAATCTTCAGCTCCACCGCGCCGCCAAGCGTCGGCACGCTCACCGTCGCGCCCAGCGCGGCTTCCCACGGCGCGATGGGCAGCACGTGGATGACGTTGCGACCGTCCACTTCGAACTGCGGATTGGCGGCGTATTCGATCTCCAGGAGCAGGTCGCCGTGCGCGCCCTGCCCGGCCAGGCGGATCACCTGCCCCGGCCGGATGCCCTTGGGCACTCGCACGTCGAGGGTGCGGTTGTTGACCGAAATGCGCACGCTCCCGCCCTCGTAGACGGTCTCCAGCGACACGGCGAGCTTGGCGCGCGAATCGCCGCGGGGCTGCGGCCCGGTACCGCGTTGGCCGAAACCGCCCCGGCCGAACAGGCTTTCGAAGAAGTCGGAGAAGCCGCCGCCCGCACCGCCGCCGGCGAAGATCTCCTCGAAATCCGGCCCGCCGTAGCCGTTGCCGCCGAAGCCGCCCGGCGGCGGCTGCACTTCATCGCCCGGGCGATAGCCGCGTGCGCGCAACTGGTCGTACGCCGCGCGCTTCTGAGGGTCGCGCAGCGCTTCGTAGGCCTCATTGACGGCCTTGAACTTGTCCTCGGCGCCGGCTTCCTTGCTGACGTCGGGATGGTATTTGCGGGCGAGGCGGCGATACGCCGTCTTGATCTCGGCCTCGCCTGCGCTGGGTTCCACGCCCAGGGTTTCGTAGTAATCCTTGAACTGCATCGATCGTCCGTCCCGGAAAGGCTGCCCGCGGCATCGCCGCGAAGGCGGGAGGTTAGCGCAACCGTGGGCAAGCCGAGGTCGTTTCGACGCCCGGTGCCGCAAAGTCTTGATATTCCAGCCAGATGGGCGCGCGCCGCAGGACTTTCGACCGTGCCATTGACGCGGGTTTCCCGGGTGCCGGGTCTAGAATCCACGCGACTGCCGCACACCCACACAGGAACCACCATGACGATCCAGATCGGCGAACGCATCCCCGAAGTCCCGCTGCAGCGCATCCGCGAGGGCGTGGAGACGCTCGACACCAACGCGCTGTTCGACGGCCGCCGGATCGTGCTGTTCGCCGTGCCGGGCGCCTTCACGCCGACGTGTTCGGAAAAGCACCTGCCCGGCTTCGTGCAGCATTTCGATGAGTTCCGCAGCCGCGGCATCGAAGTGGCGTGCATGGCGGTGAACGACCCGTTCGTGATGCAGGCCTGGGGCGAAAGCCAGAACGTACCGGAGGGCCTGATGATGCTCGCCGACGGCAATGGCGACTTCGCCCGCGCGCTCGGCCTGGAACTCGATGCCAGCGCCTATGGCATGGGCCGCCGCGCCAAACGCTTCGCGCTGTACGCCGACGACGGCGTGGTGAAGCTGCTCAACGTCGAAGCGCCGGGCGAGTTCCGCGTGTCGTCTGCCGAGCACGTGCTGGAACAGCTCAAGCATCTTTGAAGCAGGCGCGAGTGGAGAGTGGGGGCGCCTTTGCGCCTCACTCGGCCCTTGTCTCCAGGCGGAACCCCAACCGCGACCACGCACCGCTGTCGGCCAGCGCCGTCAGCGTGTGATCGCCGGGTTGCTCGAAATCGTGGACCAGGGCGCCCTCGCCCACCGATTCGCCAATCAGGCGACCATCCAGCAACCAGCGCACGCGCGCATCGCCGCCCAGCGCGCGCAGCGACAGCCGCACGGCCTGCGTGCGCCCCGGGGCGGGGGCGAGCGTCGCTCTGTCGTTCAGGCCTTCGATGCGCAACTCCTGCATGGCATCGCGCCCGTCGGCGACGCAGTCCGGCGACAGCGACGGCAGTCGCGCGGCCGCACGCGCAGAACCGGACAACCACGGCGACGCGAGCGCGGGCCAGCGGGCGATCTGCCGCGTTTGTCGCACGTGCGTGCCGCTGCACTCGGCCGACAACCGCAAGCCGGTGCGCGCATCGACGTCAAAGCGCTCCACGCCGGCATTCCACAGGCGTGCGTCGCGTTCGGCGAAAGTCGGGGGCACCGAACCGTCGAGCGTCCACGCCTCGCGGCGCTGCCGGCACAGCTGCGGTGCGGCCGGGTCCGGCGGCACGCCGAGCGGCCAGCAGACTTCAAGCTTCGCTACCCCCGGCGGCGGCGGACGCGGCGCGGCGTCGGCGCGAGCGCGCGGCAGGCTGTCGATCACCTCGAACATCAGCGGCAACGCGGTGATCGCGCCGTACTGACCGGGCAGCGGCGTGCCATCCGGTCGACCGACCCACACGCCGACCGTGTAACGACGCGTGGTGCCCAGCGCCCATGCATCGCGGAAACCGAAGCTGGTACCCGTCTTCCAAGCCACGCGCGGACGGCCGCGCGGGTCGAACGTGTCGACCGCACTGCCGGGACGCGGATTGGCCTCCAGCATCTCGCGCACGATCCACGCCGCGCCGGGCGACAGCAGGCGTCGGTCGACCCGCGGCGCATCGCGCGTGTAGCGGACGCGACCGGCGACGCCGTCGCGGTTGAGCGCGGCGTATGCGCCGACCAGGTCTTCCAGGCGCGCGCCCGTGCCCCCCAGGATCATCGACAGGTTCGGCGTCGCGCCCGGCGGCCACTGCAGGCGGATGCCCGCATGCGCCAGGCGCGCGGAAAAGCGCGACGGTCCGACTCGATCGAGCAGATCCACCGCCGGCACGTTGAGTGACAGCCGCAAGGCCTGCGCCGCGCCCACCGGCCCGTTGAAGGCGGCGTCGAAGTTGCCGGGGCGGTAATCGCCGAACGATTGCGGCGCATCGACCAGCAGGCTTTCGGAATGGATCAGACCGTCGTCCAGCGCCAGGCCGTACAGGAACGGCTTCAGCGTCGAACCCGGCGAACGCCAGGCTTTCACCATGTCGACGTGCCCCACCCTTGCGGCATCGGCGAACGCGAGCGAGCCGACGTAGGCGCGCGCCTCAAGCGTGGCGTTGTCGACGACCAGCAACGCGGCGGACGTCCGCTCGGGCAGTTGCGAGAAATATGCGGCGACGCGGTCTTCGAGCGTGCGCTGCAGGTCGAGGTCGAGCGTGGAAACGACGCGGATCGCATCGGGGCGCTCGAAACGCAGCCGCTGCGCCAGCAATGGCGCGTAGCGTGGTGGCTGCAACGAGCGCGCGACGACCGGTTCGACGCGCGCATCCTTCACCTGCGCGGGTGTCCATACGTGCAGTTGCTGCATGCGCGTGAGCACCTTGTCGCGGGCGACACGGGCGCGTTCTGGCTCCCGATCCGGGCGCAGCCGGCTGGGCGATTGCGGCAGCACGGCGAGCAGCGCGGCCTCAGCATGCGACAGGCGCGAGGAAGGTTTGCCGAGGTACGCCCAGCTCGCCGCTTCGACACCTTCGACGGTGCCGCCGAACGGCGCATGGTTGAGATAGAGCGACAGGATCTCGCGCTTGGACAGATGCACTTCCAGTTGCAGGGCGCGGAGCATCTGCCGAAGTTTTCGCGTCGCAGTGCGCGAGCCTGCGCTCGCTGCGCCGTGCTTCGTGTCGAGGATGCGCGCGACTTGCATCGTCAGGGTCGAGCCACCCGATACCACGCGCCCGCTGCGCGCCCACTGCCCGGCCGCACGCAGCATCGCAACCGGATTGATGCCCGGATGTCGCCAGAACCACCGATCTTCATACGTCAGCAAGGCCTGCACGTACAGCGGCGACACCTGCGTGGATTCGACCGGATAGCGCCAGATGCCGCCGGTATCGGCGAAGGCGCGCAGCGGAGTGCCGTCGGCGGCGGTGACGACGGCGCCGCGGTCGCGCTCGTCGGGCAACGGGAGCGGGAATGCGAGATCGGCGAGCATCGCGGCGATGAGCAGCAGCTGCGCGGCGAGCAGCGCTTTCAGCGCGAAGTGGCGTTTGCGCGGGCGCTGGCCGGGAATACGCACCTCAGTCATCGCCGTGCCTCCTGCCGCCGTCCGGCGAAGGGGGCGCGCAGGTTCCGCCCGCGCTTGCGCCCATCGATGAAGAACCTCAGCAACACCACCTCGAACCTCACTTGCCTCCCGGCTGCGTCACCGTCAGCACCGCCGGCGCGACCTTGCCGACGCCGCGCAGATCCGGGCGGTACATGTCCTCCACCAGCGACGGCGGCACCGTGTACGTGCCCGGCGTGACCGCGCGAACCAGATAGAACACGCGCGCCGTATCGCCCACGTCGAGCTTGAGCGCGGCCACGTAGCGATCGTCGCGGAACTCCTCGTGCCGGACTTCGGCCGCGTCGTCGCGATCGCTCAGCTCGATGCCGTCGATCACGATGCCTGCCCACTGCTTGCCGTCGCCCAGGTTGAAGTTCTCGATCTCCAGGCCCGCCGGCAGCAGGTCGGTCAGCAGTGCATCGGGCATCGGCCTGCTCGCACGCACGTTCACCTGCACGATCAGTGCGTCGCCTTCGGCCAGCGTTCCACCCGTCCAGGGCTTGCCGTCGGTGGCGAAGTACTTGCGCTCGATGTCGATGACCGACTTGTCCGGCGCGGGGGCATTGCGCGGCACGCCGGCGACTTCGAAGCTTGCGTACAGCGGCGGCTCGCCTTTCGGCGTGAAGCGCACGCCGCGCGCGACCGCAGCGGCATCGAAGAGGCGTCCGATCAACCGCGCCGGACCGGACTGGCTGGTCGCCTCGCCGACCTTCCACTCGCCCGCCACCTGCTTGCCCTGGTCGGCCATCAGCGCCTTGCCCAGGCGCGCGATGGCGACCTGTTCCTGCGTGCTCAGCCACAGCCAGCCGCGGTTACGGCGCGCGTCGAGTTCCTTGCCCAGCGCGACGGAGCGCGCGTCGAACTCCGGCTTGTCGAGCTTGTGCTCGTGCACCAGCGCGATCATCAGCGCATCGTCGCGCAGGCGGCTGCCGTAGTCGCCCAGGTACTCCGGGCGATCGGCCGCATCGCGCGCGAAGCCTTCGGCGATCGCCTTCGCGCCGCGCGCCTTGTCGCCCTGCAGCGACAGCGCGATGCCCAGGTGCACCAGTGGCAGGCCGGTGAGGCTGTTCCTGCGCTCGTTGTCGTACAGCGCACGCAGCGTGCCCAGCGGCGCGCGGTTCACGCGTGCGAGCGCGTAACCGGCGTAGGCCTGGTAGGCGAACTTGAGGTGCTCGCGACGGTCGTAGCCGAAGAACGGCGCGCCGCCGGAAAGCAGGTCCTCGTTGAGCACCTTCAGCGCTTTCTGCAGCATCGCGTCGGGCACGGCGAAGCCGGCCTCGCGCGCGTCGAGCAGGAACTCCACGACGTACGGCGTGATCAGCGGATTGACGTAGTCGCCATCGCCCCACATCGAGAAGTGGCCCGAGCCGATCTGCATCGCGGCCAGGCGCCCGAACGCGCCTTCCATCCGCGCGCGACGCTTGGCCGCATCCAGGCCCACCGTGCCGAGCATTTTCGCGGTCGCGTCATCGAGTTCCAGCGCGGCGAAGCCCTTGCTGGTGGTCTGCTCGGCGCAACCGTAGGGATATTCCAGCGCGCCCTGCAACGCGGTGGCGAACGGGATCGGCGGGAGTGCACTGACCGACAGCCGCGCGTTCACCGATTCGGGCATGAGGCCATCGGCGAGCGCCTGGTCCAGCGCGATCTCGCCCAGCGAATCGAGCACCTTCGTGCGCGCACGCACCACCGACGGCCACGCCGGACGCACTGGCAGGTCGTAGCGACGATCGACCTTGATACCGTTTCCATCCACGCGCACGCGCACCTGCGCGACGGTCATGCCCGGGCGCGCCTGCAGCGGGAAGGTGTAGGTAGTCTTCGCCTCGGATGCGAGCTGCACCGTGCGCGTGCCGTCGGCAATCGCGATCGGCCCCTCTCCCGTCACCTGCACCTTGAACGTGCCGGCGCGGCCGGTGAAGTTCTGCACGTCGAGCGTGACGTTGCTCTTGTCGCCCGGCGCGAGCACGCGCGGCAGGCTGGCTTCGGCCAGCACCGGCGCACGCACGATGGTTTCCGCCGCGCGGCTGCCGTACTTGTTCGCCGAATAGACCAGCGCGGAAACGCGCAGCGTGCCGTTGAAGTCCGGCACTGCCAGCCGTACGCGCGCATTGCCCTTCGCGTCCAGTTTCACCGGGCCGGCGAACAGGTCGACCGTCTGCACCTTCGCCGTCGGCCTGCGCGCCTGCGGCAACGCGGCCAGCGCCATGTCGCCGCCGAAGCGGATCTTCGCCATGGCGCCTTCGAAGCTCTCGATCACGCGGCCGTACACGTCGTACGCGTCCACGCCCAGGCGGCGCTGTGCGAAGAAGTGCGCGGCGGCATCGGGCACCGGGAAGCGCGTGATGTTGAGGATGCCCACGTCCACCGCGGAAACGGTGACGAACGCATCCTGGCCCGCAAGCTGCGGCACGCTCACCGTGACCGGCAGGTCGCGTTCGGGTTGCATTTGCCTGGGCACGGTCACGCCGACGGCGACCTTGCGATCGCGGCGGTCCATGGGCACGAACGCGACGCCCACCGCGCGGGCCGGCGTGACCTTGCTGGGTGCGCTGCCGCCGCGGAACACCAGCGCGGTGACGTAGACGTCGTGACGCTCCCAGTCCTTCGTCACCGGGATCTCGAACGTGCTGCCGGCCTTGGCATCGATGTCCTGCACGTAGAGCATGCGGTCGGTCTCGACCATCAGCAGCCCCTTGCCGGCGTGCGGCGGCGTCAGGGTCACCTTCAGCATGTCGCCGGCGCGGTAGGAGGTCTTGTCGAGCGCGAGCTTCACCTTGTCCGGACGCGCATCGAGGCCGCGGTTCTCGTCGTTCCAGCTCCAGCCGGCGGTGAACGGATAACGCGTGGTGAGCTTCGTCGCCGGGTCGAACACGTCGAGGCGGTAGTCGCCCCATTCGACCGGGAAGTCGACACGCGTCGTCGCGCTGCCGACGTCGACGTTGCGCGTTTCGATGTCCTCGTAGCGACGGGTGAAGTCGTAGTCCCAGCCGTCGTCGCCGTGGTTCCAGTGGTAGTCGCGATGCTCGCGCACCAGCGTCACGCGCAGCGCCTTCGCCGCGCGCGGTTGCGCGTCGCTGCCGTAGCGTCCGATCTCGAAGCCGACCGTCGCGTTCGCATCCGCGCCTTCCTTGTCGTCGAACAGCGGGCGCACGCCGACGATCGCGTCGGCCGGCCACAGCACGCGCTTGAGACTGCGGTTGACGCTGCGGCCGCCGGTTTCGTACACGCTGCCGGTGACGATCGCGGCGATCGTGCTGGTCGGTTTGGCTTCTTCGGGCAGCGCGATGTCCTGCGTGAGCTTGCCCTGCGCGTCGAGCGTCGTGTCGACGACATCCGCCGCTTCCTTCGGCAACGACAGCGTCGGATCGCCGAAGAACCAGCCGGGCAACTGTTCGAGCGGATGCTGTTCGACGGCGACGGCGAGTTTCGCGGTGAAGCGGTTGCCCGAGGCCGGCGCGCCGTAGAGGTATGCGCCGTCGACACTCAGCTTCAACGCCTCGCCCGGCTTGAGCACCGGCGGTGCATCGAGGTCGAGCTTCAGGCGTTCGGGCAGGAACTCCTCCACGCGCAGCGTCATGCCCTGCACGGCGTCCTTGCTGCCCGGATCGGTGCGGAACTCCACGCGCCAGCGACCGGTCGCCGCATCCACCGGAATGACCTGCGCATGCCGTACGTAACCTTGTGCATCGGGTTGCAGGCGCGTTTCCAGGAACGTCTTGCCGTCGGGCTGCACGTAGCGCAGGAACACCGGCTGCGGCGGCTTGCCCGCCTTCGCGGCGACGGGCTGGCCGTCCTGGTCGCGCAGCAGCGCCGACAAACGCACCGTTTCGCCCGGACGATACAGATCGCGACCGGACCAGGCGAACACGTCGAACCATGCCTGCTCGCGACCACTGACGGCGAATTCCGACAGGTCCAGCGCGGGCTGGTTGAACGGCAGCATCGACACGTCGTGGCCCTTGCTCGCCACCAGCACGTACGCCGCATCCAGCTTGTACTTCAGCAACGCATTGCCGTTGCCGTCGGTTTGCGCCTTCAGCACCGGCTCGCCGCGCGAATCGAGAATGCGCAGTTCCACGCCCGGCACGGCCGCACCGCTCTCCAGCGACGCGGTGTGCACGAACATCGAATCCTTGTACGCGCGCACGTGCAGGCCGAGGTCGCTGACGGTGAAGAACGCGGTTTCGAACTGGTCCTGGAACTGCCCGGCGCGCTTCATCACCGCGAAGTACAGGCCGGGCTCGCGAAGTTCCTTGATGTCCTGCACCGGCAGGTAGGTGAGAACGCGCTCGTTGCGCTTGCCGCCGAGCACGAAGCGGTTCACGTAGACCGGTTCGGCGAGGCGATCCAGCGGCGTTTTCTCGCTGTAATCGCTGCCCAGCTCCCAGCTGCCACGGCGTCCGCCACGCTGGTACTCGGCGAAGAACTTCGGCAGTTCCTTCTCGCGCACGCGCAGGAACTCGACGTCCACTTCGGGCACGTTGACCGACACGACCGGCAGGCCGCGGCTCTCACGCGCCGGCAACACGCTGCCCTGCGAGGCGAAACCGACGACCGGATCGAGCGGGCCGGTGTAGACCTCCTTGCGCAACGCCTGCGCGAGGCGTTCGCCGGATGCAGCGGTGAGTCCTGCCTTGATCGCGACGACGTACTCCCGGCTTGCTTCCACGTGCGGGAAACGCAGCACTTTCGCGTCGTCCGACAACACCCAGCCGCCTTTCACGACGGCGCCGTTCTTGTCGGTCACCGCGATCAGTTCGTCGAACGTCTGCGTGCCCACCAGCGGCTTGCTGAATTCCAGCGCGATGGCGAGTTGCTCGTCGCCCTTCTGGTCCGGATATGCCGCCACCAGCGCGAAACCCTGCACGGCCTGCGCTTTGGACTGGATCGCCTCGCCACTGGGCGCGGGAAGCTGACCGTTCGCATCGCGCCTGCAGCCCGGCAGCAGCGCGGCGGCGATGGCGACCAACGCCAGCCATCGCATCACGCGGCCAAGGTTCAGTCGGGCGTGAACGAATCCTTCCGCTGCGCGCTTCATGCGATCCCCCCAGATTTGCCGCGAGTATAGGTGCAGCCGCGCGAAAGTCGCGCAGCGCTAGCGCTCACACTGGAGCGATTGGCTGAACGAGTCCGGCGGGGTGTCGGGGTTGTCACACGGCGTGTGCCATCATCGCCCGCATCGCCCTACCCGTATTTCCGCATGCCGCGCGACCTTCCGCGTCCCGCCGCCACCGAAGTCGACCTGCCGTCCAGACCGGCCGCCGCTTCGGGCGGTCCCGTCCTCGTCATCCGCCACGGGGCGTTCGGCGATTTGCTCCAGGCCGACGGTGCATTGCGCGACCTGCGCGAACACCACCGCGACCGCCACATCGTCCTGCTCGCCTCCTCGCCCTATACGCGCCTGATGGCGCGTTGCCCGCACGTGGATGAAGTAATCGGCGATCCGCGTGCGCCGCTGCTGCAACTGGGGCGCAACCTCGCCCTGTTGCGGCGGCTTCGCGAACGTGGTTTCCAACGCGTCTACGACCTGCAGGGCAGCGACCGCACCGCACTGTACAGGCGCCTGATGCCCGAGCCGTCGCAGTGGCTGCGCAAGCAGAACCCGGCCGACAGCGGCACGCCGGGCCGCTTGGCGTATGCGTGGATGCTCGCGCAGGCCGGCATCCGGGTCCGCCACGCGGACGCGCCCGACCCGGCGTGGATGGCCGACGACGCCACCGCCCTGCTGGCCGCCGCCGGCGTGCCGTCGAAGTACATCGTCCTGATTCCCGGCAGCGCCACCCGGCACGAACACAAGCGATGGCCGGGGCATGCCGAACTCGCGCGGCGCCTGGGCGAACTGGGATACGCGGTCGTCGTCGTGCCGGGGCCGGACGAGCTCGAACTCGCCCACGGCATGCCGTGCCACGTCTTGACCGGTCCGGCGGGTTTCCTCGACTGGTTCGCCCTGGCCGGCGTGCTGCAACGGGCGGCGTTCGTCGTGGGCAACGACACCGGTCCGACCCATCTGGCGGCGGCGCTCGGTGTGCCGGGGCTGGCGTTGTTCGGATCGCACACCTCGGTCGAACGCACCGGCATTCGCATGGGCGCCTTCGCTGCGATGCAGGTGCCGGACCTGGCGGCCCTGCCCGTGGAAACCGTGCTGGCGGAAGTCTCCCGGCGCCTTTCGAACCGTTGACGCTTTACCGCGTCGCCGGTGGCGGTCACGATGCGACTTCCCCGTGCGTCCCAACCGCCATGAAGCTGAGCGAGCTGTACCTGTATCCGGTCAAGTCCTGCGCGCCGCTGGCGCTGGACGACGCGCTCGTCGAGGTCCGCGGCCTGGCGGGCGACCGGCGCTGGATGATCGTCGACGCCGACGGCCGCTTCATCACCGGACGCCAGTTTCCCGAACTTACGCTCCTGCACGCGCGTCCGGTCGAAGGTGGCCTCACGCTGGATGCGCCCGGCATGCCTTCGCTGCAGGTAGCGGTCCCGGGGACGCCGGAACACAGCGTCGTCGAAATCTGGAAGAAGCCGGTCGCGGCGACGTTCGCATCAAGCGAAGCCGGCGAGTGGCTGAGTCGCTACCTGGGCACCGTCGCACGACTGGTCTACATGGACGATACGGTGCAACGCCAGGTCGATCCGGCCTACGCGCGCGAAGGCGATATCGTGGGCTTCGCGGACAGTTTCCCGATCATGCTGCTCGGCCGCGGTTCGCTGGACCTGCTCAACTCGCAGCTCGATGTTCCCGTTTCGATGACGCGGTTCCGTCCGAACTTCGTGGTCGACACACCCGATGCGCACGCCGAGGACGCGTGGAAGCGCATCGTCATCGGCGAGGTGGAATTCGACGTCGCCCGGGACTGCACGCGCTGCAATTTCGTCAACGTCGATCCGGCGACCGGACGAAAGTCGCACGACGGGCAGCCACTGAAGACGCTGACGGGGTATCGCCGTTTCGACAGCGGCGTGACGTTCGGGCGCCATCTGATTCCGCGTTCGTCCGGTGTGGTGCGACGCGGGGATTCGGTTCGGGTGTTGGACTGAGCGTCGGGACGGCGACGGCCGCGAGCCTCAGGGTCTGCGGCGACGACCCTCGTTCCGCCGTCATTGCCCGCTTGTTGCTGTCTTTCCCGCGAAGGCGGGAATCCATGCTTCCGACGCGTCGCGCTCGACCCAGAACATGACGCGCGCATGGTTGGATCCCCGCCTGCGCGGGGATGACGGCAAAAAAAACGCCGCCCGAAGGCGGCGTTTCTCATTCTGACGCGGCGCAGCCGATCAGCTCGTCACCGGCGAATCGCCTTCGCCCGAAGCTTCGCCCACGGCATCCTCGACCGCTGCGCTGCCAATGGCCGTATCGCCGCCGTTCTCATCGTCCTCGTCGAGCGATGCATCGACGCGTTCGATCGTCTGCAGGCTTTCTTCCGGCGCCATGCGCATCAGCGTGACGCCCTGCGTGTTGCGGCCGACCTGCGAGATTTCCGCCGCACGCGTACGCACCAGCGTGCCGCCGTCGGAAATCAGCAGCACGTCGTGGTGGTCCGACAACTGCACCGCGCCGATCAGCTTGCCGTTGCGCTCGGTGGTCTTGAGCGCGATCACGCCCTGGCCGCCGCGGCCCTTGCGCGGATATTCCTCGAGCGCCGTGCGCTTGCCGTAGCCGCGTTCGCTGGCGGTGAGGATGTCGCCATCGCCTTCGACGACGATCAGGCTGACGACGTAGGCGCCGCTGGTGTTCTTGCCACCCTCTTCGCCTTCCTCGCCCTCCTCGCCTTCGGCCAGGCGGATGCCGCGCACGCCGGTGGCGGTGCGACCCATCGAACGCACTGCATCTTCAGAGAAACGCACGGCCTTGCCGTTGCTGGCGAACAGCATGACGTCGCGCTCGCCATCGGTCATGGCGACGTCGACCAGCGCGTCGCCATCGTCGAGGTTGATGGCGATCTTGCCGCGCGCCAGGCGGAACGCGAACTCGGTGAGCGGCGTCTTCTTGACCGTGCCGTTACGCGTGGCGAAGAAGGCGTAACGACCTTCCTCGTACTCGCGCACGGGCAGCACGGCCTGTACCTGCTCGCCGTTTTCAAGCGGGATCCAGTTGATGATCGGCCGGCCGCGCGCGTTCGGGCCGGCGTCGGGCAATTGGTGCACGGGCAGCCAGAACACGCGGCCGGCGCTGGTGAAGGTGAGCAGCGTGTCGTGCGTGTTCACCAGCCACAGGTGGTCGATGAAATCCTCGTCCTTCGTCGCCGCCGCGTTGCGGCCCTTGCCGCCGCGCTTCTGTGCGCGATAGGTGCTCACCGGCTGGCGCTTGGCGTAGCCCGAATGCGAAAGCGTCACCACCACGTCTTCCGGCGCGATGAGGTCCAGGATGTCGAGGTCTTCCTCGCTGGCGCGGATCTCGCTGCGACGCGCGTCGCCGAATTCTTCCTTGACGTTGCGCAGCTCGGTGCGGATCACCTCCAGCAGCACGGACGGATCCTCGAGGATCTCGATCAGGCCGCGGATGGTTTCCAGCAGCAGCTTGTATTCCTCGGTGAGCTTGTCCTGCTCCAGGCCGGTCAGGCGGTGCAGTCGCATCTCCAGGATCTGCTGCGCCTGCGCTTCGGTCAGCTGGTAGCGGCCGTCGATCAGGCCGACGCCTGCGGGCAGGTCTTCCGGACGCGACGCATCGCTGCCGGCCGCGGCCAGCAGCGCGCCGACCAGGCCGGCTTCCCACGTGCGGGCGAGCATGCGTTCGCGCGCTTCGTTGGGGTTCGCCGAGGTCTTGATCAGCTCGATCATCTCGTCGATGTTCGCCAGCGCGACCGTCAGGCCTTCCAGGATGTGCGCGCGCTGGCGTGCCTTGCGCAGTTCGAAGATGGTGCGACGCGTGACGACTTCGCGGCGATGCTTGACGAAGACTTCCAGCATCTCCTTCAGGTTCAGCAGCTTCGGCCGGCCATCGACGATGGCGACCATGTTGATGCCGAACACCGACTCCATCTGCGTCTGCTGGTAGAGGTTGTTCAGCACGACCTCCGCCGATTCGCCGCGCTTGACTTCGATGTAGATGCGCATGCCGTCCTTGTCGGACTCATCGCGCAGCTCGCTGATGCCTTCGAGCTTCTTTTCCTTCACCAGCTCGGCGATCTTCTCGATCAGCCGCGCCTTGTTGACCTGGTACGGGATCTCGGTGACGACGATCGCCTCGCGGCCGTTGTCGGCCACTTCCACCTCGGCGCGCGCACGCATGCGCACGCGGCCACGGCCGGTGCGGTAGCCGGCGGTGATGCCCGCGGTGCCGTTGATGATGCCGGCGGTCGGGAAATCCGGACCCGGGATGTACTGCAGCAGGCCGTCGATATCGATCGTCGGCTCATCGATCAGCGCGATCGTCGCGTCGATGACTTCGGAAAGATTGTGCGGCGGAATGTTGGTCGCCATGCCGACCGCGATGCCGGCCGAGCCGTTGACCAGGAGGTTCGGCACACGCGTCGGCATGACGGTGGGCTCGAGTTCCTTTTCGTCGTAGTTGGGCTGGAAATCGACGGTTTCCTTGTCGATGTCGGCCATCAGCTCGTGCGCGATACGCGACATGCGCGCTTCGGTGTATCGCATGGCCGCGGCGTTGTCGCCGTCGATCGAGCCGAAGTTGCCCTGGCCGTCGACGAGCATGTAACGCAACGAGAACGGCTGCGCCATGCGCACCAGCGTGTCGTACACGGCCGTGTCGCCGTGCGGGTGGTACTTACCGATGACGTCACCGACGATACGCGCCGACTTGTAGTACGGCTTGTTGCTG
>Ga0209676_1001675_pt1 | contig 19230 bp, 17 predicted proteins | sample AraplaCvi_mLB_r2_FD_184282 | JGI IMG/M metagenome (GOLD analysis project Ga0209676, IMG submission 184282) | Arabidopsis root microbial communities from North Carolina, USA - plate scrape MF_Cvi_mLB_r2 (SPAdes) (version 2) | ecosystem: Host-associated > Plants > Roots > Endosphere | place: USA...
CCCAATGAAACCGCGGCGCGAAGGGGGTCGACGCTGCCCCGGGGACAGGGACGCAGCATGGTCGTAGCCGCTGGCAATTCGGGCCGAATCCTGGTCGTCGACGACCAGAACGTGAACCTGCGCGTGGTCGGCACGCTGCTGGCCCGCCAGGGCTATGAGGTCGTGTCCGCCAGTTCCGGCGAGGAAGCGCTGCAGCGCTACATCGAGAACCCGCCGGACCTGATCCTGCTCGACATGATGATGCCCGGCATGGACGGCTTCGACGTCATCGCCGCCCTGCACGAGCTCGGTCCGCTGCAGGTGCCGGTCGTCTTCGTCACCGCCGCCCACGACCGCGACCTGCTGCTGCGCGCCTTCGACGCCGGCGTGGTCGATTACGTCACCAAGCCCTTCCTTCCCGAGGAACTGCTGGCGCGCGTCAACGCGCACGTCGGCCTGAAGCTGACGCGCGATCGCCTGGAACGCGTCGCGCGCGAGCGCGAGGAACTGGTCAACCTGGTCGCGCACGACCTGAAGAACCCGCTGAGCAGCGTGGTCTTCGCCGCCGAACTGCTGCGCAGCGGGCTGTGCAAGGCCGAACGCATTCCGCGCTATCTCGAGATGATCCACGAGAGCGCCGACGACGCGCTGGGCTACATCCACCATTACCTGGAAAGCCAGTCGGACAAGCGTGCCGACGAATCCGCGGCCGATGCCGGTCGCGCCGACCTGGTGGAAATCCTCAGCTGGCTGCACAAGCGCTACGAGATGCAGCTGGAAGCGCGCGGAATCCGCGCCGAACTGCGCCTGCCGGAGACCGCGGCGCAGGTGCACATCCATCCGCGCGTGCTGCGGCAGGTGGCCGAAAACCTCGTCACCAATGCGATGAAGTACGCGCCGGATGCCGAATTGCTGCTCACCGCGCGGGCGGGTGCGCCCGGTTACTGGCAGCTGGTCGTGGCCGATCGCGGCCCCGGCATCCCGCCGGAGCGCGAGAAGGAACTGTTCAAGCCGTTCGTGCGCCTGCACGACGATCCGCGTTACGACGGTCTTTCCAGCGGGCTGGGCCTGTCGCTGGCCAAGCGCATCGTGGCGCGCGCCGGCGGACAGCTGTGGTATGAGGCGCGCCGCAATGGTGGCGCACGCTTCATCATCGAACTGCCCGAAGTACCGGCCCCTGTAACGGCGTGAGGCGTGGGGCAGGTGGCGCGGGCCACCTGCCGCCGTTTCAGTGCTCTACGCGCGGCTGCTGCCGCGAGGACGCCGTGCGACGGGGTGTCGCCGCGCGACGGCCGCTGCCGCGGCGGGCTTCGACGCGACGCGCGGACCCTTCGATCGCGTGTTCGTCCTGTTCTTCCTCCACCCGTTGCGCGCGACGCTTGGCCGCGTACCACAACAGGCCCGCGCCGGCGACGGCGGCGGCGATCAGCACCGGGTTGCGACGCACGAAACCGCCCGCGACGCGCGCGCCGCTCTTGAGCGCGCCCAGCTTCACGCCGGTTTCGAGCCACTGGCCGGCGCTGTGGGTCATCGACGGCACCGAATGGCGCAGGTTTTCGCCGACGTTGCGGAGGTTGTCGCCGACCAGGGAGGCCAGGTCGAGCGCGCGTTCGGGGATCGAAGTCAGCTTCGTCATGTTGGACAGCCTGTTGCCGGAACGGGGTCCAGTGTCGGCAAGCCGTCGTTGAAGCAGCGTGAGCGCGCCGCGAGGTTGCCGGCCCCCGGCTGAATGCCGATGATGACCGCCACCACCGCCCGACAGCACCGCCATGATCCGGATCCTGCCCAACGTGCTCTCCGCCGCTGAACTGCATGCGGTGCGCGAGTTGCTGCCGCAGGTGCGCTTTGCCGACGGGCGGATGACCAATCCGGACTCGACGATCAAGCAGAACCTGCAGGCGCCGCAGGAGGATCCGGCGAACCAGCGCATCGCGCTGATCGCGCGCGATGCGCTGATGCGTGTGGGCGAACTGCGCGTGTTCGCGCAGCCGCGCACGATGGCGCGCACGACCGTCGTGCGCTACGAGCCGGGGATGAACTACGGTTGGCATGTCGACGAGGCGCTGTTCCCCTCGACGCCGCCGATCCGCAGCGATCTGTCGTGCACGGTGTTCCTCAACGATCCCTCCGAGTACGACGGCGGCGAGCTGACCATCCAGCTCGGCGCGCAGGAACTGTCGTACAAGCTCGAGCCCGGCAGCGCGATCCTGTATCCGTCCACGACGATCCACCGCGTCACGCCGGTCACGCGTGGCGTGCGCATCGCGGCGATCACCTGGCTGCAGAGCTGGGTGGCCGACAGCAACCGCCGCGAACTGCTGGTGCAGTTGGAGGAAGCCCGCACGCTGGCCGCGAGCGGCGGCGATCGCCAGCGACTGCAGGTGCTGCTGGAGTCGCTTCGGACGAATCTGTTCCGGATGTGGGCCGATACCTGACGGCGGCTGTCGCAGAAAAGACCAGTCGCGCCGGGGCACTTCTCCGCCCTAGGACCGCCTTGTTCCCGTTCGTTGCCCGTTACCCAAACCCTCCCAGCTCTGCACTCCCTTCGGTCGCCGGTGGGAGAGGGGCTCAGCGCGCCTCGATGCATTCGGCTGCTTCGACACCCGACGCGAACCGCAGCTCGAAGTGCTCCGGCGCCAGCGAACGCAGGAAGTCCGCCGCATCGAACGCCTCGCCCGCTGCCCACGCGCCCACCCTTGCTCCTTCGCCGGACAGCACACGCTCCAGCGCTTCCACGATAAGCGGCGCTGTGACCGCATAGATATCGAAGCCCTGGGCGGTCGCGCGACGAGCGCGTCCGTCGCGCTCCACGCGCACGTCCAGCACGAAGCGCTGCGCCGACCGCCCGCGCGCGTCCGCTGCGACCGGCGCGGGCGTGGACGGATCACGCAGGTCGCGCAGCGGCGCCAGGTTCATGTACGAGCGCACCTTCGAAGCATCCAGGTGGCGCGCGATGGCCACGACTTCCGACAGCGTCAGCATCACCGCTTCCTGCGTCCCCAGTGGCGCGGGGAAGTCCCATTCACGCGTGGGCGCGGGCTCGGGCAGCGGGCGTAGCTCGCCCTCGTCCACCATCCATCGCACGGCGCGATTGCGTTCGCCGGTGATGCGCGTGCCGCGAGTGGGATGCCAGCCGTCCAGGCCGATGGCGATGTCGATGGCGTCCGCCTCGTCCCAATCGTCCATCGCCACGGTGGCGAGCAGATCCGCGAACGCGCCGTAGAACGCCACCGAGGGCATCGCGACGACGCCGGCTTCGCGCGCCCGCGCATCCTGTTCGAAGACGTACGCCGCAGCGCCCTGCTCCGCGCTCGTGTCGAAGTAGTGCACGCCGTTGCGCAGGGCGGCCTCGAGCAGTGGGCCGGCGGTATCCAAGAACGGGCCGGCGGCGTTGATCACCGCGCAGGCACCCTGCAGCGCGGTGTCCAGTGCGCGCCCATCGTCGATGGTGGCCACGTGGCACACCAGGCCGGGATGCTCGCGCGCCATCTGCGCCAGGCTCACCACGTCGCGGCCGCACAGCACGGGCGTGCGGCCGCGGCGAAGCAGTTCGCCGACGATGAAACGTCCCGTGTGACCGGTGGCGCCGTACACGACGACGGGCGCCTTCGAAGCGAAGGTGCGAAGCTCCATCATGCGTTCCTATGCCGTTGCGGGTGCGTGCGACGCTGCTTCGAGCGTTGCGTCCAGGTGCGATCGCAGCTCGCGGTTGAAAGCGGCCGGACGCTCCTCCGGGAAGAAGATGCGTGCACCTTCGAACTCCACGCGCCGCGTCGTGCCCGGGATCGTCCTGCCCAGCCAGTTCGACCATTCCAGCGGGAAGTAGACGTCGTCCGTGCCCCAGACGATCAGCGTCGGCGCCTGCAGCCGGCGCAACCCGTCCTCGATCTCCAGCGTGTGCCGGCAGTCGAACGCGTTGACGAAGCGCTCCAGCTGCGCGAGTCGCCGCGTGGACGTGGCGAAGGGCTGCAGGTACGCGTCGATGGTCGCGTCGCTTACGTCCTGCGGGCGCTCATAGGCCGGTGCCAGCGCGTCGCGGTACACCGACTTGTCGCCCACCATGGCCTGGATCGTTCCCGGCAGGCCACCGGCCGCCACCATGGCCACGAACGGCGCGAACGCTTCCGGCGGCCAGTTGTCGTGCGCGTCGCAATTGGTCAGCGTGAGGCTGCGCAGCCGCTGCGGGTACAGCGCCGCGAAGATCTGGCAGATGCCGCCGCCACTGTCGTTGCCGACCAGGTCGACGCGCTCGATGCCCAGTGCATCGAGGAACTGCGCCAGCATGTGCGCGTTGGCGGTGACCGACACGTCCTGCCCGTCGGCTGCAGCGGTGTGGCCGTGCGCGAGCAGGTCCACCGCGATGCAGCGGCGCACATCGGACAGGGCCGCCAACTGGTGGCGCCAGAGGTAGCCGTTGAGCAGCACGCCGTGCACGAACAGGGCGACCGGCCCGGTACCGCGTTCGACGTAGCTGATCTCGCCCGACGGCGTGCGCACGGACTTGCGCGCTGCGAAGAAGGTGGCGGCGTCCATCACGCGCTCCGCTCGGCTTCGCGCAGCTTCTGCGCGCATTCCTCGCAGCACGCTTCGACGGTGCGGCCGCCGATGGTGACCGCGACGCGGTTCTCGTCCAGCGGGTAATCGCAGACGGCACAGGTGTTCTGGCTCATGACACGCTCCGTTGGGAGCCCGGCGATTCCGGGCACGTCCATTGGACGATCCGGGCGGAATCGGCGCTGTCGGAATCTTTAGCTGTCGCGTGTCGGGCGCTTCAGCGTTGTGGCGTCAGGCGCTCTTGACCAGCGCCGCGGCGCGGAAGGCCGTCGGCGTGCGGCCATAGGCCTGCTTGAAGGCGGCGCTGAAATGGCTGTGGCTGGAGAAGCCCAGGTCCTGCGCCAGCGCCGACATGTCCTCGCTGTTCGCGAGGCAGTCCAGCGCGCGCGCCAGGCGCAGGCGCAGGTGGTAGCGATGCAGCGGAATGCCTTCGACCTGCGCGAAGGCCTGCGTGAGGTACACCGCCGAGCCGCCGATGTGCTCGGCGATTTCGGCCAGCTTCCACTGTCGGCCGAGGTCGCTGGCGAGCAGCACCTTCACGCGATCCACCAGTCGCCGACGCGCGTGCGTCGCGGTGGTTTCGTGCGCGGTGCGCGGGCCGAGGCTGCGCGAGATCAACGTCACCGCCAGTACTTCGGCTTCCAGCGGCTCGATGCCGCCGTGGCGCATGCTGTGGCGCAGCATCGCCACCAGGGCCTGCGCTCGCGGGTCGATGCGCAGCGATTGCAGGCGGTAGGTCGGATCGTCGTGGCGCTCGAGGAGGTCGCGCGGCGACAGTTCGCGCAGCAGGCCGGACGAGATCACCAGCACCAGGCTGGCGTCGCCGCCCTCGATGGGGTGGCTGACCTGATAACCCTGCCCCGCATTGAAGAACAGCACGTGGTTGGCATCGGCGACGGACTGGTCCTGGCCGACGTGCCGCGCGTAGAGCCCGCGGTACGGGAACACCAGGTGCGTGCTGGACGCGCATTCCTCCGCGCTGCGATGCCGGCAGGTGCCGGCGCAGAACACATCGCGCACCTTGACGGTGCCGGTGTCGAGCAGCGTGTGGACGGAGAAATCCGACATGGGCGGAGCTTAGCGCGAAGCACGTTCGAGCTTCGCGCAGGGCTTCTGTAGTCCGGGCAAGGACGCAGGCCGCGCGCGGGAGGCCTCCCCGGGTGCGCTTCGCTTACCCGGGCTACAAGGGCGCCTTCAGCTCGCCGCGATCGCCGCGATCCAGCTCTCGGCGTCGCTGATGTCCGCGCCGAAGGCCTGCATCGACAACGTGAGGTCGTGCGCGCGGTCGGCGCGGCCATAGCCGTGCGATTGCGCCTTCGAATAGCGGCCCCACGCGGGCGAGGCGGCGGCCTCGTCCACGCGAGCCGGATCCAGGCCCAGATGCGTCGCGACGCGGTGCAGCTCGCGCGCGGGTTCGTCGAGCAGCGATTCGAAGTCGACGCGGATCACGCGCTCGCCGTGGCGGCCCTTGTCGAGCGCGTCGAAGCGCATCTGTTCGGCGAGCCAGCCGAGCGCACATTGCCGATGCAACGGAACCTGGTGCAGCGACAGGTGCGTGGCGACGCCATGGTGTTGCAGGTAGCGCAGGCGTTCGCCGGCGGCGCTGGCCGCGTCGAAGACGGAGTTCGGCGATTTCAGCAACGTCGCAAGATACGGCCGCAGCGGCATGTCCATCAGCACCGCGCGCATGTGCGGATGCGCCGACAGCAGCGGGGCGATGAGGCCGTTGCAGCTGCTGGTCGCCTTCACCACGCTGCGCGAATGCGGCGGCAAGGCGCGCGACCAGCGCATCCACAGTGCGCACAGCGCGTCCTGCGCCTGGTCCGACGACAGGCGCGAGGTCGCTTCCTCCAGCGTCGGCCATGCATCGGCCAGCGTGCGCAGCGGCAGCGGTTCGCGCAGCCCCTGCACCTCGGGCCAGGTGTCGATCAGGCGGCTGAGCAGCGTGGAGCCGCAATGGCCGATGTGGAAGATCGCGTGCGCCGGCGGTGTTGCATCGGCGTGGCGCGAAAGCAGCGTTTCCAGCGGCGCCCAACCGCCTTCGGCATTGGGCGGCACCGCGCGGTCGTCGAGGAACGCCGCCTCGCGCCGCTGCGCCTGGTCCAGGCGCAGCCACAGCACGCGCCGGCCGATCAGGTCGAGCTTGAAGGGCAGCAAGTCGGCGGCATCGAGCGCGGCGTTGGTCATGGGGCGAGTTTAGCGAGTCGGTGCCGATGCCATGCGGCTCACGTCCCTCTGGGCTTGGCCCGGTGCGTCGCCGTCGCGCTCCACGGGTCGTCCGGCCACGGGTGCTTCGGATAGCGGCCCTTCATTTCCTTCTTCACTTCCGGATACGTGCGGTCCCAGAAGCCCTTCAGGTCCTGCGTGATCTGCAACGGCTTTCCGCCCGGCGACAGCAGGTGCAGCGTCAGCGGCACGCGGCCGTCGGCGATGCGCGGCGTATCGGCCAGTCCGAACAATTCCTGCAGTTTCACCGCCAGCACCGGTGCGACAGGTGCATCGGCCTCTTCGTCGTAAGCGTATTCGATGGCGCGTTCCATGCCCGAGGGCACGAGCATGCGCGTGGGCGCGAGTGCGTCGATCTTCTGCCGCATCGCCCACGATGTGGTGGACTTGAGCGCTTCGCCGAAGGCCTGCTCGTCCAGCGCATCCAGCCGCGTCTTGCCGCTGAGCGCGGGCTTGAGCCAAGCGTCCAGCGACTCCATCAGCGCCGCGTCCGACAGGTCCGGCAGCTCGTCCAGTTCCGGCATCCACGCATGCAGGCAGCGCACGCGCGCGCGCCACTGCTGCTGCGCCGGCGTCCACGGCAGCGCGCGCAGGCCGAGCTGGCGCACGGCATCCACCAGCGCGTCGGCATACCGCGCGGGGTCGGGCTTCGCCAGCGGTTTGCTTTCGATCACGATGCGGTCGAAGCGCGTCTCGCGCACGGCGGCGATCCCGCGCGTGTTCGCGTCCCACACCACGCGGTCGGCGGTGACGAAACGCTGCGGAAAATCCTCGCGCAGGCGCGCTTCGTCCAGTGGCGCGGCGCGCAGAACGCGGGCATCGCGCGCTTCGTCGCGCAGCTCGCTCACCACGATCCACCGCTCGCCGTACAGCGTGGAATCGTCGAACAGCTTCACGCTGCGGCCGTTGGCGAGCAGGTAACGGTACGGATCGGACGGGTGCTGGCGTCCGATGCGGTCCGGGAACGCGTGCAGCAGCACGTCGCCGAGCTGGTGCGCGGGCGCGTCCGATGGCGGCGCGGCGTCCAGTCGCAGGCGACGACGCCATTGCTTCGCGCCCTGATCGAGTGCGGCCAGCGACGAACGCGAGGCGTCCTGCGGGACGCGGCCCGCGCGGAACGCGGCGAGTGCCTGCCAGCGTTCGGCCACCGAATCGCTGCGCGAACGCAGGGGATCGCGCGCCTCGATCAGCGCGGCCAGGTCGCATGCCAGGGCCTGCTCGGCACGGTCGCGCGGCGCGAGCAGCATCGCCGCCAGCCGCGGATGCGTGCCCAGCGCGAGCATGCGCCGGCCCAGCGGCGTGATCGAGGCACCTTCCAGCGCGCCCAGGCGTTGCAGCAGTTCGCGCGCGGCGCCCAGCGCGCCCGACGGCGGCGCATCGACGAAACGCAGGTCCGCATCGCCCCACGCCGCCAGTTCGAGCGCAAGGCCGGCCAGTTCGACCTGCGCCATCTCCGGCCGGCGCTGCGGTTCCAGCCGTTGCGATTCGGGCCACAGGCGGTACGTCCAGCCTTCCGCGACGCGACCCGCGCGACCGGCGCGCTGGTCCGCCGATGCCTGCGCGATGTTCACCACGTCCAGCCGCGCGAAGCCGCTGTTGGGGTCGTAGCGCGGTTCGCGCGCCAGTCCCGAGTCGACCACCACGCGCACGCCCGGGAGCGTGACGCTGGATTCGGCGACGTTCGTCGCCAGCACGACGCGGCGCCGGCCGTCGGGATCGGGCTGAAGCACGCGCGACTGCGCCTCGACCGGAAGCTCGCCGTGCAGCGTGAGCACGTCCGCGCCCGGCGAGGGAGCAAGCAGTGATTCCACGCGCGCGATCTCGCGCTGTCCCGGCAGGAACACCAGCACGTCGCCCGGATGCTGCGCCAGTGCGTGTTCGACGGCGCGGCGCGTCTGGTGTTCGGCGGCTTCGTCGCGGCGCGAGGCGAAATGCGCGATCGACACCGGGTAACTGCGGCCGGCGCTGCTCAATCGCGGCGCGTCGAGGAAGGTCGCCAGCCGTTCGCCGTCGAGCGTCGCCGACATCACGACGATGCGCAGGTCCTCGCGCAGTCCGGCCTGCACGTCGAGGGCCAGCGCCAAGCCCAGGTCCGCCGACAGGTGCCGCTCGTGGAACTCGTCGAACAGCAGCGCGCCGACGCTTTCGAGCATCGGATCGTCCTGCAGCATCCGCGTGAGGATGCCTTCGGTGACGACCTCTATCCGCGTGGCCGCCGATACGCGGTTCTCGAAGCGGATGCGATAGCCGACCGTGCCGCCGACCTCCTCGCCGCGCTGGCGCGCCATGAAGTTCGCCGCGGCACGTGCGGCCACGCGGCGCGGCTCGAGCATCACGATCCTGCGGCCGGCGAGCCATGGCTCGTCCAGCAGCGCAGGCGGCACCTGCGTGGTCTTGCCGGCGCCCGGCGGCGCTTCCAGCACGAGGCGGGGATGTTCGGCCAGGCTGGCGCGGATCTGGGGCAGCAGGGCGTCGATGGGGAAGGCGGTTCGCGTCACCGCGACAGTCTAAACGGGGCCCTCGGCTAGACTTCCCACATGGATTTGATCGATATCGGCGCCAACCTCACCCACGACTCCTTCGACCACGACCGCGACGCCGTGATCGCCCGCGCGCGCGAAGCCGGCGTGGTGCAGATGGTGATCACCGGCGCCAGCCGCGAGCATTCGCCGATGGCGCTGAAGTTGGCGAAGCAGCACCCCGGCGAGCTGTTCGCCACCGCTGGCGTGCATCCACACCACGCGACCGAGTACACCGCCGAGTGCGATGCGGAAATGCGCGAGCTGCATACCCACAGCGAGGTCGTCGCCGTGGGCGAATGCGGGCTGGACTATTTCCGCGATTTCTCGCCGCGCCCGGCGCAGCGGCGCGCGTTCGAGCTGCAGCTGCAGATCGCCGCGGAGACGGGAAAGCCGCTGTTCCTGCACCAGCGCGACGCGCATGCGGATTTCATGTCGATGATGCGCAACTTCGACGGACGCCTCGGGCCGGCGGTGGTGCATTGCTTCACCGGCACGCGCGAGGAGATGTTCGACTACCTCGACCGCGACTGGCACATCGGCATCACCGGCTGGCTGTGCGACGAGCGCCGCGGCCAGCACCTGCGCGAGCTGGTGCGCCACATCCCGGCGAACCGGCTGATGATCGAGACCGACGCGCCCTACCTGCTGCCGCGCACGATCAAGCCCGCGCCATCGCACCGGCGCAACGAGCCGATGTTCCTGGCGCACATCATCGAGGAGCTGGCCCGCGATCGCGGCGAGGACGTGGCGACCACGGCGGCGCTGACGACGGCGACGACGCGGGCGTTCTTCCGCCTGCCGGGGCGTTGAGACCGCCCGGCGCCGCGATTGGCGGGCCGGCGCCGGACGCGGGTACCGTATCGGTGGATGTGTGCTCCGCCCCGCCGTGCCGATGACCTGCCCCGATCCCCCCGTTCTCCAATTCGACGACATCACACTCGACCTGAAGGGGCGGCGCCTGCTGCGGGCCGGCGAACTGCAGCTGCTGGACGCCCGGGCCTTCGCGGTGCTGTGCCTGCTGGCCCGCTCGCCGGGGCAGGTGTTCTCGCCGGAGGAGATCCTCGACGAGGTCTGGGGGCACCGCCGCGTTGCGCCGGGGGCCGTGGGGCAGATCGTCGGCGTACTGCGCGCCGCGCTCGGCGACGACATCCACCAACCGCGCTACCTGCATGCGGTGCAGGGCTATGGGTACCGGTTCGACCGGCCGGACACCTGCGGAGCGGGGTCTTCCGGACGGCGTCCGCCGGGATGACGGGGCGGAGAACCGCCTCAGGTCCTCTAGCCCGGGTAAGGCGAAGCCGCACCCGGGGTCGGCAATACGGAGCGGCGTGCGTCCGGCGTGGCGGGCTCCCGGGTGCGCTGCGCTAACCCGGGCTACAACGGCGGCGTGACGGTGGGGCTCAGCCCGCGCTCGCCCGCCCCGCCTCGTATGCCTGCAAGTGGACCCACGCCGCCGACAGCAGCGGCGCGTCCATGCCGGCGGCGCGCGCGCGCAGGACCATGTCGCCGACGATCTGCATCGCCTCCACCGCCTGCCCGGCTTCCAGGTCGCGCAGCATCGAGGCCTTCAGCGGCGAACCCGGTGCGGTGAGCGTGCCCAGCGCGGTCTGCTGCGCCTCGGGATCGATCGGCTCGCCTTCGGCCTGCGCGACGGCGAGGCATTCGGCGTACAGCCCACGCACGAAGGCACCGCCGCCCTGTGCGGCGACGATGCGCCCGATCGGCGCCCGCATCGCACAGGTCGCGGCGGCGAGGGTCGCCAGGAAGGTGAACTTGGTCCACTGCTCGCGCGCGATGCGCATCGAGCGGACGTGGTCGATCTTCGCCTCCTCGCACAACGCCGCGAACGCCGCCGTACGCGGGCTGTCGACGGGCTCGGTCCGCTCGCCGAAGGTGATCGACGCCGGCTGCCCGAGATGGCGCACTTCGCCGTCGCTGCCCTTCATCGCGCTGATGAAGCACAACCCGCCGACCACGCGGTGCGCGCCGAAGCGTTCGTCCAGCGGCGCGTAATGCCGCAGGCCGTTGAGGATCGGCAACACCCACGTGTCCTGGCCCATCGCCGGCGCGATGGCGTCGATCGAGCTGTCCAGGTCGTAGGCCTTGCAGCTCAGCAGCACCATGTCGAACGGCTGGACCGCGGCCAGCGCCGGCAGCGCGTCGGCGGTGACGTGCGCCACGCGCAGGTCCGCATCGCCGAGCGGGCTGCGGATCTGCAGGCCCGCCGCATCCAGCTGCGCCGCACGCGCGGGGCGCACGAGGAAGGTGACATCCGCGCCCGCCTGCGCCAGCCGGCCGCCGAAGTAGCCGCCGGTGCCGCCGGCGCCGAGCACGAGGATGCGCATCAGCTGCGCAGGCCCACGCCGCGCTTGAGCAGCCAAAGACCCAGGCTCGCCAGTGCGACGACGAAGCCGAACATCAGCGTGTACGACACCCACAGCGGCACGTCCGACACGCCCAGCAGGCCGTAGCGGAACGCGTTGACCATGTAGAAGATCGGGTTCGCATGCGTCATCGCCTCGGCCCACGGCGGCAGCAGCTTCACCGAATAGAACACGCCGCCCAGGTACGTCAGCGGCGTGAGGATGAAGGTCGGCACGATCGCGATGTCGTCGAACTTCTTGGCATACACCGCGTTTACGAAGCCGGCGAGCGAGAAGATCGTCGCGCCGAGGATCACCGTGGTCAGCGTGACGAACGGGTGCGGCATGCTCACGCGCGTGAAGAACATCGAGATCACCAGCACGATCGCGCCGACCATCAGTCCGCGCAGCACGGCGCCGGCGACGTAGCCGGTGAGGATCACCCAGCTCGGCATCGGGCTGACCAGCAGTTCCTCCACGTGGCGGCCGAACTTCGCGCCGAAGAACGAGGACGAGATGTTGCCGTAGCTGTTCTGGATCACGCTCATCATCACCAGGCCCGGGACGATGAAATCCATGTACTTGATGCCGTCCATCGTCCCCACGCGCGAACCGATGAGGCCGCCGAAGATGAGGAAGTACAGCGTCATGGTGATCGCCGGCGGCACCAGCGTCTGGCCCCAGATGCGCAGGATGCGGTTCACTTCGCGGCGCACGATGGTGCCCAGCGCGACGAAGTTGCGTTGCGTGGGTGACATCTGGGTATGGGTCTGCGTCATGTCGTTCATGCCACCTGCTCCGGCGGCGTCTGCGCCGTTCCGTCCTGCGCGTTCTCACCGGTGAGGCGCACGAACAGCTCTTCGAGTCGATTGGACTTGGTGCGCATGGAACGCACGCGGATGCCCGCATCGCCCAGCGCGGCGAACACGCGGTTGAGGTCCATCGCGCGCGGCATTTCGATGTCCAGCGTGTGGTCGTCGGTGGCCGTCAGCGTGGTGCCTTCGATGAGCGGGAGCTGGACGGGCAGCGTGCCGTCGATGTCGAGCAGGAAGCCTTCGACGTCGAGCTTGGCCAGCAGCGCCTTCATCGGACCCTGCTCGACGATGCGGCCGCGGTCGATGATGGCGAGGTTGCGGCACAGGCTTTCGGCTTCCTCCAGGTAATGCGTGGTGAGGATGATCGTGGTGCCGGCGGCGTTGATCTCCTTCAGCGTCTTCCACATGCCGCGGCGGATTTCGATGTCCACGCCGGCGGTGGGTTCGTCGAGGATCAGCAGCCTGGGCTGCGTCATCATCGCGCGGGCGATCATCAGGCGGCGCTTCATGCCGCCGGAGAGGGTGCGGCTCATCACCGTCGCCTTCTCCCACAGGTGCGCGCGCTTGAGTTCGATCTCGGCGCGCTTCAATGCCTCTTCGCGCGGCACGCCGTAGAAGCCGGCGTAGTTGACGAGGATGTCGACGGGCTTCTCGAACATGTTGAAGTTCAGTTCCTGCGGCACCAGGCCGATCAGGCGCATCGCGGCGTCGCGATTCCTCGCCAGGTCCACGCCGAAGATCGACACGGAACCTTCGCTCAGGTTCACCAGCGAACTGACGATGCCGATCAGCGTGCTCTTGCCGGCGCCGTTGGGGCCGAGCAGGGCAAAGAAGTCGCCGGGCGCGACGTCCAGCGAAACGCCCTTGAGCGCCTGGACCTTGTTGTCGTAGGTCTTGCGAAGCTCGCGCACGGACAGGGCGGGAGCGGCGTGTGCCGCGCCGGATGGCGCGGACGGAAGTGCGGATGCAGGGGTCATCGGTGAAGGCCTGCGCCGCGGCCTCGCGGCGATAGACGGTAGTATAGGCGCCCGCGTGTGGGCGCTCCGGCCACACACTGTTGCACCATCATCGGTACTGCCGTGGCCATCCAGCATTTCCCGCTCAAGCTCGTTTCCCGCCGCATGCTGGCCCCGTCCGTGGGCCATTACACCTTCGTGCGCGACGACGGCCAGCCGCTGGATTTCATCCCCGGCCAGTTCATCCAGGTGCATTTCCAGTACGCCGACGGCACGGCGACCAAGCGCAGCTATTCGCTGGCGACCATCCACGACCACGCAATGGGGCCGGGCGAAGCGGTGGAGATCGCCGTGAGCTACGTGCCCGGCGGCGCGGCGACGGCCCTGTTCGAAGGGCTCGAGGAAGACGGACACGTCGATGCGAGCGGGCCGTTCGGGCGCTTCTGCCTGATGCCCGGCGACGCGAACGCGCGCTACCTGCTCATCGGCACCGGGACCGGCGTCACGCCGTACCGCGCGATGCTGCCGCAGCTGGAAGCGCTGATCCGCGAACGCGGCGTGCGCGTGGTGCTGCTGTTCGGCGCACGCAACACGGACGAATTGCTTTACGGCGAGGAGTTCCGCGCTTTCGCCGGCAAGTATCCGGACCACTTCCGCTTCGTGCCCTGCTTCTCGCGCGAACTGCCGGCGGCCGATTCGCCGCATGCGCACGCCGACGTGCGCCACGGCTACGTGCAGCAGTTCCTCGAGGAGTTCGCGCCGAGCGCCACCGACGACATCGCCTACCTGTGCGGCAATCCGAACATGGTCGATGCGTGCTTCGAAGCGTTGAAGGGCCATGGGCTGCCGGTGCCGCACGTGCGGCGCGAGAAGTACGTCAGCAGCAAGTAAGGCGCTCTTTGTCGCGCGCATCGGGCGGGGAGCCCGGTGTTCGACGGAATCAGGGCGCCGGGTGTCGACGGGCCCAGGCCCCACCAGGCGTTCCAAACGCCTCGCCGGATGCAATCCAATCGCCGGGGTCCTCTGGCATGCTGGCGGCTTCCACGTCGCTCAAGGGACCCGATGCGTACTTGTCCTGCATGGATCGCCGCACTCGCGGCGCTCTGCTGTCTTTCCGCCTGCACCGCGAACAACGACGCTCACAAGGCCCCGGACGAAGCGGCGCGCCGCATGTTCGGCTCCATCGCCTTCGAACCCTGCACGCTTTCCGGCGCACTCGCCTCTTCCAGCATCAATGCGCAATGCGCGCGGCTGGACGTGCCGGAGGACCCGAAGCAGCCGCACGGGCGCCACATCCCGCTCAACATCGCGTGGCTGCCGGCCAGCGACAAGGGCACGACGGCGCCGGATCCGGTGTTCTTCCTCGCCGGCGGCCCCGGCCAGGCGGCCACGGAGTACGCGGCCGAGATCGACCTCGCCCTGCGCGATGTGCGCAAGCATCGCGACATCGTGCTGGTCGACCAGCGCGGCACCGGCAAGCTGAGTCCGCTGGCCTGTCGCGATGCGAACGGCGCGGACCTCAAGCTTGCGACGGAGGAAGAAGTCGACGCCGACGCACTTGCCGCCTATGCCCAAAGCTGCGCGAAGGCGCTGGAAGGCAAGGCGGATCCACGCTTCTACACCACCGCCGAAGCGATCGGCGACCTGGATGCGGTGCGCAAGTCGCTCGGCGTGGAGCAGATCAACCTCGTCGGTGTGTCGTACGGTACGCGCGTCGCCCAGCAGTACGCCGCGAAGTTCCCGACGCATACGCGCTCGCTGGTGCTCGACGGCGTTGTGCCCAACGACCTGGTCGTCGGTAGCGAGTTCGCGCGCACGTTCGAGCGCGCGCTTGAACTGCAGTCGGCGCATTGCCAGTCGCTGCCGACCTGCCGGCAGCGATATCCGCGGGACATGCGCACGCAGCTGCGCGGGCTGAAGCAGCGCCTGGAGGCGGCGCCGGTGGAGGTCGATTTCCGCGATCCCGCCACCGCGCAGCGTCGTCGCGACACGCTCACCGCCGACACCGTCGTCGGACTCACGCACCTGTTCTCCTACATGCCGCAAATGATGTCGCTGATGCCGGTGGTGATCGACGAAGCCGATCGCGGCGAGTACGCACCGCTGATGGCGCTGGCGCAGCTGGTCACGCGCAACATGGACGGGCAGATGTCGCGTTCGATGCAATGGTCGGTGATCTGCGCCGAGGATGCCGATCGCTACACGCCCGACCCCGCCGATGCCGGCACCGTGCTTGGTGCGGAAACCGGCCCCGCGTTCTTCGCCGCTTGCAAGACCTGGCCGCACGGCACGCGTCCGGCGGAGTCCGGCAAGCCGCTTCGTTCGAACGTGCCCGCATTGCTGATGTCGGGCGAGATGGATCCGGTGACACCGCCGGCCTACGCCGAGCGCGTGCTGAAGGGACTGCCGAACGGTCGCCATTTCGTCCTGCGCGGGCAGGGCCACAACGTCGGCGCCACGGGCTGCCTGCCCAAGCTGGTGGGACAGTTCATCGAATCGCTCGATGCGAAGGCGCTGGACGCGAAGTGCCTCGATTCCATCGGCTACGTGCCGCCGTTCACCGGATACAACGGATGGGAGCCGTGACGCCATGATCGTCGCCCAGGATCTGCACAAGAGTTTCAAGACGCCCACCGGCGTGGTGCGCGCCGTGGAAGGCGTGCGCTTCACCGCGCGCGATGGCGAGATCACCGGCCTGCTCGGCCCCAACGGCGCCGGCAAGACCACGACGCTGCGCATGCTCTACACGCTGATGAAGCCCGACGCCGGCCAGGTGCTGGTCGACGGCGTCGATGCGTCGCGCGACCCGGCCGCGGTGCGCGGTGCGCTCGGCGTGCTGCCGGATGCGCGCGGCGTGTACAAGCGCCTGACCGCGCGCGAGAACATCGCCTATTTCGGCGAGCTGCATGGCATGTCGAAGCAGGCCATCGACCAGCGCACGCAGGTGCTGGCCGATGCGTTGCAGATGCACGACATCCTCGATCGCCGCACCGAAGGCTTCTCGCAAGGGCAGCGAACCAAGACCGCGATCGCGCGCGCGCTCGTGCACGATCCGCGCAACGTGATCCTGGACGAACCCACCAACGGACTGGACGTGATGACCACACGCGCGATGCGTGGCTTCCTGCAACACCTGCGCGCGGAAGGACGCTGCGTGATCTTCTCCAGCCACATCATGCAGGAGGTCGCCGCGCTGTGCGATCGCATCGTGATCGTCGCCAAGGGCCAGGTCGTCGCGGCCGGCACCGCCGATGAACTGCGCGAGCAGACCGGCGAGGCGAACCTGGAAGACGCCTTCGTGAAGGCGATCGGTTCGGAAGAGGGCCTTCACGCATGAGCGCTGCTTCGATGACGAATCGCCCCGGGATGTTCGCCTCGATGTGGTCGGTGATGCGCAAGGAGCTGCGCGATATCTCGCGGGATCGCCGCACGCTGGCATTGGCGTTGCTGCTGGGTCCGTTGCTGTATCCGGTGCTGATGATCGGCATGGGATCGCTCGCCGAATCGCGCGCGCGCACGCAGCTGGACCGCACGCTGGAAGTGCCCACGGTCGGCATGGAACGTGCGCCGAACCTCGTCGCGTTCCTGGGCACGCAGGGCATCCGCGCGGTGAAGGCGCCCGAGGATGTCGACGCGGCGATCGTGCGGCAGGAGTTCGACGTCGCCCTGCGCATCGCGCCCGGTTATGCGAACGACTGGCGTGCGGGCAAGCCGGCGCTGGTGGAGATCGTGGCCGACACCACGCGTCGGGACAGCGAGATCCCGAGCGCGCGCGTGCGGGCCGCGCTGGAAGGCTACAGCGGGCAGGTCGGTTCGCTGCGGCTTCTTGCGCGCGGCATCGATCCGGCCGTCGTTCGGGCGGTGAGCGTCGGAAGTCGCGACCTGGCGACGGAAGAAGCCAAGCGCGGGTTGATGCTCGCCGCGATCATGCCGTACCTGCTGATCCTGATGTCCTTCATCGGCGGCGCGTACCTGATCATGGATGCCACCGCAGGCGAGCGCGAACGCCAGTCGCTGGAGCCGCTGCTTGCGACGCCGGCATCGCGCGGCGCGATCGTCAGCGGCAAGATCGCCGCCGCGTGCGCGATGGGGCTGCTGTCGCTGCTGCTGACGCTGGTGGCGTTCAAGATCAGTGCGCAGATGAGCACGGGCGTGGGCCGCATGCTCGACGTGAGCTTCGCCTCGATCGGCCGCATCCTGCTGATCCTGCTGCCCATGGTGTTCATCGGCACGACGCTGCTGACCTGCCTTGCCGCGGCCGCGAAGAGCCTGAAGGAAGCGCAGAGCCACATGACGTGGCTGATGCTGTTGCCGATGATCCCGACGATCGCGCTGATCGTGAATCCGGTGAAGACGCAGGCATGGCAGTTCATGGTGCCGTTCCTTGCGCAGAACCAGATGCTGCTGAAGGTGATCCGCGGCGAGGCGATCGACCTTCGCACGTGGGGGATCTACCTCGGCACCGGCTTCGTCGTCGCGGCGCTGCTGTGGTTCATGGCTGTGCGTCGCTATCACCAGGAGCGGCTGGCGATTTCGGGGTGAGCCCAGGCGCTTACGCGGCACTGCCGCGTGCCTGGGCGAGCGACCGGCCATGGATGGCCGGGCCGGGCGGTCCGCAGACGGATGCGTCGCGCCATGGAGGGCGGTAGCCATTCCGATCGGAGCGGGCTCAGGAGGCGGCGGCAGGCGGGCTTCTGGCTTCACCGGAATGGCGGGCAAGTCAGAATGGTTCCAGCTTTCGCTGGAATGACGACGATGTGTTGTGCCGTCGACGGAGTGCCCGCGTGCCATGGGCCTGGGCCCCGACCCTCGCCGGGATGACGGCGCCCGGAGGCGACCACCGACGCGAGCAGATCCAAAGAGAAAGGCCCGGCTTGCGCCGGGCCTTTCGGTTTACCGCGTTGCTTTGCCGGGCGCTCGCAGTGGCGTCAGTCCCCCAACCTTCGCCACCGCGCAGCGATCAGCTCTGCGGGTTGAAGCCGATCGTGCGACGCGTCGTCACCGGTGCATCGACCGGCTGGAAGCGCCACTTGCGAACGGCGTTGACGGCTTCGCGATCGAAGATGCGCGCCGGGTTGGAGCGCACCACGCGAGCGGCGGTGACCGAACCGTCGGTGCCGACGGTGAACTCGACCTGCACCTCGCCCGAGGTCCCTGCGCGCAGGGCTTCCGGCGGATAGCGCGGCGGCGGCATCGACAGAGGACGCAGGTCGCTGGCATCGGCCGACGCCGGTGCGGCAGCGGCCTGGCGGGCCGCGGCGGCGCGCTGTTCGGCAGCGCGGGCCTCGGCGGCACGCTGCTGTTCGGCAGCCGCCTTGTCCGCTGCGGCCTTGTCGGCGGCCGCCTTGTCGTCGGCCTGCTTGGTCGCGGCCTGCTGCGTGGCGAGCTGGCGGGCAGCCTCTTCCTGCTGCTTCTTCTGGTCCTCGACGCGCTTCTTCTCGAGTTCGACCTTCTTCTTGGCCTCTTCCTCGGCCGTCAGCTGCTGCTGCGCGGCGCGCTTGGTGGAGGCGTCCTGCTGGGCGGCGATGCTCGCCTTCAGGCGCGCGAGCGCCGGATGCTGGGCATCGGCCTTTTCCAGCAGCGCGGCCAGGCGCTGGGCTTCGGCGAAGTCCTCACGGTTGACGCTCTGCTCGGTGGCGATGACCGTCATCGGCAGCAGGTCGGTGAGCGCGCTGGACACGGCGGCGTCCCCCGGCGCCTTGTCGCGCAGCGCGAGGTAGTACTCCACCGCGTTGTCTTCGGCCGGTGCGTACAGGCGGTTTTCCGCGTACGCCTTGCGGGCCGCTTCGCGCAGCTGGTCGGCGGTCAGCGCCGT
>Ga0209676_1001676_pt1 | contig 19226 bp, 16 predicted proteins | sample AraplaCvi_mLB_r2_FD_184282 | JGI IMG/M metagenome (GOLD analysis project Ga0209676, IMG submission 184282) | Arabidopsis root microbial communities from North Carolina, USA - plate scrape MF_Cvi_mLB_r2 (SPAdes) (version 2) | ecosystem: Host-associated > Plants > Roots > Endosphere | place: USA...
CGCTGGAAATCCACGCCGCACGCCTTGAGGACGCCTTCGGCCGATGGGTTGTCGAGCAGCGCCAGCAGCAGGTGTTCGACCGTCATGTACTCGTGACGCGCCTCGCGGGCGCGCTTGTAGCACTGGCCGATGCTGTATTCGAGATCCTTGCTGAACATGGTGGCGTAAGCCTCCGGAAAGCTACTGCCGTCCTAGATGGGGACGGGCATGGGGAATTCCATGCTCGCCAGGCCTGGGCCCCTACGCGGGCCCCCAAAGGTTCCGCCCTTATCGCTCAGGACGTACTGAGCAGAACTTTTAGGCCTTTTCCATCGTGCACAGCAAGGGATGTTGGTTGAGTCTTGAAAATTCGTTCACCTGCGCCACTTTCGATTCTGCGACCTCCCGGGTGAAAACGCCGCAGACGCCACGGCCGCGGGTGTGGACGTGCAGCATGATCTGGGTCGCCTTTTCGGCGTTCATCGCGAAAAAACGCATGAGGACCTCGACCACGAAGTCCATCGGGGTGTAGTCGTCGTTCAGCAGCAGGACGGAATACAGCGGCGGGCGGGCGATTTCCGGCTTCCCCGTCTCCACCAGGACGCCATGCTGATGCTCGTGTTCGGTTTCTTTGGCCATGACGGGATTATAGGCCGGCGTCCTGGGCCGTTCGTGCGGGCCCCGCGTGGACGCCCGAGGCCGCCGGCCGGCACAATGGCCTATTCCCTTTTGTCATGTCCGAGGAACGTACATGCGACTTCACGCCCTCGTCGCCCTGCTGCTGCTCTCGGCGTCCATGCCGGGCCAGGCCGCCGACACGTCCACGCATGAAACGGTCCGTTCCGCCGATCCGGCCATCGCCAGGCTCCTGGACAAGCTGGAGTACAAATACGAAGTGGACGACGACGGCGACTACAAGCTCGCCTTCGACATGGACAACGGCCGCTCGCAACTGGCGTTCGTGATCTCCGCGATGGAGAGCTTCGGCGAGATGAAGGTGCGCGAGGTCTGGGCCCCGGCGTATCGCGCCAGCGCAGGTGAGTTTCCGGTGGCCGTCGCCAACCGCCTGCTGGAGGACAGCAACGAAAGCAAGCTCGGTGGCTGGGTCAAGCAGGGCGACACGGCGGTGTTCGTGGTGAAGCTGGCGGCCGATGCGACGCAGAGCCAGCTCGACGACGCACTCGACTTCGTGCTGCGCACCGCCGACCAGATGGAACTGGAACTCACCGGCAAGGACGAATTCTGATGACCTACCGCCAAGGCCGCTTCTGGCAGCCCGACGTCACCGTCGCGACGGTGGTGGTCGATGGCGGGCGCCTTCTGATGGTGGAGGAAACCGTCGGCGGCCAGCTCGTGCTCAACCAGCCGGCCGGCCACCTGGAACCGGACGAGACGCTGATCGAAGCCGCGCTGCGCGAGACGCGCGAGGAAACCGGCTGGGACGTGCGCCTGACCGCCTTCGTCGGCGCGTATCAGTGGAAGGCGCCGGCCAATCCCGATGGCACCGGGGGGCGGCACTACCTGCGCTTCGCCTTCGCCGCCGAACCGGTCGCGCACGACCCTTCACGCACGCTCGACGAAGGCATCGTCCGCGCGCTGTGGATGACGCCCAGCGAACTGCAGGCCGCGCAGGCGCGCCATCGCAGCCCGCTGGTATGGCGCGTGGCGGCCGACTTCCTCGGCGGTCGTCGCCATCCGCTGGAAATAACTCAGCATTTGGCATGAGCACCGAGCCGCGAACCATCGTCGGCATGTCCGGAGGCGTCGATTCCTCCGTCGCCGCGCTGCGCCTGCGCGACGAAGGCGAGCCGCTCGCCGGTTTGTTCATGCAGAACTGGGCCGACGACGGCAGTGGCGACTGCCGCGCCGAGGACGACCGCCGCGACGCGGTGGCGGTGAGCGGACGGCTGGGAATCCCGATCCACTTCCGCGATTTCTCCGGAGAATACTGGAAGGGCGTGTTCGAACACTTCCTTGCCGAGTACGCTGCCGGCCGCACGCCGAACCCGGACGTGCTGTGCAATCGCGAGATCAAGTTCAAGTATTTCCTCGACGCGGCGCGCGCGCTGGGCGCGCAGTTCATCGCGACCGGGCATTACGCCCGCGTCGAGCAGCGTGGCGACACCCACCTGCTGCTGCGCGCGGTCGACCGCAGCAAGGACCAGAGCTATTTTCTGCACCAGCTCGGGCAGGCGCAGCTGTCGGCGACTAAGTTCCCGCTGGGCGAACTGCTCAAGCGCGACGTGCGGCAGATGGCGCTCGATGCCGGACTGCCGACCGCGGCGAAGAAGGACTCCACCGGCATCTGCTTCATCGGCGAGCGCGACTTCCGCGAGTTCCTCGGCCGTTACCTGCCCGCGCGCGAAGGCGAGATGCGCACGCCCGACGGCCACGTCATCGGGCGCCATCCCGGCGTGTTCTATTTCACGCTGGGCCAGCGCGAAGGCCTGAACATCGGCGGCGTGCGCGGCTTCGAGGCGGCGCCGTGGTATGTCGTGGGCAAGGACGTCACGGAGAACGTGCTGTACGTCGACCAGGGCGCCGACAGTGCGTGGCTGCATTCGCAGGCGCTGTGGTCGGAAGCGGCGCACTGGATCGCCGGAAGCCCGCCTGCGGCACGATTCGAGTGCACCGCGCAGACGCGTTACCGCCAGGCCGACGAAGCCTGCGAGGTGCAGGTGCGCGAGGACGGCACGCTGGCCGTGCGGTTCGCCCGTTCGCAGCGGGCAGTCACGCCGGGGCAATCCCTGGTGCTTTACGACGGCGATGTCTGCCTGGGCGGCGCGGTGATCGCCGCCACGGACGCGCCCCTTGAAGAACGATTGAAGGCTCGAGCCGCATGACCCAGAACACGTCGATGTCCACCCGCGTCCTCGCCCTCGCCGGCCTCGTGCAGGCCCTGGCGCAGGTACGTCGCGTTGCGGACACCGGACAGGCCAACGCCGCCATCCTCGCCACCGCCATGGATTCGGTGTTCCGCATCGATGCGCCCACGCCGACCGCCGTCTACGGCGACAGCGAGGCGCTGCGCCCGGGGCTGACGCTGTTGCGCGACTACTTCGCCAGTTCGCAGCGCGACGAGCAATTGCCGCGCCTGGTGCTGGCCGTGATGCAGCTGGAGCGTCGCTTCGTGCGCGACGACGACATGGGTCGGCGCGTGCAGGCCGGCATCCGTGCGCAGGCGGGCAATGCCGAGCGGATGGGCAGCACGCATCCGGATGTCATGGGCGCGCTGGGCGCGCTGTATGCCGAAACGCTGAGCCACCTGCGCCCGCGCGTTCTCGTGCAGGGCAACCCGCATTACCTCGGCCAGGCGACGGTGGTGTCGGAAGTGCGCGCGATCCTGCTCGCGGCCGTGCGTTCGGCCGTGCTCTGGCGCCAGTGCGGCGGCAGCCTCTGGGATTTCCTGCTGCGCCGCCGCGACCTGCTGGCCGCGGTTCGCGACCACCTGGAAAGCTGAGCGGCGCGTCCGCTACGGACGCACCGCTTCATCTTGTCGCGCGTTGTCCGCGGTCAGCCCGTGACCGCGCCCATCGCCACCGCCCACCAGACCGCGGCCCCCAAAGCCGCCAGAATCGTCCAGCGCATCGCCTGCTCCACCCGGTCTGACCGGGCCGGCTTGTCCGTTCTCATGTCGCTTCCCCCTGCGTGCCACCTATGAGATAGCGGCACAGGACGCAAGTCCTTGACTGTTGTCACGCAGTGAACTTGCGCGAACGGCCAATGGCGCGATTTGTTCGCGGTTTGCGACGAACGGCGCAGGTTGGTGGATGCGGAAGTGGCGGATCCCGCCTGCCACGTCATTCCAGCAAAAGCTGGAACCCATTTCGCCGTTGCGTTCGCACTCCGCCCTCAAGAGCAGGAAGGGTTACAGCTTTCGCTGGAATGACGGTGACCTGGGTTGCCGCAAATCGGAGTTCCCCGGAGTGCCGGGGCGGTGGCGCAAGCGGAGTCCGAGTTCGCGTGCTGCCGCCGCACAAACGAAAACCCCGGCCGGAGCCGGGGTTTTCATTCAACGCATCACGCGGGCACCGATCAGGCCGCGACCGTCTCCGCCACCTGGCGGTAGTCCTCGATCTGGTCGAAGTTCATGTAGCGGTAGATCTCCGCACCCTTCGCGTTGATCACGCCGATGTCGGCCATGTATTCCTCGCGCGTCGGGATGCGGCCCAGACGCGAGCAGATGGCGGCCAGCTCGGCCGAACCCAGGTACACGTTGGTGTTGCGGCCCAGGCGGTTCGGGAAGTTGCGGGTCGACGTGGAGAACACCGTCGCGCCTTCGCGCGCCTGCGCCTGGTTGCCCATGCACAGCGAGCAGCCCGGCATTTCCATGCGCGCGCCGGCCGTCCCGAACGTGCCGTAGTGGCCTTCCTTGGTCAGCTCGGAGGCGTCCATCTTGGTCGGCGGCGCGACCCACAGGCGGGTCGGGATGTCGCGCTTGCCTTCCAGCAGCTTCGCCGCGGCGCGGAAGTGGCCAATGTTGGTCATGCACGAACCGATGAAGACCTCGTCGATCTTGGCGCCGGCGACGTCGGACAGCGTCTTCACGTCGTCCGGATCGTTCGGGCAGGCCAGGATCGGCTCGACGATCTCGTTCAGGTCGATCTCGATGACCGCGGCGTACTCGGCATCGGCATCGCCTTCCAGCAGCTGCGGGTTGGCCAGCCACGCTTCCATCGCCTTGATGCGGCGGGCCAGCGAACGCGGATCAGCGTAACCCTCGGCAATCATCCACTTCAGCAGCGTGATGTTGCTGGTGATGTATTCGATGATCGGCGCCTTGTCCAAATGAACCGTGCAGCCAGCGGCGGAACGCTCGGCCGAGGCGTCGGACAGCTCGAACGCCTGCTCGACCTTCAGGTGCGGCAAGCCTTCGATCTCGAGGATGCGGCCGGAGAAGATGTTCTTCTTGCCCTGCTTGGCGACGGTGAGCAGGCCCTGCTTGATCGCCGCCAGCGGGATCGCATTGACCAGGTCGCGCAGCGTGACGCCCGGCTGCATCTCACCCTTGAAGCGCACCAGCACCGACTCCGGCATGTCCAGCGGCATGACGCCCGTGGCCGCGGCGAAGGCGACCAAGCCCGAGCCGGCCGGGAACGAGATGCCGACCGGGAAGCGCGTGTGCGAGTCGCCGCCGGTGCCGACGGTGTCGGGCAGCAGCATGCGGTTGAGCCAGCTGTGGATCACGCCGTCGCCCGGACGCAGCGCGATGCCGCCACGGTTGCTGATGAAGGCCGGCAGCTCGTGGTGCGTCTTCACGTCCACCGGCTTCGGGTAGGCGGCGGTGTGGCAGAACGACTGCATGACCAGGTCGGCCGAGAAACCCAGGCACGCCAGGTCCTTCAGCTCGTCGCGGGTCATCGGGCCGGTGGTGTCCTGCGAACCCACCGACGTCATCTTCGGCTCGCAATACGTGCCCGGGCGGATGCCCTGGTTCTCCGGCAGGCCGCAGGCGCGGCCGACCATCTTCTGCGCCAGCGAGTAGCCCTTGCCGGTGTCGGCCGGGTTCTGCGGCAGGCGGAACAGCGTCGACGGCGCCAGGCCCAGCGCTTCACGCGCCTTGGCGGTGAGGCCGCGACCGACGATCAACGGGATGCGGCCGCCGGCGCGCACTTCGTCGAACAGAACGTCGGACTTCACCGAGAATTCGGCGATGACCGCGCCGTCCTTCAGCGCCTTGCCTTCGTACGGACGCAGTTCGACCACGTCGCCCATGTTCATCTGCGACACGTCGAGTTCGATCGGCAGCGCGCCGGCGTCTTCCATCGTGTTGTAGAAGATCGGTGCGATCTTCGAACCCAGGCACACGCCGCCGAAGCGCTTGTTCGGGATGAAGGGGATGTCCTCGCCGGTGAACCACAGCACCGAGTTGGTGGCGGACTTGCGGCTGGAACCGGTACCGACGACGTCGCCGACGTAGGCGACCAGGTGGCCCTTGTCCTTCAGCGATTCGATGAAGGCGACCGGACCGCGCTTGCCGTCTTCCTCAGGCTCGATGCCGTCGCGCTTGTTCTTCAGCATCGCCAGCGCGTGCAGCGGAATGTCCGGGCGCGTGGTGGCGTCGGGCGCGGGCGACAGGTCGTCGGTGTTCGTCTCACCCGTCACCTTGAAGACGGTGATGGTCATCGACTCCGGCACTTCCGGACGGCTGGTGAACCATTCGGCGTCGGCCCAGCTCTGGAGCACGGCCCTGGCGTTGACGTTGCCCTTCTCGGCCTTGTCCTGCACGTCGTGGAAGGCGTCGAACATCAGCAGCGTGTGCTTGAGCGCGTTCGCTGCGACGGTGCCGACTTCGGTGTCGTCCAGCAGTTCGACCAGCGGGTGGATGTTGTAGCCGCCCAGCATCGTGCCCAGCAGCTCGGTGGCGCGGGCGCGGGAAATCAGCGTGTTCTTCTCGGTGCCGAAGGCGACGGCGGCCAGGTAGGACGCCTTCACCTTCGCGGCGTCGTCGACGCCAGCCGGGACGCGGTTCGTGATCAGGTCGAGCAGGAAGCTCTCTTCACCGGCCGGCGGCGCCTTGAGCAGTTCGATGACGTCGGCGGTCTGCTGCGCGGTCAGCGGCAGCGGCGGGATGCCCAGCGCGGCGCGCTCGGCAACGTGGTGGCGGTAGGCTTCCAACATGGTTCTCTCCAGGAAAAACTCAGGCGTTTTGATGTGATGCGCTCACGCGATCGTCTTGGGCACGATGATCTTCAGGCCCTTGAAGTAGTCGCGGAAAAACCCGGCATCGCGGGTGATGAGGCCGGCGCACTGCAGCAACGCGTGCGCGCCGACGATGAAATCGGGAACGGTGCGCGGCGAGAGCTGCCCGCCCTGCCCCGCGGCACGGCGGCGCTCGTTGAAGCGGCGCTGCATTTCGCCGGCACGGATCGCCGAACGGCGCTCCACGGGCAGGTAACGCATGCCCATCTCCTCGACCACGTCCATGATGTCGGTGCCGTGTCCCAGGCCGGCGGTGATCTCGCTGACCACCACGTCGCACAGCACGACCGGGCCCTGCGCCAAAGCATCGCGGACGCTCTGCTCGGCGGCATCGGCCATGCCCGCGTCTTCGCCGAGCAGGTCGATCAGAACGGAGGTGTCGATGGCGATGGTGTTGCCGGCGGGCGTGGTCATGGCTCAGACGTCCACCGGGTCGCCCGGGGCGCGTCCGCGCAGCTCGCGCATGACGTCGTCGGTGGTCACGCCTTCGGGCAGCTTGAAACGGCCACGCGCGCGCGAAATGGCGTCGTCCACGTTCTTGCGCAGGATGATGCGCCCGCCCTCCAGCTCCACTTTCAGGTGGGTGCCCTTGGTCAGGCCCAGCGCATCGCGCACGGCCTTGGGCAGGGTGATCTGGCCTCGTTCGGCCACGATGGCTTCCACGGCGGACCTCCTCGACGGACGGTTTCGGTATGCACGAATGATACATACCTTCCCGCCCATACTCAATTGCGCATGGTCGCGCAAGCGGCACAATGCGGTGCGCATTCAGGATGTAGACCATCGTCCGGTCGGCGACTTAACGCGAGCAGCGGATAATCGACCGGTCGCCTAGCCAGATTCCCCATTCAGCCAAGGACCGCCAGGAGCTCCCCCATGTCCCAAGACTCCTTTTCCACCCGCCGCCAGCTCGCCGTGGGCGGGCGCAACCTCACCTACTTCAGCCTGCCCGCGCTGGGCGAACGCTTCGATATCGGCCGCCTGCCCTACTCCATGAAGATCCTGCTGGAGAACCTGTTGCGCCATGAGGACGGCGGCGTGACGGTTGGCAAGGAACACATCGAGGCCGTCGCCAAGTGGGACTGCAAGGCCGAGCCCGACACCGAGATCGCCTTCATGCCCGCGCGCGTGGTGCTGCAGGATTTCACCGGCGTGCCGTGCGTGGTCGACCTGGCGGCGATGCGCGATGCGGTGACCAAGCTCGGGGGCAATCCGCGCCAGATCAACCCACTGATTCCGTCGGAACTGGTGATCGACCATTCCGTGCAGGTGGACGTGTTCGGCACGCCCGACGCGCTGGACCTCAACGGCAAGATCGAGTTCCAGCGCAACATGGAGCGCTACAGCTTCCTGCGCTGGGGCCAGAAGGCGTTCGACAATTTCAAGGTCGTGCCGCCCAACACCGGCATCGTCCACCAGGTGAACCTGGAGAACCTTGCGCGCGTGGTGGTCGAGCGCGACGTCGACGGCGAGAAGCTCGCCTTCCCCGACACCGTCTTCGGCACCGACAGTCACACCACGATGATCAACGGCATCGGCGTGCTGGGCTGGGGCGTGGGCGGTATCGAAGCCGAAGCGGCGATGCTCGGCCAGCCTTCGTCGATGCTGATTCCGCAGGTGGTCGGCTTCAAGCTCACCGGCGCGCTCCCGGAAGGCACGACGGCGACCGACCTGGTGCTCACCGTCACGCAGATGCTGCGCAAGCTCGGCGTGGTCGGGAAGTTCGTCGAGTTCTTCGGCGACGGCCTGCAGCATTTGCCGCTGGCCGATCGCGCGACCATCGCCAACATGGCGCCCGAGTACGGCGCGACCTGCGGCATCTTCCCGATCGATGCCGAATCGCTGAATTACCTGCGTTTGTCGGGCCGCAGCGCCGATCACATCGCACTGGTCGAGGCCTACGCGAAAGCGCAGGGCCTGTGGCATGAGCCGGGCGCGCCGGAAGCGATGTATTCGACGACGCTCGAACTCGACCTTGGCGACGTGAAGCCCTCGCTGGCCGGCCCGAAGCGGCCCCAGGATCGCGTGCTGCTGGTCGACGTGAAGCAGAACTACCGCGACAACCTCGCCCCGCTCACGCACGGCCGCGACAAGCGCTCGGACGACGTCTCCAACTTCGTCGCCGAAGGCGGCGGTGCGGCGGTCGGCAACGAAGCGCTGCACAAGGGCATCGCCGACATCCGCATCAACGAGCAGAACGTGCGCCTGAAGGACGGCGCGGTGGTCATCGCGGCGATCACCTCGTGCACCAACACCTCCAACCCGGCGGTGATGCTGGGCGCCGGCCTGCTCGCACGCAACGCGGCGAAACTCGGGCTGAAGGCCAAGCCATGGGTGAAGACCTCGCTCGGACCGGGCTCGCTGGTGGTCACCGACTACCTGCGCAAGGCCGATGTGCTGGACGATCTGGAGAAGCTCGGCTTCTACGTCGTCGGTTACGGCTGCACCACCTGCATCGGCAACTCCGGCCCGCTGCCGACCGAAGTCAGCGCGGGGATCGCCGCGGGCGATCTGGTCGTGGCGTCCGTGCTGTCGGGCAACCGCAACTTCGAAGGCCGCGTGCATCCGGAAGTGAAGATGAACTACCTGGCCTCGCCGCCGCTGGTTGTGGCGTACGCGATCGCGGGCACGGTGGACATCGACCTCAGCCGCGAACCGCTGGGCAAGGGTTCCAACGGGCAGGACGTGTTCCTGCGCGACATCTGGCCGACCAACAAGGAAATCGGCGACGTCATCGCCGCGACCGTCGGCCCGGAGCTGTTCGCGCAGAACTACGCCGACGTGTTCAAGGGCGACACGCGCTGGAACACCATCGCCTCGCCGGAAGGCGAGTCGTTCGCGTGGGACGCCTCGTCGACCTACATCAAGAACCCGCCCTACTTCGACGGCATGGGCATGCAGGTCGGCACCATCGACGACATCTTCGGCGCGCGCGTGCTGGGGCTGTTCGGCGATTCGATCACCACCGACCACATCTCGCCGGCCGGCAACATCAAGAAGGATTCGCCGGCGGGCCGGTTCCTCATCGAACGCGGCGTGCAGCCGGCGGACTTCAACAGCTACGGCAGCCGTCGCGGCAACGACGACGTGATGGTGCGCGGCACCTTCGCCAACATCCGCATCAAGAACCTGATGTTCGGCGGCGAGGAAGGCGGCAATACGCTGTACTTCGGCAAGGGCGGCGCTACGCCCGAGAAGCTGTCGATCTACGACGCCGCGATGAAGTACAAGGCCGACGGCGTGCCGCTGGTGGTGCTGGCCGGCAAGGAATACGGCACCGGTTCCTCGCGCGACTGGGCGGCCAAGGGCACCATCCTGCTGGGCGTGAAGGCGGTGATCGCCGAGAGCTTCGAGCGCATCCACCGTTCCAACCTGGTCGGCATGGGCGTGCTGCCGCTGCTGTTCAAGGAAGGAGAGAACGCGCAGACGCTGGGACTGGACGGCTCGGAAACCTTCAGCGTGACCGGCCTGAAGGATGGCGAATCCAAGCGTGCCACCGTCACCGCCACGCGCAAGGACGGCAGCACGGTGTCGTTCGAAGTGAAGGTGATGCTGCTTACGCCGAAGGAAGTCGAGTACTTCCGCCACGGCGGCATCCTGCATTACGTGCTGCGGCAGCTGGCCTCGAAGAAGGCGTGACCGCCCGGCGCGTCGGGTCGCTTACCCCAGGCCTGCGCGCTGTTTAGGGCCCCTCTCCCACCGGGAGAGGGGTTGGGTGAGGGGCAACGAAGTGGCAGCGGCAACGGTCATAGCCGCACAGCGCTGCGCCGTTGGTTCGCGCAGCTTCCAGTTCGGACGCAGATCAAGCTGGGTTCCAGCTTTCGCTGGAATGACGGTGATGTGGTCTGCGGCGATCAGGAAGTTCGAAGCGCCGCATAGCGGGCAAAACTACAGTCGCCCCTCCCACTCCACGCTCGTCATCCGCCATTCGCCATCGACTTCGCGCCACCCCGTCGTGACGTCGTACAGCCGAGCGGCGTCGGGCAGCAGGTTGCCGGAGCTGCCCGTCAGTGCGATGTTGAAGCGCGCCGTCGCATGACCCGGCTGCATCTCGACGGTCACCGGCCCCACGTTCGCGCCGACCGCGCCGTGGCGAAGGAAGATCAGCTGCGCCATGCGCCGCGCGCCTGCGCGGTCCAGCGCGCCGGGGCCGATGAAATCCTCCGCCAGCACGTCGTCCAGCGCCGCGGCGTCCTTCTTCTCGATCGCCGTCTGCAACTCGCCCATCGTCTCGCGCAGCCGCTGCTCCGGCCCGGCACGGCCGCAGGCGGCCATCGCCACCGCAAGCCCCAATGCCACGGCGAACCCGACGAAAACCCTTCCCTTCCCCATTCCAACCTTCCCATCGTGGTGCACGCCCGCCACATGCTGCCATGAGTATCCCGCCGGGAAAGCACGCCGCACCGCGCCTTGCCAGTCCCCTCGCCCCATGCTCCAATCCAGTGAATCCGTACGGTGGAGCATCCAAGCAATGCGACCGGCGGGCCTGATCAACTGCGATGGAGAGGGGATCGCGATGAGTTTTGAACGTCCGTGGCTGGCACAGTACCCCGAGCGGGTTCCGGCGCAGATCGACGTGGATGAATTTCCGTCCGTCGTCGCCGTGCTGGAAAGCGCCATCGAGAATTACCGCGACCGCCCGGCGTTCGCCAATCTCGGCAAGACCCTCACCTATGCGCAGATCGACCAGCTCAGCGCGCAGTTCGCCGCGTACCTGCTGGGCGAGCTGAAGCTCAAGAAGGGCGATCGCGTCGCGATCATGATGCCCAACTGCCTGCAGTACCCCATCGCCACGTTCGGCGTGCTGCGCGCGGGCCTGACGGTGGTCAACACCAACCCGATGTACACCGCCCGCGAGCTCAGGCACCAGCTGGTGGACTCCGGCGCCAGCGTGATCCTGGTGCTCGACAACTTCGCGCACACCGTGCAGGAAGTGATCGGCGATACGCAGGTCAAGCAGGTGATCACCACGGGCCTGGGCGATATGCTCGGCTTCCCGAAGGGTTCGGTCGTCAACTTCGTCCTGAAGTACATCAAGAAGATGGTCCCCGAGTACGACCTGCCGGGCGCGATCCGCTTCCGCGACGCGCTCGCGCTGGGCCAGCGGCATTCGCTGCCGACGGTGGACATCGAGCCGTCCGACATCGCCTTCCTCCAGTACACCGGCGGCACCACGGGCGTGGCGAAGGGCGCGATGCTCACCCACCGCAACATGGTCGCCAACATGCAGCAGGCGGCGGCGTGGGTCGGTACGAACGTGCGGATGGGCGAGGAAGTCATCATCACCGCGCTGCCGCTGTACCACATCTTCGCGTTGACGGCGAACGGCCTGGTCTTCATGAAGTTCGGTGGCCTGAACCACATGATCACCAACCCGCGCGACATGAAGGCCTTCATCAAGGAGCTCAAGAGCGTGCGGTTCACCGCCATCACCGGCGTCAACACGCTCTTCAACGGCCTGCTCAACACGCCGGGCTTCAGCGAGCTGGATTTCTCCGGCCTCCACCTCACGCTGGGCGGCGGCATGGCCGTGCAGCGTTCGGTCGCCGACCGCTGGAAGCAGGTCACCGGCGTGACGCTGGTGGAAGCCTACGGGCTGACCGAATCGGCACCGGCGGCGTGCATCAACCCGATGGACCTGGCCGACTACAACGGCGCCATCGGCCTGCCGATCCCGTCCACCGACGCCTGCGTCAAGGACGAGAACGGCAACGCGCTGCCGCAGGGCGAAGTGGGCGAGCTGTGCATCCGTGGCCCGCAGGTCATGAAGGGTTACTGGAAGCGTCCGGAAGAAACCGCCGCGGCCATCGACCCCGACGGCTGGCTGCACACCGGCGACATGGCGCGCATGGACGAGAAGGGCTTCTTCTACATCGTCGACCGCAAGAAGGACATGATCCTGGTGTCGGGTTTCAACGTGTATCCGAACGAGGTCGAGGACGTCATCGCGATGATGCCGGGCGTGCTCGAAGTCGCCGCGGTCGGCGTGCCGGACGAGAAGTCCGGCGAGGCGGTCAAGGTGGTCATCGTCAAAAAGGACCCGGCACTCACCGCCGAACAGGTCAAGGCCCACGCGCGCGAGAACCTGACCGGCTACAAGCATCCGCGCTACGTCGAGTTCCGCACCGAGCTTCCCAAGACCAACGTCGGCAAGATCCTGCGCCGCGAACTGCGGGACGCACCTGCGCCTCACTGAACCCCGCCTGCCCGTTTGTCGGACGTTTCATGAAAGCCCCTCCCCGAAAGGAGGGGCTTTCTCTTTTGTCGAGATTTCGCGGTGTAGCATCGCCCGGTGGGCAAACTCCCCTGCCGCTCGCTGCCCACACCCTGCCTGCGGGCGGCAAAGTGCCGAGGACCGCAACATGAGCATGATCGAAAAGCTTCACCGCACGCGCGCCTACCCGACCCTGCGCGTCGAATCCGACCCCGCGGGCGATACGCATTGGATGTACATGCATAACGACCACAGCCTGGGCGCGCGTCCGTGCTTCCGCACGGAACTCATGGACGACATGTGGAGCTTCCTCAACTCGATCACGCTGCGCGAGAACCAGCGTCAGAGCGGGCGTCTTCGCCACGTCGTCCTTGCATCGAACGCGCCGCATGCCTTCAACCTCGGCGGCGACCTGGCGCTGTTCTCGCAACTGATCCGCGCGAACGATCGCGAACACCTGCTCGCCTACGCGCGCCGCTGCGTCGAAGGCGTGCACCATTTCCACACCGGTCTGGGCGGCGACGTGCGCACCATCGCACTGGTCCAGGGCGATGCGCTGGGCGGCGGCCTTGAGCTGGCGCTGTCGTGCCACACCATCGTGGCCGAGGAAGGCGTCGAGATGGGCCTGCCGGAGGTGCTGTTCGGTCTGTTCCCGGGCATGGGCGCGTATTCGTTCCTGTGCAAGCGCGTCACCCCGCAGCTGGCCGAGCGCCTGATCCTGGACGGAACGATCGCCCCCAGCGAGGAATGGCATCGCATGGGCGTGGTCGACATCCTCGTGCGCAAGGGCGAAGGCGAGGCCGCGGTCAATGATCTGATCCGTCGCCAGCAGCGCGCTCCGCATGCGCACCTTGCGATGAATGCGGTTCGCGGCATCGGCCAGCCGGTCGGCTACGACGAGCTGATGGGCATCACCGAAGTGTGGGTCGACACCGCTTTGGCGCTGGGCGACAAGGCGCTGCGCACGATGGAGCGCATCGTGAAGGCACAGGAGCGTCGCTCGGGGACGGAAGCGGCCGCCTGACGGCGGACGGGGGCATTACCGGCATCACAGGCACTACCGGCACACGGGGACGAACGGGCCGAACCTCCGGCCCGGGATCAGGGGGAGCGCTCGCCTTCGCCGCGCGCGGCACGCTGCCGTTCGCGGGCTTCGAGCGCCGCCCTGCCCTGTCCGAACCGTTCGCGCAGGCGCGTCAGGTGCGAGGACCAGTCGCGCGCCAGTTGCCAGTCCGGCAGGCGCATCAATTCGCCGCTGATCGCGGCCAGCTTGATCAGCCCCAGGTTGCTGGCCACGCCCTTGAGCGCGTGCGCCTGGTCGCGCGTGCGCTCCCAATCGGAGCGCTTGGCGCAGACCTCGATCTGCTGCAGGCACTTGTCCGCATCGATCAGGCACTGCGCGATGAACTCGCGCTCGAAGCCGGCGCCCATGCCCAACGCGCCCAGTTCGTCCAGCACCGACGGGTCGAAGTGGCTGTCGCTGGCAGCCGCCGATTCATTGCGTGACGGCGCCACCACCGTGGTGGACACGCGCTGGTTGGCGGCGATGTCCGCGAGCGTGTCCAGCAGGCGCGTGGTCGACACCGGCTTGGACAGGAACGCGCGCGCACCCGCCTGCTCGCAGGCCTGGATCGATTCGGTGGTGACATCGGCGCTGAGGATGAGCACGGGCGTGCGTCGGCCGCTGCCGGCCTCCATCACGCGCAACTGGCGCAGCAGGTCCAGGCCACTGACGTCGGGCATGTGCAGGTCGGTGATCACCGCGTCGTAGTCGGACGTGGCCAACGCGTTGAGCACCTCCTCGCCGCCTTCCACGCACACCACGCGATGGCCGGCCTTCTGCAGCAGGCGCTGCAGCACCATGCGATTGGCGATGTGGTCGTCGGCGACGATGATCGACAGGCTGCGCACGCGGGCGCGATGGCGCAGGAACGGGTCGGAGAACGCGATGACGTTCGGCGCCGTCTCCGCGTGCCCCTGATCCGGTGCGACCACATCGTCGGCCTGCGGTGCGACCTGAGCCCGCTCGAACGGCAGCTCCACCCAGAAGCGGCTGCCGCCGGTGTCCACCGGCTCGTAGCCGATGCTGCCTCCCATGCCCTCGGCCAGCCCCTTGGCGATCGTGGTGCCCAGACCGGTGCCGCCGTAGCGACGGGCCAGGCTCACGTCGGCCTGCTCGAAGGGCTTGAACAGGCGCTGGCGCATGGCAGCCGGGACGCCGATGCCGGTATCGGTTACGACGAAGCGCAGGCGCACGCGCTCTGCGCCCGGATCGACGACGGCGACCTCCACGCGGACCGAACCCTGGTCGGTGAATTTCACCGCATTGCCGGCCAGGTTGATCAGGATCTGCCGCACATGGCCGACGTCGCCACGCAGGACTTCCGGAACATCACGGGCAATGGCGACTTCGTACTGCAGTTGCTTGGCGCGCGTCTGCGGCTGCAGGATCAGGCTGATGGCGTCCATCAGCTCGCGCGGGGTGAAATCGACGCGGTCCAGCTTGAGCTTGCCGGCTTCGATCGCCGAGATGTCCAGCACGTCTTCCACCAGCGACAACAGGCTGCGCGTGGAGGCCTGGATCGTGCTCAGGCATTCGCGCTGCTCGTTGTCGAGCTTGGTGGTGGCCAGCAGTTCGGACATGCCCGCCAGACCGTTCAGCGGCGTGCGGAATTCATGGCTCATGTTCGCCAGGAAGCGGCTCTTGGCCTCGTTGGCGCGGCGCGCTTCGTCGGTAGCCGTGGTAATCGCACGCAACAGGCCCGACAGGTATAGCGGAATCGCCACCAGGCCCAGCAGCAGGCCGACGGCCAGCACGCGGTTGGACAGCCAGTAGTCGTTGAACGTCACCACCGCGCCGAAGCTGACGAACGACATCGCCACCGCGCCGTACAGATAGCCGTTGCCGAAGCGCAGGCCGTTGCCGATGGTGACCCACATCAGGATCACGTACACCCACGCCAGCGGCTCGCCGATGTGGATCATCGCCGCGGCCATCAGGCCGTAGTCGGAAATCATCCCGATGATGCGCCGCAGGTGCGATTTTCCCGGTCGCCACAGGATCCACGCGATGAGGAAAGCGCCGACCACGAAGCCGGTTTCCACCATCTTCAGGACGTTGACGTATTCCTTCGACGGCAGCGCACCGGTGGCACCGCGCACGAGCATGTAGGCCAGAACCACCGACAGCACCGCCAGGCGCACGAACGCCTGACCATGTTCACTGTCGGGACGCCGCGAAAGTTCCTTCTTCAGATGGCGCAGCACGTTCAGCATCGCGGCTCACTCCAGGCCGGGGCGCGCGGACACCGTCGAGAACCGGTTGCAGATGTCCTCCAGCCGCTCGCGGCTGCGGATCAGCGCGTCGACGCAGCGCGGGTCGAACAGTCGACCGCGCTGCGCATAGAGATAACCCAGCGCCGCATCCACGTCCCATGCCTTCTTGTACGGGCGGGGCGAGATCAGCGCATCGAATACGTCGGCAACCGCGACGATCCTGGCTTCCAACGGGATTTCCTCCCCGCGCAGGCCATCGGGGTAACCACTGCCGTCGTAGCGTTCGTGGTGGCGCAGCGCGATCAACGCGCCGGCCTGGATGAAACGGTTCTGGCTGCCGCTGAGAAGTTCGTAGCCGATGCGCGGATGTCGGCGCATCACCGCGGTCTCGTCTTCCGACAAGGGTCCTGCCTTCATCAGCACGGCGTCGGGGATGGCGATCTTGCCGATGTCGTGCAGCGGCGCGGCCATCTCGATGACGCGGACTTCGTCTTCGAACATGCCCAGTTGCTCGGCAATGAGCCCGGCGATATGTGCCATGCGTTCGAGGTACGCGCTGGTGCCGGCATCACGGTATTCGATGGCGCGCGCAAGGCGCGACAGGGTCTCGCGCTCGCGCTCTTCCACCTCGTGCATGCTCGAAAGCAGCCGCTGTTCCAGCGACAGCGCACGCTGCTTCACGTTCTCTGACTGCTGGCGAAGTTGCAGCAGGTTGCGGCAGCGGGCACGCAGTTCGCGCGGGCGCACCGGCTTGACGAGAAAGTCGATCACGCCCGCTTCCAGCGCGGCCTGGCGGATCGGTTCGTCGCCGACCACGGTCACCAGGATGATCGGGATGTCGCGATGGAGCGGCAGGCGACGGAAGCGACGGGCGAACTCCAGCCCATCGAGCGCCGGCATGCGGTAGTCGAGCAGGAGCAGGTCCGGCTGGTTGGATTCGCACCAGCCCAGAGCAGCTTCCGGGTCGCCGAAGTCGGACACATGCAGCTCGGACGAGATGTCCTCGATGATGTGACGCAGCATCGTGCGCGCTGAGGTTTGGTCATCGACGATGACGACGTTCACATCGGGGTTCCGTAGAGCCGCCACCCCCTGTGGTGGCCGATGAGGGGAGCATACCCCGGGCCGGGGACGCCCGCAGCCGGAAACCGTCCCGGCTTGATATGGGAATCGGCTGAAGAGTGCGTAGGCTTTAGCTGCGCTTCATGGCGGCGCGCACGGCAGCACCGCGTTGGCACCACCTTCCGGGCGGCCGGCCAGCGCATCGGGGATAGATGATGGGTGACCGGGCGCATCGACGCCCGGTCAACCACGCGGCGGTGCCGCGGCGAACAGCTGTCTCAGCCGGCTTCCGGTCGCATGTACGGAAACAGGAGCACGTCGCGGATCGAGGCCGAACCGGTCATCAGCATCACCAGCCGGTCGATGCCGATGCCCAGGCCGCCGGTGGGCGGGAGGCCGACTTCCAGGGCGCGGATGTAGTCGGCGTCGAAGTGCATCGCCTCGTCGTCGCCGCCTTCTTTCGCCTCGACCTGCGCGCGGAAGCGCTCTGCCTGGTCCTCGGGGTCGTTCAGCTCGGAGAAGCCGTTGGCCAGCTCCTTGCCGTTGACGAACAGCTCGAAGCGGTCCGTGATGCCCTTCTCGCTGTCGCTCTCGCGCGCCAGCGGCGAGACTTCGACCGGGTAATGCGTGATGAAGGTCGGCTGCACCAGCTGGTGCTCGGCGGTCTTCTCGAAGATTTCCAGCAGCAGCTTGCCCCAGCCGTAGCCCGCCTTCACCGGCACCTTCAGGCGCTCGCAATGACGCACGAGCGCGGCGCGATCGGTGCAGTCGGCGGCGGTGATCTCGGGGTTGTAGTGGCGAACCGCCTCGTCAAGGCGCCAGCGGCGGAACACCGGGCCCAGGTCGATGTCGGCGCCGTCCCAATGCATCTGCGTGGTGCCGAGCACCTGCTGGGCCACGTCGCGGATCAGGCCTTCGGTCAGGTCCATGATTTCGGTGTACGTGGCGTAGGCCTCGTACAGCTCCAGCATGGTGAATTCCGGGTTGTGGCGCGTGGAGACGCCTTCGTTGCGGAAATTGCGGTTGATCTCGTACACGCGCTCCAGGCCGCCCACCGTCAGGCGCTTGAGGTACAGCTCCGGCGCCACGCGCAGGAACAGTTCCAGGTCCAGGGCGTTGTGGTGCGTCATGAACGGCTTGGCCGCCGCGCCGCCAGGGATGTAATGCATCATCGGCGTTTCCACTTCGAGGAAGCGGCGGCCGTCGAGCCATGCGCGCATCGCGCGGATGATCTTGCTGCGCTTGATGAAGACCTCGCGCGCTTCGGGAGAAACGATCAGGTCGACGTAGCGCTGGCGATAGCGCTGCTCGACGTCGGCCAGGCCATGGAACTTGTCCGGCAACGGGCGCAGCGACTTGGTCAGCAGGCGCAGCACGTCGGCCTTCACCGACAGCTCGCCGGTCTTGGTCCGCGTGAGCACGCCCTGCGCGCCGACGATGTCGCCCACGTCCCAGCCCTTGAAGGCTTCGTAGACATCGCCCAGCACGTTCGACTGCAGGAACAGCTGGATGCGCCCGGACTCATCCTGGATCTGCACGAAGCTGGCCTTGCCCATCACGCGCTTGAGCATGATGCGCCCGGCGATGGCAACACGCTGGCCCTTGGCCTCGAGCGCTTCAGCCGTCCAGGTGTCGCCATCGGCGAACTGCGCCTGCAGGTCGCCGGCGTAGTCGTGCCGACGGAAGTCGTTGGGGAATGCAATTGCGCCCTCACCGCGCAGCGCCGTGAGTTTGGCGCGACGCTCGGCGATCAGGAAGTTCTCGTCGGCGGGCGTCTGGGCGGTGGGGTTCTGGTCGGTCATGGTGTCGTGTGTGTGGTGGTCGTGGTCCCGCGAGCGCGGAACGCCAGTGTCTGGCTTGCAGGCTGCAAAATCAAAATGGATTCCGGCTCCTGCCGGAAGGACGGCGCCCGTTGCGGGTGCGCCGTCGTCCTGATCGCGTCGAAGGGCGGCTTACACCGCGTCGGCGAGTTTGGAACCGACCTCGCGGCCGG
>Ga0209676_1001677_pt1 | contig 19224 bp, 16 predicted proteins | sample AraplaCvi_mLB_r2_FD_184282 | JGI IMG/M metagenome (GOLD analysis project Ga0209676, IMG submission 184282) | Arabidopsis root microbial communities from North Carolina, USA - plate scrape MF_Cvi_mLB_r2 (SPAdes) (version 2) | ecosystem: Host-associated > Plants > Roots > Endosphere | place: USA...
CGCGGACCTGTCGTTCGAGTGGTATTTCGCCGAGGAATCGCTGCTGGCGCTGGGCCTGTTCTACAAGGACATCGACAGCTTCGTGCAGACCTCGCGCGAGACGCGCCCGTACTACACCTCGGGCCTGCCGGAGAGCCTGCTGGCCGGTACCGGCGCGACGATCAACGACGACTTCCAGTTCAACATCCCGCTGAACACCCCAGGCGGTCCGCTCAAGGGCCTGGAGTTCACCTACCAGCAGCCGTTCGTGTTCCTGCCCGGTTTCTGGAGCGATTTCGGCGTGCAGCTGAACTACACCTACGTCGATTCGAAGATCCAGTACATGACCGCGGCCGGCGCGACTTCGCTGCGCACCGACCTCACCGGCCTGTCGAAGAACGCCTATAACGCCACGCTGTACTACGAGGGCGACAAGTTCAGTGCGCGCGTGTCGGCGGCGTATCGCGACGACTACCTGACCACGGTGCCGGGCCGCAACAACAACGACGTGGAAGGCACGGCGGAGACGCTGACCATCGACATGTCGGCGTCCTACAAGATCAACGATCACTTCGAACTGACGCTGGAAGGCCTGAACCTCACCGATGAGTTCCAGGACCAGTGGGTCGATTCGATCGGCGATCGCGCCTCGGTCTACCACCATACCGGGCGCCAGTACTTCCTCGGCGCACGCTACAAGTTCTGACGTCGCACCAGCCGCGGCGGCCGATTCTCCAGACGGTCGCCGCGGTGCATTCCTCCTGATAGCACCGCAGCGCAATCGCATCGACCTCCCGCGGTCGCCGCGCGCCTGGCCGCCGACGCCCGCTTCGTCCCCATCACGAAGGAGCGGCACCGATGAGCATTCGCAGGTCCGTTTTACTCTCCGCACTCGTCGTCAGCGCGCCGCTGTGCGCGCAGGCCGGACATAACCTCGAGCGCCAGCCCATCGCACCGAACGATGGCTGGGCCGCGCAGGCAACCCCCGCGCTACCGAGCGGCACCACAGGCGGTTCCGCCGCCGACGACGCGCACGTATTCACTGTTTCCGACCGCAATGCGCTGGTCGCCGCGCTGAACTTTCCCGATGCGACACCCAAGATCATCCGCATCGAAGGAATGATCGACGCCAACGTCGATGCTGCCGGCGCGCCACTGGCGTGCGCCGACTATGCGCGCCCCGACCCGCAGACCGGCGAGCTGTACTCGCTGGATACCTTTCTCACCGCGTACGACCCGACGACATGGGGCCGCGTGAATCCCAGTGGTCCGCAGGAACGCGCGCGTGCCGCGTCCGCTGCCGCGCAGCAGGCGCGCGTTCGCATCCGCGTGCCCGCGAACACCACGATCATCGGCGCGGGGCGCGGCGATGGCCTGCGCGGCGCATGGCTCGACATCCGACCCGGTTCCACCAGCGGCAACCAACCGATGAACGTCATCGTGCGCAATCTGTTGCTGGTGGACAGTGTCGACTGTTTCCCGCAGTGGTCGCCGACCGACGGCGCCGAAGGCAACTGGAACGCGCTGTACGACGCGATCTCGGTGCGCAACGCCACGCATGTGTGGATCGACCACAACGCGATGCTCGATGTCGCCACGCGCGATGAGGATGCACCGACCTACTTCGGCCGCCTCTACCAGCGTCACGACGGACTGGTCGATGTCACCAACGAATCCGACTTCGTCACCGTGTCATGGAACCTCATGGCCAACCACGACAAGGCGATGCTGATCGGCTCCTCCGACAGCGCCACCGCCGACCGCGACAAGCTTCGCGTCACGCTGCACCACAACCTGTTCCACGATGTCGGCCAGCGCGTGCCGCGCGTGCGCTACGGGCAGGTGCACGTGTTCAACAACCAGTACACGCTGACCGATGAGGGTGCGCAGTCGTATGTGTACAGCTGGGGCGCGGGCATCGAATCGAAGATCTTCGCGCAGAACAACCATTTCCTCGTGCCTGCGGCGGTAACGGCGGACCTGTTCGTGGACCGCTTCAACGGCACCGCGCTGCACGAGGAAGGCACGATGCGCAACGGCGTCTCGCGCCACGCGCGCGTGGACGTGGTGGCCGCCTACAACGCGACGAACCCGATTCCGCTGGGCACCGATGTTGGCTGGACGCCCGCGTTGTATCGACGCATCGACCCGACGGTGGTCGTGCCGATCGCCGTGATACTGGGTGCGGGGCCGTTCAAGTGACCGAAGGCGTTTCGCTGTCCCGGCGCAGGCTGCTGCATGCCTCGCTGTTTACAGGCGCCCTGGTATTCCAGCCTCCTCCCCTGTCCGCAGGGGAGGGTCGGGGGCAGTTGCAGCCTGCCGCCGCAACTTCAGACGCAGGCGCTTCTTTCGATGCCGTGGTTGCCACCGCGCCACGCGATGGAGTGCCCACGTTCTCCAGCGTCGGCGAGGCGCTCGCCGCGGCGCCCGCCGATGGGGACAAGCCCTTCCGCATCCTCATCACCAAGGGCCGTTGGCACGAGAAGCTGCGTGTCGACAAACCGCACGTACATTTCATCGGCGAAGAGCGCGCATCAAGCGTCCTGACGTTCGACGCCGCCGCTGGCATGCCCCGGCCCGATGGCGAGCCGTGGGGCACCTGGGGCTGCGCGAGCGTGACCGTGCGTGCACCGGACTTCCGGGCGAGCAACCTCACCATCGAGAACGCGTTCGACTACGTCGGCAATCTCGCGACGCCGAAGTTCGAGCCCATCGGCCCGAACGGTGCGCAGGCGGTGGCGCTGATGCTGGATGCGGGAAGCGACCGGGCGTTCTTCGAGCGCGTGGACTTCATCGGCCACCAGGACACGCTGTTCACCGATGCGGGGCGAAGCTTCTTCCGCGATTGCCGCATCATTGGCAGTGTCGATTTCATCTTCGGCGGCGGCAACGCGCTGTTCGAGGGGTGCGAACTGCACTCGCGCTTCCGCCCCGGCAAGGAGCGGCAGGGTTACGTCGCCGTACCGTGCACGCCGTCCGCACAGGAGTACGGGCTGACGTTCGTGCGTTGCCGGCTGACGCGCGATGCGGAGATTGCCGACGGCAGCGTCGCGCTCGGTCGTGCATGGCGACCGGGCCGCACGTTTCCCGACGGAAAGTACGGCGACCCCGACGCGGTCGGGGCCGCGGTCTATCTGAATTGCTGGATGGACGCGCACATCGATGCGCGCGGCTGGGACGAGATGGCTTACACCGCGCGCGATGGGCGTCGCGTGATGCTGGTTCCCGGCGATGCGCGACTGTTCGAACACGGCAGCAGCGGGCCAGGGGCGCGTCGCTCGGATTCGCGCCGGCTTCTTCCGCATGAACGCGTCGCCGCGTACTCGCGCGAGCGCGTGCTCGCTGGTTGGCGACCTGACTGATCGTCGTACCGCAATCCCCGTCACATCCATCGCCGCACTTCCGCCCCCCCCGCAACTTCGGGAACATCCGATGTCCAGGCACTTCCTCGCCGCGATCCTTCTACTGGGCCTGGTCACGTCCGCGCACTCGGCGCCGCCCGTCACGATCCACCTTGCCGGCGACTCGACGATGTCGATCAAACGCGACGAGAAGCGCCCCGAAACGGGCTGGGGCGAGTACCTCGCGCAGCAGTTCCGTCCAGGCGCCGTCGTCGTCGACAACCGCGCCATGAACGGGCGCAGCACGCGTACCTTCATCGAGGAGGGCCGCTGGGACGCGTTGCTCGAGGCGACGAAGCCGGGCGATGTCGTGCTCATCCAGTTCGGCCACAACGACCAGTCCGTCGAGAGGCCGGACCGGTACACGCCGCCTGCGGATTACACGCGAAACCTCCAACGCTTCGTCGCCGACGTGCGTGCGAAGTCGGCGACGCCGGTGCTGCTCACGCCGGTCGCGCGGCGACGCTTCGACGAGGAAGGCCGCGTTGTCGCGAGCCATGGCGAGTATCCGGATCTGGTGCGCATGCTGGCCGCACGCGAGCATGTGGCGCTCATCGACATGGAGCGACGCAGCACTGCGGTGCTGCAGGAAGCGGGGGCGGAAAGCTCCAAGGCGCTGTTCCTGTGGCTCGCGCCGGCCGAACAGGAGAACTATCCGCAGGGCGTGCAGGACAACACGCATTTCTCGCGCAAGGGCGCGCAGCGGATGGCGCGCGAGTTCGCAGCGGCGGCGCGGGAGTCAGGGTTGCCCTTCCCGCAACCCTGACCGGCTACAACAGCCGCTACTTCAGCGGCTCCCGGCGCGGCAGCGCCTTCAGCGGTTCCATGGTGTCCAGGTCCCAGTCGGCCGGCACGAACGCCTGCCGCGTTTCCTTCTGCACCGGGTAGCCACCCACCTGCTCCTGGCTGTCGATGATGCGTCCGCGGCCCTCGATCGCATCGGCAAGGATGCGGCGGTCCACGTCGTCGCGATCCCACGGCCGCGCGCCGGCATTGGCGATAACCGCATCCTGCACCTGCGACGACGGCAGCAGCATCACGCCGAACGGCAGCGCCGGCGCGCGCTTCATCACGTCCACGTGGATCGGTGTGGTCGTGTAGCGGCCCTGCTGTGGCAGCGGGTTGCCGATGCGATCCACGGCGAGGTTGTCCTCGAAGTACACGTCCACGTCGCCCGAACCACCTACTTCGAAGAACGCCACGTCTTCAGTGGAGATGCCCGCGCGCATGACGTTGCCGCGCGCGATCACCTGTCCGCGCGAGTACGGGTGCCCCAGCCACTCCTCGGCGATGAGGTTGTAGTGCACGGCGCGCTGGCCCGGGTCGTAGATGAGGTTGTTCACGACCTGCCCGCGTGCGCCGCCCTTGAACAGCGGGTTTCGCTCGTAGTTGTGTGCGTAGAGGTTGCCGACGATCAGTACGTCGTTGACGTGGTCGTGGATCAGCGAACCCTTCGAATGCTCGCCCTTCTTGTGCGTCGCGTTCGCCAGGCCTTCGGCGACGATGTTGTTGCTGTAGGTGATGCGGCGCGACGCGGCATCCATCCACGCCTTCTCGTCCTCGCCGAAGAAGCGCGTGCTGGAGGCGGACAGGTTCTCGTCCGTCGCCCACGTCAGCGAGCAGTGGTCGACGATGACATCCTTCGCGCCGCGCACGGTGGTGATCGCATCGATGTCGCCGGAGAACTTCGGCATGCCGCCGTCGCCCGGGCGCATGCGGATGTGGCGCACCACGACGTCGTGCGTGGCAATCGTCAGGCCGCCCTTGATGAAGGTGATGCCCGGCTGCGGTGCGGTCTGGCCGGCAATGGTGAGGAAAGGCTCGGTGATGCGCAGCTCCTTCATGCCCAGGTCGATCACGCCGCCGACTTCGAACACGACGATGCGCGGGCCCGGTGTTGCGAGCGCTTGCGCGAACGAGCCCGGGCCGTCGGCCGCAAGCGTCGTCACGCGCAGGATCTTCCCGCCGCGACCACCCGGCGTATGCGCTGCCCAGCCCTGCGCGCCCGGGAAGGCGAGCAGTGGTGTCCCGGTGGACATGGTTTCGGGCCCAGCCGGTGCGGCGGCCAAGGCCACGGGGGCCGTCGAAACCACCAGCGCGGCGATCGCCAGCGCACGTGCAAACCCATGAATCGTGCCGTTCCGGCGGTGCGTCCCCATCCGTCCCCTCCCCGAGCCGTGATCCGAGTGTAGACCCCGATTGTCAATGACACCGGTTTCCTATACAACAGTTCCATCAGTCGAATCAGGGGATCGCCGCCGCATGGACAAACACGGGCCCGACGCGGGCAGTGACAGCGCAACGATCGCCCGGCGGCTGGTGGACGCGCGCCGGCAGGCGCAGGCCCTGCCGGACTATCCCGGCTCCGTGCCGGCCGGTCTCGACGACGGCTATGCCTGCCAGGATGCCGCCATCGCGCTGTGGGATCGCCCCGTCGTGGGCTGGAAGGTCGGCAAGATCCCGGCGGACTGGGAAGCCCTGCTCGGCGAGGAGCGCCTGGTCGGACCGATCTTCGAAGGTGCGGTGCAGTCGCCGCGTCCTGATGAAGCCGCGACATTCGCGGTCATCACCGGCGGTTTCGCGGCGGTCGAAGCCGAGTTCGTCTTCCGCATCGCGCGCGATGCAGCGCCTGAGAAGACGCAGTACAGCGCCGCCGAAGCCGCCGATCTTGTCGAAGCGCTGCACGTCGGCATCGAACTGGCCGGCAGCCCCCTGCCGCTGATCAACGTGCTGGGCCCGCCGGTGGTGGTGTCGGATTTCGGCAACAACGCCGGCCTGGTGCTCGGCGCGGAAATCACCGGCTGGCAGCGTCGCGGCGCCGATGAACTCACCTGCGAGACCTTCATCGACGGCCATCTGGTCGGCGAAGGTGGCGCGGCCTCGATCGCCGGCGGCCTGCTTGCCGCGCTGGCCTTCGCGCTGTCGCGCTGCGCACGTCGCGGGCATCCGCTCAAACGCGGCATGTTGGTGACCACGGGCGCATCCACCGGCATCCACGACATCGTGGCCGGCCAGCGCTCGCGCGTGAGCTTCGGGCAATGGGGCGAGATCCATTGCAACGCCGTTGTCGCGCAGCCTGCCGGGGAGCGCGCATGAGCGAAGGCCAGCACGAACCGCATCGACGTCGTTTCCTCGCTGGCCTGACCGCCGCGTGTGCGGCAGGCACGTTGCCTGCCGCGTTGCATGCCGCGCAGCCTGCGCGCGTGCTCACCGCGACCGATGTGCACGTGAAGGATTACCCGACCGTGCAGGCCGTGCAGTGGATCGGCGAGCAGCTCGAACGCGAGACCAGCGGCCGCCTGCGCATCCGCATGTACCACGCGGGCCAGCTGGGTCGCGAATCCGAGGCGATCGACATGGCGCGCTTCGGCGCCATCGCCATCACGCGCGTCTACACCGGCGCGCTGAACAACGCTTTTCCGCTGACGCAGGCGCTGTGCCTGCCGTATGTGTTCGATTCCAACGAACACCTGCGCCGCGCCATCGATGGCGACGTCGGCGCGCAGGTGCTGGGCGGCTTCGAATCTCGCGGGCTCGTCGGCCTTGCGATCTACGACAGCGGCCCGCGCTGCTTCTACAACATCAAACACCCCATCGTGACGCCGGCCGATCTTCACGGTCTGAAGATCCGCGTACCGGTGTCGGACATTTTCATCCGCATGCTGCGGCTGTTCGGCGCGAACCCGACGCCGCTGCCGCTGGGCGAGGTGTTCTCGGGCATGGAAACGCACATGATCGACGGCGCGGAGAACAACATCCGCAGCTTCCAGTCCAGCCGCCATTTCGAGGCCGCACGCTACTGGTCGCACAGCGATCATTCGTGGGCGCCGGACGTGCTGCTGCTTTCGCGCAAGATCTTCGATTCGCTGGAACCGCGCGATCGCGACACGCTGCTTCGCCTGTCGCGCGAATCGGTGCAGGTGATGCGCAAGCTGTGGGCGCAGCAGGAAGACGACGCGCGGCGCATCGTGAAGGAGGCCGGCGTGGCCTTCAACGAATGCGACATCCCCGCCTTCCGCGCCGCTGCGCAGCCGTTGCTGGAGCATTACCGCAGCGACCCCGCGATCGACGCGCTCTACCGGCAAATCCGCGACCTCGCGTAAGGATTCCCATGGACGCCACCGTGACTCGCGCTTCCTCCACGATCCTCCAACGCATCTGCGAACGCCTGGCCGGCTGGACCATCGCGCTGGCCGCGTTCGCGCTGCTGATGCTGGTGCTGGTGCAGGGCTGGCAGGTGATCGCCCGCTACGTGCTGAACGATTCACCGAGCTGGACCGAGCCGGTGACGTTGCTGATGCTCAGCACGGCGATGAGCATGGGCGCGGCGGCCGGCGTGCATACGCGCCGGCACTTCGCGTTCTCGCTGCTGGCCGAGGCACTGGGCCCGCGTGCCCGGCATGTGGCGCACCTGCTGCAGTCGGCGGTGGTGGTGATCATCGGCGCGATGCTCGCGTACTGGGGCGGCGTGCTGTTCGTCGACGGCGTGCACATCCCCACGGCCGGCGCGCCGTTGCCGGAAAGCATCGACTACCTTCCGCTGGCGGTCGGCGGCGCGCTGATGGCGCTGTTCGCGGCATCGCACATGTTCCATGACGCGGCGACCGACGACCGCGCGGCGGAGGTCCACTGATGGCGATCGCGCTTCTCTTCGTTGTGTTCGGCCTGATGCTGGTGCTGGGCGTGCCGGTGGCGTTCGCGCTTGCCGCCGCGTCGCTGGCGACGCTGCTGTACCTGGACGTGCCCTCGATCGTGATGGTGCAGCAGGTGTCGGCGGGTTCGGGTTCGGCGAGCCTCATCGCCATCCCGCTCTTCATCTTCGCCGGCGAGATCATGCTGCGCGGCGGCATCTCCGAACGGCTGATCGGGCTGGCCTCGTCGCTGGTCGGTCGCATGCGCGGTGGCCTGGGGCAAGTCAGCATCCTGTCGTCCCTGTTCTTCGGCGGCGTGTCGGGCTCTGCGCTGGCGGACGTTTCGGCGGTGGGCGGCACGATGATTCCGCAGATGGTGAAGCGCGGCTACGACCGCGATTTCGCCGTGAACGTATGCATCACCGCGGCGCTGGTCGCATTGCTGGTGCCGCCGTCGCACAACCTCATCCTGTATTCGGCTGCGGCGGGTGGCGGGCTGTCGATCGCCGACCTGTTCGCCGCCGGCATCGTGCCCGCGCTGTTGATGACGGCGGTGCTGATGTTCACCTGCTACGCGGTCGCGCGGCATCGTGGCTACGGCGTGGAGATCTTCCCGGGCTGGCGCGCGGTCGCGCTGCGCCTGGTGTCCGCATTGCCCGGCCTGGGCCTGGTGGCGCTGATCTTCGTCGGCATCCGTGCGGGCATCTTCACCGCGGTGGAAAGCGCGGCGATCGCGGTGGTCTACGCGTTGCTGGTCACCAGCGTTCTTTACCGGCAGATGCCGTGGCGCGAGTTCCTCGGAACGGTCGTGCACGCGGCACGCAGTGCGGGTGCGATCCTGTTCGTGATCGCCACGGCTGCGGTTTTCGGCTGGCTGCTGGCCTACCTGCAGGTTCCGTCGGCATCGGTGGATTTCCTCACCGGCCTCACGCAGGACCGCAACGTGATGTTGCTGCTGATGATCCTGGTGCTGCTGGTGCTGGGCACGTTCCTGGACCTGGCGCCGATGATCCTGATCTGCACGCCGATCTTCCTGCCGGTGGCGAAGGCCATTGGCATCGATCCGGTGCATTTCGGCGTGATCCTGGTGCTCAAGGGCGGCCTGAGCCTCATCAGCCCGCCGCTGGGATCGGTGCTGTTCGTCGGCACGTCCATCGGAAAGATCAGCATCGGCCAGAGCATGCGCACGATCTGGCCGTTCTGGCTGGCCGGCCTGGCGGTGCTGCTGCTGGTCGCCTTCGTGCCGGCGCTGTCGCTGTGGCTGCCGGCGGTGCTGAAGGCCTGATGATTCCTCGACGCGAATCGCCGGGCGGGATGTCGATGGAACGAACGGTCCTCGCGCGTCCGGCATGCCCGCTCGTGCCCGATATGACTGCGTTTTCCGTTTGATTCGTGTCAGGGAAACCAAACCACGCGCACTCACCTCGGGCCCCGCTAGAATCCTGCCCATGACCGAATCCGTTCCGCGCTCCCGCCGTTCCCGCACCGCTTCGCCGCTGCCCGCGCCGGAGGACACCGGGCTGACCGGCAAGGCGACGATCAACGACATCGCGCGGCTCACGGGCGTGTCGAAGAAGACGGTCTCGCGCGTCATCAACAACTCGCCGCTGGTGCATCCGGAAACGCGCGAGAAGGTGCTGGCGCTGATGAAGCAGCTGGGCTACACGCCCGATCCGCAGGCGCGCGGACTGGCGTTCCGCCGTTCGTTCCTGATCGGGCTGGTGTACGACAACCCGACCGCGCAGTACATCGTGAACATGCAGTACGGCGCGCTGGATGCATTGCGCGATTCAGGCTACGAGCTGGTGGTGCATCCGTGCGATTCCTCGAAGGAGGACTACATCGACGGCGTGCGCCGGTTCGTGCAGCAGCAGAAGCTGCACGGCGTCATCCTGATTCCGCGCGTATCGGAGGACGAACAGCTGGCCGCGGCGCTGCGCGAGACTGGCGTGCGCTACGTGCGCATCGCGTCGGTTCCGATGGACGCGGCGGCGCACATGCTGGTGACGCAGGACCGCCAGGCCAGCATGGAAGCAGCCAATTACGTGGAATCGCTGGGCCATCGCACGATCGGCCTGATCACCGGCCCGCGTCGTTACCGTTCGACCATCGAACGCGGCGGCGGCTTCCTTGAAGGGCTGGACGCGCGCGGCATCGAACTGACGCCGGACTACATCTTCGAAGGCGGATACACCTTCGATTCCGGCGTTGCGGGCGCGGAGTACCTGCTGGCCAAATCGCCACGACCCACCGCGATCTTCGCCTGCAACGACGAAATGGCCGCCGGCGTGTACAAGGCGGCGATGCGCCGCGGGTTGTCGATTCCCGGCGACCTGTCGGTGGTGGGCTTCGACGACAGCCCGCTGGCCGCGCAGTTGTGGCCGGCGCTGACCACCATCCATTCGCCCACGCGCCACGTGGGCCACCAGGCGGCGCAGATGCTGCTGGGCGAGGAACCGTCCGCCTCGGCGGCCACCGCGGCCGCGCCGCGCACGGTGAGCCCGCTGCTGGTGGTGCGCGATTCGACGCAGCGGCCGAAGGTGGGGTGAGGCGTCCTGCTTGAGCCCCTCTCCCGCGGGAGAGGGGTTGGGGTGAGGGCGCGTGCGCGTAGCGCGACGTCCGCCCTCATCCGCCCTCCGGGCATCCTCTCCCGCAAGCGGGAGGGGGAAAGATCCACACTCGCACCCCGATGTCAGGCCGCTCAGCCCACCCGCTTCCCGGCTTTTGACACCGGTTACCAAAACCCCGCTATCATCCCCTCACACCGTCCGCCGCGCGAGTTCCGCGCCGGCCAGAACCACCGGAGAGGCCCGATGTTCCGCAAGACCTACCACGCCACCCACCCGGACATGATGGCCGGCGCCAGCAATGACCAGCTGCGCGAGCGCTACCTCATCGAAGGCCTGTTCGTTCCCGGCCAGGTCGTCCTGAACTACTCGCACAACGAGCGCTTCGTCATCGGCGGCGCCGCCCCGACCACCGCCAGCGTTTCGCTGCCGGCGCAGACCGAGCCGGCCTCCGCCGCGGGCAAGCCGTTCCTGGAGCGTCGCGAGCTGGGCATCGTCAACGTCGGCGCCGGCACGGGCACCGTCACGGTGGACGGCACCTCGCACACGCTGGAACCGAAGGACGGCCTCTACGTGCCGATGGGCAGTGCGGACGTCTCGTTCGCATCGAACGACGCGGCCAATCCGGCGAAGTTCTACCTCGCCTCCACGCCGGCCCATGCGCGCTTCGAGACGAAGCACATCTCCATCTCGCAGGCCGTTCCGCTGGAACGCGGCGCACTGGAAACCTCGAACGAACGCACGATCTACCAGTACATCGTCCCGGCGACGGTGAAGTCGTGCCAGCTGCTGCTGGGCCTGACGATTCTCAAGCCGGGCAGTGTGTGGAACACGATGCCGCCGCACCTGCACGACCGTCGCTCCGAGGTCTATTTCTACTTCGACCTCGCCGACCAGCGCGTCATGCATTTCATGGGCGACCCGGCGGACATGCGCCATCTCGTCATCGCCAACGACGAAGCCGTCGTGTCGCCGCCGTGGTCCATCCACATGGGCTCGGGCACGAAGAACTACTGCTTCATCTGGGCGATGGGCGGCGAGAACCTCGACTACACCGACATGAACCAGCTGGACATCTGCCAGCTCAAGTAAGGCCGTCGCAGCATCCGCACACAGGACAAGGGAAAAGGGTTCATGGCCAATCCGTTCAGTCTTCAAGGCAAGGTCGCGCTGGTCACCGGCGCAAACACGGGCCTCGGCCAGGGCATCGCGGTCGCGCTCGCCGAAGCGGGCGCCGACATCGCGGCCGCCGGCATCCAGGCGCCGACTGAAACCGAAGAGAAGGTGCGTGCGCTCGGACGCCGCTTCCTCTCCATCGAAGCGAACCTGTCGAGCGTCGAGCCGGTCGAGCGCATCGTGCGCGAAACGGTCGATGCACTGGGCGGGCTGCACATCCTGGTCAACAACGCCGGCCTGATCCGTCGCGCCGACGCGGTGGATTTCACCGAGAAGGACTGGGACGACGTGATGAACGTGAACATCAAGGGCGCCTTCTTCATGGCGCAGGCGGCCGGTCGCCACATGATTGCGAAAGGTGGCGGCAAGATCGTCAACATCGCGTCCATGCTGTCGTTCCAGGGCGGCATCCGCGTGCCGTCCTACACCGCCAGCAAGAGCGGCATCGCCGGCATCACGCGCCTGCTCGCCAACGAATGGGCGAACAAGGGCATCAACGTCAACGCGATCGCGCCCGGCTACATGGCGACCGACAACACGGCGCAGCTGCGCGCGGATGAGGCGCGCAGCGCGCAGATCCTCGATCGCATTCCCGCGGGGCGCTGGGGTATCCCGGCCGATCTCGGCGGTGCGGCGGTGTTCCTCGCCTCGCCTGCGTCGGACTACGTCAATGGCGCGATCCTGCCGGTGGATGGCGGCTGGCTGGCGCGGTGATTGCGTCATTGCATTGAACCTCTGTAGCCCGGGTAAGCCACGCGCACCCGGGCTGCAACGCACCGGTCTGGAAGGAGAGGTGACTTGACGCCGCACATCCGTATCACCGTCCTCACCGTGGTTGCTGCCGCCTTCGCAAGCGCCCACGCCGCCGAGCCGCGCCGCGACTCCTTTGTGGAGAACGCCCGCGACATCGCGGTGAAGCAGCCGGGCCCGCACGAAGGCGAAGGCACCACGACGGCGTATCCGTTCTTCGAACAGGCCGACGGTTTCGACATCGTCTTCCGTCAACGCGCACTGCACCCGGGCGCGACCATCGGCGAGCATCGCAACGACAAGGACGAGATCTACTACGTGCTCTCCGGTCGCGGCGAGCTGATGCTCGACGGAAAGCGTCGCGACGTTGGCCCGGGCGATGCGATCCTCACGCGCGACGGCAGCACGCATGCGCTCGCGCAGCGCGGCGACGAGGACCTGGTGATCATCGTGGTCTATCGCAAGCGAACGGCGCGCTGACGCGGCGAGAACGTGCGTCCGCGGTGAAGGAGCCGTGACGCATCGACGCGACAAGGGCCAACGCATCACATGCATGAACGACGCGCGCCATCATTCGCCCCGTCTTAACCGCCCGCGCAAGAGCATGACCCATCGTCCAGTGATGGGAGCACACCGATGGCATCGAGCGAACGCGAACTCATCGCGCCCAACGGCGACAAGCGTTACGTGCGTCGCGATGAGAAGGGCCGCTTCAAGGAATCCGACGACGCCACCCGGTCTCCGTCGCAGGATGGCCAGCGGCCTTCGGCCACGGAAGTGAAATCCGGCCAAGGCGATCGCGGCGACCCGAAGCGTCGCTGAGCCAGCCGCCATGAACTCACGCCAGATCATGATCGCGATGGCGATCATCCTCACGGTCGCGCTCATCGGCTTCATCTACCTGCACAGCCGGAAGGCGGCTCCACTGCAGGATGCATCGCCGGACGCGACGAGCGCGATGTACGTGTTGGATTCCGCGCTCACCGCCTAGTGCATCCTGAGCCCTTCAAGCCGGCGCCGTTCCCGCCCGGACGCGCCGGCTCATGTCGTGGCCTTTCCTTCCTCGTCAGACCCGTCGCGTGCGCCGCGCTTGTCCTGCGCTCCGCGCAACCGCTCCACCGCCTCTTCCGACACGGACCGCAGGTGGATGTCCTGCTGCGGGAATGGCATCTCGATACCCGCCTGGTTCAATGCGCCGTAGATGCGCGTGACAAGGTCGCTGCGGATCGTCGCCGAGTTGTCGTAGTCGTACGTCCACGCACGGATACCGAAGTTCAGCGCGCTCGCGCCGAAGCCCAGGAACAGCACCACCGGTTCCGGACTCGACACGATGCCCGGCGTCTGCAGCGCGGTTTTCTGCAGCAATGCCGACAACGCCGCGGGGTCCGAACCGTACGCGACGCCGATGTCGATATCCAGGCGGCGATTGCGGTCCAGGAGCGTCCAGTTCGTCAGCTTTTCCGACAGCAGCGTGCCGTTGGGCACCACCACGTCGGCGCCGTCGAAGGTCTTGATGGTGGTGGCGCGCATACCGATCTCGCGCACGCGTCCGGAAGTTCCGGTGATCTCCACCACGTCGCCCGGCTGGATCGGTCGTTCGAACATCAGGATCAGGCCAGACACGAAGTTGTTGACCACGTTCTGCAGGCCGAAACCGATGCCCACGCCCAGTGCGCCGAAGATGAAGGCCAACTGCGTCATCTTGAAGCCGGCGGCCGTCAACGCGACCAGCCCGCCCAGCAACAGGACGGCGTAGTACGTGAGCGAGGCGACGGAATTGCCCACGCCGCGCGGCAGCGACATGCGCGTGAGCACTTCCTCCTGCAGCAGGTAGCGCGTGGCCTTCGCCGCCCAGAACGCCACGTAGATCGACACGAAGAACACCAGGACGTGGCCGAGGCTGATGCCGATCTCGCCGATCTGGAACGAGTGCGTGAGGATCGATTCGAAGAACGCGTATACCGGCCGGAACACGCGGAAGCGGTTCATCGTGAACACGACCCAGCCCACGATCGCGCCAAGCGTCAGCAGCCGCACGATGAGCGTGAGCAGCGGGGATGCCTTCTCGCGCACCACGCGCAGCCGCGAATCGCCGCCGCGCGAGAACAGCAGGTGCAGCAGGGCCACCGCCACCGTCATGCCGGCGTAGAGCACCAGGCCGAAGTAGCCGCTGTCGATCACGCCACTGTTGAGCATTTCCGCCAGCGATACGTTGCCGACAACGTTGGCGATGATCGATACCGCCAGCGCCACCACGCTGACCCAGGCGGCCACGTGGATCGCACGACCCATGCGGCCTTCCAGCCCGGAATGCTTGAAATGGCGTGCGCGCCACAGCAACCCCAGCGTCAGCAGCAGCGCCAGCGCCGCCAGCACCAGGTGGTACCAGCGGTACACCAGCGCGTTGGCCAGGAAGAAGAACGCGACGCGTTCGAGCAGGTACAGCGCGGTGGCGACGTACGGCCACATGCCCAGCAGGCGTTCGCTCTGCGGCGGCAACAGGCGCAGCACCGGCACCAGGGCGACCAGCATCGCGAACTGGTGCGCCAGCAGCGGCGCATCCGGCTCGAAGGTCAGCACGCCCATCATCGACAGCAGCAGCCACGACGAGATCGGCCGCTGCAGCACGCGCGTGGTCGCGTCCATCGGCTCGGGCTCGATGCCGGCCTTCTCGGCTTCGCGCCGCGCACGTCGCGCGCGCCAGGACAGCAGCAACAGCACCGGCAGCAGCAGGATCTGCAGCACGTGCAATGCACGCTGGTTGCCGAAGTCGGACGCACCGTACTCTGCGAGGAAGCGCGCTTCGATGCCGATGCCGTTCTTGATCGACGTCATCGCGTCGTCGGATTCGGTGGCGCCCTGTCGGGCCTTCCACAACGGCGGGGAATCCAGTCGGATCAGGCGGCTGTCGATGAACTCGATCGCGTCGGCCACCGAGCGCAGGCCGACCTGGATGCGCGCATCGACCAGGTTCGCGCGTCGACCCAGCGCGATCTGCCGCGCGAGCGGTTTCGACAGCGCCTGCTCGGCGGCCTTCAGCTGCGCGACCAGCGCATCCACGCGCGCGGCCAGCGCGGCCGGCATGTTGCCGCCACTCGCCACGGCCTGCGTGGCTTCCCAGTCGGCGCGGCGCTGGGCCAGTTGCGCCGCGCTCTGGCCATAGGGCGCGGTCGCGGCGCGCAGGTCGTCCTGCCAGCGTGCGAAGCGGCGCGCATCGAACTTCCAGTGGCGCTCGAAGCTTTCAAGCCGCATCACCGGCAGGTCGCGCAGGTCGGAGGCGCGGAACATCTTCGCCTTCTCGTCGACCGAGCGGCTGATGGCATCCAGCTGCGGCGCGAGGCGGTCGGTCGGGTCTTCCTGTTGCGCGCGCAGCGTGACGCCTTCTGCGAAGCGTTCGTCGGCATCGGCACGCGACGGGATGTCGGCCACCGGAATGGCGACCGGCGCCTTGGGGCCTTCGGCCGCGGTCGGCGTGGGAACGGTGGTTTTCGTCTGCGCGAACGCGGGCGTGACGGCGCAGGCGGCCAGCACGCAGCCCAGAACGATGGTGCGGAACGAACGAAGCATCATGCCTCCGGCGACTTCCGCCGGAAGTCTATCGCGCCGGAGCGGGCCGGCTCCCTCACGCACCGCCGGAGCGCCCGGAGAGGCGACTCCGTCAGCGAGTCCAGCGCCCTCTTGGCGTGGCTACGGTCCCCGTGGCGCCGCGTTCGCGGCGCGCGGTGTGCTTCGTGGGCGACTGATGCCCGTTCACTTCGCCGCAGCGTTCGCACCATTGCGCTGCTGCGTCGCGATCCAGTCATCCACCGACGCCTCCAGCACCGCCAGCGGCACCGCGCCGTTGCCAAGCACCAGATCGTGGAAGGCACGGATGTCGAAGCGATCGCCCAGCTTCGTGCGTGCGCGTTCGCGCAGCTCCACGAACTTCAGATGGCCGATCTTGTACGAACATGCCTGCCCCGGCTGCACGAGATAGCGGAACACTTCGCTGCGCACCTCGGACTCGGGCATGCCGGTGTGCGCGCGCATGTAGTCCATCGCCTGCTGCGGCGTCCAGCGCTTGCGATGCAGGCCGGTGTCCACGACCAGTCGCACCGAGCGGAACAGCTCCGCACGGAGGCGGCCCAGGTCGCCCCACGGATCGTCCTTGTACAGGCCCATTTCCGAGGCGAGCTGTTCGGCATACAACGCCCAGCCTTCGGTGAACGCGCTGGGGTTGAGGCTGCGGCGCAACATCGGCAGGTCTGTCAGCGTCTGCGCGATGGAGATCTGGAAGTGATGACCGGGCGAGCCTTCGTGGTAGGTCAGCGTCGGCAGGCTCCAGCGCGTGTTCGCCTTCAGGTTGCCGAAGTTGACGAAGAAGACGCCGGGACGCGAGCCGTCGAGCGCCGGCTGGATGTAGTACGCGCCGGGCGCATTGGCCTGCGCTTCCTTCGGCACCGGGCGCACGTCCAGCGGCTGCGGCGGCGTGCGGCCGAAGTATTCGGGCACGTGTGGATCCAGCTTGGCCAGGTTGCGGCGGATATCGGCGATCAGCTCCGCATGCCCCGCCTCGGTATCGGCGTACTGGAAGCGAGGCTCCGTCACCAACGCGGACATGCGCTCCCCGACGCTGCCTTCGGTGCGCCCCTGCGCGCGCAGGCGCGCATCCATCTCGCGTTCAATGCGGGCGACTTCGGAAACACCGAGCGCGTGGATCTTGTCGGCATCGAAGTCGGTGCTGGTGTTCCAGCGCAGCGCGGCGTCGTAGAAGGCTGCGCCACCGGGCAACGCCCACACGCCACGATCGCCCGGCTTGCGTGCGATCTCCTCGTCCAGCCTTGCGAGCAGGCGCGCGTAGGAGGGATTGGCATCCACACGCACCGCTTCCACGGCCTGCGCCACCAGCTCATCGCGACGCTGCGCCGGCAGCTTCAGTGCGGCCAGCTTGCGTTCGAAGGACGCCACCAGCGGGCTGCTCGCCGGTGCGGGCGTGATCAGCGAGCGGATCTGCGATGCCGCACCTTCCATCGCCGTCTGCGGCGGCAGCACGCCTTGCTTCGCCTGCATGTCGAAGTTCGCGCGAACCTGGTCGATCTTCTTCGCCACCGCATGCAGCCGCGACACATACGACACCGCGCCGGCTTCGTCGCGCACCGCATGCTGGTTCTCCAGGAAGCCGGGCAGCGAGACGGGAATGCTGAAAAGCTGGTCCACCGCGTAAGTGGACGCGCCGGCCGGCATCCAAGCCGGCGCCCAATCGGGTTTCAGCAGGTCGATCTGCGTCCGGTAGAACCACTGCGTCAGACCATAACTCCAGCGATCCTGCCCGGTGAGGCGCTTGGGATCGAACCGCTTGAGCTCGTCCAGGTTGCGCTGCATCTGCTCCCGCAGCGCGTCGCGGCGCGGCAGGCCGACGTCGGTGAGCTGGCCGGACAGGTCGATGCCATCGCCCGACAATCCAAGCAGCGTGCGCAGCTCCGGATTCTGGCGGACCTCCGCCATCGTCTGCCGGTCGACCAGCGCACCGACGGTGTCGGGGGTGTCGCTGGCGGCGACGGGAGCGGCGACGGTCAATGCGGCGGTCAGTGCGATCGTGAAGACGGAAAGACGGGGCATGCGTACTCCGTGAGGTGCGAAGCGGCACGCTTCGGCGAGGGCGACATCGTGGGTGCGAATCGCCCTCGCGTCGAGTGCCGTGATCACGTTGCTGCGCAAGCAGACCGTTACGGCATCGTCCACTCCAGCCCGACGTAGACCGAACGGCCATCGCCCGGCATGAAGTTCGCCTGGTCCTGCCCGCGCGCGTCGGCCACGACGTTCGTGCTGGAGATCCACTGCCGGTCGGCGAGGTTGCGCGCATCGACGAACCACGACCATTGCGATGCGACGCGACCGCCCACGCGCAGGCCGACCAGCGTGTAGCCCGGTGCGTGGAAGGTGTTGGCGTGGTCGACGTGGTAGTCCTGCGGCACCCACTCGACGTTTGGCGCGATGTACAGCGTGTCGCCCGGCGACCAGCGCAGCGACGCGCGCACCTGCTGCGCCGGGATGCCGGCGAGTTCATTGTCGCCGTAGACCGCATCGTGGTCGAAGTGGAAGTCGTTCCACAGCCAGTTCGCCGCCAACCGCCAATGCGGCGCGATGCGCCACCCGAGACCGAGCTCCAGGCCCCGGTGGATCGTGCGATCGGCATTCACGGTGCCCAGCGGATTGCCGTTGCCGTCGGTGAGCGCCAGCAGTTCACCGTCCACGCGCGCGCGGTACAGCGCGGCATCCAGCCACAGCGCGTCGCGCTGTACGCGCACACCCAGCTCCGCCGTCGTCGCCTTCTGTTCGTTTACCTGCGTGACGCCGGGGCCGCCGGTGAGTTCGCCGAAGCTCGGCGGCTCCAGGCTGCGGCTGAGGTTGGCGAACAGCTGCGTGGTGTCGTCGACGAGGTAGCGCATCCCGAGCTTCGGGCTGAAACCCGAGTACGCGACATCGAAGCTTTCGTCACGGCCGCCGGTGATGTAACCGTCACGCGAACGCCGCGTGGAGTGCAGTCCCTGCGCGCCGAGCGCGAGCACCCAGCGCGAGTCGAGCGAGGTCTGGTTCTCGACATACGCCTTGGCATTGGTGGCGCGCTGGTCGAAGCGGTTGGTGCGGTCGCCCGCATGGCCGGCGACGTTGACGAAGCGGTCGTCGTCGATGTCGCCCTGCGTCCAGGTCACGCCGGCAACCAGCACGTTGCGATGACCT
>Ga0209676_1001688_pt1 | contig 19130 bp, 15 predicted proteins | sample AraplaCvi_mLB_r2_FD_184282 | JGI IMG/M metagenome (GOLD analysis project Ga0209676, IMG submission 184282) | Arabidopsis root microbial communities from North Carolina, USA - plate scrape MF_Cvi_mLB_r2 (SPAdes) (version 2) | ecosystem: Host-associated > Plants > Roots > Endosphere | place: USA...
AGCACTTCCCTGCCCCGGCGATCGCGCGCAGCCCGGCCGCGATGGCGCGTTGCACGGGTTCGGCGTTCCAGTCGCTGCCGTGACCCATCGCATGCGCCAGATCGTTGGGTCCGATGAACACCGCATCCACGCCGTCCACCGCCGCAATTTCGCCCGCCGCCGCAATGGCCTCGGGCGTTTCGATCATGGCGATGAAGCCGATGCCCTCATTGCTGCGCTGCGTGTGCCCGGCGCCGCCGAAGGCCCCGTAACCGGCCGCGCGCGTGCTGAAGGCGCTGCCGCGGCGGCCCACTGGCGGATAGTGGATCATGCCGGCGAGACGCCGTGCCTGCTCGGCGCTTTCCACCATGGGCACCTGCACGGCACTTGCGCCCATGTCCAGGATGCGCGGCAAGTCCTGCTCGAAGCAGCGCACGATCGGCACGATGCCCGTGGCGCGTGCGGCGCGCAGCATGTGCTCGGTCATGCCGAAATCGGCACTGCCGTGCTCGTTGTCGAGGATGATGAAATCAAAGCCGGCGTACGCGCACATCTCGACGATGGCCGGGCTGGGCAATCCGTTGAACAGGCCGCGCAGCGGCTTGCCACTGCGCAGCATGTCCGGCAGGCGGCCGTCCAGCGGGAAGCGGGGATCGGTCATGCAAGTCTCCTGTGTCGGGGCGGGGTCAGTCGGCCTGGATGCCGGCGTCCTTGATCACCTTGCCCCATTTTTCGATTTCGCTGCGTTGGAATTGCGAGAATTCCGCCGAGCCGCGGCCGTCGGGGGCCACGCCCAGCGTCAGCAGCTTGGCGCGCACGTCGGGGGTGTTGACGATGGCCGCAATCTCGCGTCCCAAGCGCTCCACCACCGGCGCGGGCGTGCCCGCCGGCGCGAAGATGCCTTGCCACGATTGCATCGCAAAGCCCGGCAAGCCCAGTTCGGCCAGCGGCTTGACGCCCGGCAGATCCGCCAGCGGCGCGCTTGACGTGACGCCCAGCACCTTGACCCGCTTGGCATCGATCATTGGACGCGCGGCCGCGACCGTTTCAAACACCATGTCGATCTGTCCGCCGATCAGGTCCACCATCGACTGCGATCCTCCCTTGTAGACGATCTGGCGCAGGCGCGTATTGGAAATCGACTGGAAGAGCTGCCCCGACAGATGCTGCGATGTGCCCGCGCCAGCCGTGCCGTACGTCAGCCCGTCCGGATCGGCCCGCGCGGCATCGATGACCTGTTGCACCGTGTTGAACGGGCTGTCTGCCCGCACCACCAAAGCGTTGCTGACCATGCCCACCAGGCTGACGGGCGTGAAGTCCTTGACCGGGTCATAGCCCAGCGACTTGATGAAGAACGGATTGACGGCATGCGTGGTGATGGTGCCGCCTACGATGGTGTAGCCGTCGGGCTCGGCGCGCGCCACCTGTTGTGTGCCCACAATGCCGGACACGCCCGGCTTGTTCTCGACGATGACTGACTGCCCGAGACGAGCGCTCAACTGCTCGGCCATCAGGCGCGCGACGCCGTCGGACACGCCGCCCGGCGAGAACGGCACGATGTATCGGATGTTCTTGCTCGGCCAGGCGGGCGCGCCGCCTTGGGCGTGGGCCAAGCCGGCGGTCAACCCGATGGCCGCGACGGCGGTCAGGGTGCGTACAAAAATGCTGCGCATGCGTTTGTCTCCTGGAGTCGATGAGCGCGGTCTGTGCGCGCTTTCATTGGGTAGTGCCGGAAAAAGGGGAATAGCGAATCTTCAGGGCCCCGCCCGGACCGTCGCGCGTTCAACCAGGCTGCAGGGAATGACGATGTCGCGCGGCCGCAGTTCGGCCTGCATCTGTTCGCGCAGCAGGGCGACGGTGGCGTCCACCATGGGTTCCACCTGCTGACGCACGGTGGTCAGGCGATACGCGCCCCAGGCCGCCTGCGGCACGTCGTCAAAGCCCACGACGGCCACGTCCTCCGGCACGCGCAGGCTAAGTTCCTGACGCAGCACGTCAAGCGCCGCAATCGCCATGTGATCGTTGCCGGCAAACAGCGCGTCCGGCGGGTCGGCGGCAAACATTCGGCGAACCGCAGCCTGCGCCAGATCGAAGTCGTAGTGGCCCACTTCGCGGCAGGCGATGTCGTGGCCGAGTTCGGTCAACGCGTCCCGGTAGCCCCGTTCGCGTTCGATGCTGGTCGACGAATCCTCCAGCCCCGCCAGAAATCCAAAGCGCCGGTAGCCGCGGTCCACCAGCAGGCGCGCCACCAGTTGGCCGCCCGCATAGTTGTCGGACGTGACCGAGCTGCTGGCGTGACGTGCCAGGCCGCCCAGGATGGACACCCGATTGAACTGCACCACCGGCACGCCGACTTCTGCGCAACTGCGCGCCACGTTGGACGACAGCATGGCGGAGGCCATGACGATGCCGTCGACCTGGTATTGCAGGATCTCGGCCAGCACACCGTCGGCCGCCTCGTCCACCTCGGCGATGAACATCAGCACGTGATAGCCCTCTTTCTGCAGCTTCTGCGACAGACGCTCGATCACCAGCGGGTAGAACTGGTTTTCCAGATAGCTCATCACCAATGCGACGATGCGGCTGCGGCGGGTGATCAGGCTGCGCGCCAGCGCGTTGGGCCGATAGCCCAGTTTCTGCGCGGCCGCCAGCACCTTGCGCCGCGTCTCTTCGGACACGCTGGCGCCGGGCGTGAACGTGCGGCTGACGGCCGATTGCGACACCTGCGCCAGATCCGCCACGTCCTGCGCGCGGGGCGCGGTCCTCATGCCGCGGTCCATCCCGCATCCAGCATCAGCGCGCTGCCCGTCATCAGACTGGACGCATCACTGGCCAGGAACACAATGGCGCCCATCACTTCGTCCAGACGGCCGACGCGGCCCAGCGCGTTGCGCGCGCAGACCCAGTCCCGGAAGCCGGGCTGCTCCAGCATGCCCGCCGTCATGGGCGTTTCGATGAAGGTCGGGCAGACGGTGTTCACGCGGATGTTGGCCGCGCCCAGTTCCCACGCCAAGGCGCGCGTCATGCCTTCGAGCGCGTGCTTGCTGGCGCAATACAGCGTGCGGCGTGGACTGCCCACGTGCCCCATCTGCGACGACACATTCACGATGGACCCCGCACGGCCTTCCTGCAGCAGGCGGCGCGCCACGGCCCGGCTGGTGTAGAAAGCTGCCTTCACGTTCAGATCCAGCACGGCGTCGATGTCCTCGTCGGACTGCTCGACCAGCGGCTTGGGACGATTCATGCCCGCGTTGTTGACCAGAATGTCAAAGGGCTCGGCGTGCGCGACCGCCTGATCTACGGCGGCCGAGTCCGTCACGTCCAGCACCAGCGGCGCACAGCCGATGCCTTCGGCCCGCAAGGCTTCGCACACTTGCGCCAGTTCCGGCTCGCGCCGGGCCGCCACCGTCACATGCGCGCCCGCGCGGCCCAGCGCGGCGGCCGCCGCCAGCCCGATGCCGCCGCTGCCGCCCGTCACCAGGGCGCGGCGTCCGTCCAGGCGGAAGTCCGGTCCTTTGGGCAGCGCAATCATGCCTGGGCCTCCACCGGCCGATACCACGGCAGGTCGGGGCGATTGCCATAGCGGCGCACGCGGATGTTGGCCTGCTCGCCGTGGCCCGCAAAATTCTCCATGTGGCACAGGCGCGAGCAATACTCGCCCATCGCCGCGCTGGCCTCGTCCGTCAGCACGCGCTGATAGGTGCAGGTCTTCAGGAACTTGCCCACCCACAGGCCGCCGGTGTAGCGCGCGTTGCGGTTCGTCGGCAGCGTGTGGTTGGTGCCGATCACCTTGTCGCCAAAGCTGACGTTGGTGCGCGGGCCCAGGAACAGCGCGCCGTAGTTCGTCATCCGGTTCAGGAAGTAATCGGGATCGCGCGTCATGACCTGCACGTGCTCGAACGCCAGGTCATCGGCCACCTGCAGCATTTCCTCGTCGCTGTCGCAGACGATGACCTCGCCGCAATCGGCCCACGCCTTAGCCGCGATGCCCGCCGTCGGCAGGATCGACAGCTGGCGCTCGACTTCGGCCAGCGTGGCGCGCGCCAGTTGTTCGCTGGTGGTCAGCAGCACCGCAGGAGACGTAGGGCCGTGTTCCGCCTGGCCCAGCAGGTCGACGGCGCACAGCTCGCCATCCACGCTGTCGTCGGCGATCACCAGCGTCTCGGTCGGTCCCGCGAACAGGTCGATGCCCACCCGGCCGTACAACTGCCGCTTGGCCTCTGCCACGAACATGTTGCCCGGGCCGACCAGCATGTCCACGGGCGCCACGCTGGGCGTGCCCACCGCCATCGCCACCACGGCCTGCACGCCGCCCAGCACCAGGATCTCGTCCGCGCCCGCCATGTCCATGGCGGTCACGATCGCCGGATGCGGCTTGCCCTGATACGGCGGCGCCGTGGACACGATGCGCTTGACGCCCGCCACCTTGGCGGTCAGGACGCTCATATGCGCCGAGGCCAGCAGCGGATATTTGCCGCCCGGGATGTAGCAGCCCACCGCGTTCATCGGCACGTGCTTGTGGCCCAGGACCACGCCGGGATAGGTTTCCACTTCCACATCGCGCATCGAGTCGCGCTGGATCTGCGCAAAGTTGCGGACCTGGCTCTGCGCAAATGCGATGTCCTCGATCTCGCGCGCCGACAACTGCTTGCGCGCCGCCTCGATCTCGGCGCGCGACAGGCGGAAGTCCGCCGGGTCCCAGTTGTCGAACTTGCGGCTGTAATCGCGCACGGCGTCGTCGCCACGGGTTTCGATGTCGCGGATGATGTCTTCGACGGTGGCGCGCACCTTGGCGTCGTCGTCGGTCTTGACGGCGGCGGTCCGGCCGCGCTTCAGATAACGGATCATGGTCTCGGGTCCTGCAAGCGTTGAAAGTTCATCGATGGAGGGCACTTTCAAAGCCTTGCATACGTATGCAAATAGGGAGAAACCCGGAGATCGCGCGTACGCCGACCCTCCCTTCCACTTGCGCGGGATCGCGGCGCCATCGCGAATGCGCTGTCAGGCTGCTGACAGCCGGGCGCCGAGCGCTTTCGCTACACTCACGGGATTCCGCATCGATGACCGCCGGGCCGGCCCACGCGCAAACGCGAGGCGGACGGCAAGCGGCCGTGCTCACGCCCTTCCCTCATGTTGCATCCCGAATCGTTCAATCTGAAGCAGATCGCCGTGCCGGCGTTCGGCCCGTCGCTGCTTTACGGCATCAGCAACGGCGCCATTCTTCCCGTGATCGCGCTCACCGCGCGGGAACAAGGCGCGTCGTTTGCGGCCGCCGGTCTCATCGCCGCGCTCATCGGCGTCGGCTCGCTGCTCTCCAACATACCGTCCGCGCTGATCACCGAGCGCTTCGGCGAAAAGCGCGCCATGGCCGGCGCCGCGCTGTTGAGCGTGGCGGGTCTGCTGCTGGTGATCGGCGTGCCGCATCTCTGGGTGCTGGCGCTGGCCATGCTGATGCAGGGTTGCGCGCAATCGGTGTTCCAGCTGGCTCGCCAAAGCTACATGATCGAGGTCGTGCCGCTGACGTACCGTGCGCGCGCCCTGTCCACCCTGGGCGGCACGACGCGCATCGGCACCTTCATCGGCCCCTTCGCGGGCGCGGCGCTGATTCACTTCATGGGGCTGGACGGCGCGTACTGGATTGCCGTCTGCGCCATGCTCGGCGCGGGCTTCATCGCCATCAAGGCGCCCGACATCGAACCCTCGCACGCCAAGGCCGCCGGCGCGCCGCGCGCACGCATCGGCGAAGTCGCGCGCGACCATCGCGGCGTATACGCCACGCTGGGCGTCGGCGTGATGCTGATCAGCGCGCTGCGCGCGTCGCGCCAGGTCGTGATACCGCTGTGGGCAGACCATCTTGGGCTGGACGCCACCACCACGTCGCTCGTTTACGGCCTGGTCGCGGCGGTCGACATGTCGGTGTTCTATCCCGCGGGCAAGGTGATGGATCAGCGGGGCCGGTTGTGGGTGGCGTTGCCGTGCACGCTGCTGATGGGCTTGAGCTTGATGGCGATCCCGCTGACCAGCGGCGTGACGAGCTTCATCCTGGTGTCGCTGCTGCTGGGCTTTGGCAACGGCATCGGGTCGGGCATCGTGATGACGCTGGGCGCGGATGCCGCGCCGCCCGGCGCGCGCACGCAGTTTCTGGGTATCTGGCGGTTCATGGCCGATCTGGGTGCGAGCGGCGGGCCTGTGGCGTTGTCGGCGCTGACGGCGTTGTTGTCGCTGGGTGGCGCGTCGTTTGGCGTGGGGACGTTGGGGCTGGTGGCGGCGGGGGTGTTCTGGCGGTGGCTGCCGCGGCGGGCGTCGGCATAGCGCCCGCCTGGGCCGGCAAAATGTGCTGGTCCGCCAGCCGCCGTGGGCGCGCGATTATTGCGGACGCTGACCAGCTTCCCGTTCAATGTCCGCTCGTTGACGCCATCGATGCCGCGTTGAAAACCGGGGCGGCCTCGCCCGCCAGCGATACGTTGATGCAGGCTGGCAGCCCGCTGTCGGCGGCCCCCTTCAACGCGTTGGCCAGACCATCCACGTCGTGGGCCGCAAACCCCGCGCCGCCCAGCGCAGACGCGACGTCGTGATACCGCGCCGTCGGTGAAAGCTCGCAGCCGATCAACCGCTGCGGACCATAGGTGCGCATCTGGATCAGATGTTCGGCGTTCCAGCGCAGGTCGTTGCCGATCACTGCAATGACCGCCGCGCCTTCGCGCACCGCCGTATCCAGCTCCATCAAGTGAAAACCGGCGGTGCCGTCGCCCATCATGACGACCACCGTGGCTTTGGGCCGTGCGATCTTCGCGGCGATCGCGTAGCAGACACCTACCCCGATCGCGCCGGACATGCCGTTGATGATGCGTACCGGCGCCTGGCAGAATGCCTGCGCCCACTGGCCGAACTCGCCGCCGTCGCAGATCAGGATCGGATCAGGCGCGGACGCCAGGAATGCCTGCACGGTCTCGCACAGCGCGCGCGGGCCCAGCGCTCCCTCGACAGGCGCGGACGGCGCCTTGATCGTCCGGCTGCGCAGCGCGTCATCCACCTGTTCCTGCCACGCCAGACGTTCGGCCGAAGCTCGCGCCGCCCGTATCGCGGCTAGCGCCGCAACCGGGTCAGCTTGGAACGCCAGCACCAGACGCTCGCCAAGAAGACGGCCCGCGCGTTCCAGCATCGCGGGATCCGGGTCGATCACCGCGAGGCGTGCGTTGTCGCCAAGCGCGCCCGTGCCGCCGAATCCCAGCGTGAAGTCCAGGCACTTTCCCGCCAGCACGATCAGATCCGCGCTTGGCATGATGCCGGCCAACGCGCCCAGCGAAGGATCCTTCAGCCCGCGGGGGCTTTCCATCGGAATGATGCGCAGGCCAAGCGTGGCTTGCGCAGCCGCGCGGGCGGAACGACCGTGCGATCGCGCGCTCGTCGGCCCCGCCAATACCAGCGGGCGGCGTGCGGCATTTAGCAGTTCAGCCAGTTGATCCACATACGCCGCATCCAGCGCGACAGCCGGCTGATCTGCCGGCGCCTGCGGCAGATCAGCGATGCCCGATTCGGCCGTCAGCAGATCAAACGGAAGCGCCACGTGGACGGGGCCTCGACGCGGTGCAAGCGCCTGCGTGATGGCATCTTCAAGCGCGGGGCACAGTTCTGCCGCGGACTGCGGACGCACCGACAACTTGGTCAACGGCCGCGTGATGGCGACCTGGTCCAGCTCCTGGAACGCACCCGAGCCGTCCTCCGACACCGACGAATCGCCTGAGATAAGCAGCACCGGGCTTTCCGCCTGCGAGGCCGAGTACAGCGGCGCGAGGCCATTGGTCAGGCCCGGCGCCGCCGTAACCATCGCTACGCCGAGCTCGCCGGTGATCTGCGACCACGCATCGGCCATGAAGACGGCGGCCGCTTCGTGCCGCACGTGGACGATGCGAATGCCGGCGTCGATGCACGCGTCGTAGAGCGGCATGATCTGATTGCCGGACAGGCTGAAGATGGTGGTGACGCCCCGCCGGCGCAGCGAGCGAATGATCAGTTCAGAACCCAGCACGTACGTCTCCTTGAGATTGCGTTTAAGACTTATGCCACCAGCGCTTGCGACAGCGCATGCTTCACGAAGCGCGCGCCGCCGCTCATGCCTTTTCCCTGCGGCCATACCAGGCTGAGCGAAAGCGTTCTTCCTGCATTCAGGGGAACCGGGACCAAACCCAAACGGCGGGCATATTCCCCCGTCACGCTCTCAAGCACCGCCGGACCGCACCCTGCATCCGTCAGCGCGCACGCCGCGGAGAACTGCATCACTTCAATCGCGGGGCGGCAGGACAGCCCAGCCTCCTCCAGCACCTGCGCCGTCAGCGCGCCGACCGGAAGGTGCCGGCTGTGACCGATGAACCGCTCCGACGCCAGCATATCCACGGTGACCTCCGGCAGCGACGCCCACGCGTGGTCCGGACGCACGACGCAAACCAGGCCCAGGTCCGCGATCTTTTCAAAGTTGGCGTGCTGATGCGCTCCCGCCCCGAGGATGACGCCAAGGTCAATGCGCTGCGCGATGGCCATCTCGACGACTTCGGCAGCCGTTCCCACGCGCAGCACCACCGACAGTAGCGGATCCGCGTCCTGCAGCTGTTTAAGCACTGCAGGCAGCACGCTGGCGCCCGTGGCGGACACCGTGCCGATGATCAGTTGTTCGCGCCGGCGGTTCCCCAGGCTTTGCGCAAGCTTGTCGACGGCATCCAGCGCCGCCAGCGCATGCGTGATCTCCGGCAGCAAGGCTTGCCCCGCCGCCGTCAGCTCCAGCCGTCGGTGGCGCCGCGAAAACAACGTCGCCCCCAACCGGACTTCCAGCTCTTTGAGCATGGCGCTGGCACCCGGCTGCGTGAGGCTGCACGCCTCTGCGGCCTGGGTCACCGAACCCGTGCGGCAGATCGCGGCCACCAGCTCCATCTCGCGCGGACGTATAAGGGATTTCATATGAAACAGCATTGGCTATGTATTTGACCGTATGCTACTCGAGCTCCAAACTGGACCGATCCCAATCAGCTCGGCATCCATTTTGAAAGTCATTCAGATCAACGGCTACCACCTGGCTTATACACCCCGGGTGCCGCTCGGCAACGCGCGCACGTTCATGCGCAAACGCGAGTTTCTGGCGCTGGAAATCCGCACCGACAACGGGCTTCGGGGATGGGGGGAAGTCTTCTCCTCGCCGTGGGCCGCGGCGGTCTTGATCCAGCAGCAGCTTGGCCCGCTCGTGTGCGGCCGGTCTGCGCTCGATCACGGCGCGATCTACGCCGACCTGGTGCCGCGCATCGGCTATGACAAGCGCGGGCCGGCCATGATGGCCATCTCCGCATTGGACATGGCGTTGCATGACATCGCGGCCCGCGCACACGGAGTGAGCATCGCGCAGATGCTGGGCGGCGCGGTGAGGCGTGAACTGCCGTGCTACGCCAGCGGGCCATTCATTGCCGAGGGCGATGACCCCTATGGCAACTATCCCCGTGAGATCGAATCGCTGCTCAGCCAGGGATTCAAGGCGGTCAAGCCGCGCGCGGGTGTCTCTCCGCAGGCGGATGCCGTCATGGCGCAGCACGTGCGCGCGCTGATCGGCCCCGACGCTGACTTCATGCTCGACATGAACCAGGGCTACGGCACGGCGGCGGCGCGCCTGGCCGCTTCGCTGATTGAACCGGCGCGCCCGCTGTGGATCGAAGAGCCCGTCGCGCCGGAGAACCTGGACGGCTACGCCGCCACCGCCCAGGCAACTGCCTGCGCCATCGCCGGCGGAGAAGCCATTGGCAGCCTGGCCGGCTTCGACGCCTTCCTGCGCGCCGGCGCCGTCAGCGTGCTGCAACCGGACCTAGGCGTATGCGGCGGCTTCACAGGCTATCGCAAGGTCGCGGCCCTGGCGGAAAGCCGGGACATCGCCGTCATGCCGCATGCCTTCGGCACCGCCATCAACTTTCTGGCCTCGCTGCAGATCGCGGCGACACAGATGCCGACGCGCGGCGGCGCGTGGGCCAGCTATCCGTTCGTGGAGTACGACGTGACCGGCAATCCGCTCATCGCGCTGGCCGGCCCGGCGATTCAGTCCAACGGATCTGCGGCGCTACCCGACGGTCCTGGCCTCGGCATGGACTTCACGCCAGACCAGTTCGAACCTTGGACGGTGCGGCACTGGCGCATCGAACCCTGACGCGCCGCCTGCACGCCCCCAATCAAAACCAGAACAGGAGACAACATGCACAACCTCAATGGCAACCGCGCACGGCTGTCGCGCCGCCGCTTTTCTGCAATGCTTGCGGCGCTGGCCCTGCCAGCCGCGTTCGCGCCCCCCGTACATGCCGCTGACGCCTGGCCCAGCCAGCCGATCACGCTGATCGTGCCATTTCCACCTGGCGGCACCACCGACGTCACGGGGCGGATCCTGGCTCGCGCGCTGTCCACGCAGCTCGGCCAATCGGTCATCGTGGAAAACCGCGCGGGCGCCAGCGGCAATATCGGTTCGGCATTCGTCGCACGCGCCAAGCCGGACGGCTATACCTTGTTGATGTCCGGCGTGGGCACCCACGCGGCCAACGCTGCCCTGTACGCGTCCATGCCGTACGACCCGCTCAAGGACTTCACCCACATCAGCAGCATTACCTCCAGTCCGAACGTCATTGCCGTGAACCCCGAGTTTCCGGCCAAGACGCTCGCGGAACTGGTTAGCCTGCTTCGCCAATCGCCGGACAAATACAACTACGCCAGCCCGGGCGCCGGATCTTCCGGCAACCTCGCCTTCGAACTCCTGAAACAACGGTCCGACCTGAAGGTGCAGCACATCCCCTACAAGGGCGCCTCGCAGGCGGTGACCGATGTCATCGGCGGGCAGGTCCCCATCCTGGTCATGGTCGCTGACACCCTGGAGCCGCATGTCCGCGCGGGCAAGCTGCGCGTGCTGGCCTCGACCGGCGCCTCAAGAAGCCTGCTCTTTCCGGATCTGCCGACGGTCGCCGAATCCGGCTTTCCGGATTTCGACGCCGTGTCGTGGACGGGGCTGTCCGCGCCTGCAGGCCTGCCGGATGCCATACGCGACCGGCTGGCGCAGGCCACCCGGGCCGCACTGACCGACCCGGAAGTGGTCAAGCCGTTGAAGGCCACCGGCAACGCCGTCACCTTGCGCAGCCCGCAGGATTTCACCGCGTTCATTACCGGCGAGATCCAGAAATGGGCAACGGTCGCCAAAACCGCGGGGTTGAAGATGGACTGATGTGCGGTCTGTCGGCAGGTGCTGCATCTCGATTGCAGGAATGCGGCCCGCACAACAGACGCCTGTTGCGCGCAAGCCGCGCTGCGCCCGTCCCCTCAACCCAATTAATAGTATTTCTTATTCGCATTCGGTAGACTGCTGGACATCTTGCAATCTACCGACTCCCTTTCCCTCCCCGCGGTCGAGCAGCTCTATCGCCATCACCATGGCTGGCTGCAAGGCTGGCTGCATCGCAAGCTGGGCGACAGCGGCGACGCGGCCGATCTGGCGCAGGACACGTTCGTGCGGCTGATGGCCGCGCGCCGGCCGCCCGTGCTGCGCGAGGAGCCGCGCGCGCTGATCACGCATATTGCCAAGGGCCTGCTCGTCGACCATTGGCGCCGCCGCGCGGTGCAGCAGGCCTATCTGGACGCCATCGCGCACCTGCCCGAGCCGCAGGTGCCGTCTCCAGAAACGGGCCTCATGATCGTGCAGACGCTGGTGGCGATCGACGCCATGCTGCAGCGCCTGCCCGCTGCCACGCGCGAGATGTTCCTGCTGGCGCAACTGGACGGACTGACGCTGCAGGAAATCTCCCAACAAACTGGCAAACCCGTGATCACGGTCCGGCGCCATCTGCGCAAGGCCTTGATGGCGTGCATGACGGCCGCCGCATGAGCGCGCCGGGCGATCTATTGCTGGAGGAAGCCGCCGACTGGGTCATCCGGCTGCGCTACGAGACCGCCGACGCGGACACGCGGCGCGCGTTCGAACGCTGGCTGGCGCAGGGCGAGGCCCACACGCAGGCGTGGGCCCGCGCCGAACAGGTGCTGGGCGCATTCGAAGGCCTGCCCGCCCCCATCGGACATCGCGTGCTGCGCGCCACCCGCAAACGCCAGGGTCGCCGAGCCCTGCTGCGCGCGGCGCTGGGACTGGGCGTGCTCGCCCCGGCAGGCTGGATGGCATGGCGCGAGGCGCCCGCCTGGCGCGCCGACCTGCGCACCGCCGCAGGCGAACAACTGACACGCCAGCTCGACGACGGCACGCGGCTGGTGTTGAACAGCGGCAGCGCCGTCGACCTGCGCTACGGCAGCAGCGAGCGCCGTCTGGTGCTGGTAGCCGGCGAGGTGCTGGTGACCACCGGCCAGGAGCCCCTGCCCACCTACCGGCCCTTCGTGGTGCAGACCCCGCAGGGCGAGGTGCAGGCGCTGGGCACGCGCTTTTCGGTACGCGTCGTCGAGGACCACACCGAGGTCATGGTGTTCGAGCATGCGGTGCTGGCACGCCCGATCCATGGCACTCCCCTGCGCATCGACGCCGGGCAACGTGGCAGCTTCACCCTTGCCCAGACCGGCGCGCTGGCGCCGGTGGACGATGGCGCGGCGCTCTGGGAGCAAGGCATGCTGGTCGTGCGCGACCAGCGCCTGGCCGATGTGGTGGCCGAGCTGGCGCGCCATCGCCCGGGGTTTTTGCGCTGCGCCCCCGAGGTCGCCGACCTGCGGGTGTCCGGCGCGCTGTCGCTGCGGGATACCGATGCGGCGCTGCAAGCCTTGGCCGAACGCCTGCCCATCGCGGTGCAACGCGTCACCCGCTACTGGGTATCGGTCGGTCCGGCCGGCGCTTGAACGGCCGCGCGGGAAAAATATTTTGCGTCGAGGTGATCACTTTTTCGTTGTCGTGCGGAGTAGGAAGTAAGACCGCATCAAGGGGATGCGGGCGCTTCTTGCTTGACGATGAAAGGATGAAAGAGTGATGGCACGTGTACGCGCAGCGCGGGGCAGAGGATCCCGCAAGGCAATGATCTGGACGGCGCTCTGGTGCACGGCCATGGCAAGCGCCACCGCGGGCGCACAGTCCGCGGCCCAGACCGGCGCAGCGCCGGCCTCCCAGGTGCGCACCGTCGCAATCGGCGCAGGCTCGCTCGACGCCGTGCTGGCGCGCTACGCGGCCGCCGCTGGCGTGCAGATCGTCTACGACCCCGCCTGGCTCGCCGGCCGCCAAAGCCCAGGCATCTCGGGCGAGATGAACGTCCAGCAAGGCTTTGACCGCCTGCTCGCGGGCACCGGTTATCGCGCCGTGCCCAGCGCTGCCGGCACCTACGCGCTGCAGGCGATGCCGCAAGGCGGAATTACGCAACTGGCGCCCGTCACCGTCACCGGCGCGGCCGAGCGCGCCACCAGCGAAGGCACGGGCTCGTACACCAGCAATGCCGTCACCATCGGCAAAGGCACGCAGACACTCAAGGAAATTCCGCAGTCGGTGTCCGTCGTCACGCGCCAGCAGCTCGACGACCAGAACCTGAACAGCTTGTCGGACGCGATGCGCAACGTCACCGGCATGACCGTCGAAACGCTGTCCAGCGGCGGCAATATTTCCGGGTTCATCTCTCGCGGCTACTCGCTCGATTCGATCCAGGTGGACGGCATGCGCGCCCCGGCCGGCGCGGGCAACCTGTCGGCGGGCTTCGACCTTGCCATCTACGATCGCATTGAAGTGCTGCGCGGCCCCTCCGGGCTCTACCAAGGGACCGGCGAGCCCGGCGGCAGCGTGAATCTGGTGCGCAAGCGTCCCATGCAGGAATTCGCCTTTGGCGCCCAGGCCAGCGTCGGGTCGTGGGACTACTACCGTGCCGTGGCCGATCTGAGCACGCCGTTCGATAGCGAAGGCAAGGTCCGCGGCCGATTCATTGCCGCCTACGAAGACCGCGGGTCCTTCGTCGACCGCGTCAGTTCCGAGCGGCCCACGCTCTACGGCATCGTCGAGGCCGACCTGACACCCGCCACGACGCTGGCGGCGGGCATCACGCACCAACGGTCCCGCGTTACGCCGGCATTCGGCTTGCCCGCATACGCCGACGGCTCGCTGCTCGACGTGCGCCGCGGCACCAATCTCAGCGCCGAATGGAACCGCATCGAAGAAGAAACCACCGAGGTCTTTGCCGATCTGGAACACCGGCTGGATGGCGGCGGCTCCATGAAGGCAAGCGTCTTTCATCGCGACACCGACACCCCGACGCGCGTGACCACCTGGCCCAACCGCGCCGTCGATCCGGTCACCGGAGACACCAACCTCATCGCCTGGTCGTACCGCAACCACTGGAAAACCACGGGCGCGGATGCGCACGTGAACCTGCCGTTCGAGGCTTTCGGCCGCGAGCACAGCGTGCTCGTGGGCGCCGACTACAGCTATACGCGCAAGCAATTCAACTACGGCGGCGGCACGATCTTCCCGACCAACGTAAATGACCCGGTCATCGACATGCCACAGCCCGAGATGGAACAGGTCAACGGCAACGACGGCCGCACCAGCGAATTCGGCCTGTACACGCGCGCGAACATTCAAGCGACCGATCACCTGAAGGTCATCGCGGGCGCACGCCTGTCGTGGTGGAAGAACGACGCACGCAACGCCAACCAGTACTTCGGCGACTTCAGCCAGGCGACGACGCGCATCGACGCGCGCCCCTCTCCGTATGCCGGAGTGGTGTACGAACTGACGCCGCAGCTCTCCGCCTACGCCAGCTACACCAGCATCTTCCAGCCGCAGACCGAAATCGATGCGCAAGGCAGCACGCTGTCGCCGCGCGTGGGACGCCAGATCGAAACGGGCGTCAAAGGCGCATTCATGGACGGCGCGCTCAACGCCCATGCCGCCCTGTTCCAGATCGTGGACCGCAACCGGGCGATGAGCGACCTGAACAACCCGATGTACTCGGTGGCCGCGGGCAAGGTGCGCAGCCAGGGCTTCGAGACCGAGATCAGCGGATCGCCGTTGCCGAACTGGGACATCGTGGCCGGCTACGCCTACACGCAGACCAAATACCTGGAAGCGAGCCAAGCCCAGCAGGGACTGTCGTACAGCACAATCACCCCGCGTCACGCCATCAACCTCTGGACCCGCTACCGCTTCACCCAGCCGGCGCTGGAAGGCTTCAGCGTGGGCACGGGCGTGCGCTGGAACAGCGGCAACTACCTGCAAAGCGGCAACGTGCGTTGGGATCAGGGAAGCTATGCGCTCGTCTCGGCCCAGATCGGCTATCGATACAACCGCCACGTCGAAGGCACGCTCACCGTCGACAATCTGTTTGACCGCAAGTATTACGAAAAGCTTGGCGGCGCCTCGCGGCAAAACTACTACGGCCAGCCGCGCAGCGTGATGCTGACGGTGCGGTATCAGTATTGAGGCAGGGCGGCGGGCGGATGTGCTGAACATCCGCCCTGCCGCACCTCGCTACCCTTCGGCGACCGCCGTTTCCCGCGCCTGTGCTTCGGGCGCGTCGTCGCCGGGGGGCAGGGCCAGGATGCGGTAGCAGATCGACATCGTCGTCACGGAGATCACGGTGGTCACCAGCATCATCAACGCGCCGTAGAGATAGGAGCCAACACCCGGTCCGTGCGGCATCCGCAGCAGATAGCTCCTGACCGCTTCCATCAAGAGCAGCAGCGGAATGGGCAGCAACGACACAGCCAGAAATCGCCACTTGTTGCCGCGGGTCAATGCAGTGATGCGCCGAACGTCCACGGTTCCCGTCAGTGCAGCTTGCGGCAGGGCCAGAAAGAAATGCCCCACGAAGTACGCCGGCAACAGCATCAGGACCAGCTGCAGCGCGTTGCCCAGCGGGGACACGCCCTCCGGGCCAGACATCAACGCGGCGACCACGATCTGCGCGATCGACAGGACGAACACAGAGGCTGAAAGGATCACCGCAACGATGAAGTACATCCGTTCTGGTTTGCCCGTGGCAATGCCTGCGCGGGCGTACTCGTTCAGCAGGATGCGGCGATGCCATGCGACTGCCAGCATCACCGGACACGCCGTGGTCACGAGCCATCCCGCCAGTTGCAGCAGCATGCTATGCCGCGCAACCGCCATCTGGTCCAGGTAAACGCCCAGGCAAACGCCGACGATCAGGATGGCCACCAGTTGCGGCGCCATTGCGAGTGTGCGCCCGCCATGGTCTCCCAAGTAGTCGAAGGTTTCGCGGATGACCCGCCATACCGGTAGTTTCTGCTGCACGCGATGCTCCCGCTTTTTTTCTGTCCGGCGCGATGCCGGAACCGCCGCGCCGTGGCGCGCAGCGGTCTGTGGATGTGTATATACCGGCTAAGTAACGGCCATCTTGACCCACATCTAAAGTGCCATGCGTCGGGCATGCCCCGGCGAGGCACTAGAATCTCCGCTCCACGTCCCCTCCTGTCCGGCCTTGACGCCGGCCGCTGGTATCCCCATGGCCCACGAGCCCGCAACGCCAACGCCGAAGGCAGACAAGCTGCTTTCCCTATCCCAGGCCCTGCAGCAGGCCCACGCCCACTGGAACGCCGGCCAGGCAAACCAGGCCGAGATCCTGTGCCGCCGCATCCTCGACGCATCGCCCGGACAGGCGGATGCGTCGCAGCTCCTGGGCCTGATCGCGCACGCCTACGGCCAGCCGGCGCTCGCGCTGGATCTGCTGCGTCAGGCATGCCGGACAGACGCCGCGCCCGCGGTCTACTTTGGCAACCTGGCCGAAGTCTGCCGGCAGCAGGGCCTGCTCGCAGAAGGCGAAGCGGCCGCGCGGCAAGCCACGAAGCAGGACCCCGGGCTGGTCATGGCGTGGAACAATCTGGGGATCATCCTGCAAGAGGCCGGACGCGACGCCGAAAGCGTCAATTGTCTTGAGCGGGTGGCGGAACTTCAGCCGCACAGCCCGAAAGCGCTCAACAACCTCGGCAACGCATATGTAGGCGTGAATCGCCTGGACGAGGCGCGCCGGCTGTACGTCCAGGCGCTCGCATTGCAAAGCGACTACGCCGAAGGACACAGCAACCTCGCCTTCGTGCTGGGTGAGCTGGGTGACTACGATGCGGCGGCCGATGCGGCGCATCGCGCCATCGCGTGCAACCCGCGCCTGATGAACGCCTACATCAATCTCGCGGGCATCGAAGCGGCGCGGTCGCGGCCTCGCGAAGCGCTGCAGTGGACCGAAGCGCTGTTGACCTTCGCGCCCAACCATCCGCAGGCGCTTGAACTGCGCACGCGCCTGCGGACGGCATGCGGCGCGCAGGCTGCAGCAGCCGAGACGCCAGCGACGTCAGCGGACACGGCATCAGTCGGGGCGCACCCGGCCGCAATGACAGCCCCAGCCGCAGCGCAGGCGCAAGACCTGCACGACTTGGCGCACCGCGTCCGCGCGTTGCTGACTGCGCGGCAGCACGCCGACGCCGAGCGTCTGCTGCGCGAGAACATGGACCCGCGCGGCGCGCCCGCCGCACTATGGCGGCTTCTCGGCCTGACGGTGAAATTTCAAGGGCGCGTTCAGGAAGCCGCTGAGATTCAGGCCATGCTCGCGACAGCCATGCCCGGCAACCTGTCCGCCCGATTCGACCTGGCCGAAACGCGCTTGCTGCAAGGGGATTTCGAGCGCGGCTGGACGGAATACCGTTGGCGCTACAGCCTTTCCCATACCGCGGCGATGGACCGCAAGGTGCAGCGGCCGCGCTGGGACGGCAGCCGCATCGATGGCCAGACGCTGCTCATTCATGACGAGCAGGGGTACGGCGACACGCTGCAATTCATGCGCCTGATCGACGCGGCCCGGACCCGCAGCGGCGCGCGCGTCGTGCTGGAAGTCCATCCCGACCTGCTGTCCTTTGCCCGGCGCCTCGTCGGCCCGGACGCCTTCCCGCGCGGACAGATACCCCCGCCGTTCGACCAGCACTGCGAACTGATGTCCCTGCCCATGGCGATCGGCCTGCGCATGGCCGACCTGCCGGGCCAGGTCGGCTACCTGTCGGCCGATGCGGCCCGCGTCGAGAAATGGCGCAAGCGGCTGGCCGGCTTGCCACGGCCATGGGTGGCGCTTGCCTGGGCAGGCAGACCCACGCATTCGAACGACGCCAACCGGTCTCTTGCCTTGGCGGATATGGTGCCCCTCGCCGTGCCCGGCATCACGTACCTGGCCATCCAGAAAGGCCCTGCCGCGGCCCAGGCCGCCACGGCCCCGGCCGGCATGAACATCGTGCCGCTGGATGCCGAGATCGCCGACTTCGAGGACACCGCCGCGATCCTGTCCCTGGCCGATCTGCTCGTCTCGGTCGACTCCTCGCCCGTGCATCTGGCCGGCGCATTGAATCGGCCCGCCTGGGTGCTGCTGCCTTTCCTGCCCGACTGGCGCTGGCTGTTGCAGCGGTCCGACTCCCCCTGGTATCCGTCGCTGCAATTGTTTCGCCAGCCCGCGCCGGGCGATTGGAAGCGGGTCATGCACGACGTGGGGCAGGCGCTGGCCACCCGGTTTCACCGCGGCCAGGCATGAACATGCGGGCGCAACCGGCGCCCAAGCCGGCGCGCCCGAAGTATCAACCGGAAAAAGGCCTGAATTTCGGCATTATTGCGGCCTTTGAGACCGCGGCATCGCCAGTAATGTGCGGGGTGAGATAGTACGCCCCAGCAAAAGGCCGCCTGTCTAGCCTCATACCCTGGCACCGGCCGCGCGGATAGTCCATAGCTCCAACGGTTGCCGCACATTCCAACCGAAATCGCCCCAGGCGGGAGCTTGCCTTGAAGCTGAAACACCGAAAAAAACGTACACCTTCTTTTCCCGTGGCATCCGCGCGAGCCGGCTCGAGGGCGGCGCCTGCCCGGTCGACGCAAATTCTGTCGGGTGTTTCCCTCGTGGCCGCCAGCCTGCTTCCCGGCATGGTCCATGCCGCGGGGTGCGTCGCGCTTAACTACTCGGGCAACTCGACCGTTGTAGGCGCCGTTGATTGCATCGATTGGACGAAAGGCAACATTACGATCACGGGTTTTGGAAGCCTTTCCGGCACCGACATCGGTCTGCACGCCGCCAACACCACCCCTGGCTCCTTACTGACGAACTCCGGCACCATCGTTGGCACACTGGCGGGCCTGCAGAACGACGGCGTTCTGGATCAGGTGCAAAACAATGGCTTGATCTGGTCCA
>Ga0209676_1001690_pt1 | contig 19126 bp, 20 predicted proteins | sample AraplaCvi_mLB_r2_FD_184282 | JGI IMG/M metagenome (GOLD analysis project Ga0209676, IMG submission 184282) | Arabidopsis root microbial communities from North Carolina, USA - plate scrape MF_Cvi_mLB_r2 (SPAdes) (version 2) | ecosystem: Host-associated > Plants > Roots > Endosphere | place: USA...
AACGAGCAGCATCCCCATAGCGCCCTGAATTACCGCTCTCCGCGCGAGTTCAGGCGTGCGATGGCCTTATCAACCTAAGGGTGTGACCGTGTCCGGAGACACGGGGGCAAATCCACCCGTGCACCCCGAGGTTCGTATCCTTTCGCGAGACGACGATATGGGCGTGTGCTTTACCCCGCGCCGGGCCCATTGGCGCCGGTGGCCTCCGCAACCAAGCAGTGGCTGCAAGGCTACGCAGCCGGCCTGATCGACTGCGAACTCGCCGGAGGCTTCGGCATCCTGCTCCAGCGCGACGCTCAGCTAAGGCAAGAGCGCGGCGATTGTGTGGCGGCAGCCTGAGGCGCCCCGTGGTCTGACGCGGCTTCGACGCACTTGCGCGACCGGCTCGCACAGCTTCCCGAGCTCAGCGCGCCGATCAATCCTTGACCGAGCAGGTCAGCGAAAGGTGAATTGGAGCGGGGGCAACCGAGTTCATCGACTCTCATTCATTACTTCCTCCGCTGCCGAACGGATCTGGATACGCTTCTGCGGCGTGGCGTCATTCTTGGGCAGCACCAGCCGCAGAACACCGTCGGCTTAGGTGGCGTCCACTTTCGATTCGTCGATCGGCGTCCAACGTGAAAGCTCGGCGCATGGCGCCACTGTAGCGCTCGTGGCGGATCACACGTTCGCCATCGCCGCTGCTCGGTCGTGCGCTCGACCCCGGCAGCAATCATGACCCTGCCGCGATCGACGTTGATATGGATGTCCTCGTGTTTCACACCGGCAAGTCGGCGGTTATCGTGTAGCTGCCGTCTGAATCGGTCACATCGGCCTTGACACCATGCCGGCGTCGGCGGCGCCGAGGAACGCGCGCAGCATGCCCTGCATCATGTCGCTGCTCGGTTCGATGGAAAGCGGATCGTAATGTCTGAGGCTGGTCATCGTAGACTCCTTCATTCAACTGCCGGCAACTCCGGCTGTCCTTAGCATGGCAGTCCATGGCGACCGGCCCTTGCGTCGCGTCAAGCGCTGGGGCGCCAGTTTTTCAGATCAGCGTTTGATGAGACAACATGACCCGTCGTCGCGGCGAGGAATGTTTGGGGTCAGCCGCAGCAGAGTACGGCGAGCACAATAAGTTATCTATAAAGCATACGCACGCCGATTAAGTGCGGTTATGTGGGCGAATGGGGCCCCCATCCCTTGCGCCAGTCGCGCAGGCGTTACGCATCTTCTATATTTTGATCAGCAGACCGCTGCCGCCTTAGGAAAAGAGGAAAATACGCCTTTCGGCATTAAGCGTCCCTTAAGAGTGGCCCGACATGACCCAAGACACGCCCCTTCGCAGCGACGCGACGCACCTGTCCGCCCAGATCTCGGGCAACGAGGCGTGTTTGGCAGCCATCGTGCGGACTTCGATGGAGGCGATCATCTCGATCAACGAACAGCAGCAGATCGTGCTGTTCAACCCAATGGCCGAGGCGCTGTTTGGGATTGCCGCGCAAGATGCCATCGGTAAGACACTCGACCTCCTGCTGCCTGAGCGTTTTCGCTCGGCGCACACCCAGCACGTGCGCCGTTTCGGCGTGACTGGGGTCTCGGATCGGCAGATGGGCCTGCAGCGTACGCTCTATGCGCTGCGCCACGACGGTAGCGAATTTCCCATCGAAGCTTCCATCTCGCAGACGAACGACGGCCAGGGACGCAAGCTGTTCACCGTCATGCTGCGCGACATCACCGAGCGCGTGCGCGCAGAAGCCGCGTTGCGGCACTCGCGCGAGGAGCTGCAAGCGCTCTCCGATAGCATCCTGGCAAGCCGCGAGGAAGAAAAGCGCCGCGTCGCCCGCGAACTGCATGACGACATCGGGCAACGCCTGAGCGCGTTGAAGATGGACCTTGCCATGCTGGAGGGCGACCTGCGCGAAGCCGGCACGGCGTCGCATTGCCTGAGCCGCGCGGCGGCCATGCATGGCGGCATCGATGCCGCTATCGCCGCGGTCCGGCAGATTTCCGCGGACCTGCGCCCCGCTCTGCTCGACGAACTGGGGCTGGCTGCGGCGCTGGACTGGCTGAGCAAGGACTTCAGCGGCCGCTACGGCCTGACGATCGATCTGCGTGCTCCCGATCATCTTGACGTGAGTGAACAGGAGGCGACGGCGGTTTTCCGCATCGTGCAGGAGGCACTGAACAACGTCGTGCACCATGCGCAGGCCAATCGCGTGTGGATCGCCCTGGACCAGCACGCCGACGAACACGTGTTGCGGGTGCGGGACAACGGAAATGGCTGGGACGGCGCGCTACTCGACCACACGCGACGTTCGTTCGGACTGCTCGGCATTCGTGAGCGAACCCGGCTGCTAGGCGGAACCCTTGCGCTGACGCACGCGCCGGGGCAAGGATTCGAACTATGCCTGCGATTTCCCATGCGCGCCACTGAGGCGGAGTGAGACGATGATACGAGTAGTCATTGCCGACGATCACGCCGTGGTGCGCAACGGCTTGCGCCACATTCTGGAGCGCGAGGACGATGTGGAAGTGGTAGGCGAAGCTGCCAAGGGTGCCGAAGTGCCGCAGGTCTTGCGCGAGACGACGCCCGATGTGATCTTGCTGGACCTGTCGATGCCAGGGCGCAGCGGCCTGGAGTTGGTGCGGCATGTCCGCACCGAGTATCCGGCGAGCCGGGTGCTGGTGCTGACCATGCATGCCGAGGAGCAGTACGTGGTACGGGCATTCCGCGCTGGTGCGGCCGGATACCTGACCAAGGACAGCGCCGCCAATGACCTTATTGCGGCCCTGCGCAAGGTAGCCATGGGGGGGACCTACGTCAGTCCCGAGATGGCGGAAAAACTCGCGCTTGGCGTCCAGGAGCAAACCGATGCGCCGCATGCCAGCCTATCTGACCGCGAGTTGGAGGTGTACCGACGCATCGTCAACGGCGAATCGCTGACCGAGATCGCCGAAGCGCTGTGCGTGAGCTCGAAGACCGTCAGCACCTACAAAATGCGGCTGCTGGAAAAGCTCCAGCTTCGCAGCGACGCCGCCCTGGTGCGGTACGCCATCGAGGCGAACCTGTTTCCCGGCGAATCGCCGCTCTAGTACCTGTCATCCCACGTGCCTGCGACGGCCGGCGGCCACGCTGCTTGCCTCCGCGCGAATCAGCAGCACAGGCTTGCTGGTCTGCGCCAGGACGCCTTCAGACACGCTGCCCATGATGACCCGCCGCATGCCGCGACGCCCATGCGTGCCCATGACGATCACGTCGGCCGGCCAGGTGTCCGCGCGCTCGACGATAGTCTCCGAGATCTTGCCACGGCCAAGCGGACGCTCCACAAGCTCCTTGATGCAGGTGACGCCGGCGTGAGCGCACCGCTCGGCGGCAAGGTCAAGTGCCCGTTCACCACCCTGCACAAGCTGGCTCAGTACCATAGCGGTGTCCGCCGTGCCCGCGGCGTCGAACAATTCGCTGTCGTCCACTACATATAGCAGCTTGATATTGGCACGGAACGCCCGCGCCATGCCAATGGCCTGGGTCATCGCCAGGTCGGCCGAATCGCCACCATCCACCGCCACCAAAATTCTCTCGTACATGATCGGGCTCCGCCTGCATCTTCTTGCTTCGAGACTACGTCGCTGCGGCCCATCGCACTTGATCTGCCGCAATGCCTTTGATCGATCGAGTCAGTCCGCTATTGATTGATTTTTCGCAACGGCTTCTTCACGTGATGGCATAGATTTGACGCGTGCCCAATGTTGTGGCATTGGCAAGGGAGAAAATGGACATCTCAGCTATTGTGGTCCACGTCGACGCGTCAACGTACGCCACGGCCCGGCTTGCTCACGCGGTCGCCCTAGCCTGTGCATTGCCGGCGACGCTTGTGGGCCTGCTGCCACAGCGCGGCCTCCATCCCGACGCGGAGTTCTTCGCCGATTGCGAGGCCAGCCGCGTGGCCTTCGAGGCCGCGACGGCAGGCGCTCCCATCGCCGTGGACTGGCGCGTGGGAGAAGGCACGCCACTTGAAGCCATGCAATGCGAAGGCCGCTTGGCTGATCTGATCATCGTCAGCCAGCCGTGCGCTGGCGACGGACATCGCCTGGTTGACACACGGCCGTTTGTGGAAGGAACAATCCTGGAGGCCGGACCGCCGGTCCTGGTCATTCCGCTGACGGACGACGCTGCGCCCGCGCAGGTGTGGCCCTATGCGCGAGTGATGGTAGCGTGGAGCGGCACGCGCGAATCGGCGCGTGCGCTGCGAGACGCACTGCCGATCCTGCGCCGCGCGCAGCATGTTGCGCTGGCTTGCTGCGTTCCCTTCTCCCGACATCGCCAAACCGATATGGCTCCGGCCAGCTACGCGCTGACGTGGCTGGCGCGCCGGGGCATCCGAGCCTGCCTGATCGGACTGACAAGCGATGCGCATGCATCACTAGGCAAGGCTTTGCTCGCCACTGCCCGGACGGCCCGCACCGACTTGTTGGTTTGCGGCGCGCCGGCGCGCGACGAAGCGGTCGGCAAGCTGGGGGGCATCGCTGGAACGGTGCTCGAGAAGTCCCCAATCCCGGCGCTATTCGCACGTTAGCGATGCGAGGGCAGCTTCGCAAATTTGGCGTGGCACGTCTCAGTGCGCCAGGAGCACGGGGACCGTCATCGAACTCAGGATAGTCTTGGTGACGCCGCCCAGCACCAGTTCGCGGAAGCGTCCGTGCCCATACGCGCCCATGACCAGCAGGTCGGCTTGCACATCGGCGGCACGCGACAATATCAGGTCGCCAATGGCGGCATCGTTCGCGCCGGGTTCGACCTCCGTGCGGACATCGGCGCAGACATCGCGCAGCACGCGGCATGCGATGTCCAGCGGGGCCGCGTCGGCGCACGGGGCATGGTGGACAGGAGTGGCATGCAGCAGGTGCACGGTGCTACCTACCAGCAGCGGCAATGCATCGTGCAGGGCACGCGCGCATTCCTTGCCGCCGTCCCACGCCACCAGCGCGCGGCGGCCCACCGTCGGCGCCGGCCCGCCGTAAGGCACTACCAGCACGGGCCGGCCGGATTCCAATAGGAGCGATTCGAGAAACTGTGGCGCCACCACGCTCTCAGGTTCGCTGGTATCGATTTGCCCGGCCACCACGAGGCCGGCCTCCTTCACCTCCCTGAGCGTGCGGCGTACCGGATCGCCGTCCAGACTGCGCCATTCCGCCGACACCGATTCGCTCCATACGGCCGACTGGAATCGTTGTCGCTGTGTTTCTTGCTGGCGCTCACGACGGGCGCGATCCTGCTGCACGGCTGCCGCCGCGTGCGCCACGTGATAAAACCATTGTGGATCGGCGGAAAACGTGGCGCATACGCCTACCAGACGGCAACGCTGCGCGGTGGCGATTTGCAGGGCCAACTTCGCGCGGACCATCGCGCGCGGGCTTGCGTCAACATGGACGAAGATGCTGGGATAGGAGAGCATGGCTTGATCTCCTGACCAGGCGGCGCGGCCAGCTAGTGCGAGATGAGCATTGGCACCGGCGTGTTGTGCAGCAGCGTGCGGGTCGTGCCGCCGGTCATTAGCTCGCCTAGCCTTGAATGTCCGTAGCCGCCGGCCACCAGCAGATCAGCCGATTCCTGCTGCGTCTTTTGCAGTAGGCAACCCGCTACCGACGACGACTCCTCCACCGTCACCGTCGCCCGGACCCCATGCATGCCAAGCCAGCGCAGCAGTTCACCGTCTCCATGCTGCCAAAGCCCCTTTCCGCCGATTACCACCAGCAGGATCACACGCTTGGCGCGCTTGAGCAGGGGCAGCGCATCGCTGACCGCGCGAGCAGCCTCGCGCCGGCCGTTCCACGCCACCAGTGCGGTATCGATCTTCGACAGCCGCGCCTGGGGCGGAACCACCAGCATCGGCCGACCTGCGTTGACCAGTGCATACTCGGCCGCTGACGCCATCAGCACGGGCAGATCGCTGGGCGCCCCCGGCAGGCCGGGCAGGATGATGTCGCTGGCCATGCCGTGCGTGGCCAATGCCCAACCAGGGTCCTGTTCCGCCAGCAGGTGCGAATAGTCTGCCGGCGCACCGTGACGCCCACAGGCATCGGACAGCGCCTGGGTACCCGCTTTCTCCACGCCGCGCAACATGTCGGCCCGCATGGTTTGATAGCGCATCGTCTCCGCGCCCACGCTGCGATACGGATCGAGCATCGGTCCGGTCGCGCTCAGCCCGACCACGCGCCCACTGGAGAACGACGCCAACAAAAATGCCGCATCCAGGCGCGCCTCCCGCGCTCCGTCGTCAGTCAGATCTACCAGCACTGTCTTCCAGTCCATTGCCGTGCCCTCGCGTGTCGTTGTATCTAATACAGTCAAGGTAGCCAACACAGGATTGCGACGCTTGTGTCAGATCAAGTCAGTGCGCGTTGCGCATGCGATGATCGATTCACTGCAAAGCGGTTGCGCAGCAAGCGAAACAAGGAGTGCAGATGGACGCCACCATGCAGGCCATGATCTTCGACGGTCACACGCTTGTCGCGCAGCGCGTGTCCGTGCCCACGCCGGGCGCAGGCCAGGTGCGCATCCGCGTACTGGCCTGCGGGGTTTGTCGCACAGACCTGCATGTGATTGACGGAGATCTTCCTCATCCGAAGCCGGCGCTGATTCCGGGGCACGAGATCGTGGGTCGCGTCGAAAAGATGGGCGAAGGCGCCGCCGGAGTGACGCTCGGTGACCGGGTGGGCGTGCCGTGGCTCGGCCATACCTGCGGCGTCTGCCGCTTTTGCGCCTGCGGGCGCGAGAACCTGTGCGATGCGCCGCTGTTCCACGGATATACGTGCGATGGAGGCTACGCGGAATACATGCTGGCTGACGCGCGCTACTGCTTCCCGATTCCCGACGCTTACGATGACGCGCACGCCGCGCCGTTGCTGTGCGCAGGCCTGATCGGCTATCGCACTTTACGCATGGCGGGTGAAGGCCAGCGCCTGGGCATCTATGGCTTTGGTGCGGCCGCGCACATTGTCACGCAGATTGCCGTGGCTCAAGGCCGCACGGTCTACGCCATGACACGGCCTGGCGACACGGCGGCGCAGGCGCTGGCCACGCAAGTGGGCGCGGCTTGGGTGGGCAGCAGCCTGGAGTCACCACCGACCGTGCTGGATGCTGCACTTATCTTCGCGCCTGACGGTACACTGGTGCCGGCAGCGCTACGTGCCACGGATAAAGGTGGCGTCGTCGTATGCGGTGGCATCCACATGAGCGATATTCCGTCGTTTCCGTATCGCCAGCTTTGGGAAGAGCGTCGCATCGTGTCCGTAGCCAATCTCACGCGGCAAGATGGCGTTGGACTCATGCAGGTTGCCGCCCGCCTGCCGATCCAAGTGCATACCACAGTCTATCCGTTGCGCGATGCCGGCAAGGCGCTGGCCGACATGCGCGCCGGACGGCTTGCCGGTGCTGCCGTCCTGCGCATCTGATCCTTGCCAGGCCCCACCGCGACGCTACTGCGGCAGCACCTGGATATCGTCCACCACCTTCATCACGCCCGGCGCAATCCACGCGGCGTTGAAAGCTGCCTGCCGCTCAGCCATCGACGTCACGTGCCCCGACAGCGTGACCACGCCATCTTTGACGATGACCTTCACATGCCGCGCATCGCGGGCCGCCTGGCGTCGCATGGCATCTTCGATGCGCTGCTGCACATCTGGCGCGCTGGTGCGGGGCCTCAGCACGATCTGGTTCACGACGCCGCGTACGCCGTTAAGCGGCCGCACTGTATCGACCGCTGTACGACGCTGGTAATCCCAGTCCACTTCCCCCGAGAGAGTGACCATGCCCCGCTCAACTGCCACGCCAAGCTGCCCAACTGGCACGACGGAATTCCACATCAGCACGTTTTCGATAGCCCAGGCGATATCACTGTCGGTCCGCACGGTATCACCAGGCAACACCACGTCCAATTCCACGGCAAGCGCCCGCAATCCCTGCACACGCTGCGCGGCCTGCTCCGCGAGATGCTTGGCATGGAATGACCGCAAATGTCCAGTGAGTGTGACAATGCCATCCTTGACCTGCACACCCACCTCGCGCTCGTCGACTTCCGGATCCCAGGCCAGTTCGTCAAGCACGTCCTGCTTCAGTTGAGAATCGCTTTTCATTTGCAACGCCTCCTTTTTTCGCCCGTCCGCATATCGCGTGTTGGCTACTTTAGGCGCATTACGTTGCGCGGCTTTGCTCTGGCGCAAGGCCGGCGCCCAGCGCGCACTCGTCTGCAAGCGCCTGTCAGATTTTCCTGACGCGCGCCCAGCGCAATCTGACCTGCCTCTCAGTCACCGCTGATTTCGGCCTGAGCGGCCGTGGCCAATACTCCAGGAAAATCGGGAGATACAGAATACCGACGCCGGTAGGTAGCCAGCGCGTCGACCAGCAAAGGGGATGATATGCAGCAACAGGTGATACAGTTGCGCACGGCCGTGCCAATGCCCTACCCAGAAGCCTACGCGCCAGCGCAGGTCATGGCTCTGACACCCAGATGCGCCCATTGCAGCCTGAGGCCTCTCTGCCTGGCGGCGGGACTCGATGACGACGACCTGCCCCAGCTTGGATCGGTCATCGGACAGTGGCGCATGGTGCATCGTGGAGACTACCTGTTCCGCGTCGGCCACAGGTTCCAGTGCCTATATACGCTGCGCTCTGGATCGTTCAAGACGGTGGCCGGCCACGAGGAGGGTGTCGAGCACGTCACGGCCTACCTATTGCCGGGCGACATGCTGGGGCTGGGTGCTATCTCTGGCGAGCACTACGACTGCGATGCCATTGCACTAGAAGACAGCACAGTGTGCGTGATCCCGTTCTCGCCGCTTGAACTGCTTTGCCGCGACATGCGCGGCGTGCAGCGTCAGTTGCACAAGCTCCTCAGCCAGGAGATTGTGCGCGAATCCCGCCAGACCACGCTGCTGTCCGGCATGCCTTCGGAGCGTCGCGTCGCTGCCTTCCTGCTCAACATCTCGCGGCGCCTGCGCGCCAGGGGCTACGCGGCGCATGCGTTCACACTACGGATGACGCGCGAGGAAATTGGCAGCTACCTCGGCATCAAGCTGGAAACGGTCAGCCGCACGTTCTCCCGCTTCCAACGCGAGGGGCTGATCCGCGTGGACGGCAAGCGAATCGAGATTTTCGATCTCGACGCGCTGACGCAGGTCTGAGTTGTACGGCGCAGACAACCCACGTTGGCACGCCACGTACCGCGACGCGCCGCCGGCATTTGCCCTCGGAGCAAGTCATGGCGACGATGCAAGCAGCAGTCTTTGTTAAGCCCGGCGTGATCGAGTTGCAAGAGAAGCCCCATTCCTGACGTGGGCCTCGGCGACGCATTGGTGCGGATTACCACCACGACAATTTGCGGCACCGACATCCATACCCTGAAGGGCGAGTACCCAGGGGCGTCGGGACTGACGATTGGCCACGAGCCGGTTGGCATCATCGCCAGACTGGGCAGCGGCGTCACGGGCTAGCAGGAAGGCCAGCGCGTGATCGCCGGTGCAATCTACCCGAGCTTTCATTCCTGGTGCCCGATGCCCAAGCGAATTTGGCCCCAATTCCGGCAGGCCTGACCGACGAAGACGGATTGGACGACCGCCTGGCCATCTCGCGGCAACTGGGCGCCGACGTCACACTGAATTTCCATCAGCGCGACGTCGTGGGAGAAATTTTGAAGCTCACCGGCCGCCGGGTCGTGGACGCCTCTATCGAGGCGCGAGGCACGCAGGCCGCGCTGCGCGTGCTGAAGCCCGGTGGCATGCTGTCCAGCCTTGACGTCTATTCGACCGATCCGGGAATTCCTCTGGGTGCGTTTGCCGCTGGCTTGGGCGACCACCGCATCGTCACGTCGCTGTGTCCCGGCGGCAAGGAACGGATGCGCAGGCTGATGAACGTGATAGAAACAGCGCGCGCCGGCCTGTCCGCGCTGGCGACTCATCACTACGAGCTAACCGACGTTGTAGAGGCTTACGACCTCTTGGTCATCAGCGCGATAGCGTGCTGACGGTGTCGATCACCCCCTGAGTCGGCGACAGCGGTCCATGTTTGGTCTTCTTGATCGTGCTCGCTTTCTATATTGAACCAACACTTCTACAAAGCCATCGACATAGTTGATGCCTTAGAGTCCGATGACAAAAATGGGAGGCGAACATAAAGATGCCGATCCGTCGGCGGTAGCGTCGCAGTGGATGCTTCGGCGCTTGGGGGGGCGCCACGGGGGCGTTGCCGGCAGCAGATCGCGTCACCCGAGCCGGATTCCGCCGCCCCGACAGATAGCAACGACCTGTTCAGGCGCGTCTGCAACTGCGACCTGCGAGCCTACACGCAACGCACCGGCAGGGGCTACAGCCAGGGCTTCGTACTCGGGCGCGACTGCGCGCCGCCCAGTCCGGTGTGGCACATCGAAACCGTATCGCCTAGTGTCTTCGCCCTACTCCAGCGAATACTTCTGCCGGTATTCTGGCATTGTGACGTGCCATTTCAGCTCGTGTTCGATGCGCTGGCGCAACGCGTCGCTGGCCACCGGCTCGCCATGCACGACGAACGTCTGACGTGGCGGGCGCTCGAATCCCTTCAGCCAGCTCATCAATTCTTCGGCATCGGCGTGGGCTGACAGGTTCTCGATCTGCACCACTTCGGCGCCGATGTCAATGTCCTTGCCATGCAGCCGGATTTGCCTGGCGCCACTGCAAAGGCGGGCGCCGCGCGTGCCGGGTGCCTGGAATCTGGACAGCAGGATGATGTTGCGCGGGTCCATGCCGAACGCTTCCAGGTGGTGCACCACGCGGCCACCGGTTGCCATGCCGCTTCCTGCCAGGATGATCTTCGGACTGCGATCTGCGTTCAGGCGTACAGACGCCTCAGTACTGGTTACGGGGCGCGCCATGTCGCAAGCGCCCGCACAGCTTGCCTCGTCGAGGCGCAGCTCCGACACATGCCGGGCAAAGATCGTCGTTGCCGCGATAGCCATAGGGCTGTTCAAATAGACGGGTACGTCCGGCAGCCGGCGCAGTTGCCTGAGCCGGTACAGGCAATACAGCAATGATTGCGCGCGACCCACGGCGAAAGTCGGGATCACGAGCGTGCCGCCCCTGTCGATCGTGCGGCTGACGATGTCGCCCAGCGCGTCGACGGGATCGACGTCGGGATGGCGCCGGTCGCCATACGTGGATTCCACGAACAGCCAGTCGGCATGCTTCAGGAAGACGGGCGCGCGCATCACCGGATCGTTCAGGCGCCCAAGATCGCCTGAGAACACTAGCCGCTGCCCATCCACGTGCAAGGTGACACTGGCAGCGCCGATAATATGTCCGGCGTGACTAAACTCGGCATCGATGCCCGCGCTCACCGGCACGCGCGTGTCGAATCGCACCGCCTCCAGGCGATGCACCGCGCGCTCAGCATCGGCGCGCGTATACAGCGGCATCGCCGGATCGTGACGCGAGAAGCCTTTTCGGTTCGCATACGCCGCGTCTTCCTCGGCCAGCGCCGCGCAGTCGGGTAGCAGTACGCCGCACAATTGCGCGGTCCCCAGAGTGCAGTACACGCGCCCCCGGAATCCGTTGCGGATCAGCAGGGGCAGATAGCCACTGTGATCGATGTGCGCGTGGGTCAGCACCACCGCGTGCAAGCTGGCGGGATCGACCGGCAGCGCATCCCAGTTGCGCAGGCGCAAGGCTTTGAATCCTTGAAACAGGCCGCAATCCACCATCACGCGGACGCGTCCAATGTCCACGACGTACTTGGAGCCCGTCACCGTATCGGTGGCGCCCAGACATTGCACTTTCATCGATATCCCCTTGTTCATGCTGCGCCATCGCTGACCGGATGCTTTGCGGTGCGCACAGCGCGCAACAGCATTTTTCAGGATGGATCGCACGCCGGGCGGTAGCTTGATTTTCATCAACGTTCTGGAACTTCATTCCTGCGCCGCGCGCCCCCAGCGGCGATGGCTGTCGTCCATGCCCTACAGATAGCTCAGCACATCCTGATTTCATTGACGGTGCTCGGCGTCCATACTGGGATAACTGTTGATGCTGCCCTCCCCCGTCATGCTGGTATTCAAGCCGTTCGGTATCGACACGTGGCAAGAGCACGTGATTTACCTCCACCACGACTGTCCGGTGTGCGGGGCCGAAGGTTTTTCGGCGCAGGCGCGCGTGCAGGTGCGAATTGGTGCGCGCACGCTGATCGCCACGCTGAACTTGGTGGGGGCCCCACTGCTGCATACTCACCAGGCCAGTCTTTCGGCGAGTGCTGCAGGGAATCTATGTGCGCGTGAAGGCGATGCCATCGAGGTCACGCACGCGCCGGCCTTGGAATCGCTGCGCGCAGTCCGCGCCAAGATTCATGGCCTGGCTATTGACGACGCACAACTGGCTGGCATCGTCGAGGACATTGCAGGAGAGCGTTACACGGAAATTCAGATCGCAGCCTTCCTTGCGGCCTGCGCGGGCGGTAGGATGAACGAGCAGGACTCGCGCGATGATCGGCACGGGGGAGCAATTGCGTTGGGACTGCGAGGTGGTGGCTGACAAGCATTGCGTGGGCGGGCTGCCCGGCAATCGCACCACGCCAATCATCGTGGCAATTGTGGCCGCCGCCGGGCTAACGATTCCCAAAACCTCTTCACGCGCGATCACGTCTCCAGCGGGCACGGCGGACACCATGGAAACCCTGACGCGAGTGACACTGGACGTGCACGAACTGCGGCGCGTGGTGGAGCGCACGGGCGCCGCGCTTGCGTGGGGCGGCGCACTGAACCTGAGTCCGTCCGACGACGTGATGATTCGTGTGGAACGTGCCCTAGATATCGACAGCGACGCCCAGTTGATTGCGTCGATCCTGTCGAAGAAGGTGGCAGCCGGGGCCACGCATGTACTAATCGATGTCCCCGTGGGCCGCACGGCCAAGGTGCGTTCCGAGGCCGACCTGTTGCGCCTGGAATCTTTCATGCAACGCGTGGCGGCGGCGTTCGGACTGCAAGTGATGATGGTGCATACCGACGGCTCCCAGCCGGATGGCCGTGGCATCGGTCCGGCGTTGGAGGCCCACGACGTGTTGGCCGTGTTGCGACGCGACACCCACGCGCCCGCCGACCTACGGCGTCGCGCGCTACTGATTTCCGGATTGCTGCTTGAGTTCTGCGGGGCGGGGCAGGCCCGGCGATGGCCAGGGCAAAGCCGAGCAGATCCTGAACTCCGGCGCCGCTTGGGCCAGGTTCCAGTCCGTTTGCGAGGCGCAGGGTGGGCTGATGGTGCCGGGCGAGGCGCTGTTCCGGCGCGACGTGCTGGCGCAAATTGGTGGCACAGTCGCCACCATCGACAACCGTCGCCTGGCGCGCACCGCCAAGCTGGCGGGAGCGCCGCGCCACCAAGTAGCCGGCATCGCGGTGCGCGCTCGGCTGGGCGACATCGTGTCGGGGGGCGATCCCCTTTTCACCATCCATGCGCAGGCGTCAGGAGAACTCGGTTACGCCTCCGCCTATGCACTCACCAATCCTGCCTTCGGCGTGAATCCGGCCTGACTATGCGCTACGAGAAAGGGCGCACGGTGCCGGAACCAGCCTGAATTGCGGCGAAACCGCGTTCGATCGACCCCATCACGCTAGATTCCTGCCGTTGGCAGCAATCTAGCTGATCGACAGAGATAGTGCGGAAGTCGTCTCGGAAGCGGTAAGCCCTGGCCCAGGTAGGCCGAGGGCCGAGCTGGCCACGAGGCGAGATGCGCCTGATCGACCAGTTGCCGCGCAGCGCGAGCTGGTGGCCGGCTTCCACGCTAGTGGCCACGCCGCTGCCGCGATTGCCGTTGGCCAGCTTGGTCGCCAGCGTTGACGAACGGATGTCAGTGTCTAGGGCAGCCTCCAATTCATTGGCGGCCTAGTTCGACTTGCAATAGCTCCGGACTTAGCATCGTATGTTATTGCTCGGCTTCTCCAGGCCGTACGATGAAAGAGTTCCTGTATGCCTTGCACAGGTACGTTGCCATCTAGCGGTCCGGCTTCCGTGACTGACTTGCAAGGCGAGCAGCCTTTGCGTCAAGGCTGCGGCACGTCGCGCATCATCTTTCAGCCTTTTTGCGGTCACTTGTACCAAATTATGAAACATTGATCTACAGCAACTGCCTCCTTCATCCAAGCGCTACCTTTCAACAGAGTCGCGCTTCTGCGCAGCGCACACAATTACTGAGCGATCGTCGCACAGAGAGTGTGCGCAGGAACAAAGTCTACCGATGCAGCGAACATTTGCACGGCAGCTATGCGCTGACCTATAGAAATTGGTAAGTTAGACACGTCAGTCAGAACCTGCATCACCTTTCGGCCTGAGCATTGCCATGACCACCGCCACGGTTTCCATCACGCCCGCAACAGTCACTCGCATGTACTCTCTGGGCCGCGCCCTGCTGGGCGCGCTTTTTCTACTCTCAGGTTTGCTCAAGATGACAAGTTTCGCGGGATATTCCGCCTGGATCGCGAGTGCCGGACTGCCTTCGCCAGGACTATTGCTCACCCTTACGATGGGGATCGAGATTGTCGGTGGCCTGATGTTGATGTCAGGATGGAACGCTCGATGGGGAGCAGTTACGTTGGCGCTGTTCCTCGTGCCAACGACGTTAATCTTTCACGGATTTTGGCGTGCGGATATCGCCGACTCGTGGAACCAGCTCAATCACATTCTTAAGAACATCGGAATCTTGGGTGGGTTGCTGATCATATTCGCGACCGAATCTGCGCGAGAGAGGCGCCGTACAGCGATCTAGGTAGCGGAGACAACACTCCTTGGTTCGAACGGTGGGATCTGGCTGATCTGGATCAAGGTTGATGCCCGCTTGTCGACTAACTTGGAAAAGCCACGAATCGACGCCTGATTCGTTGGCGTCTCCTAGTGTTGAATTTCGCTCAAGCGACCCAAGTGCTATTCGGCGTGTGCGCCGATCCGTCTTCGAGGCTTCTGCTTCATGAAGGCATGACATGGACAACTCTTCCGCTTCGGGCCTTCATGAGGGCAGTCCGGCTTCCGCCGGATACTGGCATCAGTGGTTTGCGCCCGCAAAATGGCTCGCAACCTATCGCGCCCAGTGGCTACGGTACGACGCCATCGCCGGCGTGACTCTGGCGGCATACGGCATTCCGGTGTCGCTCGCCTATGCGTCGCTGGCGGGGCTGCCGCCGCAGTACGGCATCTACTGCTATCTGACCGGTGGCCTCTTCTACGCCCTGTTCGGCTCGTCACGGCAACTGGCGATCGGCCCAACTTCGGCCATTTCCATGCTCGTCGGCGTCAGCCTCGCCGGGATGGCGCAGGGCGATCCAGCACGCTGGGCGTCCATCGCGGCGCTGACCGCCTTGTTGGTCGCGGCCATGTGTCTGGTGGCCTGGTTCTTCCGATTGAGCTCCTTGGTAAATTTCATCAGCGAGACCATTCTGCTTGGATTCAAGGCTGGTGCGGCTCTCACGATTGGACTGACTCAACTGCCCAAGCTCCTTGGCGTCAAGGGCGGGGGCGAGTTCTTCTTCGAGAGAATAGCGATCCTGACGCAGCAGATTCCACAGACGAACCTTACCGTGCTGGCATTTGGTCTCACGACAATCATCGTGCTCTTGCTCGGTGAAAAATACTTGCCCGGGCGACCGGTTGCGCTAATCGTCGTGGTGGTGTCTATCATCTTGCTATCGGTGACGCCTCTCGGCGCCCTCGGTTTTAAGGTCGTGGGGGCATTGCCACGGGGATTGCCGGCGTTTCATTGGCCGAATCTGCGTCCCCGCGACGTCGATGGCGTTATACCGCTGGCCTTCGCCTGCCTACTGCTCTCCTATGTGGAAAGCGTGTCGGCCGCTCGGGCTATCGCCCAGGCGCATGGCGACGAAATCGACCCACGCCAAGAGCTTCTGGCACTGGGCGCGGCGAATTTTGGAACGGCTCTCTTCCAGGGCTATCCCGTCGCAGGCGGCCTATCCCAAAGCTCAGTCAATGACAAGGCGGGCGCCAAGACGCCGATTGCGCTCATTGTCGCGTCCGTCACCATCGGCTTGTGCTTGATGTTTTTGACAGGTCTACTCGCCAACCTGCCCAACGTGGTACTCGCCGCCATTGTCCTTGTAGCCGTCAAAGGGCTCGTCAATATTGGCGAACTCCGGCACGTCTGGAGGGTCAGTCGATTTGAGTTTTGCGTGTCGATGATAGCGCTGGTCGCCGTGCTGTTCCTGGGTATCCTCAACGGCGTGATCGTGGCCGTCCTCGTATCGATGCTACTCATCATTCGCCGCGCTTCCCACCCACACGTCGCGTTCCTTGGCCGCATTCCGGGAACGCAGATCTATTCGGACGTCGCGCGGCACCCGGAAAATGAGGTTGACGCAAAGATTCTCGCTTTCAGGCCAGAAGCCTCCTTGCTCTACTTTAACGTCGAGAATGTCCTCGCCACCGTTCGACAACAGATTGCATCACGCGCCGAGTCGCCGAAGCTGGTGATCTGCGACCTTTCCGCATCCCCCGTCGTGGACTTGGCTGGGGCGCGAATGCTGGCGGCGCTGCATAAGGAATTAAACGCCGCAAGCATCGCCCTGCAATTGGTTGGGCCCCACGCCGGCGCGCGCGACATCCTCCGCGCCGAAGGGCTCGAAGAACGCGTAGGCGACTTTGGACTGGGCTCCTCCGTGGACCGCGCAATGGAAGCCTTCCGGCATCCGGCGGTTCTTCCCGAATCGTCTAGCGCAATCGACGAGAAGTTCTCCTCGATAAGGAGCAATCCATGAACAAACCAGAAAGCGTCCGTCACATGGTAAGACCGCTCCACGCGCAGGCTGCCTACCTGAGCGCCGACGAGCGCGCGGCCAATGGCCGGGCGCTGCGCGATGCCACGCCTCGCTCGTCTCAGTCCGGTTGGCGGCCCGCCGAAGACCGGCAGGATCCTATTGCACTCTTGGCCGCATCGAACACGGGGCGCATGCTCGACTTGGTTCCGATCCGCTTTGGCAGGATGGCGTCGTCCCCCTTTGCCTTTTATCGTGGGGCGGCCATGATCATGGCCGCCGACCTCGCCAACACGCCGTCCAGTGGCATACGCGTCCAGGCATGCGGTGACGCGCACCTAATGAATTTCGGGGGCTTTGCGACGCCGGAGCGCAATATCATTTTCGACATCAACGATCTGGATGAAACCCTACCTGCGCCTTTCGAATGGGACCTGAAGCGATTGGCCGCCAGTGTGGCCATCGCCGCAGAACACCTTGCCTTGCCCAAGAGCGATGCGGCCAGGATCGTGACCGATGTTGTGCGCGAATACCGTGAGCGCATGTTCAACTACGGATGGATGCGCGCACTGGATGTGTGGTACGACCGTATAGATCTCCAGAAATACGAGGATCGAAGCGGCGATCCGGAGGTTGTTGCGGCCGCTCGCAAGCGGCTTGCACAGCGTATCGAGGAGGAGCGGCGCAAGAGCGTGCCAGACCATCTGTACCCAAAGCTAGTCTCGGAAGAAGGCAAGCAGCCACGCATCAAGGATGAGCCACCGCTCATCTTTCATCCAACGGAGGAGATGGCGCCCGGCCTTGACACAGCTTACGGCGAGGCCATTGCCTCGTATCGGGAAAGCCTGCCCGAGCACGTGCGCGTGCTGTTCGACCGGTTTCACTTCTTCGATCTGGCCATCAAGGTAGTCGGCGTGGGGAGCGTTGGAACGATGTGCGCCGTCGGCCTGTTCCTGGCCGCAGATAACGATCCCTTGTTCCTACAGGTAAAGGAAGCCCGTCAGTCTGTGCTCGAGCCGTATGCCGGGAAGAGTGTCCATGCTAACCATGGCGAGCGCGTCATCGCGGGTCAGCGTCTCATGCAGACGGCAAGCGATGTTTTCCTCGGCTGGACACGCGGCAGGAACGGAAGGGACTTCTATATCAGACAACTGCGGGACATGAAGCTCTCGGCCGTGATCGAGGATTGGGACACGGGCATGCTCAGGCAGTATGGCCGCATGTGTGCTCACGCGCTTTCTCGCGCGCACGCGCGCTCGGGCGACGCCGCAACCATCGCCGGCTACATGGGATCTGGCCAGACCTTTGATGACGCAGTCTGTGAGTTCGCGACGGAATATTGCTCACAGAATCGCAGTGATTTCCGTGCGTTCGTTGCCGCCATTCGGGAGGGCCGTGTCGAAGCACGGGCCGAATCGTAGTCCCAGCCACATGATCGGTCTGGGTGCACCGCGATCCGCCCCATGGATGAAGCGAACTCGGTGGCGGCACTATGCAGTGCCGCGGCTTACCCCCATGATGCACCCTATGTCCGCATGCTGGAAACCCACATCTCGCGCGTCTTTCTCGCTGGCGACTTTGCTTACAAGTTTCGCAAGCCAGTAAAGTTCGACTACGTAGATTTTTCCACGCTAGAGCGCCGCAAGGCAGACTGCGAACAAGAACTGACCTGCAACCAGTGCCTTGCGCAGCATCTGTACCTTGATGTTGTCCCCATCGCCCTCACGCCGGGGGGGTAGCGCCCGTATCGCAGGGGCGGGCGCGCCAATCGAATACGCAGTGAGAATGCGCCCGTTTCCCAACGGCGCTCTCTTCAGCGAGATGGCCAACGCGGGGCGACGCGACGCGTACACGTCAACGACCTCGCCATGCGCCTGTCGGCATTTCACGACAGGCAACCTCGCGCCGCGCCTTCCGCCGGGTTCGGAACGGCGCGGCGGATCGCGGCAACAGTTCGGGCCACGCTATCGGCATTGACGCGTCTGTCAGGCGACAAGCATCAGGTCGATCGTGTTGCGTCGCTGGTTCACGAACGTTTCCAGGCGCTGCGACCTGCCATCGCAGCGCGTCTGGCACATGGCCATGTTCGCGACTGCCATGGCGACCTGCATCTGTGCAATATCGCCTGGCTGGACGGCGCGGCACTTCCCTTCGACTGCCTGGAGTTCAATTCGGCTTTGCGCTGGACCGACACCATGAGCGATGTAGCCCCACAGGAATGGAGCGCGTGATGCAGCGAGCCGCCACGGACCTAGCAGGCTGCTGAAGTACTCCCCGCACAAGCGGTATGCTTTTCGCCTGTGCAGGTGAGTACTGTCTGGTTTCACAATCCGGAAGCCGCGCACCGCTGAATCGAGTTTTTCGGCTGCTGGGCACCA
>Ga0209676_1001693_pt1 | contig 19080 bp, 18 predicted proteins | sample AraplaCvi_mLB_r2_FD_184282 | JGI IMG/M metagenome (GOLD analysis project Ga0209676, IMG submission 184282) | Arabidopsis root microbial communities from North Carolina, USA - plate scrape MF_Cvi_mLB_r2 (SPAdes) (version 2) | ecosystem: Host-associated > Plants > Roots > Endosphere | place: USA...
CGGCACCCGTCAAGATACAGAGGCCGCGGCGACCCGGGCAGCCGATCAGATTTTCTACGCGAGCCACAACTGGCATCCGATGTTTCTTCAGGGAACGAAAACACTTGGCTACGAGATCTGGGAAGATCTCGGATTTCGAACCCCCGACAATATCGTCATACCGGCAGCGGCAGGCAGCAACGTGCTGGGCTGCTACCTCGCCTTTCGGGAGCTCATTGCGGCGGGTGAGATCACCCATATGCCCAGGATATTCGTCACGCAGCCAGAGAATTGTTGCCCGCTTCATTACGCCTTGCATCCAGAAACCTTGGGAGGCGGGAGGCCCGAGTACCGGTTTACCGTCGCCGAGGGAACAGCGATCCGCAACCCGATCCGGCTTGACGAAATCTTGGCGGCCATTTGCGAAACCGGCGGCGACAGCACGGCCGTGGCGGAGGAGGAAATTATCGCGACGGCCAAGGGTCTCGCGGCGAAAGGCTTCTACGCGGAGCCTACATCCGCTCACGCAGTGGCTGGATTGCGACAGCTGGTTGACGCCGGCAAGATTGGGCGTGACGAGGAAACGATTGTTATTCTGACCGGCTCCGGACTCAAGGCGACGCAATTTTACACTGATCAACTGGGCTGACCGCATTCCTTTGTCGCCCAGAATTTCCGACTAGGTTGGTGAAGGCTTGCTCGAAGCCGACTTGTCCACTTCGATCCTGCGATGCAATCCGCCGTTCCCAAATGGGAATTGTCGGCCGGGAATGCGCCTTTCGCGTTGGAGGGCGGGACGGTTGGTTGGAACGAAGCCGCATCACCGCGTCGCGGGCGCTGTTCTTCGCCGGACGTCGGATGCTCGCTGTCCTCCCCCAAGCATAGCGTGGCGACAATTGTTTCGCGCGAGGTCAATCCGCATTTCGCGAAGATCACACACAAAGCGATTGATGGGCGCGCCTGAGCACGCGCTAACCACGCCGCAAGGCCGCAAGCCCGGCATTAAAAGCGCTTAAGTCGCCATGCTCCAAGCCGAAGAGGACGTCCAGCAGCGGGAATGTGCTCCTGTAAAAGCAGACCCGTTCCCGCATGGCATCGATTCCCGGATAGGACCGTCGCATCAGCGTGAGGAAATCTTCACCCAGGCCGGCCGAAAGGCTGGCGAGATCGTAAGCCGGATCGCCGATCCCGCATCCGGCAAAGTCGATGATGCCCGAGACCTCGCCATTGTCGACGAGGATGTTTCCCGTGCCGAAGTCGCCATGTATGATCACCCTTGGATGCGGCTTGCCATTGCCGGTGAGAAACCTTTCGAACCTCGCGCGCACCGTCATGGCAGTGTCGATAGGCAGCAGTGGCAAGACCTTGATATCGACCTCAGCAAGGAGTCCGGACCACTCGGCCAAGGGATCATCTGGCTCGCCTGCGCCAGCGAGTAAGTCGACCGGCAAGGCATGCAAAGCCAGAAGGAAGCCCGCAAGCCTGTCTGCCAATGGCTGACGCGCCGCATGGCTCACACCGGCCAGATTTAGCAGGGCCGTGCCCGGCAATTTTGTGTGCATCGCAACCACATTGCCGGAAGCAAGCGTCATGACCGCGACGCTTGGAATGGGCAGCGGCACGCGGCCGCCAAGCGCCGCAAGCACCTTCATTTCCCGGTCTAGATCGCGGCTTGCGCCGTCATGCCGGGGGATTCTAACGATCAGATCACCGGTATCGAGCACGAGGTTGTTCTGTCCGCCTTCGACAACGACGGCCGACAGGATTTCGGGACGCCCGAGAGCGGACGCAATTTCATCCAGGTTAGCCCTCATCTATCTTTCCAACGATACAACCACAACGATCACCGTTGAGCGCCCTCATATCGTTCCTTCGTCAAAGGCCACCCTCGAGGCGTTCCCACAAGTGCGATCACATCGACGAGAGAAGAATCGCACGGCATTCGTCCTGCTCTGCGCTCATATCGTCCGAGAGGTCACGAAGCAGGACGTTCGCACCGATGACATAGGCCAGAAAGAGAAATGCTCTTGCCCGGGCGGCCGCTGGGCGGAAACCGAGGCCTTCATAATGGTTTGAGAGAATGGCGAGCCGTTCCTTGTCGACACGTGACAGGGCCATGCGCGCAAGGTCCGAGGTTTTTGCCCATTCGCGAATGGCATTTTCCACGCGCCCGCCCGGGGTGCTGTCGGATTCCGGGTCGGTCGAGAGCTTCAGAAGGAAGGCGAGGCGGCCGCGCGGGTCACTCGCCTTGCGCTTGATCAGGTCGCCGATCGCCAGCGTTCGCTCGGTACGCCAGCTCTCAAGCATTGCGGCGAGAAATTCGTTGCGATCGACGAAATGCCAGTAAAAGCTCCCTTTCGTCACCGAGAGACGCTTGGCAAGGACCTCAACGCGCACATTGGCTACGCCTTGTTCCGCCAAAGCCTGCAGTCCGGCGTTGATCCATTCCGCCCTGCCGAGCCGTTCCTTGGTGTCATCCTGTCGCGCGCGTGCCATGGCGATGCCCATACTCCTTTTCGGCGTCCTCCATGCCCGCCCGTACGGACCTGCGCAATATCTTGCCTGCCGGGGATTTAGGCAATTCCTCCCAAATGACTAGCCTGCGTGGCATCTCCATCGGCGAAAGCCGACCGGAGAGAAAGGCGGTGAGGTCTTCCATATCGAGTTCGGCGTCACCGCACAGGGCGACCGCCGCGACGACGGTTTCGCCGCGATAGACATCGGGTAGACCCACCACCGCCGCTTCGAGAACGGCAGGATGAGAGGAGATCGCATCTTCAACCCTCGACGGATAGACGTTATAGCCGCTGGCAATGATGATTTCCTTCAGGCGATCAACGACTGCGAGTCGTCCATTGCCGTCCAGGACACCGAGGTCGCCCGTATGGAGCAGTCCGTCGCAAAGAACGGCGGCGCTGGCTTCTTCATTTCGCCAATATCCCTGCATTACCTGCGGTCCCGACACGCAAATCTCGCCGATACTTCCATAGGGCAATGGCGCTCCGTTGTCCGGAGAACGGATCTCGACGGATGTCGCAGCCACCAGCTGGCCGCCGAGCGAGACGGCTGGAGCCGTTTCCGACAGCCCGTAGCCGTCGAAGACTGTCGCGCCCGTGGCCTCTTCAAACCGTTTCTTGACGTCGGCGGGGAGAGGCGCGCCGCCGGCGATCACGTTCCGCAACCGATAGGCGAGCCCCCCTGCCTCCTGTGCCTGGACTAGCGCTGTCAGCACTGTCGGGGGACCGGCGAGATAGGTAGCATTGGCATCGACGCAAGCATTTGCGAGTCCGGAAGGTGCGGGTGGAGGAACGATCAGCCGTCCGCGCAAATAGGTCATGAGCCCCAGAACGCCATTCAGTCCCGTGATATGTGAAAATGGGGCGATAGCGACGCTGCATTCCTCGTCGGCGCTGAGGGTGGGAAGGGCTAGCGCGATTTGTGCGAGCCCGGCCGAGAGATTGCCATGTGTCAGCATCGCGGCCTTCGGGGCGCCGGTGGTACCGCCCGTGAATTGTAGAAGGGCCAGTTCGTCGACAGAGGGCTCGACCGCAGGCATGGCCAGCGAGTCCGCGTCGGCCGGCGGACGCTCCTCCAGCTGCAAGAACCGGGTTCGGGTCTCTTCCGCCAACTGCTCGGCTCGTTCGTTATTTCCGATCAGCAGTCGCGGCGACACAAGTTGTATCTGTGCACGCTGGATATCGGGGGCATAGGCGGGATGGAGGAGGGCCGGCACCGCTCCGGCTTGCCATATCGCATGGAGAGCAATTGCCGTTGCGGGGCTGTTCGCCATGCACATCGCCACCCGGTCTCCCGGGCGAACGCCTTGGCGGATCAATATGGTGCCAAGGCTGCGAGCGGCGGCCAGACCTTCATCATAGGTCCAGCTGCCATCCTTGCCCTCGAGCCATATAGCATCGGGGTTCTGTGCCGCGGAATGGGTCAGCAGTTTTGCCATGCTGAAGGGCGGAGCAAGCAGGCGCCGCGCCGCGAGCGACGCAAGAATTGCATCCCTCATGCGCTGAAGCGCACCGCGGCGCGTCCCAAGGCTTCGATCTCGACCACATAGTCGATTTCGGGCGCCGCTGTTATCAGCGGCCCGAGGGCGCCCGAGAGGACGATGTCGCCCTCCTGCAGTGGCCGTCCGAGATCGGCCAGCATATTCGCCAGCCACAAAACGGCATCGAGTGGATTCCCCATCGATGCCGAGCCGGCGCCGGTCGATACAGGCTGGCCGTCGGCGGTCAGCGACATGGCAAGCGAAGGCAGTCGCGACGGATCGAGGTCGATGCGATCGGCACCAATAACGAACAGGCCGGCCGAAGCATTGTCGGCGACCGTATCGGCGATCGCGCAACGCCAATCCTCGATCCGGCTGGCGACGATCTCGATTGCGGGCGCGACCCAAGCCGTTGCCGCCGCGACGGTATCTCGCCTCAGACCCGATCCCGAAAGTTCGCTGCCGATGCCGAAAGCAATTTCGGCTTCGATGCGCGGCTGTGACAGCCGATCGATCGAGACGGTGGCGCCGTTCTCGACCTGCATATCGGCGAACAATATACCGAAATCGGGTTCATCGACCCCTATCTGCGCACGAACGGCTGCTGAGGTCAGGCCGATTTTTGCGCCGACAATCTGTCTTCCCTGCCGCAGCCAGTGCCGCGTGTTGACTTCCTGGACGGCATATCCTGCGGCGACCGTATTCGGGATCAGCCGCGGCGCGATCGGCGCCACCGGTCCTTCCAGATAGGCGTCGCGAAGCTCGCGCGCGGCCTGCTCGACGGCATGGTCTTCCTTCACCTTCATCTCCTTCAGACCGAAATGGTCAGGCCTCCGTCACTGACGAATATCGCTCCCGTGACCGCTCGCGACTCGGCTGCAGCGGCAAGAGTGACATAGAGGCTGGCATGATCCTCGGGCGCGGCGGCGAACCCCAATGGGGTGGCCGCCGCGATCGCATCTATCAGTCGCGGCTCGCTATCGAGAGCGCGTCTCTCGCCGTTCAGGCTTTGCGCACCGGCGAGGCTGGTAATGGTACCCCCCGGTGCGACGCCATTGACGCGGATATGAGGTGCGTTCTCCGCCGCAAGCTGGAGGATGAGACCGCGAACCGCAAATTTCGACGCGGTATAGATTGCGCCCCCGCCGCCAGCGCGAAAGCTGGCATTGGAGCAGGTCATTATCGCGCTACCCCGCGTTTTTAGCAGATGGGATTGCGCCGCGTGAAATGCGAGCAGATGAGCTTTTACATTTACTGCGAAAAGTTCGTCGAACGCTGCAGTCAACTGATCGGTGCTCATATGCGCAATCTTCTTGTGCCAGTCGAAGATTCCCACATTGGCGACGAGCGTATCGAGCTGGCCGAACGCGGCGACAGCGAGCGCAACCGCCGCTTCATTATCGCTGGCCGCGCTCGCATCTCCCGCGATGGTTTGTCCGCGGTCGCCGAGTTCCTTCGCGAGCCCTGCGAGCCGATCGGCCGAGCGATCGAACACAACGACGCGCGCGCCTTCGGCGGCGAAACGCAGCGCGACGGCTCTCCCAATACCCGCCCCCGCGCCTGTCACCAGCGCGACCTGTCCCTCTAGCCTGCCCATCAGAAGAAGATGTTCAGATTTTTTGAGAGCAGAAGCGATTGAGCGAGTAGGATCAGCCTGCGCCTGATCTGCCAGGCGCCGTCTCCATTCTGGATCAAAAGGTCGCGCCGCCGGCCGACGAGCAGCGACTCATCGCGATCAAGCTTGTTCCGGTAGCTGACGAATGTGGAGTGCACGATGACCCGGTCGGGCCGTGGCGTCGCAAATGCCTCGATGTTGGATATCGCATAGACGTGGCGGACCGGCGGGTCTTCAGGCCAAGCCGTGCCGCTGTCGAGGCGGCGGATACGCAGTTCGAGCGTATCGAGACTATCGTCGAAATAGGACATGCGACCCGGCGCGAAGACCGGCACGCTTCGGTCGCGGCGATATCGATTTTCCATGACAGGCATCCAGTAGCGCGTGTCGGCGGTGAAGAGCGCAAGCCACTCCCTGTACCGTTCCTCGTCGAGCATGCGCGCCTCCGCCGAGAGAAAGCGCATGATCGAGAGAAAGCGCATGTCGTCGATATGGGCGCCCTCCTTGTCCTCGAGGAAGGTGGCGATCATCTGCTCATCGAGAGCAGGCTCAAAGCGCGTCATCGCATTGCCCCCGCAACCGCCTTGGTCGTGCGGTCGGGCACACCCTGCCAATTGTCGGCCGTCATCAGGTCGAGCCAGCGCCGATAGAACGCACGTTGGTTAGCGTCGTTCATCTGGCCAAGGAATATCCGGCCGGGCAGTTCGTCATGCTCGATCTCGCTTTCAAAGCCCAAGCCGTAATGAAGCCGTTCGCCACGGGTCACGACGCCGGCGTTGGTCGCGGTCGAATGTTCCCAATTCTCGCCATCGTCCATTTCGAGAATGCCCGCGGGGGAGAAGCTGCGCATTACGCCGCGCCTGAAACCATCCTTGACCTCGTCCGGGGCGTCGCGGTTGACGAGGCTCCATACATGGATCTCGATCGCATGCGGTCCGCGGGGAACCCAGGTCCGCAAAGTGAAATATCCCGGAAGATAGCCGAGGTTGGGGAAGACATTTCCCGATGAGACCGACCCCCACATTCTGGTTCGCAAGGCGCCAAGCCGTTCCTCGACCTCGGCTTGCCGACCCTTCATCCAGTCGAGGACGATGGGGTCGCGCATCGTTGCCGCGTTGCCGATCATGTCGAGCCCGAATTCGAGGCCGTGACCGTTGACGTTGGCGTGATAGGATTCGGCCTGATTGATGCGGACGCTCCCGCCGTCAAACGCCGCAAAAGCGCCCGATGCATGGGTCCAGGGCGCATGATAGCTGTCGCCGGCGAAATTCTCCGCCGGGAATTTCCAGTTACATGCCATTGTCGAACGGATGACTCCGCCGACGAGCTCGGTGCCGCCGGCTGCATTGTCGAGCATGATGTCCAGATACCAGCGAAACTCGCCGAGATAATCATCGAGCGACGGCGCGCTTTCGTCGAAGGTTGCGAATATCAGCCCATTATATGTCGCGACACGCGCTTTGCGCAGGCCAAGTCTGCTTTTGTCAAAGCGCGGCGATGCAGCATAAATCTGCTCCTCGGGCATGCCGAGCAGTTCGCCGGTCAAGCCGAAGGCCCAGCCGTGATAATTGCATGTGAACGACCGGGCGGTTCCGCTGTCGGCAAAGCACAGGCGGTTCCCGCGATGGGGACAGCTATTGAGCATCACCTCTATCCCGCCGCTGCGGTTGCGTGCGACGATCACGGCATCCTCGCCCATCGACGTGGTCAGGAAGCTGCCGGCGCCCGCGAGCTGACTTTCATGTCCCACGAATAGCCAGCACCGTCCGAAAATCCGCTCGAGCTCGACCGTATAGATGTCGCGGTCCCAGAAGATGCGCCGGCTGACCCACCCTTCGTCCAGATCGATCAGAGCTTTCAGATCCTCAGGATTCAACGTCGTCCCTTTCCATACGCACAAGGCTGCCGTCCTGTAAGGATTGGCTTTCATATTAAGGAAAATTTGATATGGACATTTCCATACGGTAACGTATTGTTCGTGGCAAGAGCGATTTTCTGATCGAAGGGAGTGGTGGAATGGCAGGCGGGGAGGGTCGGATTGTCGACGCCGGCGGTATCCGTACCGTTTATCATGATCATGGCGCAGGCGACCCGATCGTCCTGCTGCACGGCTCGGGTCCGGGGGTGTCGGCGTGGCAGAACTGGAGCACCGTCATTCCGCGGCTCGCGCAACGTTTTCGTGTTCTTGCGCCGGACATCGCCGGTTTCGGCGGCACGGCATGCGATGAGCCCTGCGACATAAAGCTATGGTCGCGCCATCTGCTCGATTTTCTGCATGCGCTGGACATCGAGAAGCCGCTTCTGGTCGGCAACAGCTTCGGCGGCGGTCTCGCGCTTGCTGTCGCGGCGCGACATCCTGAACGCGTCGGGGCGATGGTATTGATGGGGACGCCCGCCGGCGAATTCATCCAGACCGAGGGGCTTCGCTCGGGCTGGTTCTACGAACCCGATCGCGGCGCCATGGAGCGGATCTTGAAGTTGTTTCCGCACGATCCGACGGTCGTAACGCCGGCGATGGTGGAGGAGCGATATCTCGCCAGCGCTAGGCCCGGCGCCCAGGAAGCGTTTCGCCGCCTGATCCCGAAACCGGGGGCGCCCGGCGAAACTATCGTGCGTGGAGTGTCCGAGGCTGTACTCGCGACGCTTCCCCATCGCATCCTGGTCCTGCACGGCCGCGAGGACAAGGTCGTGCCGCCCGCGTGCGGCCTTCGCATCGCCGAGCATGTCGCGCGCGCCGACCTCCATCTCTTCGGCGAATGCGGGCATTGGGTGATGCTCGAGCGACCCGATGCCTTCGTATCGCTGGTATCCGATTTTACCGACGAGATCTTCGCATGAGCGCCGAGGCTCTAGAACATGCGGTCTATGACCTTGGGACCAATCGCGAACGCCGGGCGCTGTTTCGCGACGACATAGCCGGCTTTCTCCGGCTCTACGCGCTGACAGCCGAGGAGGCCGATCTGCTCTGCCGTTTTGACGTGCGCGCGATCCAGGCGGCGGGCGTCAACGCCATGGCCTGCATGGGCTTTTGGGTCACCACCGCGCCCGACCGTTCCTTGTCCAGCTATATCGCCGCGCTGCGCGGCCAGGAGACGTCGACCCATGGCTGAAATCGTCGGAGGCTTCCTTCTGCCGCATGACCCGCTGATCTTCCAGGCATCCGACGCCGCGCCGGCGGCGCAGCGAGACCGGGTTTTCGGGGCCTATGCGCATATCCGCGACCGGATCGCCGCGCTCAGCGCGGATACGGCGATCGTCGTCGGAGCCGATCACTATATCCTTTTCGGACCGCAATGCCTGCCGAGCTTCCTGATCGCAACCGGCGATCTCGACGGACCGGTCGAGCGCCTGCCCGGTTTCGATCGCGCGCCCGTCGCCGCTCATCCCATTCTCGCGCGACACTTGTTCGACAGCGGTCGCGCCCAAGGTTTCGACTGGGCGTGCGCAAAAGCGATGACGCTCGATCATTCGATCATGATCCCGCACAAGCTGTGCATCGAACCGCACGCCGGGATGCGAACCATCCCCGTCTATCTCGCGTCCGGGGTTGCGCCGCTCATTGCCAAGCGTCGGGCGCTGTCGCTTGGCGAAATGATCGGACGGGCCGTGCATGACTTTCCCGGCGACGAACGTGTCGTCGTCATCGGCAGCGGAGGCATCAGCCACTGGGTGGGGATGGCCGAAATGGGTCGGGTCAACGAGGATTTCGACCGGCGCTTGCTTGATATGCTCGTCAACGGCGACTGCGAAGCCATCGCCGATTTGGAGGATGATGCGATAGTGGCAGAGGGCGGCAATGGTGCGCTCGAGGTGCGCAATTTCCTGTGTGCGATGGGAGCGATCGGACACGGCCTGCAAGGCGAGGTCATCGCCTACGAGGCGGTGCCGCAATGGATCACGGGTCTGGGGTTCGTCGAACTGAAGAGGGCGGCATGAGCGCGAGCGTGAAGGCAGCGATCATCGGTTCGGGCAATATCGGCACCGATCTGATGATCAAGATGATCAAATATCCGCAGAATATGGAACTGGTGGCGGTGGTCGGCATCGACGAGACGTCCGAAGGGCTCGCGATGGCGCGCGAACGCGGCGTCGCGACGACGCACGAAGGGCTCGACGGGCTCAAAGCGATGAATGTCTATCCCGAGATCGGCATCGTCTTCGACGCGACCAGCGCCTATGCACACAAAGTCCACGACGCGGCGCTCCGCGCCGACGGCAAGCAGGTCGTCGACCTGACCCCCGCCGCGATCGGCCCCTATACGATCCCGACGGTCAACGGCGAGGACAATCTCGACGCCGGCAACGTCAATATGGTGACCTGCGGCGGACAGGCGACGATCCCGATGGTCGCCGCGGTGAGCCAGGTCGCAACCGTCCATTATGCCGAGATCGTCGCCTCGGTATCGTCGCGATCGGCGGGTCCCGGCACGCGCGCCAATATCGACGAGTTCACCCGCACGACGGCGGGCGCGATCGAAAAGGTCGGCGGCGCCGCGCAGGGCAAGGCGATCATCATCCTCAACCCCGCCGAACCCCCGATGATCATGCGCGATACCGTGTTCACCCTGTCCGAAGGCGCCGACGAGGAGACGATCCGCGCGAGCGTCGAGGCGATGGTGAAGAAGGTGCAAGTTTATGTGCCTGGCTATCGGCTGAAGCAGGAGGTGCAGTTCGAGCGCTTCGGCGACAACAACAAGCTCAAGATCCCCGGGCGCGGCGAGTTCACCGGCATCAAGACGATGATCCTGCTCGAGGTCGAGGGCGCGGGCGATTACCTGCCCCCCTATTCGGGCAATCTCGACATCATGACCGCCGCCGCGAAGGCGACCGGCGAACTGCTCGCACAGCGTATCCGCGCAGGAAAGAAGGTGACGGCATGAGCGTTCCGAATGCCAGGCGCTTCAACGTCGAGGAGGGCGACAAGCTCTATATCCAGGACGTGACGCTCCGCGACGGCATGCACGCGATCCGTCACATGTACGGGATCGATCATGTGCAGGCGATCGCGAAAGCGCTCGACGAAGCGGGGGTCGACGCAATCGAGGTCGCGCACGGCGATGGCCTCAATGGCGCGAGCTTCAACTATGGCTTTGGCGGGCACACCGACTGGGAATGGCTCGAGGCGGTCGCCTCGGTGCTGACGAAATCGGTGCTCACCACGCTGATTCTGCCCGGCGTCGGCACAGTCGAGGAACTCAAGCGCGCTTATGATGTCGGCGTCCGCTCCCTGCGTGTCGCGACGCATTGCACCGAGGCAGATGTGTCGAAGCAGCATATCGGCATCGCGCGCGACCTTGGCATGGACGTCGCGGGCTTCCTGATGATGAGCCATATGATCGAGCCTGACGCGCTCGCAAGCCAGGCCCTGCTGATGGAAAGCTATGGCGCGCAGTGCGTCTATGTCACGGACAGCGGCGGCGCGCTCGACATGGACGGGGTGAAGGCGCGGCTCGACGCCTATGACCGTGTTCTGAAGCCCGAGACGCAGCGGGGCATTCACGCGCACCATAATCTGTCGCTGGGCACAGCGAACAGCATCGTCGCGGCGCAGGCAGGCGCGGTACGGATCGACGCCAGCCTCACCGGCATGGGCGCGGGCGCGGGCAATGCCCCGCTCGAAGTTTTCATCGCTGCCGCCGATCGCAAGGGCTGGAACCATGGCTGCGACGTCAACAGACTGATGGACGCCGCCGAGGATCTGGTGCGGCCGCTGCAGGACCGCCCGGTCCGCGTCGACCGCGAAACGCTCGCGCTCGGCTACGCCGGGGTCTACTCCAGCTTTTTGCGCCACGCCGAAAAGGCGGCGGAAACCTATGGCCTCGACACGCGCAAGATTCTCGTCGAGCTCGGCCGCCGCAAGATGGTCGGTGGACAGGAAGACATGATCGTCGACGTCGCGCTCGACATGCTGAAGGCGAAAGACGCCGCTCTGTGAAAGCGTGGCGTGTTTCGGGGTGCCGCGACGTCGCCGGGTTGCGGATCGCAACGGTCGCGCGGCCGCAACGCGCCCCTGACGAGGTCCATGTCGCGATCGCCTATGCCGCCGTCAACTTCGCCGATGGGCTCATGGTGCGAGGAAGCTATCAGGTGCGACCCGAACTTCCGTTCACGCCGGGGTTCGAGGTCAGCGGTACCGTATTGGATGCTGGCAGCAACAGCTGTTTTGCACCCGGTGATAGGGTATGCGGACAGGTGGCGTGGGGCGGCTACGCTCAGGAGGTGTGTGCCCCCGCTGCGCGCTGGATGCATCTGCCCGAGAGCGCTGACCTTGCATGCGCGGCCGCGTTGCCGGTCAGCTACATCACCGCACATATAGCCTTGTTCGATCGCGCAAAACTCCGCCCCGACGACACTCTGGTAGTGTTGGCGGCAGCAGGCGGGGTCGGGCGCGCGGCGATCGAGTTGGCGGCAGGCAGGCCCGGACCGACGATCGCGCTCGTCGGAAGCGAGGCCAAGCGCGGCATCGCACTCGCTGCTGGCGCCACGCATGCGATTAACTATCGCGAGGGCGACTGGGTCGCCGAAGTGCGGGCGATTACAGGGGGCAACGGCGCGCATGCGGTCCTCGATCCGGTCGGTGGACAGCAGTCGATCGAGGCCATCCGCGCGCTTGCCTGGCGAGGCAAGCTCCTTGTGGTCGGCTTCGCCAGCGGCAATCCGGCCGCACTGCCCGCAAACCGTTTGCTCGTAAAAGCCGCCACGGCCAGCGGTATCTTCTGGTCGCATGACAGCGATAGCGTGCTTTTGTCGAAGGTGCAGACCGATTTGATGCAGGCGTGGCGGGCCGGACGAATTCGTCCGCTGATATCCGGCGTCCACCCATTCGAAGATCTTCCCGAGGCGATCGCCGAAATCGAGTCCGGCGGCACGGTCGGCAAGTTGCTCTTGGCGGTCGGCGGCTGTGACGGATAGCCGCCGACCTTCCTATCCGAGAAAATAGATAGAGCCATCGCGTTCGACGATGTGGTGCACGGCGACGGGTTCGGTCACCGGAAAGCACATCGGCTTCCCGGTGCGCAGGCAAAAGCGGCCCTGATGGACCGGACACTCTATCTGGTCGCCCTCCAGCCATCCCTCGGCCAGCGAGGCCGCGCCATGCGTGCAGCGATCATCGATCGCGTGCAGCGCTCCCTCCACGCGGAATATGGCGATCGCGGCGCGACCGTCGACATCGAAACGGCGTCCTTCGCCTTCGGGTATCTCACTGCTCGCAGCAAGCCGGATTGCAGTTGTGGTCATCGTCATCTCCTCGTCATCTACGCCTTGGCTCGGGCCAGTTCCCGCAGCGAAACTCCGCGAGCCAGCGCCGCCGTGTCCAGCGGAGCCCGCCGTTCGATCATTCGCCGGGCGGCGGCGATCTCGCCGCCGCTATCGATCGCGACCACGCCCGCGAGGGCTGGCCCGTCCTGCCAGAAGGCAAGGAACCGGTCCTCTCCCTCGCGAATGACTGTCGGCGTTCCCTCGATCGAGCCGCACGCCTGGATCGTGCATTCGAACTGGTCGGACCAATAGGTCTGGATTTCGGCATAGGGCGCAGCCTGGCCAGCGATCGATCGGCCCACCGCGAAACCATGGCGGAATCCGTGCTGGATATTCTCCGACCGCGTCAGTCCCCCGGAAGCCGGATAGCGTGCGACGTCGCCGGCCGCGAAAATCCATGGCGTCGAGGTGCGCCCGAAGGCGTCGACGATAATCCCGTCGGCGGTGGCGAGCCCGGCCGCCACAGCGAGCGCGGTGCGGGGCACAGAACCAAGGGCCGCGATGGCGATATCGGCCTCGACGCGATCGCCATCGTCGCATTCGAGCGCTATGCCCCGCGGAATGACGGCGGCGTCGCGAATTTTCGTTTCAAGCTTCAGCGCTACGCCATATTTTCTATGGACTGCGGCGACATGCCGACCGCAGGCTTCGCCGAAGGCGCGCATCATCGGAGCGGGTTGCGCCTCGATCACGGTGACATCGATACCGCGCATGCGAATGGCCGCAGCGGCTTCCATTCCGATAAGACCGCCACCGACCACCGCGACATGCCTTGCCTCCTCGAGGGCGCGGGACAGCGCACGGGCGTCGGCGGCGGATCGCAGAACGTAGCGACCGTTCGGACCGAGAGACGAGAGCCATTCGGGACGCTTCGCGTCCGCGCCCGTACAAAGCGCGGCCGCGTCGCAATCGACGCGCGAACCGTCGGCAAGATGGATGGCTCGACCGGCGGGATCGAGCGCGCAGACCTCGGCCAGTTCAAATGTAACGCCGAGCCGGTCGAGGTCCCCGCTGCCGGGTATCGGCGGCGGCGGAGTTCCCACGACGAGCGAGGATTTCGACAGGGCAGGGCGGTCGATCATCGCGTCCCGATCGCGGTCGAACAGGGTGATGGCTCCATCGTAACCGGCGTCGCGCAGCCCGCGGGCAACGCCGAGACCCGCGACATTCGCTCCGATTATTCCGACGTGCCTCACTTCGGTGCGCCCGGCCGAATGAGCCCGGCGTCGTCGGTCTTGGAATAAAGCCGTTCGACGAGCGCCGCATGGTTGGAGAGGACCGCTCGTTGGTTGATATATCCCTTGTCGGTGATTTCGCCTGCATCCACCGAAAGTTCGACCGGCAACATCATCGCTCCGCCGACCTTGCGGCTCGAGGCCGGGTCGATACAGTTATGGCGGGCGAGGCCGTCAGCGACCCGGCGCGCGACCTCGACGGCGGGCAGGCTTGCCGCATCGATTCCGGGGATCAAGAGTATCCGGATTTCATCCCGGTCATGTCCGGCAATCACCGCATCGCGGACGACCGAGCCGATCCGGTCGACGATGTCGGCACGAAGCGCGCCGACATTGACCCAGCTTCCCGAGAGGAGCTTGAAATTTTCGGAAATCCGGCCATCGAACTCGAGTCCGTCTCCGATGCCGCCACTGCCGATCCGGACCGCATCGCCCAGGCGAAAGAAGCCGAGTTCGTCGAATGCGGCCGCGGTGGCGTCCGGTGCGCGATAATATCCCGGTGTCACACTCGGCCCGCGCACGCGCATTTCCAGCTTCTCGCCGGCCGGAACGAGCCGGATTTCGGTGCCCGGAACGGGAAGGCCGATCGAATTTGGGGTGTCGGCGATCCAGTGCGACAGCGTCGCGACCGGTCCCGTTTCGGTCGATCCGAGCGAACTTAGAATGGGAATGGCTTCACCGCGTGCGGCAAGCGCCAGTCTTTCAAGTCTTCGCCAGGAAACCGGCGACAGGGCCGCGCCTGCATAGAAGATGACGTCGAGTTCTTCGAGCAGGTGCGCGGCAAAGTCGCCATCGCTCTCCAGCGCGTCGATCAGCATATCGAAGCCGCGCGGGACATTGTACAGCAATGTTGGTTTGACGCTCGCCAGATTGCGCAGCGTTGCGTCAAACCGCCCGGAAACGGGCCTTCCTTCGTCGATATACAATGTGCCGCCGTGCCTGAGGATCTGGGTGAGGTTGAAATTGGTGCCGAAGGTGTGGCTCCACGGCAGCCAGTCTACAAGAACGGGAGGTCTGGTGCGGAGAAACGGCCACAGCGCATCGACTGCTGCCCCGTTCGCCGCCATGGTTCCCTGGGTGATGATCACCCCCTTGGGCGAACCTGTCGATCCCGACGTCATCAATATCTTCGCGACGCTGTGTTCGGTGACCGCGCGGTAGCGCTGTTCGGTCGCGTCGCCGGCGCCAACGCTCCCGAGCGAAGCGAGGTCGAGGGGCGGGGCGGTCTGGCGAGCGCGCGCGGCCTCTATGATCGCGGAGGGGGGCTGGGTGATATCGTCGCAGATTATCCGGCAGTCGCGGGGTGCGGTAGCCTCAAGGGCGGGCCATGCGGCTTCCAGCGATGGCACATAAAGTGCGGCGGGGTTCCCGACGCTCATGATCGCGCCGAGGCGCCGGAAATCGGCAGATACCCCCGCATAGGCGGTTGAAATGGGCTGAACCGCTATCCCGATCTGCATCGCTGCCAGCTTTAACAGCGCATAGCGCACACTGTTTTCCGCGACGCAAGCCAGTGGGCGGTCGTCATCGAGCCCTAGATCGATTAGCCCTTGGGACAGGGCGTCGACGCGCGATCGCGCCTCGCGGTAGCTGACGCCATGCCATTCCCCTTGCCGTCGTTCTGCGAGGAATAGGCGATCCGGGGCCGTGTGCGACCAAGTGCGCAGATGGTCGCCGAGCTGTAGCGGCGCCGACCCTGCGGACAGAGCATTGCCGATGAGCAGATTGCCCGCCGAATCTTCGCGGATCGTCGGCAACCGCGGCGCGAACCTTTCGCTGCACAATGCAAGCGACGGGCCGGTATCGCCTGATCTGTGAATACCTTCACGTATGTTCAAAATGCCTCTCCCGGCGCCTGTGTCTTCCCCAAATCCATAATGAATGTGGGGATAATGTGCAAAAACGCTTCTTGACTCTTTTAACCGCGATTACCATACGGTAACGTATTGTGTGCCGCAAGAGCATTTGTGGAGAGGAGAGGGAGTGTGATGCATTTCAGGAAATCGGCGCGTTTGGGTGGGGTCGCCTTTGCGGCCATGATTGCCTCCACTGTTTTTGCGAATCCGGCATCGGGACAAGAGGCGCCGACGGCCTCCGGCGAAGCCGGCGCATCGGGCCTCGAAGAAATCGTCGTGACGGCGCGCAAGCGCCAGGAGGATCTTCAGGAGGTTCCGATCGCCACCACGGCGCTCACGGCATCGCAGCTCGCTGCGAGCGGCGTGACCCGGAGCGATCAGCTTCAGTCGCTTACCCCCAATCTCAACATCAGCGGGGGCTTCGAGACGATCCCCAAGGTGACGTTGCGCGGGATCGGGACGAACGATTTCATCCAGAACCTCAACCCCGCGGTCGGTACCTATGTCGACGAGGTATATATGGGGCTGGCGACGGGGCAATTGCTCCAGCTTTACGACGTCGCGCGGGTCGAAGTGCTCCGCGGACCGCAGGGTACATTGTACGGCAAGAATACGACGGGCGGCGCGGTCAACATCTTCAGCGCGAAACCCGAATATGGCGAAACCTCGGGCGCGCTTTCGGCGTCCTATGGGAATTACGACTATTTCAGCGTCGATGGCCATCTCAACCTGCCGATCGATGACCGTATCGCGATGCGCGTCAGCTTCGCCTCGCGCGATCGCGACGGCTATTTCGACAATCGCCTCAATGGCGAGAAGGACCGGTTCCAGAATGTCTGGCATGCGCGATTCCAGCTTGCGGCAGAACCGGTAGACGGCCTCGACCTTCTCCTGAAACTTTATGCTGGCAAGACCGACGTCGATGCGTTGCACCGCAATCCTGTTGGCGTGCTTGATCCGGCTGTCCCCGGTCGTTATCTCGTCGGCGGCGTCGATGTCGCCGGCTTTTCGGCCCCGCTGCGCGCGCATACGGGTGTCCAGGACGCCCCGACATTCGACAATGTCGACGAATATGGCGGCTCCTTCACCGCCAATGTCGACCTTGGTCCCGACGTCCAGCTCACTTCGATCACCGCGTATCATGACGTGAAGCGCGAGGCGCAGGACGATGCCGATGGCGGTCCCTTTGCGCTGATCCGGAACTTCTACGGCAATGAGTCGAATTTCTTGTCCCAGGAGCTGCGCCTGTCGGGTGATATCGGCGGAGTCGAATGGATCCTCGGCGGACATTATTATCGCGAACGTCACGACGTCTACGATGATTTCAACTTCTTCGAATGCACGCTCGACGATAGTTGCACGATCCGCGCGAACGGCCCGGGCTATCCTCCGGGCAACCGTTTCCCGGCCGGTGCGCTGGCGGGCGTGCCCATCGCCAGCAACGTCGACCTGCGCTACATTCAGAAGAATGTCAGCTACGCCGCTTTTGCCGAAGCGAAGTTCCCGCTGACCGACAATCTCGCGCTGACGACGGGACTTCGCTACACCAGCGAAAATCGCGAGATATCCTCGCGGTCGATTACCAGCCTCATCGCCCGGCCGTCGGTCGCGAGCCCCTTCTTTCCCGGCTACGCCCGGTTCGAGGGCGACCGGACCTGGGACAATCTGTCGGGGCGCGTCATTCTCGAATATAAGCCGACCTCCGACGCGATGCTCTATGCAAGCTACAGTACGGGCTTTCGCAGCGGCAACTGGAACGGGGTGGCCTTCGGCCGGATCGAGTCGATCGAGAATCCGGTCAACCCGGAAAAGCTGACCTCGTATGAAGTCGGCGCGAAGACTGAATGGTTCGACAACCGGTTGCGGCTCAACCTGTCGGGCTTCTACTCGACATATGACGATCTCCAGGTATCGATCTTCGTCAACGCGACATCGATCCTTGCGAATGCCGCAAATGCCGAAATCTACGGCGCGGAAGCCGAGTTGACCGCGGTGCCGGTCGAGGGTCTCCAGGCGCGCGTCGCGCTCGGCTATCTGCACGGCAAATACAAGTCCTTCTGTGACGGGGGGACCGCACCCGTCGATCCCGGCGTGCCGTTCCGCGCCGGGTGCGGGAACGATCTTTCGGGCAACCGGCTTGTCAACGCGCCGCGCTACACCGCGACGGCCAGCCTCGATTATGAGCGGGAGCTCGGCTCGGAATGGGCCTGGTCGATCGGCGGCGACATCCGGTTCCAGAGCAAGACCTATTTCACCGCCTATAATCTCGAACATCTCGCGCAGGGTGGATACGCGCTCGCGAACTTCCGTACCCGTTTCGCGAACAAAGCCGACCATTATGACATCAGCTTCTGGATCACCAACGCCTTCGACCGCGAATATGCGGTGGACGGAAACCAGATTCGCGCGCCGTTCGGCATGGATCTCGTCGCCTTCGGGGCGCCGCGAATGTATGGCGTCACGGTGGCGGGGCGATTTTAGCGGTGGACGCATGGATCGCGCTCGTTGCCGCTGCTTATGACATAGGCTTGGGCATCTTTCACCTGCTCTTCTGGCGCCTGTTCGGATGGCCGGGCAGCTTGCGTTCATCGGGACAGGTGAATGCTGCGATCACGCAGACGCTAAACCTGATGCTGAGCTATAGTTTCTTCGTTTTCGCCGCTGGTCTCATTGTTGCGGCAACATCGGATTGGCAAGCGCTGCCGAGCCTCGCGGGCGCCGGCGCGGGTTTCTGGACGATCCGCGCCTTCCTCCAGCCGCTGCTTTTCGGAGGCAGACATCCGGTCAGCCGATGGCTCACGCTGCTCTTTCTTGTCGGCGCGATGCTTCACCTTGGGGTCATAATACAATGCGTCGAATAGTCGAAAGGATCGGCATGCTCTTGTCGTCCGACGATGATATCTTTGACATATTGCCATGATGTCGGCGCGTGGTCGGGCGGCGGCAGCGCCTTGCCTCGACTTTGCCGGGTCGCTTTCTGAGCGCCAGGACACGGCAGATTAGCCACAATTGCCCGGTTGCGGCCAAAGAAGCTAACGCGAGATGAAGAGCGCGCTTTTCTTCAATCCTAGGGTCAGGACCCATTGATTTGCGGTAGCGATTATGATTCAGGCCACCGTGAAGGAGCCTGAATCATAA